>Ga0265340_10000026_pt1 | contig 71315 bp, 79 predicted proteins | sample 4CB225metaG_FD_202082 | JGI IMG/M metagenome (GOLD analysis project Ga0265340, IMG submission 202082) | Rhizosphere microbial communities from Carex aquatilis grown in University of Washington, Seatle, WA, United States - 4-CB2-25 metaG | ecosystem: Host-associated > Plants > Roots >...
GAATTTTCTCTTGATTCACACGGTCTCTTTTTTCTATATCTAACTCTGAGAATTCATGTAGAGTTGTCTCTACTCCAAATATGATAAAACAATTATACAGATTATGTCCATCAAGTTTATTTTTTGCCCCTGCAAGATCCGCCTTTATCTTACTTGAAAATACGTAATTTTACTTATGACAGCAGCATCAAATCAATCAACTTTGAAATGCCCTTTGATTGGTCTGACAATAACATTAAGCAGGTCAGTGTAATCCATCAAGAATTACGGATCCCAAATAACTTTGGTGATTTCATGGTTACAAAATACGATGCGTATGTAAATGACATTAAACTACCAGACAAGACTGTTGTCATGGATGATTACTCGTCCAATACGGATAGAGTAATTCACCTCATACTATACAAGGATCAGATAGTAAGGATTGCAAAAATGCTGCAAAATCCAAATGACAAGATGCGTTTTAAACTAATGCCAAGTGAGAGTACAGCATTTCCTGTAACCCATTACTCACAAAATGGTCAATACATAGTCAGCCTAAGTTGGAATCCTCCAAGAATACTGGCTGGTTCCAACACAACATTTTCCTTTAGAATACTAGATCCTTATTCAATGAACAAAACCATCTTATCAACAAATTACAATTTTAATATGATGGTAAATAACAAAACTATATTCAACACGTCAGGAATATCTAATCATAACAATGATACTGTAGTAATTGCTCAAATCGCACATGGTATAACGGGCCCAGTAACAATCGCTCTTGAAAATCTGGGTGGAAACAATAAGTATGCCGAAGCTGATTTTTCTTCAATGATATCCAGTCCAAGCATTCCAGAGTTTTCATCAAGTATTATGATAGTTCTTTTTATGATGTTCTGTATCATTATTTTATTTTCAAGATTCGTATACAACCGAATGGCTTAGAACTAAAATCTGAACTGGATCAAAATTATACTAGCATGTTAAGATCAATTGGGAATTATTAGATCCAAAAATATTGTCCTAGTCACAGTTCCATCACTTGCACTGATTCCCAAAGTATAGTTGCCTGCAGGAACAGACAAGTTTTTCAAGTAAAGCTTCGCATGTTCGGTCTCGTCTTTGAGATCAATGTACTTGCTTGACATGTTGGCAGATATTTTGAAGAATCCGCCAGCCTGATCTGTTGAGCTTGATGCATTGAGATATACTCTTTGGGAATCATCAGATGTACTAGTTTTTGAGACCTCAATGTCTACAATCCTAGACGATGAATCATTGCCAAGAACTATTCTGTTCATGGTTGATTGGATGGCAAAAGGAGGTTGTATACTAGCATCCACTACGCCAAACTTGTCAGTATTAAGCTCTGAGAACCATAGCTTGTTTTTATTGGTAGGATCTATGGATAAGTTCAAGGCGTATGTTACATATCCTCCATCTGGCCTTGATGGAATATCATACTCTGTTAAGCTATTTGCAACAAGATCAAGCAGAGCTATCTTGTTACCTTCATGCTCATTAAACCATATTTTTGTTCCATTATCTACCGCCCTCATCCAAAATGGAAGAGTTGATACTCCATAGGGGCTCTGCGGAGTTGGAAATCGGTATATCGTTTGTTTATCAATGTTGTATTTTGTTATGAAATTTGTTTCATGTTCCGTAGTCCATATTGTATTTTTTGAAACAAATATGTCAGTTGGAAGATACAAAGAAGTCTTGTTAGCAGGAGGAATATCAAATTCTTTTACGATATTTGTCACACATCCATTTTTTGACAGGATCTTAAATTTTACAATTTTTTGATTCAAAATTTCTGTTATCCATAGATTGTTATTATCTACAAACAATCCAGTTGGTTGAGTTCCATTGGTTAGATGAAATTCAGTTACTTTGTATGGGCTGTTTGTATTTCTAGTCTTCTGTATGACTCCAACTGTGTCACCACCAAGAGTAGTAAACCAGATGTTGTTATCTCTGTCAAGTTTCATTTGAAAAGGTGATGATCTAATCCCGCCTAATGGATAAAACTTTGCAGTGTTGGGATCAAATCTCCACATTACCTTGTTTCCCAATTGAGAGAACCAGATGAATCCCTCTTTGTCTTGCAACATGCTCCACACCATCAAAGGACGTTCAGAGGTAAGCTTTACATCAGAGTCTGGAATTGGATATGATTTTATTTGATTGTCAGACGGATCAAATTTGTAGATTGTGTGTATATTTGATCCTGCTATCCAAACCATTCCATTTCTGTCTGCAACAATACCGTTAGGCTGGGAATTTTTTTCTAATGAATATTCTTTGATGTAAGAATTATGTGCAACCAGATTTTTGCTTGTATTTGCATCAAACATATTTGCAAACGATGTATCCCTAAAATCAAGTGTTGTTATGATGACAATGTAAAAAATTGCCATTATGGTTATGATCTCAGTTTTTTTATACGTCAATTTTTTCATCAAGATGATACTTTAGACACTTTTCTTTATTGCAAAGGTTGCAATGACAATTCCAGATATGCCAATGCCTATTGCGGTCATGTTTATCATATACAGCAAATCAGTAGAATTTTTCAATTCTTGTATGGAATTTTCCATCTTGGAGCCTGTATTACGCACATCTTCTGAGATTTTACTACTCTCTACGACATCTTGAGCTAGCTGATTTATTGTCATATCATCCACCTTGGAAGATGTATCAGTTTTTGCAGCTAGTGGAAAATTCAACCTGTCTATATCTGCAACATCGTCAAGCGGAATCTCAGCATCAACATCTTGACCTTGGATATTTCCCTTCAGTATCATATTGTATGTTCCCACGCGGGTTGGAATTATTGATGCAAGATATATCCCGTCTCCTTCAGCACTAGGTAAAAAATCAATTTGTTTAGTGACAGTGCCATATTTTACCGAGATTTGCATATCTTTGAGTGCATTGATTACAGGTTTGACATCATGGCCACTTCCTTGAGTTACCTCAACCAGAAGAGAGTTCGTAATGCTCTCATAAACAGGCTCATCATTCCAACCGACCTCCACTGTATATTCCCCAAATGTTCTGCTAACATGTGCAGATGCGGGTTTTATCTCAGGCAAGATTATCAACATGCATACTATTAGAAATAAAGATACAGGATAGATTAATGATTTTTTTGTTTTCTGAATCATAAAACATACTCAATATCACTAAAGGATCTTAAATGTGTTGTAGTACAATTATCAAATATGAATTTATTTTTGAATTAATTAATTTCTCTTTGATATTTGTACTAGTAGAAACATCAAATTTTGAGATATTATTACAAGAACAAATTTCTTATTTCAAAGTATCTGATCATGAAAAATTTATTTCAAAGAATGAAAACTCTACAAAATTGAAATGTCAAGAAAAGACTTCTCCATGTATTAATGGAAACAATAGTTAAAATTAAAGATGTGTAATATTCTTGCCATAATTTGATAAAATTATATGCAATCACATTACTTGTAACAGTTTTAGTATTAATTACTTTTGTATCCATGAAGGATGTACTTGCTGAGGTCTGGATTCCAGATGATGAATTTAGTGGATATTATGATTCAGATGGCATTTACACCATAATTGGTGCAGTGAAAAATACAGAAAATTATTCCATAATTCCATCTGTTATTTTCAGCATTAACGACAATGGAAATAAAATTTTAGAAGCTTATACACTTCCTGTGGTGGATTCAGAAAAAGATATTCCTTTTAAAATAAAACTCCAACAGATTAAAAGTAAAAATGCGATTCTGGAGAAACCACAGGTAAATTTTGTAGAGGCACAACAGAACGCATCACAGATCAATGTAATCTACGACAAGAGTTTGGTAAAACATGCAGATGGACATACAACCGGCTACATTGTAAATAATGACACTTCTCCTGCATATGATGTCAAAGTTTATGCTATAATATATGGCAAAAATGGTAAGTTCCTAGATGTTGGCAAAAGTCTAGAAAACATCACAAAAATGGAACCAGGCGAGAAAATTGCTTTTTCAATGTATCCCGATCCACAATATGCTTCAAAAATCAGTTATTATAGTTGCTTTAACATTGCTGCAAATTCTGCACAAACGTTATGGGTTGAAAGAGATGGTAACCCATTTTATTTCAACGTATTGACTACAGGTGCAGTGGCTTATCCAAAATTTGACAATTCGCAGCAATCTATGACAATTACTGTACGATATCCCTTTCCAGATACAGGGTTCGTCAATTTCATGTTTCCTCAAGAATCACCTGATCAGAAATTTTCCATCACATCCAATGGAAATCCCACAAAATTTCTTCAAAGTAAAGATCCAGATGGATATTGGCATGTAGCATTAAATCTTCCCCCCCGTTCAGTATCTCAACTAACCATTTCAGGGTTTGGAACACATTCTTTGTCATCAATGAGTGATTATCGGAGCTATATTTTGATAATAATTCCAGTTATAGCAGCTATTGCTAGTATCATAATATGGAAAAAGAAAAAAGACTAATAAAAAAATTAGAAAATATCTTAAAACAGCATTCTATCATTGTTTTATTTTCATGATTGTTTGAAACTAAATACTGTTTGCAATGTGAGATTCTAGTTTTGCGATTATACCAGACAATATCATACAAACATTGTATACACCTCATTAATTTCTGTACAGACTCTCACAGGTCTGAACTCACTGAATGTTCATGTAATATGAGAATTCTATATGCTGATCTTTTTCTGATGACTTGCTATCATTTTTCCTTAATTTATTATTCTGTTTTGATCTATACAAAATTAAATTTTTCGCAAATTGCACCTTATTAAAAGATCTAGATCATTTATAGATGAGAGGAAATGTTTACTATATGAGAACAGGTTGTCACAAAACAACTATAGAAACAATGTTAGGGTACAAGCAATACTGGAAATAGTCAAAAATAATCCTGGAATTCACTATTCAGAACTAGTCAAGATGGTAGATCTCACACATGGAGTAATTACTCATTATTTAGTCAGGATGGAAAAAATGAAACAGGTGAGAATAAAGAGAGATAAGAGAAAAGCATTCATCTTTTTGCACAACTCTTCTGAAAAACTAGACAATGTCTTGATTCATTTGAGAAAAGAGACTGCGGGTAGGATCATTACTCTTCTTTTATACAGAAAAACTGCAACTTTCGCAGAGGTCCGAGAGACTAGCAAAAAAAGTCCTTCAACTGTTTCACTGGTTTTAACCCAACTTGTAGAAATAAATCTGGTTAGACGAATACCTGGAGTAGTTCACAAGTATGAATTGGTAGATTCAGATCTAACTTTACAAGCAATAGAATCAATGAAGTCTAGCATAACTAGTACCATGAAAGATAGGTTTTCAGACACTTTCTCCTATCTATGACAATTACGATGCCAAATTTGAAAATATTTTCTAGAAAAAATACAATCAATCAGTTCTGAATATCCCTATGGAAAAGAACGCTAACATAAGCAATATCATCAAATGAGTTATCAAAGAATGAAGATTGTCATCAATTGGCATGATTGGAATTATAAAATTGATTATGGAGACACTCTCTGCAATCGTGATTGCACCAAAGGCGCACATGACAAGGAAAAGTCTTTTTGTTTTAAATTCCAAAAATGTCAATGCACTAATAATTGACAAAAATAATCCTAAAATGAAGCTAACAAGATGAATCAGAAAATACAATTCAGTGTCATTGAAATTTGAATAAAACAAAAATACGATAGACAAAGATGTAGAGCAACCTGACACTATAAACAGTATGTTACGTTTCTTTTTATTAGGAAGAGTGGATTTTTGCAATCATATCTTAATGCAGAACCAAGATTAATAAAAAAACTGGTAGAACTATCAAACAAACTCATCATTAATTAACAATAGAACGTAAAAGTAAACTATGCATGATATTTTTTATTATAAATTCAGGAATGATAAAATAATCTGTGTACTGGTTGTCATATTTTTTGCCTTGTCTACAAGTGCATGTCAGACAGCTTTTGCAGAAAATAGGACCATTACCATCCCAAGCGGAGCATCAAACCCACACTTTGAAACAGAGGCAAAATTTTGGTATTCTCCACCAGTTCTTACAATTCACAAGGACGATGTAGTAAAATGGCTAAATTCGGACACAGAGGTTCACACAGTAACAAGCGGTAAGGGAATTGACAGAGGCCAGTTGGCACAGGGCAAGATGAATGGAACATCGGATGATTATTTTGACAGCGGCCCATTCAAACCAGGACAGTCTTGGTCTTTTACTTTTGATAAGGAAGGTACATTCTACTATTTTTGCACGATACACCCTTGGATGGTGGGAGCAATAGTTGTAAGCCAAGCCATACCTGACTATGCCACGGATGCAGAGGGAAATAAGATAGAGAAATGGCCTGTTGTAAAATATACACAAGACCAACAAATTGAGGCTGATCTTTCATGGGAACCTCATGTCATTTTAACAGGGGAACAAGTTACATTTGTTTTCAACTTCTATAATCCTGCTACCTCTTCTACACTCATGACCTCTACACCATATCGCTTTGTGATAATCCAAAATGGGACAGAGATATTCTCAGCTGATGATGTGACACAGTATAGTGGAGGCTACAAATACTTTGTATTTGACAAGCCAGGACCTGTAGAATTTAAACTTGAAAACATAGACAACACTGTCAGGTCTACATATTTTTCTACCATTGTATTTGACAATCCATCCGAAATTAAAAAGGAAATACCAGTCATTCAACCAGCAAGAAATCTGCAACTCAGCCAAGAGACTATCATAGTCTTCATAGGTCCACCAATAGCGGCACTTACTTTTATTATAGTTTGGGCAAAATGGGGTGACAAATTAAGGAAAAAGAAGAATCAACATGTAGAAAAAAGAGATGCAATATGAAAGAACAGATTATCAGGAGTCTTTTTGTGTTTGCAGATATGATCTAATTGACTGATGACCCATTGGTACATCGTAACTAAATTGATTATTAATACTTATAATTAATTTAATAATTATTATTAAAAAACAACAGTAATTTAGCATGTTATTATTAATTTTATATACAACAACAAATTTAAAAATGCATAATTGACAACTTGTCTCAAACTACCCAAAGCAAAGACTGACAAGAGTAGAGGCGCATTAAAAAAAATAAAACAGAATTTGACAATTTCGTTTGTCTATAATGCCATAACCATAACAATAGCAACAGGACTATTCTACAGTATTACCAACTCTCTTATCCTTACTCCAACGCTTGCAGCACTTGGCTGGATTGTAAGTGATACCTCAGTTTTTGGAAATTCATTATTAATTAGAAAATTCGTGCCAAGAGATGGAAACAAAAACGAAACTACAAGTCAAATTGCAAATGAAATCCCAGGAAATATTACTCAAAACAAGACACACTCAGAAGCAAGTGAGACACCTGAACAACATGCGAAAGAATTGAATCCGTAAACTAGGAATCATAATCATCTAGGAAAATAAAACATAACCGCAACGCCTACCAAAACAACGATTGAACCAATAATCTCAAACCTATCTGGTTTTTTCTTGTCTATCCAATATCCCCACAATATGGATGAAACAATGAATATCCCTCCGTAAGCTGCATACACCCTACCAAAATTTGCAGGTTGAAATGTGGGTACGATTCCATAAGAAAAAAGTATCAAACCACCAACCAAACCAAAAATCTTACCCTTGTGTTCACGAATACATTTCCACACTAGATAGCCTCCTCCTATCTCAAGCAGTGATGCAAAAAAGAACAGACTGAGAGTTTTGACTATGATTTCGACCAAACGGTTGCTCCTTTTCTTGGATAATAGAAAATAATCAGCATTCCAATTACTGCAATGATAGAACCAATGACATCATAGATGTCTGGTTTTATTCCATCAATTAACCATCCCCAAAATACAGACATGATAATGAAAACTCCTCCGTAAGCTGCGTAGATTCTATGGAAATGTGATTTTTGAAATGTAGGAACAATTCCGTAAAGGAATAAGACTAAACCACCAATACCACCAACCCACCAGCTAAAATCATCTCTTAACCATAACCATACAAGATACCCACCGCCAATCTCACAAAGACCAGCAACAAAGAAAAAGAAAATTGAAGTAAAAATTTCTTTGAAATTTATCATAAATTAGAAGAACTAACCAGTCCACTTTAATCATTGTTGTAAACTTTTTGCGTTTTGAATAAATGTCATCCATTTTTGGACTTGTTTTTGCAGCGATATTTTTACATGAACAAATTAGTCCATATCAGATAATCGTCATTGCAATAATGCTGACAGGGATTTTCCTGATAAATAGGTAGGAAACTGTGAAAGAACAACCAGAATCTAGTAGTTTTGGCTTTTGATGGGGTTTCGCTCATTTGTTACCTTTGATGGGTATTGCAATATTAGTTGAAAACCTACTGAAGGTTTGAGTCCTGTAACGCTTATCATGGAAATTAATCAGTTAGTTCGATTCCCCCTCAAATAATACTATCAGATTATATTTTTCTTGTCAATTTCTGCCAGTCTAATTTTCCAGATAATTCTGTTATGCCGTTATCGTGAATATGTCTTATCCTGTTGAATTTAGAGTAAGGTTTCCACCCAGTCCCTTGAATGCTTTGAGTATCTGGCCTTCGGTGGTAGAGTTAATTTCATTTGTATAATTTTGACTCAGATTTCCAGTATTGTTCTGTACTATGTTTTGTGTTTTGTTTTCAGTGTTTGATATAGTCTGGTTTGAGTAAGTATTGTTGATATCATTTGGCAATGGAGACGTCTGTGATTGCTTTGGAATTTGGATGACTGGTTGTTGTGGTTTTGAATTGTTGTTGGCTTGTGTTAGAGTTCCATGCTCAATCTGGTCCAGCAACAGTGGATCCGAGCATATCTGTTTGATATCAAGTGACGGGCCAACATTATTTTTTGCCATATTAGATGTACTCAATAATTTTACTTGATAGAGAGCTGGCGCATCAGGGTTTGTAGTCTTTGAATCATAAAGTGTACTCTCTACTGGGAATGGAATGTCATCTTTGATGTAAAACGTATTGTCTTTTACTACTTCAAACCCAATTTGGTATGCAGACGTAGTGGTATTTCCCATGGGTATAGTAGTAAATCTATTTACCGTGAACTGTGGAACCGGTGATACATATTCATCTACTAGCCCCCATGATGTTCCTATCTTGAGCAATTGTGGTTTGTGCATGTTTGCATATTTTTGTAGATAAAATATGGTATGTGAAAGTGACGTGGCATAATTCATGCTAGTGCCATCAGTTGTAATTGTTGCAAAATCCGAAGATATGTGCAAAATGGAAAACCATTGATTGTGAGAATTATCAGGAGTAAAAATTGCTTGAACTATCCAAGTCTGTCCAGTTGGTTCTTGCAAGAGTCCAATAAAGTCAAGTTCTGCCTGATAACACGGAGTTGCATAGTTTAGAGTAGGTTTTATGGAATAATCACATATGTGGTATGTGTAACTTTGCTGAGGCAATACACCCTTTCCAATATACCACGATGGGTATTCCTTTTGTTTTTCAATGACTAGACGCTCAAAATTATTGTCGAACCCTATTGCATGTACTGTAACAAAGAAAAATGAGACCATTACAACTGCTGTAACTACCAAAATAATCTTCAACATGCCTTTTCAAATAGTAATTGTTTAAAAACGGAAAATCTTGCTTTAAATTTTATATTTTTCTAGAATATAATGGCATCAGAAATACAAGAAGAGTTTGTTTGGCTTGAGCTCAAGCCTCAACAGAGATTCAAAGATGACAAGGAAAATCAAGTCCTGAAAATAATCCAGTATGCTACTGAATTTGCATTCTTTGTCTTCCGAAACAAGTCTGAAATGCGTTTGATAGTCAGGACCACAAATAAGGATAGAAATCTCTTTGGAACAATTGATGGCCTTACAGTAGAACGTATAGACCCGCCACACTTTGAACGAATGGTTACAAAATATCTTGCGTTAAAAAATCACTTTATGGTTCCTCTTGTAGACCTTGCCAAAATAGTAAAAAGTGATGTCTATTCTAAATTCTGGCAGGAATCATCTAGATGTATGATGGCCTGCTTTGTTCAGGACCAGACTAGAAAAATCTCAAACGAAATACACGGTAAAGTGACCTCACTTGAGAGTAGAATGTCAAAGAAAAATGTCATATTTTCAAGTAAGAGAAAGACAGATCTTGCAGAGGCAAAAAGCAAACTTACGGGACATAATCTGTATAATTGTTTTATCATATTTGGAGTAGAGACAACTCTACATGAATTCTCAGAGTTAGATATAGAAAAAAGAGACCGTGTGAATCAAGAGAAAATTCTTTTTGAAAATCATATAGCTAATCTAAAAAAAGACCTTAACGATGAACAATTTGAAAATGAATACGAGAAACAAAACAAGATTCATCATGACAATGTCAAAAAAATAAAAGATGCTTTCAAATTGGAGGTGAAAAGATCAAGGGCAGATATTGTCCAGTCAACCAAGACATTAGATGATATGATCAACACTGTTCTTCTCAACAGTTTTGCTCATAGAATTACATCTCGCAAGATCAAATTCACACATGGAAAAAAGACTTTCAAGCAAAAACTTGCAGAATTGTTTTCTGTCAAATCAATTGATCCTTATACTTTCATACCTCAAAAATTACATTCAAAAAGTCTTGCCTTATCTGATGTGGAGCTTGCATTCTTTTTATCATTTCCACAAGAAAAAAATATTCAGACAATCAACTTTGGCGTTGGCGTAACACCTACCTTTGTACATAGTCCTGCTCAAGATCTATCCCTGACAGATATTACCATACAGTGTGATCCGCATCAAGTATCATCAGAGGACCAAGACAGGCTAAATCGTTCAATATGTGATAGTCTCAAAGTCCGTTGTGCAAGATGTGGTGTTCCAATCCATATAAAAAAAGATGGAAAAAACTAACAAGAGCGTTAGATTTTGTATTCAATAATTTTGTATTCTCTACCTAATTTTGATTGTGTATGACATTGGGTGAATTTACTAAAATTAGTTTAATATCCATTCATTTTTCTCTGATAATTATTAGGGATTTTGTATTCATGATATTGGTGGAATCAACCAGTGTAGAAATTCTGGAGATGGCACCCCAAACCCATAAAGAATGAGTGGAATTGCAGTGCTTGTCAAAAGTATTCCCGCTACAAGCCTGGTTATTTTCAATGGGATCTTCTTTGCAACACCAAGCCATAATAGTCCTACAAGTAGACCTATTGCAATAAAGAATCCTATCAATGCACTTGTGATCTCTATCAAACTAAAGGTAGCCAATGCAACAGAGTTTTCCACAGCCTCGAGCATGGCTATGTAAAAATATGTGATCTTGTATTTTGTTGCACCATCTTTGTGCTCATCTTCAAAAAATTCCTTAAACATAATGCCGCTAAAAAATAGTAAGCCTAGTCCTAATGCTATCTCAAGTGGCTTGGTTGGTACAAATCCAGCTATTTTTAGAAAGACAAAGTATAGAATTACTCCAACTACAAGTCCCAAAATTGTTATCTTGATTGTTTGTTTTAATCCGATTCTACTGGCAGTACCTATTCCTACAAGGACTTGTTCACCACCTTCTACAAAGATGTACTTGAATGAAGTAAAAAATACGATTAACTGGAACATTGTAAATATCTCATCAATGGTAAGTCTCTATTTGAATTGTAGAACGTATTATATTGAATTTTTTTTCAAGTATGGATCTTATTTCCAATATAATCGCCTGTGATTTTGTTGTATCAAGTGTTACTACATGTGCAGACAAGGCATCCATTCCTGAAGTGATAGTCCAAATGTGCAGATCAAATATTCCAGTTACTCCTTTTACTTGTAATATTGCATTTTTTACCTCTTCATAATCTATGTTTGATGGCGCACCCTCCATCAGTATGTTAATTGATTTTTTCATTAGTGACCAGGTTCTAGGAAGTATAAACAGTGCTAATCCGATACTGAATATGGCATCTGCAAGATAGAACTTTGTTGTAAATATTATGATACCCGTTACAATGACACCTACCGCACCTATCATATCGCTTAGAACCTCAAGACGCGCACCCTTGATGTTTAGATTCTCGTCTTCATGATGCTCATGATGGTCAGAATGAGAGTGTCCACCAAGTATTCTTATTCCTGCCAAATTAATTATTAATCCAAATCCTCCAATTATCGTCATTGGAATACTTGAAATCTCTGGAGGCTGAAAGATATGACGATATCCTTCATAGAAAATGTAAATCGATAACAAAATCAATGCAACACTGTTTGCAAGTGATACAAGTATCTCCACCCTGTAGAATCCATAGGTTCTTTGTGGTGTAGCTTTTCTTCTAGTATAATGAATTGCAAGAAGTGACAAAGCTAATCCGCCAACATCGGTTAACATGTGACCTGCATCAGCTAATAACGCCAGACTGTTTGTGACTAAACTTCCAATTATTTCTGCAACAAAATATGCAGCAGTAAGAATCAGTACGACCTTAAGTTTAGAGATTCTTTCTATGGAGATTTGTTCTCTTGCTTCTGACATTTTACCCTAAACTCCATAAATCTAATGATCTCATAGTCATTTTTTCTCATACCTGTTTGTAGCTTGTTTCCATGCAACTGCTAATGCTTTTACTACTGCATCCACTTTGTGTTTATCATATGTTCCATATTCTACTTTTATGTGCAGACATGCTTTGAGATTTTTAGAAAGTAAACGGAAAAAATATTCAAGATCTTCTCTTTGCATACCGTCTATCTGGCGTCCTTTCATTCCAAGTTCTACATTACAATATTGACAATTATTTTTCAAGTCAAGTGAAACCTTGGCTAATGATTCATCTGATGGAACTGAAGCATACCCGATTCCAACTGTGGATATATTTTCAATGGACAAATTCATTGTCTTACCGAGGTATTCTGTAGCGTATTTGATAATGGCTCTGGGTGTTTTATTCCTCGGTACTGGATTCATTTTTATTTCTAAGAAGGCATATTTGCAAAAATTCATGATAAGGTGATCAAGATATTTAATCCCTGTATCAATACTGATAATTCTTTTTTGCCTAGTCTTCAAGTTAACAAATTTTCCTCAGAGAATCTGTGATACTGTGTCTCTTAGTTCTGTGACTGCCATCTTGCCCTTGTTACTAGTCGTGCATTGGCTGACATGTTCTGCCAGATCCTCAATTATTATTCCCATTGCACTGTCAAGAGCCGCTCTGACCGCAGTGATCTGCTGAACAATCTCAGGATAGCCCTTTCCCTCGTCAATCATCTTGCTAATGCCTTTGACATGTCCCTCAATCCTTGCCAATCTTTTCTTTACCTCAGGCAGCATGTGATGAGTCATGTTCTTTGTTTACTCGCATAGCGGTATTTATTTAGTCGGATGGTTTGTCCAACATCTAAAATATTTATTTTGGTATTAAATAAAATCAGGATCCTACACCTACAGACTTTTTATCAATAATCAATCTTGCAGAGTTTACCATAAAGACAAGCTCAGAAGAGACATGGATCAGTGCAGCAAGAAGTGGGTTTATGTGACCAGTAAATGCAAGTATGAATCCAAATCCATCAACACCTAACGTTCCAAAATAGTTTTGTCTTACTGTGAAAATTGACTTTCTAGAATTTTTAATCAAATATGGAATCTTCATCAGATCCTCTGTCATCAGAACTACATCGGCAGTCTCTATTGCAACATCGGTTCCAGTTTTACCCATTGCTATTCCGACATGAGCTTTTGCAAGGGCAGGTGCATCATTGATTCCATCACCTACCATTACAACCATCTGCTTATCACCATATTTTCTGACAATCTCTTCAATCTTTGTGACTTTATCCTGTGGAAGTAGTTCTGCATGATATTCATCAATGCCAACTTCTTCTGCTATTCTTTTTGCAATCTTTTCATTGTCTCCAGTTAGCATTACCACTTTGATCTTCATTTTTTTGATCTCAGAGATTGCCTCTCTTGCATCATCTCTTAGAGAATCTTCAAAGAATACTGCTCCTACAAGTTGTTGGTCAATGGCAAGAAATGTGGCAGTCAATGCAAATTGTAACAAGTCAACATCCTGCTGTCTTACTATAATCTGTACAGTACGACCTGTACTGTCCTTGTATTCATTTATCAAGTATTGAAATGAATTTCTTTTTGATTTTAATAATTCTGAAATTCTCAAAGATGCAGACTCTGAATCTCCATGATTGATTTCATGATCTATGAACTCTAGATTGCCAAGGCTGACTCGTTGGTCATTGCACATTTTCGTGACCCCCCTTCCCACTGTTACCGTGCTAGGAGCAGCAGAACTTTCCGCTGAAAGGTGGATTCCCTCTTGACTAGCTTTTGCCTCTATGGCTCTTGCAAGGGGGTGGTTTGCGTTCTTTTCAACTATCGCTGCATATTCCAGTATCTCTTTAGGCGTCTTGGAAGGGTCTACAGAGACTACTTGAGAGACAACTGGTTTTCCATGGGTCAGTGTACCTGTCTTGTCAAAGACTATGGTTCCAGTATGGCTTAGGTTCTCAATCTGTAGTCCTCCTTTGATGATAATTCCTCGTTTTGACAACTTGCCAGTAGTAGCAAGTAGTGCTATTGGAGTACCAACAGCAAGACCGCATGCACCTGCCACTACAATGACTGAAAGTGCAGATACTATATTTTGTGTTGCAAGATACGTTACAACGGACAGTCCTATTGCAAATTGGATGAGTCTTGTAGCCATTTTGTCTGTCAGTTTTTGTATAGGAGCTTTTGATGCCTCTGCTTCCTCAACAAGTTGTATTATTTTTGCAAATGTGGTGTCAGTGGATTTCTTTTCACATTTAATTTCTATCTGTTGTGTCAGATTTATTGTTCCAGCAAAAACATTGTCTCCAGTATTTTTTTCCACGGGTATACTTTCTCCAGTTATGCTGGCCTGATCAACTGTGGACCAGCCTAAAATTATTATACCATCAACAGGGATTATGTCCCCCTCTCTTACAATTATTATATTTCCAACATTTACTTGTTCTATCTCAAGCAATGTTGTCTGCCCATCTTCACTTTTGACAAGTGCTTTTCTTGGAGCAAGGTTGTATAAAGTCTCAATATTTTTTCTCCCTTTTTTTACAATAAAACCTTCTACAAATTCTGACATTATGGCAAAGAATGTGATAACTATTGCAGGAAGGAATTGTAACAAGGCTAGTGATGCAATTATTGCTATCACCATGGAAAGTTCCATGTTTACACGGCCCTTTCTTAGGGCATACAGTGATTCTTTGAAGATAGGATAGCCCCCAACTAGAACTGTGATTGTAACTATGATCTTTCCAATCCAGTCAGGTTGGATGAGTTGCAGCCATGCTACAAATATTGTGACTAGACCGATTCCAACTATGCGTAGGATTTCTATTCGCTTATCCTCTTCTGATTCCTCGACTAGTTCATGTGCCTTTTTTGGGTCGTATTCACAGGCTCCTGACATACTATCCCCTAGGGGGGGATATGATATATTTTAGTATATCTGAAATTGATCGCATTTCAGAAGGATGAGTTTGAAACCTTATCATGATTCATTTGCCTTCGTTGTCTCCAAAACCTATTGCTGCTGCAAACCCACGCCAATAACGCCTGACAAATCCATAGCCAATGACAGCCAGGCAAAGCAGTAACACCAGTGTAGCAATCTTGCTATAATCATAGGTGTCTTGAGGTGTAGAGTTGTCTATGTCAAAAGTCTGCGATGCCTTTCCTCCCCAAATGTTGTATGCATCAACTGTAGAATTTTTGTTTCTGTCAGGTAGCATGACAGTGCATCCCTTTGTGCAGGTAATGTTTTGCATCTTTCCATCTACTAGAACCTGAGAGTATGGCCCAAAGTTATTGTCAGGATGGATGGTTACAATTCCTTGGTATCTTGTACCGTTGAGCATATTGTTTTGGTCCATGTTGACTGTATATCTCCAATTTGTATCAAACTCAAATCCACGTTCTATAAACGAGAGTTGTTTTCCTCCGGCAGTAATGGTAACATTATACGGCGATGGTTGTTCATACACCAAATTAAGAGGAAGATCAAGAGGATTTTGTGCAAATACTTGTGATATGTCTGGTATTACCATCGATGTAAGATGTGCTTGCAAATTTATCACTCCAGTACCTGTTGCTGAATTGTCTTTTCCATACATGTCATTTAGTACAATTCCTGCAAAGATTCTGTCTCTGTCATGGGTGACCTTGGTTCGTATAAAGTCCTGTTCATATGTTGCATTCTCGGAATAATCAGGTATCATCTTCAAATCAAGTGGTATGTGATTTATGGAACCATCAGAGTGCAAGGCAATTACAATTACGGCTGTACTAAATCTAGTATGTGGATATCCAAAATAATATTTTGAAAGATCAAGCTTGTCCAGTCCTGCAAAGTTTACAGATTGTAATGTATTGATTATCGTGGAATTATCATAACGTGTTTTTAATATGGTAAACAAAATGGGATGCTGAAATATTATATCACCATATCCTGATTTTACAAACATGGCTACATTATTTCCTGACTGTAACGAATTGCTCTGATATGTGAAATTATCATCGATGAAATTTGCAGAATGTGACTCTGACCATGTCATGGTAACATTTAGCGGTACAGGTGTTAGGATCTTGTATGCATAACTAGTGTAAGAAAATGAGTTTATCTTGCTTCGTCTATATTCATAAACTCCCTGGTCCGGGTCATCTTGTCCCCCACCTTTGGACCCAAGATAATGCATGGCTACAGCAGGCCTGTTCCCAAACCCCCACCATTGGCCGTCTTTTAGCACCGTATAGCCATAACTTGAATTATACACGGGATCATACTTTACAACCAACGCATCTGTCTTTGTAAATTGGCTTTGGCCAATCAATCTTCCAAGATTGTATATAGTTGTCTTATACGTGAAAGTGTGTTTTTTGATATCTGAACTAGTTTCTGGGACCCAATTTGTCTGGCCCTGTGCATATTCATATGAAAATGTCCAAGGTTTTGCCTTGGGATATAGTAATGTATCACTACAAGATTTTTTTTGACATTCAAAATCTTTTTGCAAATACATATCTGATGAGTAGGTAGTATGTGCTGAAATTGTACCAACCCTTTGATTCTTCCATTGATATTGCGGATTGAAAACAATATTGATTCCATCCCAGACATAATATGTCCCATCTAGACTTCTCATCATAAAACCGTCTGTATCGGTCAAGTTTTGTTTTGTTAGATCAATTGTTACTTTTGGCAAGATCATCGGAGGAGAATATGAAGTACTTCCAGCAGTACTACCTCTAAAACATGTACCGCCAGTTTGTGGATTGAAATTACAAATCAAACCATATCCAAAAACAACTTGAGATAAAGTTGCGGCACTTGATCCAATTCCAATCTCTGCATGTCCTGACTCTGTATATCCAAAAGACTGTCCTCCCCCTGATGATATTGGTGAAACTTGGATCTGACTAATTTGAAGACCGTCTGCGTTTATTGATTTTGGTTTGATTGACCAGCACCAGGAATTCCAGTGAACAGTGATTGCAAAATCAAATGCATCGCCAGGATAAAAAGTGCCATCAGGATTACTACGAGGCAATCCGTTGTACTGCGATGGAGTTGTATGTATGTCCAACCAAACTTTACAGCCAGGAATTAGCATGTCTGCAGAAGATGGCGGCATCATGGAAGGAGAAAACAAGATCAATGAAATTAATATCAGACCAATAATTTTCTTCACGCAGATTAAGAAAAGTGATTTTAAAAAGCAAAATTATTGCAGTGGGAATTCAAAGATTGAACCATATGTTGTAACAATCTGCATCTTAGAGCCTGATGTACCAGTTGATATTATTACAGGTTCCTTTACTGGTAAAAATTGGGTTTGTGTACCATTGACAAATGTCATAGCATAGGATTGTTGTCGTACTGCGTCCACCATGACCCTGTCTAAATTAATATTTGCAAGGCCAAAATTTACTAATTCTACCTCTGATCCCGTGCCTATGTCTCTTCCTGTTACAAATGATATGCTCTCGGACATTCTCTTTTGGGACGAATCCAGCATCTGATAGGCACTTTGCTGTTGATTGTTAAACTGGTTAGATGATGCTGCAATTACAACCCCTGCAATGGCAAGAGCTACTGTAAACATCATAATTGTAGAATATATTTCTGATATTCCTCTTCGTTGCATCATGATTATACAATATAGCAGATTTAAAGCACTTAATCGACGGTTTTGTTATGTCTTTGATTGCTGATGCTCAGAAATCCAAATTGATCAATCAACAAGGTAATAGTATCTTATAGCCAGATTTTATTTGATTTCATATATCGTTTCATAAACCACTGCAAAAAAGGCATCTCGTCATTTTTCAAGTTAGATTTTTCAAGAACGGCATAGTATTGGTATCGTGAAACATACTCTATGTTCAACATAGGATACCGGTTTTCATCAAGTATGCAATTCATTAACAGTCTTGATATTCTTCCATTACCATCACCAAATGGATGAATTGACACAAATTTGAGATGAGCCAATGCTGCAAGCTCAGCCGGATTCATCTTGGATTTTGCAGACTGGTACCATTTGAAAAATTCTCTTAGAAGAGAAAAAACCTTATCACCTGGTGGAAACTTTGTTTTGCTTCCACGAACTGTGATTTCGTAATCTCTGATATCACCAGCAAGGTCAATCTTTGTCTTGTTGAACATTTTTGTGTGCCAATACCTAACAGTGTCAAGTGAGATCTGTTTTTCATGTTTTAGCATCTCAAAAAAAACCTGTTCTGCAAGCTCGGCCTCAATCATATCAGATTTTGGTTTGTTGGAAGGTGTGACACCATCCCTCAACAATCTCTCAGTCTCAAGTCTGGTAAGTGTAGATCCTTCAATTCTCTGTGTATGATATGTAAACTGGATGACAAAATCTTTCAACTCTTGCTCGATTACACTTTTTGGCATCTTTTTTTGGTTCGCAACAAAATTTTTGCGTATTAATTCCAGCTGAGGATGCCAATCCTCCCTGTAAAACTCAAGCAGAAATCTTTTCTTTCGTTCTTCAATATCAGTTGGTATTTCTTTTCCAAGATACTCTCTTTTGGTTCTTGATTTGTTGTGGTGGGTCAGATAATAATAGGTCTGATTACTAGTTTTTTGTAGTATTACGCTGACCATGTGCTAGTTATGTTACCCTATGTATTTATATTTTCATTAGATTTACAATAAAGGGGTAATAAGTTGGCTATGAAATACCTGCATTGACACTATATCATTTGTACTGGTTTATCTCCCTAACTTGTCAACCAACAAGGTAATAGTATCCAATCAAGTCTTATCTTCATTTTCTAACTTGTCCTATCCTGCATTAATTTGTCTGCTAGTAACAAATGTAGAACCATCACTTGTTGTTGCACTTACTCTTACAGTATAGCTGTTGCCATAAACAACTGCTGCATTTAGAATGCCTTTTTGCTCCAATGTCTGACTAGGACCAATGCTTGTCATGTTCTGTGAAAGATTATACGTTATACCGTTAATGTCTGCAGATATCGTTGTTTGAATGAAAGGTTTGTTTCCGGTATTTTGTAAAACAATGTCATACCAAGTTAAAGTTCCAGACTGTATTGTAGAAAGCGTTGCCGTGTTTATTGTATACTCTGCATTTGACGAGAGTATGCTGTTTGATGTATTCATATAATTATAGACTATTCCAGTCATTCCTACTGCTATGATTACCAGCAAAGAAATTGCATATGCAGAATGTACACCGCGTCTTTTCACACATGTAAAACAAATCAAGTTTTAAAGGCTCACATGTGCTTTTGTCTTTTTGGTTGACTCAGAAATATCGGATCGTTTCGAATCAACTTGCCTGTACCATCATAAAGACATACATGGTAAAGCACCTGCCCATGAGATTCTGATATTTTCTTGACACGTATAGTATGAGTTTGTGTTTCAAATTTATCTCCGACATGAAGATTTCCAATCTTTTCTGCCAAATCAATTTCTGAGATTCCAATGATACCAGACATCTCTTGGAAATATTTGTAATACTTGTTCTTAAGCTGCATTTGTGTTCAATGGCGATGTGCCAAACATGTCAAGCTCTTCTTTTGATGGAGTAATGGAACAACGAATTCTGTAATCGCGTGTCAAGATCAAGGCATCTCCTGGAACAAATGTCTGAATCATGTCTTTTTCCTGCGGAGATAGTTGCAATGATTTTGCAAGTTCTTCAGCCGCAATCTCGTTATTTCGTAGTATTATTTTCGTCTCACTGTTGTCAAAGAATGCACGCCCTGCCTCTGTCTTTGTTACGTCTTCCACCCGCTGTGAAATAAACATGAAAATTACATTCTTTTTCCTGCCCATGCGTGCAAGCAAATCTACGAATTTTGAGGCACTGGCAAACCTGAAGATGAGATGCCCTTCATCAATTACAAGTATTTTTGGAATCTCTACTGGTGCCGCCTCAATTTTTTTCCATAATTTAGCCAATGCAAGGAAGCTTATCTTTGCTACAGAATCTTCAGCATATGTTCCTTTTAGTGATATGATAGTACGATTAGATATTGTAGGTTGGCCCTTGAACAGAGTTGCCATCGGACCAGTAACAAGATTTACCAGATATTTTTTCTCTTCATCTGAGAGTTTTTCATAAAACTCATCAAGGCTTTTTATTCCAACACACTTTGCCAAAAATGAATTTGCAACAAGTGTTGGGGCTTGCGCAATCTCACACAAAACATTTACCGCATCACTTGGTTTTTCAAACATCTTGAATGGATCAAAGCCGAGTTCCTGCTCTCCTGTGATTCTTATTGGTTCCACATCAAGATATTTGGCAATATTTTCATATTCTCCCTGTGGGTCAACAACAAAGATGAATGCGTCAGGATACTTGTCCATCAGTCTCTTCATCATTAGTTTGGCAGTAACAGACTTGCCTGCACCAGAGCCTGCTAAAATCAGTATGTTATAGTTTGCACGCATTGTATAGTTGAAGATGACAGGTGCACCAGTGCTATAGTTTACACCTATGGTAATTCCGTTTGGAACTTCTAGCATGTCTGCGCTTACAAATGGATAAAAAACTGCACATGATCCAAGCTCGACATAGAGTTTTTTTCCCCATCCGGTCAACATCTTGGCCTGATTTGCAGATGTGTTGTCAAAACTTGAGAGAGATATCCGGGTTTGTTTTACAAATTTTTTTGATTTTTCCTTTAATGATTTTAGATCGTCAGCTTGGACTATCACATTAGCAGTAACTGTGAACAATTTTGTACTATTTTTTTCAAGTGCAGATACGGCCTCAAGCGCCATCTGGATCTGATGCATCATCTTTGGATTGGTGCTTTGTGTAGCTTGCATGAGGTGAATCTTTTTTCGCAATTTTGAAACTGCCTTGTCTTGCTCTATTGAGGCAAAATTGAGCAGTATCGCATCAGATACAGGAAGCAGGGAGTGAATCCATGCAGGTGAGAGCGTTGATGAGAGAGAATACAGCGTAAAGCATTTGGCTAACTTGCCATTTTCAAGTATTACATGTTTTAGAAATTCATTTTTTACAGAAAATTGTTGAACATTTGTTGCAAGAAAATAATCAAAACCCTGTCTTTCAAGTGCCCAATCCAAGGGCTCTGTACTTGACATAAAAGTTCTCAAGATTTGGAGATGTCTTATCTCATTTCCCATCTGTGCGTCTAACGGTTCTTTTATCATTGTAATACAAAGTGGTTCTTGTATAGAAGTGAGCAGTGAATAAAAATGCGATAGTACGGTTCGTTGCTTTTCATCAGAAAGTGTAAAGAAATTTGTTGGCTTTACTTCATAGTTATGTATTGTCTTGGTTCTTTGCACAGAATTTAGAGAGCATTTCTTTTTAAGGTAATGAGAATCAAGAGTTGGCTAATTTTTTACAGTTGGATAGAATTTATAATATTGACGCAAGATATTGAAAACATCTGATACCTCGTAAGCCTTTTTTTCAATGCATGCATCAAGTAATGTCATTCTTTTTTCTATATCAGATACAGGATCAATACCAAAAAGATCTGCAACATATCCCAGTCTTTTGCTTTTCTTGACCAGTTCCTCTATATCGTTGAGACCAAAGTCATTGTTCTTCCTATCAAAACTAAACAAATCTGTTGTTTCTATTCCTGTATCCGTTGGATTAATTTCTGTCAGTGTCTTTATTCTTCGCATTGTTTTTCCATCTATACCTTTGAGTGTAGTTGAATGGATTGCAAACCAAAGTAACATTTGCTGTGAAAGTTTTATGTTGATTGGTTCTGCTGCAAGTCTTGTTAATGCTGATTTTATGTCAGAGCCATGAACGGAGCTTAGTCCCCCGTGTCCAGTTGCTGCACTCTGGAACATCTCGTTTGCTTCCTTTCCGCGAACCTCTCCTACAATGACAAAGTCAGGTCTCATTCTCAGTGTTGCCTTGATTAGTTCCATAATTCCAATATCATTATCTGATTTGACAAGCGGGCTTGATCTTGTATGTAATGACACTGTACGTTTCTGCGGTATCTGAAGTTCAGGCGTTTCTTCTATGGTTATGATACGCCATCTAGGGTTAGCCATGGTCATCAGAGAATTTATCAAGGTAGTCTTTCCAGAGCCAGTTTCTCCAATTATAAGGCCAAATGCCTTTGCGTCTATTAGCATCCAGACATATGCCGCCATCAGTTTGCTTATGGTTCCAAATTGTAACAGATGTGTAATTGTATAGGGTTTTGATGGAAATTTTCTTATGGATACTGTAGAGCCGTTACCTGAGACCTCTTTTCCATATACCACCATGATTCTGTGTTTTGTTCTAGTTGTTCCATCCATTATGGGCTTGGCTACTGTAACAGATTTTCCAGTCTTTTGAACCAGTCTTTGAGTGTAAGAATCCATCAAACTAGATTTGCCTATGACAATATTGGTATCAAGTATGTGCATTTCAGAATGTTTTCGATGTATCACTCCAACATCTGTATCATGTCTTTCGATTAGAATTTCTTCGATGTCATCATCATTCATCAGGACATCGAAAACGCCATACCCCAAAACTTCACGAACAATGTAATATTTTAGACGGTCATAAAATTTTGAGACCTGATTTACAATTCCTTTTTCCTGGGCATCTTGCCAGATATATTTTTCCAGATGATGAATGCGCTCTTCCTCAGTCTCTAGTTTGTCAAGAAATGGCAGGGAGTTCATTAGATGATCCATTATCTTTTCATAAATTTGAAACTCGTTTTGTTCCAAGTGAGGTTCTTTTATCAAGTATTCACCAGTTGATGTAATGAAAACTTCAGCTTGGTTTACTGGATAATGATCAATGACCTGTACTTGTTCTATGTTTGCATCAAGTGCAATGATTTTTGAAACCACAAATTTAAAAAATAAATTCTATAAAAACATGCAACTAGATAGATAGAGATTATTCTAACATATATCACAACGTCACATAAAGTGTGATATTACGATATATAATTACACAGAAATGAATTCTTTGTTTGAACGCCATGCAGTCATGTGTGTAATCCCAAAAACCAGAGCAATGATGCCTGCAGGTGACATATCAAGTCTAAGATCAAAAATGGACCCTGAGAAAATAATGACAATTTCAAATAGAATTTGCAGTACTAGTGACTGTTTAGGAGTAAATCTACGAGAAAATAATCGTACCATTACATTTGTCTCATATTTTATAAATTCGTTGAATCCAATGGTACTTTTAATATCCAATAAAAAGAATGTCAGCCAAAATGTAAAAAATGAAAGAGATAGCCACCAAGGAAATGAAATGCCAACTCCAAGTAATATCAGTGGGGCAAATCCAAGCGAGGTGCTAATCTTTTTTTTAACTCTAGTTTGATTCCACCTATGGCAAGAACTATGGCTGCAATTATGCCTCCGATAAGCTGACCTGCTCCAAAGGTGCGCTTCAATAGATCTGGTGGAATTAATGCAGTGGCATCAGATGCATTTACCTTGCCTGATGTTATATCTACACCAGCTATGTAACTGAGCAATGTTGGTGCAATCAGTATCAGTACAAGACCCCCAATACCAGCTATCATCATTTTTGAATACTTGTTGCCCATGTTTACTTCTTCGCCGGCTGCGTGGTCTAACATGTTATCATAAAATGATGAATTATTTAAGCCAAATTTTCTTGGTGTATTTTTACTTCGATAGTTTCTAAAAATACTGGTTCAATTTGTTCATCTACACAAACTGTAATGTTTTTTTTGCCTTGAGTTTTTGGTATGATTATAGTTTCCAATTCCCCGTTGATATCTGTAGTCAGTGCATCCAAGTAAGTTCCATCAAGATATACTTTAGATTTTTTGTTAGCGAGAACCTTTCCAGTTGGACCTACAAGTTTAACTTTGAATCTATATGGTCTTGAAAGATCTGACACTGTAATGGTCCTAATCTCATTTTCTTGCGAATCCTCAATTAAGGAACAAGCAAGACCGAGTTTTTTACTTGAACTTGATAACTTTTTGCTCTTTGCCTTTTTCTTTTTGTTTCCAGTACCATAATGCCTCCCCATGAAAAATAAAACCATGGAGATTACCATTTGTTCTGATGAGGTAACTTTTGGTTTTGTTAGCGCCAAGAATGCTCCAATACCTTCAGGAATTACAGCAAATATGCTGTGTGAACTTGAAAATATCAAATAAGATATCAGGGAGGCAAGACCCAAAATGAAAAATTGCCTCATAGAAATTCTCCCAATTATAGGAAAAGACAGTACTGGTTCGTTTAATGCGCTAACATCTTCAAACCACAGGATCTCCAGGTTTCTCAATTATATCATGAAAAAAAATAAAATAAAAGGGATTTTGCTATGGAGCAAACAACGATCCGGTCTTTGATGTCACAGACCCATCATCTGATATGGCTTTTACAATCAGGGGTAATTGGGTTCCTGATACAGGATTAGCTGGAATTGGAATTACTTTACCAGAATAGCTTGCTGTCTGACCGGGTATTAGAGGCAAGGGAGCAAGAGTGTATGGTATAGAATCCTGTACTTGTACAGTCAAGTTGTTCAGTTTTTTGTTGCCATCGTTTTTGACATCAACTGTAAGATAGTATGTCCCGTTGAAGGTCTTTGTAAATTCACTGTGAGAGATACTGACTGATGTGCGTTGTACCAACGATTGCACTCCTCCAGTAACAGAGAATGCAACAACTCCCACGATAGCAATTACTACTCCAACAATCAATGCTATTTCCATTGATTGCGACATTGCTTTTCTTTTTTGCAGTTTTACCATCAACGGTCAAATGCGATATTGTTTTTAAACCAGAACCCAGAGCCTTTGGTTTTTATCTTTTTAATCATATCTTGTTGTAATGTGTGAATTATAATCATGTAATAGTTGCCCTTGTTGCAATAATCTGGTTATCATTAGCGTTCAATAATCTGGCGGTCTTTGGGATTTCAACAGTAGGATTACTATTCATTTTAGTAAAACGTACATCAAAAAAGTTTGATTTGAAAAAACTCGTTGAGAGATTTTACAAATTCTCTTTGCTGCAAAAATTAAACATACCAAATACAAAAAAACCCTCTGCCAGAATAATTCCTTTGTCAATCAACCTACCAATTTTTATCTCAAAACCAATACTAGATATACCAATATTTCAAAAATTACAGAAAAAACTTGGCAGTCAGATTGAAAGCGAGATTAGGATGTCAGGCAAGCCTGCAAACTCGCTTAACATGATAAAAAAGAGTATGTCATTTTCTGTCTTGTTTGTCATAATCATACTTCCAATTGCTATTGCATTAGGGATCTTTGTAACTCCATTATTTTTTGCTCTCATCATACTACCAATGGGAATCATGTTTTATCCAAGAATGGCACTCGGGCTTGCCAAATCAAAACGTGAGACAGCAATCAACCACGAACTGGCATATTTTACAAAATATGCATCAATAATGCAAAGTGTAGAAAAGACGCTGTATGATTCGCTAGTTGAAATCATAGGCAATGGACTGTTTGAGATTATAGAAACTGATGCCAAGATGGCTTATCGCAATGTCACCATGTTTGCGATGGACATCTTTGAGGCCCTCAATGATATAGCACTGCATCACCCAAACAGAGCGTTTCAGTCATTTCTTTTGAGTTATGTAGCAACGGCACAGACAGGTGGGGATCTTACAAATCTAATTGAGAGAGAAGCTGAATCCTTCTTTGAATCCCTAAAAGAAAATCTCAAGAGATACTTGGGAACTGCAACAACCTTTGGCGAGATATTGTTGATAATACTTTTGATCATGCCTACATTTTTGATTGCAACATCATTTCTTTTACCAGGAGGCTCGGTTACACTTCTCTTGCTTGTAGGCGTAATAGGAATTCCCATGATGAGTATGGGATTAATTGTCATGATAGATTCTGCACAGCCAAGAAATTTGAACAAGATAACAATTGGAAATCTTGCCTTTGTGGTCGCTATAATAATTGCAATTGCCATGTCATCTCTGCGCCAAGCACCCTGGCTTGTAATCACATCAAGTGTGCTTGGGTTTGCATTGGCAAACATGTTTAATACAACACCGCAATTTTTGCGAATCAAAAATATCGAAAATGCATTACCGGAATTTCTCCGAGATGTAACAGAATATAGAAAGATAGGATATGACATGACAATATCTCTATACAGACTTTATGGAACACGAAAATATAATAAATATTTCAATGAATTATTTGGAATGATTTATTCGCAGTTAAAATCTGGCGCAACACTGTCTGGCATTTCTGGTATAGAAGACAAGTCATGGATAACTAAACTAGTGTTATTTATTTTAGGAAAACTTGCAGACACTGGAGGGGGAACACCATTGACTCTTGAACACTTGACCAGATTTGTGTCAGATGTTACCACTACAAAAAAATCAACAATGTCTGCATTACGTATGCAAATGTTGCTTGTGTACATTGGTCCAATCATCATGGTTTTTGTGTCAAAGACGTCCATCTCATTACTAACAAAGATGAGTTCAAACTTGTCATTTTTTAGCAATTTGGGAGTAGGTGGTGCATTTGCCATAACACCAGAGTTTGTAGATGCCATCAACATTGTAATAGTGATATCATCACTAGCCATGGGATTTGTCTTTACCAAGATCAGCATGTTTACCCTCAAGGATACAAAAAATGTGGCAATTACAGCAATTATAGTAATCATTGCCATTTTGATCTCCCCATATCTTCCGTCTATTTTTTAAATTACAGTATGCCAAAAACCTGTGTTAAAAAGAAATACAATTTTTCTTCCCATGCTAGACCCGAGCACCGTACTTTTTCTAAGACAGATTATAGCATTGACAATGTTATCAGTAGCATCATATTTTGACATAAAGACGCGTGAAGTAGACGATAGAATCTGGTTGATTTTTGCAATCCCTGGAATTGTATTATATTTTCTAGCCCCACTGCCATCTTTTACTACCATTTTCTTTCTGGTCATAGGTGCAGTCATTGGGATGATGTGGTTTCTCACACATGCATTTGGTCAGGCAGACGGGCTTGCCATAATTGCACTTGCAGTTGTATTTCCCATATTCAATGAGATGCCAGTTTCGGTACTAGTTGCACTGGCAACAACTGTATTACTAGGATTATTTGGTACGTTTTACAATATTGCATACAATCTTTCAGACATGTTACATGGCAAGATATTTCCTGGAATCAATGAAAAATTACATCGCAAGATACTTGCATTTCTTACCATGCATAGAAAAAGAAGATACGAAAAATTTGTTATACCATCACAGATAGGTGACAAGTTTTCATTTCATTTCAAACCAAACCCAGATGAAGATTTTGCAAGTGATTTTACAGGTCACGTGTCATCGGCATTCCCACTTGTACCATTTATGCTAGTTGCACTTGTTTTATTTCTTGTAATATTCTAGTTAACAGATATTTTAATCCTAAAACCTGAAGAGTTAGAAATTACTTCCATCTTACCCCAGAATTTTCTGGGGTATAATGGAAGTGTGAACCATCCATGAAAATAATAAAACATTCAATCTTGCCGCTTTAAAAGTACATCATATATTGATTTTGTGTTTAAATCAAGAAACGGATTTGGGTTAGACTCGATTATAATTCTGATATCAACTATTGCCATCATTGCCATAATGATTGGCGTAGGAAAGGTCTTCATGACGACACTTGAGAATTCCTATGTTTCACTTACAACCAGCATGCCAAAGTTCAGCACAACAGGAGATTATCCTGATACAATACACAACAAGACAGATTCACTTCTCTCAGTTTACAACATGTTACGGTCTGGGATAATTTGGGCAATTGCAGCAGTCTTGATGATAGCTGGAATTTTATTCATGCTAGAGCAGATAGAAGTTGTTCCTGCGTCAACAGCATTTGGAATTATTTCAAAAGGCACATTATACTTTGTAATTTTATTTGGCTTTCCTCCAATTTGGGACCTGTATGCTAGTGTAATTGAATTAGGATCAAAAACAATAATGGATCCTGCAAATACAGGCCAGACTCCCGATTCTGTTGTCAAGGTATTTGACACCATAAACGGAATGGGAATATCACAAGGTAAAGTACCGCAGGTAGATAATTCTGTTCTAAACAATCTGGTACAATTATTCAACGGTTCAGATATTTTATCTACTTTCTCAGATCAGGGAAAAGCTTTGATACTTGGCGCAATTGGGTCTATACTTTCACTAATACTTTCATTTTTGACTTACATGTTTGCAGCAATAAGACAAGTACTAACAGCAGTATTGATTGCAGGACTGCCTGTTATTCTGATACTCTCACTTGTGCCATGGTTCCAGGGAATAACAAAAAGACTCTATGATACTTTGTTTGGCATCTCACTTGTTCCAATATTTTCAGCACTTGTCATGGTAACAGGTGCAGCATATCTTGGTAGTATCACAACTCATCCAGTAGAAGAGCAATGGTTTGCGTCTGTTGCAGTGCTTACACTATCAACATTCATTCCAACAATTTTAGTTCCTCTGCTTGGTTCCTTGTTTAGTTCCATAACATCAATGGCATCAACAGCTACAGGCTTTGGAGGCATGATGGGAATGATGGCAATTCAGGGTGGAAGAGGAATTGGAAGCGGTGCATATGGTGCTGCAATGTCAGCACAACAAGGTGCAGCAGAGATGGGCCAGTCAATATCAGGCATTGGCATGGTAAAGGCTGCAATGGGAGGAGGGTTGGCAGGAGGATTTGGCGGCATTGCACAAGGCTTGTCAAATGTTGGCTCTCATGCCCTAAGACGAGTAGGTGCAAAAGACTTGGCATATGACATGCGAGGCGCGGGATCTCAAATTATGAAAACGTCACAAGACGTGGCACACCAGTACGGCAATTCAGTGATACAACCAGTTGTAGATCATGCCCTTACAGAAAATTCAGCAGGAGTAATGACTAGACTTGCAACCATTCCAGTTCCAGAAGAGCAAGCAGGAATACACCTGCAAAATGGGACGACTTTGTTAAATCTAGCACATGATTCCATCGAGACTGGGAATTATTCTAAAATACTTGACCACCAGTACTTCAAATCTGTTCCAGTCAGAGACACACAGAGCTTTGCAAAAGCAGTCTCTGCAACAATTGTAAATCACGGGTTTGAACCTCAAAAGCTTGCAAACATATCTTACAACTTGGAGAAGATGGGCGGCCTGACTAGTGATAATGTTAAGGACTTTATTCAGAATCATGAGGCAAATGATTTATCACATAATATAGATAAATCTCAAACATTAACGAAATACATAACCAGTTAAAATTGCAGTAATTTTTTGTAGATGTTTTTTAAATTTGAGATGTAGTTTTTTGTCGATCCTTACTACGTTCTAATTTTTCTCTTGCAATGATAGCAACAAATTGGTATAAACTATATCCGTCTTTTTTGAATTTGGATTCAAGGGGTTGACAGATTTGCACATCCATCTCAAGTGTTCTAACAGAGAAATTATCAAAGTCTCTAAACACATCAAATATCATATTTACTTCTTTGTCTGTCATGGTATCATATCTCCACTTTAAGAATCCAGGCAAGTCTGCAAAGTCTTTGTAAGTTAGATTTTCATGTTTTATCAGTAACAAATATGGATCTACATCTGGAGTTCCGATTTTTGCATTCTTGATGTACTCATTAAGATAAGACACTCTTTCAGGCTTGAGGAATTTCTCAATATCTTTCTGATTCTTTTGGAACCAGAGTGCCTCTGAAAGTGAATGTGCGTTCTGGTCAAATTTGTCATCATGGTTTTCAATATTTTTTATATCAGATATGAAATCGGGTGGAGTGTTTTTAGCATACTCTTGATTTACCTGAGTGATATCATGCTCGACTTGGTTGGCAAGATTCACTTTAAACTCAACCGACTTGCGGCCGTCTGATGTGCGAATCACTACAAGCAACTTGTCCTTTTTTGTTGCTTCAAAACTTGCTAGATAATCGAAATTGGTCTCAAACTTGACACCCTCTCCCTTCTTTTCAAACATGATTCCATTGTTTAGCAGATACAGTATGCCTTTGCCTATTTTTTGCATCTCGGCATCGTAAAACTTGATTATTTTAACGCCTGCGGGAAGGGAAATCATGATACCAGTACGCTCCTTTGGGAAAGATGTCTCTTTTTGGTCTGAGATGTCATATAGTTCGCTATTCTATATACCAGGACGTAATATTTAAAAATATTTATAGATATGATGCTGTAAATAGATACTGTACTAAAAGATATGACAAAAAAATACTTGTTGACAGTAACAGATGAGATGGGAACAAAGCTGGAAAAAGAAATGAAAAGACGTATGATAGAAACAGTTCCTGAAACGGTAAGAGCTATACTATCAGAGTATCTCACAGATAAGAAATGATTGTATAATAAATAAACAAGTAAACGTGATTTAATATTTGGAAATAATTTACGTGTTAAACTGATAATGATATCAAAACTGGAAGAGATCACAAGTTTGTAAAAAGAAAACGTCGTTAGACAGTCTAAATAATTTAAAAGAAAAAAGAAAGTCAGCTATAAAAGATATGGGCAACAAGAAAATTGTGAATTATATATTTTTGATGCAGTTTTTTATTAAATATTTTTTCGGATTACAATAACATTTCTTAGTATGGAGACATCAAGTTTCTCGCCCTTCTTTAATCTGAGTTGTTCTACAATTTGTACTGGTATTGTGATGCGATACTTGTAGTAATTATTACCATTGTTGACTCGAGACCTTTGTTTCTGGAGAATGATTTCCAACACCGAAAGATAATCCTATTGGATTTAAGGAAATAATTTGGATGGGCTACCGTGTCACATATTAAAATCACGATGACGGGTTTTCTTATACCTGAGACTTGCCCACCCATTTTGCATTTATTTTTGTCCTTAGATCATATTGTGTTTCATCTCTTCTCAAAAATGCATGTGTAGCTTTGAATCCACATCAGTACAAGTCTGGCAGAAAAATACGATGGGTTCCCTACACACTAGACATCTCGTGCATGGAATCTGATCTGATCCGCATGACCTGCAAGAATCTAGTCTCAACGTATCAGACCAACTTTTCGTGCATCAGACTCTTCCAGTACAATATAGTCATCATACTTGAAGTTCCTGCCTGACTTTTTGCCCTTTCCGGCTATGAATATTTTCTTGCCTGCGAGTGGTGCAAGATTTGGCATGGCAGTGCGCAACACAGATTTTGCCAAAGTTAGAGTGCGCTCTTCATTTGCATACTCTTTTTGGCTTGTCTTTGTTTTTTCCCTGCCCATCTCTTCATAGATCTCTTCTATGGTCTCTATTCCCTGGAGGATCCTGACATCTACAACATCTACGTCTGACTTCATGTTGCCTGTCTTTGCGATATGCCTGATCTCACCCAAGCACTCTATCATTCCAACAAAGTCCAAGGTAGGATTCCAGAATTTCAATGCAGGTCTTGGCTCGAACTGCGTTATCTTTTCCATGTCAAAATTGTACATGCCAAAGAAGAGACGTTTGTTTTTAAGGTCTAGATATTTTCTTGAATTAATCTTCTAGACTTTATGCAGTAATTTCCTCATTCTTCTGTTCATGTGTCTCAATGATCAAGGTGATCACCTTTTGGACCTTGGACAGTACCCTCATGCATATTCTTCCTACTGCTTCAGGAGATTTTTCTTCTGCATATGACGCGATATAGTTCCAAGAAAAAGTTGTCGCGTCATATCCGTACAGTTTGGCCAAGACACATGCTGATAGTTGTGCTACTGTTTCCTGTTCTGGATCCTGCACCGGCTTTAGGTTCTCAAATGTGGAATGAGCCTTGTGTGCAAGTTCATGGAAGAATGTGTCTGGATTTTCTTGGCTCAACTTGATTACATTTGTTACCAAGTTATACGATCCTCCCTCACCTAATACGGTTGGACCATATTCTACCTTGACTCCAAACTTTTCTGCTACATCAAGCAGTGGTGGAAGCTTTGTTGGTTGATATTCTTCAACTGGTTTTCCATCAGTGTTCTCATATCGGAAGACAGGTATTCCGATAAATCCGACAGGAAATTTTACATCATCTTCCTTGCCTTCTTCGTTTACGACTTTCTTGTGTCGTATCATTGGTGCCAAGATGTAGAATGCTTTTGCACCTTTCTTGACATATCTTCCAGATTCCTGCCACTGTCTGTATCCTCTAGCGTCGGCAGTACCATGCAACAGCATGACAAGCCTGTTTCCTAAAGACCACTTTCTTGATGGTCCTACGTTTTTGATAAAGACCTGCTTGCACATCTCCGGAAGTTCTTGGCTAGAAAAGAGCTTGACAATATTACCAAGCTCTTCTAGTGCTTTCTGTATGGTCATTGTGCCACTGCCTCCCCGGATGCAACAATTGCAGCCTTTAGATGCGAACAGGTTTTCCTGTACTTGAAACCTGCACAGGTACAGTGAGCGGGTTCCAATGTTACAGTATAGGTCTGTCCTGGCGTTGTTTTGCTTGGCACTTCAAATTTGTTGCCCACAACTGCAATTCCATTTGCTAGCAGTCTCTTTTCTGGTGCAACCAACGGATGTTTGGAGTGGAAGACAAGCTCCGCGTGTTCGCATACGAGTGGGTCGGTCCTGCCTATTTCATAACACGTGATGGTTTTCTCATCAAGGTCTGCCACGTAAAACCACTCAATCCATGTCTCGGGTTCAAGGTCTTGTGCTTCAACAATTCCGTATCCAGTTAGAATTCCGCTCAAATGAGTTGGGTTTTTCCAGCTTGGACCTGTGAACTCTTCAATTCTTTTGTCTTCTTTTCTTTGTTCTACTTCATTTTCTTCTGCACTTCTTTTGAAGAAATAAAAGAAGTTTGCAATTGTATAGGATAGGTCGTCATTCCTACCCTTATTCCAGGCAAAAAATTCCTGTAGGTCTGGTACCACTCCTTCTGGATATCCATCCCAGTGTCTGTAGATCTGGAATTTTCTGTTTCCACTTTGGATTCGTATGTTGCTTCTGGTACTCATTTCTACAATGCCTCCGTCTTTATGTCAAATTTCTCGACATATTCCAAGAGCACTGCAATCTGTCTCTCCTCTATGCAACTGATGCACAAGTAAGAAACACTTGCACCGGAACCTGCTACAGGTATCCTGATGTTGGCAAGTTTCTCACATATGTCGCACTGTCCTTTTGCATATTGTATTTCATTTGTTATGTTTTTTTGATTCATTTACACTACCTCCTTTTGGTTTGTGCTAGAATTCCAGTCGGTCTATACTGTCCAGTAGTGATGTCATTCTGCATTTTTTGTAAAAATTATTGCAGGAGCATATGCTCGTTCATCCTGTGATTTTGGCACAGGGAAGATTGCTGTTCTATATTGGTTTCCGAATACTGGAATTCTAAAATTTCATATGGACCGGAAACGGGATTTGAGTCCGCATCTATCTGGTGACAACTAGTGTTGTACCATGGAATAATCGGTCCATATTTTTTATCTCTCACACCAGTCGGCCGAGTCCGCATAGCCTATGCTATGTATTGCTGGTTTGGAGAAATTGGCTCGGTCAGAAAAATCCTATTTGGATTTCTTCTTGATACTGTTCATTTGTTTTTCGCAGAGCCATGGCATCAAGAGTTGTCAGCCTCATATCCGTCAAGCTTGACAACTTCGTAGATTCCAGTTCTATTGACAAATCGGAGACCTTTGGAATACATCCTGTCTTGATCCCCATCTACTTGTGTATAGATCTGGCCACTAATTTTCTCTGCGTATTTTTTCATCTCTTCGATGTTGGCTTTCTCTTCAAGCCCAAACTGTTTTTCTCCAGTCCAGAGCATGTCATCGAATTCATCCAAGGTCAGTTCATCAGGGTATTTCTTCATCAAGATTCGCTCCTGTGTTGATGCGGGTGATTCAAGATGTCCTGAACCATGCCTATGATCTCTTTTTCATCATAGTCATCAAGAGTCATTCCCTGTGAATGAATTTCGTTTATGGCTTTGCCATATGCGTTCAAGATTCGTTTGATGGTTTGTTTTTGCATCATTGACCTTGTGCCTCCTTGATCATTTTCATGGCCTCACTGAATTTGCAGGGCTTCCAATCTTGGATTAATTGTGCGCCATTGTCTAACAATTCTTCGATAGAAATGTAGCCCCACTCTGCATTGAAATCATCATGCAGGTTGGCGTACCCAAAGGCAGTGTTTGTTTTTCTATCAAGTTCTGCAATTAGCCAGTAAAAGCCAATTGTGCGTATCTCGTATTTCTGATAGATGATTTTGTCTGATGCTGCTGTTTGTTCTGTTTCATATAGTTGTGGTATGTTTTTCATATTTTTTTACCTCCTGTAAAAAATGGGTGTAGCACTTTGATGTCAGTGATATTATCTGGTTGGTAGTGATGTCATACATCTTGTTTTAAAAAATTAGATGTTGTGGAAAATCCACTTTGTTCTATTTTTTTGCAATAGAAAATTTTACTGCGAGCAGATATTTTTGGTAGTTGGTGTTTACCCAAAAGATGGGCAATCCAAGCATTACAGAATTCCGTAATAATCACATGTCAAATCAGTGTAGAGTTGTGTTGTTTGTTGGATGTAGATTAAAAAAATCAAAAGATATTCTAGAATTGGTGGCGATGTTGCCAAATGACATATGCGGGATTTTTTGTTTGTAAGCTGGTGTTGCTTACGCATAAAATTTAATTTGTTTATAAGGAGTTATGGCTAGGCCATCTTGTTCATGTCCAAAATTGACATTTTTGGACTCTTTGTGTCAATGTGCTTTTTCTTTGTAGAAATTACAGAATTCCGTAATGGTTCACATCGGTCAAAAAGTTCAGCAAACACACCAATGTTCAGTTGTAATTCAGAATTTTTTTCTGTAATAAGTTTGAGATCAGAGCAACATCTTCGAATCTTCTTGTTGATTCTACTTTTGAGTACGACCTTGTATGATTTAGAAATCGAATTTGGATCTTGGATAAATCTACGTTCAGACTTTGTCAACATTCCTGGGATGCAAGTTTGAATAGACCTAATGCGTTTGACATGACCGGATCTTGTGGTATGATTATACCCTGTGACAGTCTTGTTTCTATTGCCTCCTTTAGACCAGGAATCATTATTCCTCCTCCGGATACAACTATTGGCAAGTGCTGCAAGTCTTGGCGCATCCCATTGAGGTCATCAAGTATTGAATCTGCAAGCATTGCTACAAGTGGATTTACCTGCGGGTTTGTGAAAATATTATTATCAAGATAGGCAGTTTTAGAAGTTCCAAGTTTTGAGCTGATATCATTTACTGCATGATGAATGGAGATGCCCCTGATTGCAGAATAATCCTTGAATGCAACAATCTCAGTCGTACCCTGTCCAATACTTAGAATAATTGCAGAAGACAAATCCACATCAATCAAGGTACCAAGCACCTGTGGTACTACATCACACCTCTTTGGATGGAATAATCGCGTTACCATTTTCTGGATATTTTTAGCATGAGATCTTGCTTCGTATGGCAGACCAATGACCATGCAGAATCTAGCCAACTCAGACTCTTGCCCGATTGCATCGTTGTTTTGCAAGACCAAATCCACTGCTTTTTTGACCAATGCTTCAAAGCCTTTTTCGTGTACTGGTCTACCAAGCATTACAGGCCTTATCACCACAGCGTCTGGATATTCAGCTAGTTTTACGGCCTCATAGCCTACCGCCTCAATTTTTCCTTTTTTGCTTTCCCAGATTGCGTGTTGTCTATATGCACAAAGCGATGGAAATTTGATTTTCTTTGTATCGGAGACGCATTTGACAAAACCTGTTCCTACATCAAGACCAATTGCTGTCATATCCGCAAATAATTTGTAAATATTTAAGGTAATTATGAGTGGGAGGCCGCAAACCAATTGGGGATAAGGTCTGGAAGCCTGAGGCCTCCCAGAGTAAGAAGGATGATTGTATAAAAACAGTAAATGAAAATAAAACGAATAGGTGTTGTATCAGACTAGGACAATTCATCAAGTGCTGCAGAAACTAGCTCAGACTCTTTTTCCTGGATTTCATCAAGCCATTTTTCCAAGGATCGAAGATGCTCGCCATATTGTAGCATTAGTTTCTTGTGCATTTTGGAATATATTCTCAAACTCTTTTTTGTAACTCTAAAACCAAATTCATTTTTTCTAAGATTGGTAAACACTGTTTCTAACTGCGCTTTTGAATAATACTTTTTGAAGATTTCCTCAAAACTTGGCAACATGTAAAATCCTTCCCTACCATGAGACTCTAATCTTTCTTGTACACAACATGCACATGCAAGTGCGCAGAGTTCCAAAAATGTCACACCAAGTTGGTTTGAGATTGAAAACCAAATGCCAAAACTGGATAGACAGTATGAACCATCAAAATTTTGAATCACTAGTCCTTTATGTTTGAATCTGGTTAATGTTGATTGGATACTGATACCATGTTCTTTTACTAGAATAGAAAATAATTTTTTCTTGTCAGGATAAAGTGAATTAATCATTTCTGATGCTCTGGATTTAGAAGATAGTTTTTTATTCCCGTAAACATGTGGCCAGAGTTTTCTCCGGATTTTTGGAATCAATTCGAAGTGACTACAACCATTCTAAATGAATTTGATTTTAGACTCTTTGCAAACTTTTCAAGTTCTCTTGGTCCATTTATGGTAGCAATTCGGAGTGATTGCCCGTCTTCAACTTTTAAAAACTCGATGACTGTTGGTGGTACCACATATGCTGCCTGACCATCTCCATCTACAAGTTTTATGCACTGGTTCTCTTGATCAAAATTGACATTTGAGACCCGGTGGGTTTTTGTGTCCAAAAGCAGGTCCCTTCCACATTTACAATGTACAAGACTGTTATGTGACGAACCACGGATTAGATTCTCTGCTTCTTTCATGTTTGGTTTTTTCCAGCCTTTCTTTTCAGATTCAGGAGGCTCAAAGACAATGATCTCTTTTTCCGATTGTCTTTGCGTAAGAGATGAAAGTATCACCTCAAGTGCTGGAGGAGCAGGAAAGACAAATCTGTTGGGCTTTAAAGTCCGTACTGTATCCAAAATGACAGTTGTTGCAGTTAGTTGCTCTTTTTCAGTTGAGAAATCGGCAATTTTTTCTATGATATGAATAGGGAGATCTACATTTGGATGCTTTTGACATGCTGTAATGATAAAGTCGTCCCATTCCTGACGCACTTTGGGGTATAGTGTTTTTTTGGCAAGTTCCAGGTATCTTTTATCAACCAATGGTACCACATTATGTTTTTCAAGATAACGTATAGCTTCAGCCATCTTGATTGGATTGATTGAACCATGTGTGTTCAGTTCGATATGAAGTCTTACAACATCTGAAATTGTCTTGACATTGATACACCATGATTTTATGGAATCTTTTCCTGCATTTTCAAATGCTTTAACACGAAGATCACCGTTTAGAATGTATTGTTCAGAGCCAAGAATTGCAACTACAATTGGTTCAATTTGATCAGGATTTGTTTTTACTATACCTGTAAGGTCCTTTAGCATCTTTTCAGTGTGTAGTGTAACCTTGACAGGACATGGTTTTAGTTTTGAAATATTTACTATAGCTTCTTCATACTTGAACATTTAATTTCGCTCCCTCTAATGCAAGGTCTAGGGCTCGTTGTGCTCTGGTATTTTCTCGTGTGTCAGTAATGTGGGTTAAATTCTCAATGGCCTGTCGTTGTATTTTATTAAAAAGAGGTCCATCTCCTATTTTGGAACGGATTTTACTGAGAAGAATTCTCATGTAATAATTGCTTTTATCATAATCGCATACAATTCCAAGGCTTTCAGCAGTAACTCGGTTCAATGAATATGTCTTTAAAATAGTAAACGTGCGTTTCATTCCAAAATTCATTTTAATTGCTTCAATTATTTGTGCGTCAGATTTTGGGAGGCCATACTTTCTACACGCTAGATGTGATGCAAATGCTACAATGTTTGCTTTTGTACATCCCTTTGGCTTGGTTCTTTTTAGAATAGCAACCTTCTCTTCTGTTTCCAGGCCTTTTTCTACCAGATCTAAGAGTTGTTTTAATTTCTCAGCATATGCCTTTCTTTCCTGCTGCTTGTGTTTTGAGAGTTTTTGATATACAATGTTAATGTCTTGTGCAGCATAGATTGGAAGATCTAGTTTTACACAGACATTTGATATCTGGGATACATCAGACTTGTTTTCATGTATATGCCTTGCAAATTCAAGATTCACCTTTTTGCATCCCACTTCAGTAATCTGGTACAAGTTTAGTTTGGAGCTTGAAGTGGTCTCTTGTAACTGGTAATCAGGTCCGAGTACAATTCCACATTTGCTGCAACAAATCTCATTATCCATTACACATAGGCTAAGTTTGTTACATCGTGGACATTTGTTGTTCGTCATGTTGTAACTTGTGAGGTCCTGCCTTTGACTCAATTCACAGGTCCCTCCAAAGGTTTGGCCTTGATTTTAGCACATTTTGATTCCAAATTGACTGATTTATTGAGATCTTGTATCTTTGAACCCTCTTGCTTTCGGGGGTTTTCAAATTGTAAACTTGTAAATAACATGTTTTTAACATGTAATACGCAATAATAAAGTTTACGGGTTAACAACTCTTTATTTACGTGTTATTAACATGTAAAACATATATTCTAGTAATATCATACCATATCAAAGACATGTCAATGAAAGACAAGCAGAAACGTAATCCAACTGTTGCCATAGAAGAGGCAACATATCAAAAAGTAAAAAACAAGGCAAAAGAAAAGGGATTAACACTTGTAGATTATGTCAATGAAACTCTCTTGTTGAATGTGGAAAAAGATAATTTTTTAAAAAACTATGCACCATATATTGAAAAAATCAGTGTTGGGGAAACATTGGTACTCAGAGATCACAAGACAGGGAAACTGGCAGAGGTTTATCTTAAAAACAACAAGATGTTTTGTAGCCAGGATGAGGCAGATGATTGCATTCACATTCATTTTGCCCTTGCACTACCAGAACTTGCGTTACTGAAAAAAAGAACCAGATGAAGGGTTGGATCTCCCCGATGTGGATACCGTGTAACTGAAATTAGTTAGTGGTAGTAACGTGGTCAACAGATCTTGATGAAATCACTAGCATTAAGATTAACTATTGGCAGGTTTATTTGATATGATTGTATAAACCAAAATGTCCCTTTTGTGGTGAAAATCAAACTGACAAGCAAGTAAAATCTTGGTCATATGGAACAGTCAATGTAGACAGATATCTGTGCAAATGTTCTAAGATTTTCAATCATTATCAGTCTAAGAAGAGTTCATGGACTATTCCTAAATCCAAGAATTAGTTTACTAATTTTTCCTGTTTTATACTCTAATGAGGAATATTCATGATGTGCAATACCTTTTATACTAATAGTGATCACCTTTGGTGTTGGGAGAAATTACACGTAAGGTGTGGAAATGTGATAGGTGTAATCATGAATGGTTATCCCGAAATGGTGAAAAACCCATTCGTTGTGCCCGTTGTAAAAGTGCATACTGGAACAAACCCAGTTCAAAAAAGAAGGCGAAATAGATGGCAATTAATGGTAAACCTAGAAAAATTGATTATAATGAGTGGTCAAAACTCGAACTAATTAGAGAAATCAAAAAACTGGAAAAAAGAAAAAAGTATGGTTTAATCTGGGATGAAGAAAGGACTAAAGAGATCTTTGAAGAAGAATTACAAAAAAAATTACCAGTCTTAAGTGAAATTAAATCTAATCAAATTTCAACAAATTCAAAACAACCCATTAACATTCTCATTGAAGGAGATAATTATCATGCTCTTTCTGTTCTAAATTATACTCATAAAGGAAAAATTGATGTTATCTATATTGATCCGCCATATAATACAGGAAAAGAATTCACATACAATGATAAAATTGTAGATGCTGAAGACAGTTACAAACATAGTAAATGGCTTTCTTTTATGCAAAAACGACTAGAATTAGCTAAAAAATTATTATCAAAAAAAGGAGTAATTTTCATTTCAATAGATGATAATGAACAAGCTCAATTGAAGCTTTTATGTAATGAGATATTTAATGAAGAGAATTTTGTGGCTAACATAGTCTGGCAGAAAAAATTTTCACCACAAAATGATGCAAAATATTTCTCTGATATGCATGATTTCATCCTGGTTTATGCTCGAAAAAAAAATATTAATGGAGAAAAAGATGGTTGGATAAGAAATCTTTTACCCCGAACTGAAGAAATGAATCTGAGATACAAAAACCCAGATAATGATCCTAGAGGTTTATGGGCTTCAGGGGGACTTGATGTTAAAACATATTCTGAACAATATGATTATCCTATTACAACTCCTTCTGGTAGAGTAGTAAATCCTCCAAAAGGTACTTGTTGGCGTGTCCCAAAAGCACGTTTGAATGAATTAATAAAAGACAACAGAATTTGGTTTGGTGAAAATGGTAATAATGTGCCAAGAATTAAACGATTTTTATCAGAAGTTCAAGATGGGATTGTCCCAACTACTTGGTGGGATATAAAATTTGCAGGCCATAATCAAGATGCAAAACAAGAGCTCAATAGAATTAACATTGAACAACCATTTGATAATCCAAAACCTGTAAAATTAATTAGAAGAATTCTGGAAATTGCATCGGATAAAAATTCTATAGTATTAGACTTTATGGCTGGTTCAGGAACAACAGGTAATGCAGTTTTGGAATTAAACAAAAACGATAACGGAAATAGAAAATTCATCCTTTGTACAAATAATGAAAATAACATCTGTACTGATATATGCTATCCTAGATTAAAGAGAATAATTAATGGACACGCAAACTCAAAAAATCAAAATGTCGAACCATTAGGTGGTAATCTAAAATATTTCAAAACAATCTTTGTTGATTCAGAATCTACAGACCAAAATAAAAAATTCATGGTAGAAAAATTAACAGAAATGCTTTGCTTGAAGGAAGATTGTTTTAATCTAGTAAACGAAGGGAAACAATTCAAAATCTTCAAGAACTATAAGGATCGTTATCTTGGAATCATCTATTATTATGATGGAATAGAACCATTTAAAAATGAAATAATACAACTGAACAAAAAAATCAGCACATATGTATTCTCATTAAGTGATATTGTTGATGAGGAAGAGTTTTACGAAGTAGATCACCTGGTAGACTTAAAACCTATACCATCCTCCGTACTTAACGTATACAGAAGGATATTTGCATATGTTCAAACTAAGAAATTATCAAGAAAAGTACGTAAATGAGATAAATAACAAGGTAAACGAATTTCTCAATTCCGGATCTAACAAGGTATGTGTTTTTAAAGCACCTACAGGTTCGGGCAAGACCATAATGATAGCAGAGTTTATCCAAAGACTGGTAGATCATAGGGAAGATGAAAAGGAAATTGCCTTTATCTGGATTACCGTTCATAAACTACACGAACAAAGCAAAGAAAAACTTGAAAGATATTATGAAGATCTACAGATAGTTACTTGTTCACTGTTTGAAGATTTACAAGACAACCAGATACAAGATAAGGAAATATTATTCTTTAACTGGCAGAGCATAAATCAAGAAAATAACATATACATTCGAGAAGGAGAAAAAGAAAACAACCTTACTCATGTAATAGAAAATACAAAAGAAGAAGGCAGAGAAATAATACTGATAATAGATGAAAGTCACCATACTGCCAGTTCAGAAAAATCATCTGAAGTGATTAAGAAAATAAATCCAAAAGTCACAATAGAGGTTTCTGCAACCCCTCATATTTCAAACATAGATTATCTTGTGAATATAACTCTCGAAGAAGTGAAATCTGAAGAAATGATAAAAAAATCTATTATGTTAAATTCCAAATTGGGTAAGCTAAAAGCAAATACTACTGATGAATTAATAATAAAAACAGCACTTGAAAAGAGAGAGCAGCTAAAAAATAGCTATGAAAAAGAAAAGTCAAACGTAAATCCACTTATTTTGATACAACTACCAGATTCAAGGGCTGGGATATCGGATAGAAAAGATGAGATAATAAATATGCTTAATTCAGAATTTGGCATAAATACAGATAATGGAAAACTTGCAATATATCTTTCTGATAAAGACAATAAAGTAAATCTTGAAAATATTGAAAAAAATGACAATGAGGTAGAAGTATTAATTTTCAAACAAGCAATTGCAGTAGGTTGGGACTGTCCTCGTTCCTCAATTCTAATACTCTTTAGAGAGTGGAAAAAATTTGAATTTTCCATACAAACAATTGGCAGGATCATCAGAATGCCTGAGGTCAAACATTATGAAAACGCTGAATTGAACAACGCATATGTTTACACAAACATTTCAGATGTTCATATTGCAGAAGATATTGCAAAAGATTACATTACAATTTATGAATCAACAAGAAGAAACGAGACATATGATAATGTTGATCTAAAATCGGTATACATCAAAAGAAAGCATGAAAAAACTCGTCTTACAGGAAAATTTTCTGATATTCTTTATGAAGTAGCTAAAGAGTATACATTACTCAATAAAATTTCATTAGACCCACCAGAAATGAAAAATAAAATAATGACGGATGGTAGAATTGATCAGCTTGATCTAGAGCAAACTATCGAAGCCACTAATTTCATATCTATTAATACCAGTCCTATGGAACTACAAACTCGATTTGATTTATTTCTGAGGGACTGTTCTGAAGGATTTGCCCCAGTTCACTCCAGTGAAAGAATCAGGCGCTCTCTTTATTCATTCTTTGAACGAAATACTAAGAAAATTGATTGGGTAGAAATACAAAGAATAATTCTATCTCCTAGCAATAGAGATTATTTTATAGAAACTATTAATCGTGCAAAAGATAGATTCAGAAGAGAAGTTGTTGAAAAAATTGAAAGAGAAATTGAAGAGGATCTAACATGGAACGTACCTGAAAATACAGAATATACGAAGATCTATGAGGAGAGAAATTACAATAAATGCATTATGAAACCGGCATATGTCAAAAATGAAATATTAGGTGAGGTTGATTTTATGGACTTCCTAGATGCAGAGAACAACCAGGTGAAATGGTGGTTCAAAAATGGTGAGAATGACAAGAAATACTTCGCCATAAAATACATTGATCCTAATGATGGCGAACCGCGTGCATTCTATGTGGATTTTATTATTTACATGAATGATGGAAGAATAGGATTGTTTGATACTAAAGAGGGAATAACTGCAAAAATTGCTAAACCAAAGGCTGAAGCATTAGCAAAATACATCAAAGATAATCAGAAAAAGAATCTTCTTGGTGGGATAGTGGAATTCAGAAATAATGCATGGATGTATAATGATAACGAGGATTATGAATACAAAGAAAAAGATTTTTCAAATTGGAAGCAACTTTTTTTAAAATAATATTATATTTTTACTTTGCATTTTTTAGAATATTTACATTGATGTGAAAAGAAATTCAATCTAGAATTAATTTTCAAAAATTTAATATCTTTTTGATAGTTCACAACAGTTTTTGCATTCTCTAACATCATTAAATTTACTTTTTGCTTCATCATATTTTTTGAACCAATAGTATTTTCCATATTTTCCCTTAGATGCGATCATTTTATCAATAAAGTCACTACGCTTAATCGATTTACATGTAACCAAGTGAGCAATTTTTTTTCCAGATGTGTTAGTTATTACTATGTAGCTATCACCTTTGTATGGATCTCTTAGTATATTATCAAAATCTTGAGAGGTACTAATTTCATTATCCTCGACCATATACCAAATTGTCCATTAGTACTTTTTAATTTTTGTAATCATTATGGCCATGGATTCATGATTTTGAAAATATATCCTGTTTGAGTTATTCTCACGTGTTTTTCCAACTTTGATGACTTATCTTGAACTTTCCATGTCAGCAAACCATGTTTTTACTTTTTGAACGTCATCTGTCAAATTTTGATTAGGTGGTAAATTATTTTTATAATATAATGCTGTTCTATCAATCTTTTCTACTTCAGTATGACCAAATTTCGATGTGTCTAATGTGCTGATTGTAATCAATATGAGTGGAATTTGATAAGCATTCTTTAAGTAAATTAGCGGTAGCCACGTTTTAAAATCACCACCTCTTCCATAATATCCTGCAAAGTAGTTAGCAGGATCATATTTATCTAAAGAAAACTTGTGGGTTTGTCTAATTTCAATAATTGCCTGAACTTGTTCCTGAGAGTCAGATAGAATACAACCATCAATATTTCCTCCCCATGCAGAACCATTTCTTTCAATAATTTCATCAAAAATCGTGTTGTCTTGTCTTTTTCTAGCTTCATAAGTTGGTTTGGTTTGTTCTAAAAGCTTAATCGAGTTCCACCACACCATGAATTTTTTTTCATCGTCAAATGAATTTATTTCTCTGAGTATTATTGTAGATTCATGTTTTACTACTTCATGTAATCTGAAAAGATGAGTATCACCTTTTAAGTGACTCAACAATAACAACTTTGAGCCAAAGAACTTTGCAACATTAATTTTATGAATCCATTCTTCCTTTGTGAAAATTAATTCAGGATTGAGTTCCGTTATGTTATCAATTTCTACTGCTTCTAAACAATGAATTTTGATTGAATTGTTATTTTTATTGGCTGCTTCCAATAATTGCTCATCATTTGATTGAAAAATAAAACCTTGTATATCTGCAATAATAAATTCTGAAAAGAGTTTTTTTATTATAGGATGTTGTGATGATCTTTCAGTTGAACGAATTTTTATTGCCATTTTATTTCCCTTAATTCACTTATTTAGTTCCATTGAGTGCTGTAAAGATATCGGTTGATTACACAGTAAAAATACGACCATCAAGGCAGAATTTATAGAATCCAAAATAAGCCCATGTTAATATTCTAGTCCTCAGAGTTGGGCGGTGAAACTAAACTTATTCACTTTCAACAAAATCACATATACTTCTAAAACTACAACTAAAACAGGCACCTTTCTCTGGATTTGCCTTGAATTCCTCCCCTAAAATAGACTTGACCACTCCCCAAGCTTGTTCTTAACTTTGTTCAGATTATCCAATTTTATCTCATTGTCCAAAATCTTGTCTTTGTGAAATAGAATTTTTTATCTATTCCATAGATTCAGCACAGATATCGCTATAATCACAAAATCTACAAGTAAATTCACCGGGGGTTGGATCAAATTCTATATTTTGAATTGATTTTACATAACCTTCCAGTATTTCTTTAACTTCATTTACTTTGGCAGGATCTACTTTATAATCAAACATTTGTTCTCCGTCTGGTTTTTCAACATAGAAAAATGATGCACGTTTTGGGAGTTTACCATATTTTTCTTTAATTGCCATGCAATACAAATTAAGTTGTAAACTATCTGCCACATTATCAATATCCTTCCTTTTTCCACCTGTCTTGTAATCTATGACGACATACTCTCCTTCAGGAGTTAGCTCAACTCTGTCAATCTTTCCATTTACTTGATAACCACCAATGTATATTGTAAAGTTTAATTCCAATTCTACAATCTTGTTTGGATTTGTTCTAGTCCATTTTTGATATGCTTCCAAGGCTGGCTCTAATGATTTTTTATCTTGTCGTTCTTTTTGTAGTGAACTTGTCAGATATTGGGTAGCTTGCCATTTTGATTCCAATTCACCAAGCAAGGTTTTCAAATCATCTATTTTTCCATCTTTTTGTCTTTTTGATGACTCTTCTACAATTTCATGAAATGTTCCTCCCTTGTAAAGAGCAGGCGCTTCTTGATTTTCAGGTAATGCATTTAGTACGTATTTGTACCAAAATTGCTTGGGACAAGTTTTATAATTGTCAAACTTTGTAAATGACAAGTTTTGTTTTTCAAAGCCCAATTTGGCGGGTTTTATGCCTGCTAATCTCTCTTCGATCTCTGTACTTGGGGCATGTTCTAGCAGTTTTTCTAGAGAAAATCCATCCATGCTCTTATTTTTTAGGAAATAATCAATTTTTGCAAGTTCTATAATTTTTTGAACAGCACTTTGATATTGATAGCTACTAAGATGCTTTATTGCCTGCTCCAAGCGTTCATTTTTGATTATTTCTATTGCATCAAAAGTAGTCGTTATCTTTGCATCAGCATTTGAATCATAAGGTTCAAAATTTACATTTGTATTTTTTTCAGGTTTTAAATCTTGAAGAAACTTGGACGCCTTGTTTGCTTTTTTTCTATTTTCATATTGTGTTGGATATGTAAGAAACAAGTGTGACATTGTACGGGTCATTCCAACGTATAGGACACGTCTTTCTTCTCGAGTAAATTCCTCTTTAGGTTCAGCACTTGGAATTACACCCTTTGCAAGTTCTCGTGGTACATAAAATGGTTTTTCAGTATATTTTAGAGGCATCTTATATGTTGCAACATCGATGATAAACACAACTTCAAACTCTAATCCTTTACTTTTGTGAATGGTTGATACTTGGATTGCATTAGAATCTACTACATCTCTTTTTGTCTCAATGTCAAAATTTTCTAATAGATCAACAAACTCTAAAAATTCTTTAATCGTTGCTCTGGGATTAATTTTCTCAAAATCATATGCACTGTTTAAGACATCGTTTAGTATAGAACGCTCTATAAAATTTTCAATAGATTCATCATTTGCAATCTTTTTGTAAATATCGGTTTTGTTTCTCATAATTTTATAGATGATCTGTGAAGGAAGATTGTCTTTTGCTATTTTAATAAAATCTGTTATCATGGAAAAAATCTCCTTTAACTCTGTTTTTTGTGTAAGGTCTGGCACATTAAGATCGGACAAGACATCAAAAGCATAATCTCCATCTTTTTTCTCTCTGGCACGAATGATTGCCTCATAATTGATTTTTGATATATTTTGCTCTGTGATACCATATTCTTGTAAAATCCTTGTTATGCTAGTCATGGATTTCATCGGGTTTGCAATAATTCGTAAAAATGAAAAAAGTACTTTGGCACTTGGTGAGGTACGAATCTCTGATTTTCCTGTGTATTTTACAGGAATTCCTTCAGAAGCTAGAATCTGGGCAACATTTAGGCCATCTCTTTGTTTTCTTGAGAGAATGGCAAAATCACTGAATGAATAATTCGGGTTTGTTTTTAACAATTCTTTAATCTTATTTTTGATAAATTCTGCTTGGGCAAATTCTGAAGAACATTCGATTACATTTACTCTATAATCTTCCTCTTTTACTGGTAGAATTTGTTTTGACTCTCTGAATTTATCCTGCTCTAAAAGTTCACCGGATAGATTTATGACACTTTTTGGATTTCGGTAGTTTTTAGATAATAGAATCTCAGTATAATTTGGAAATGTATTCTTGAAATCCCTGAAAATTTCAGTATATGCACCCTGAAAACGATAAATGTTTTGATCAGCATCACCTACTACAGTAACATTACCGTCCTTGACTAGTTTTTTCACAATTGCAAACTGGGCAAAGTTGTTATCTTGAAATTCATCAATTAGAATATGCTTGTATTTTTGTTGAGCAAGTTTTAGAACATGAGTTTTGTTTTTGTTTTCTAATAATTTGTTTGTCTCTACAATCAAATCATCATAATCCATTACATCGGCTTCTTTTTTGAATTTTACATACTCTTTGTAGATTTTCACTAAATTATCCATCATGTGTAGATATTCCAACTCTTCAATGTCTTTTATTTTGGAAATCTCTGCTAGTTTTTGTTTAACATGATTTTCTAGATCTTCTGGTGTAATTAGTGCATCATTAAACACACTAATGCCGTCAATCATTTTTTCTATCAACTCTGATGCATTATTTCCAATTTCTATGTGACTATCAAATCCAAATTTATCTATGTTCTGAACTCCCCATACTAGAAATACTGGACGGTCTAGTATCCCACCACGCATTCCAAGTCCTGTAGAAGTTGTATTATCTAATAGTAAATTTCTACAAAATGAATGATATGTGCTGATTTGCATCTCTGAAATGTCAATTTTTCCTTTTATGTCGTCGTCATCTTCTAATCTTGTCTTCAATTCATTTGCAGCTTTTTCTGAAAAAGTAAGACATAGAATTTCTGATGGCTTTAATCCACTTTTCATGAGAAATTTTATCCTTTCAGTGATTACCTTGGTTTTACCACTTCCAGGACCTGCAGATACAAGGAGAGGGCCACCTATGTGATTTACTGCATCTTCCTGTTCTTTATTTAGTAAAACCTGCATGAGATGATTAGATTTAGGTATGATAAATGCAGATCCTTTTTTATCGATTCTACATGCTCAAGGGTTTCTTAAATTTTCATATGTAAATCATCCATATTTGTATTTAGAATTGTAAAGAAATTCAAAATTTTAATCCACAGATAATTGAACTTGATTTTTATTTGATTATCGAGGCTACGACAATGTGTATAGTTTTCCTATTATCTTGTAGAAAAGTTTAGATCCACGTGTATAATCGTTTTATCTTGGAGCGTTAAGAATTATTTAATAAAGCATAGCATGAAAATGATTAAAACAAAATCCGTTTTTGAACCCAAGTCTGATGATGATGGAATCAGAGTTTTAATTACAAGATATTATCCAAGAGGGGTAAAAAAAGGACATTTTGATGAATGGATAAGAACATTAGCACCTAGCAAAGAATTGTTAAAAGAGTATAAGGATAAAAAAATAGAATGGAATGAATTTGAGAAACAGTTTCTCAATCAGATGACCAATCAAGATAGTGAGACAACGATTCAAACATTAGCAAGTCGCGCAAGAAAAAATAACATCACTCTTTTGTGCTATGAGAAAAATGGACATAATTGTCACAGATACCTAGTTCATGATCTAATAACAAACCAACTTCATGTTTAAAGTGGTGTTTTTTTAAACCACATTATTGTAATTATCATAAATGATGTTAATCGTCTAGCTTGATTCCCTACAATAAAATAATGTTCATAATCAGGATCATTCAATCTAAAGTTCTTCCAAATCTGTTCTGGGTTATCAGGATTTTTTCTTATCCATTCGTACGCACCTCTGTCCAATAATTGCTGATCATGTGGGTTTTTTGCTTTACATTTAGAGCAACGATATTTTATTTTTGGAATTAATTCAAAATTAGAACTTGTCTTATATTTAACATCGGAATCCAACGTGATTTGTACTGTTGGATCATAATTTTGTCGTTTTTCAAAATATGGAAATACTTCGGTAGGTCTTATGAAACCTAAGCTTTCTTTTTCAGCATTTAATGAATGAATACAGTCTTTCTCATATTTACTCAGTAAATGATGTAACAAGTTTAGTTGTCTTTGTCTTCCTTTTACTTCATGAACATGATGAACTTTTTTGAATAACGTATCCCATTCATTTTGAGCGCCTTGAATCTTCCAACTCTCTGATCTTATATCCTGCTTATTTCTCTCCACGGGTACTTTGATCACTTCCCATCGTTTTGGTCTTACATTGATTGGAACTGGATACAATCTGACTAATCCTTTTGTTGGAGAATAACCCACAGTACATATGCTCTTTCTTGCACCTTTAATTTCCACAGGGACAGCATGTCCCAATATTAGAATATCATCTATGATCTGACGTTCTAAGTTAGAGTCAGGAGAGCTCATTCACTGTTTTTGTTTTCCAGTTATTATCTGATAAGTGTTTATCACAAAATTTTGAAAGAGATTCAAAACCGTCTTTACTTAATTCCATTTCTACAAATTCTCCACCTTCTACATTAAAACGAAATTTGTAAGTGGACATATTGATCATAGATTTATGGTAGTTGATAATATACCAAAGGTATTAGAGAATAACCATGTCTATTTCAACAAGCAAGGGAAAAAGGCATCCCGATGACATAATAATAAAGTATAATGATCTCCCCATTTCGATGATGGAGATTGCAAAAATTCTTCTTCTGTTATGGGATAATGAGGATAAACTCCATCCACCACCAAGAAAAGGTGCAAAAATGTCATTAGAATTCATAAATGAGCTATTTGAAACTCGAAAACTTACAGACGAGTTATTGAAAAAGTATTATTTAACAAATAGAAATTCTTCATCAATTACAATTGAAAATAATCAGAATGATGATTAGAATTATTCTTTAATGGATAACCTTTTTGAAATTACAAGCAAATGAGAAACGCATAGTAATTCTTGAACGCAAATTCAAAGAGACTAACATTATTAAAGCAAGTAGAAATATCTCGAAAATAGATACAGCATGTTTTACTCTTCAAATAATAACAACATCGACTTTTCTAGCACGTACTAGATTGATAATTTATAAGCAGAAAGGAGAATGGTTGTTAGAATAAGATTTGAATCTAAATATAATCATAAATCAGGGAGATAAACTTGAAAATATTCCAATAATTCGCGCTCCTTTAGATTTCAAAGATAGAAAAGAAGGCGAGTTTAGAGTTTTCAGATCCACATTATTGAATAACGGTATTGCTGGATGGTTTTACAAAGGCTATTTCTGGGCTTTGCCAGTTAACGCTTCGTTAAATATGCCTGTAACTAAGATTATGTGTTCAGAGCTATTTTCAAAAGAAGTTAATTGGGAAGATACCGCCATACAAGAATTTGAACCTAATACTTGGTTTCATTTAGGAATCACATTAGTAAGAGATAGTCTGACATTTTCGTTAAGAAAAAAGTTTGAAAATAATAGAAATATGAGAACTTACACTAAATATCCAACATTCACAGTATTTGATAAAGAAAAAGTAGCTTGTAGAGGTACGAATGTTAATGCATGTGTTGGATTTGCAATTGATAAAATAATTCCAATAGATCGTAATAATTTAGGCATATGTCCATATTTGGATTATGAGGTGTTTGAAACAAATGGTGAGATAGTTACAGACATAACAGCTAGAAAAAAATATCTGTACGCTGCAAGACGATGTTATATTGACGAATACAAATTAAGATTCCAACACATGTTTGATCGAGTGTTTCCAGTATCTGCTAATCTTTCTAACAAAAGACTTTTGTTCAACAATAAGCTTGACATTTCGGTGACATCATGATACAAAAATTTTCTTTTAGGAGCGATATGAAATGACATTACTTTTTACTAATGAAGAAAGTTTATGGGGCAGGATTTCAATAGAACAAACATCAATTAAAAAAATTAACGTAGCGCAATCACGATATATTTACAAAGACGGACAAACAAGTTTTCCACGACCAACCGTAGGAATTTCCGAAAATGGACCGTATGATTACAATACTTCAAATAATTCGCTCAAGCGACCATTTCAAGCCATAAAGATACTGCCTTTCGTTCCAGTGGGCACAAAGAATGTATACGAAAATTTAACAAAATTATTGGAATATCTAATATCGGGGTATTATGAGGAACGAAAAGGACCATATGGTAAAAGCTATGACATTGTTTTCGGTGGATTGAAAAAAGAATTTCGGCTCATAGATGTATTAATAGATAACTATGTGGAATATTCTCCCGGTCGCTTATCTGAAACACTAGATAAAACAGATTTCAATGTTGAGGAATTACGTAAACAAAAAATTATACCAATAGCAATAGTTGGAGGTACAAGTCATAAATCATATAGAAATGACAGGGAAATCTATTTGGAAGTCAAACGAGAATTTATCAAAAAAGACATACCTTCACAATTTGCTTCATGGTATGAGCCAGAAGGTTCCAACAAATTAGGCATATTGCCCGCAACTCAAAATGGTGCTTCATTTGGTTATACACTTTGGAATTTTGCAATAAGCATCTATGGAAAGTGTGGTGGAATCCCATGGACCATTTTACAATCAAAGAATAGCAGAGGTGATGCATTGGTGGACTTGACGCTTGGAATGAGATTTTCTTATGATCACAAGGAGGCGGGAGAGAAATATTACATAGGTCAAGCAACGGTTTTTGATCATTATGGCAAATGCATAGCCTCATTCACATCAGACATGTTTAGCATCCCATTCCATCAATTCAAAAGTGAAGGTATGGTGGTTCCAACAAACATCATGAATAGTATCGTCCGTAATTCTATTCGAATAACAAAAGAACATCCTACAGTCAGTGGCTTGTATTCAAAAAAAGAGTCGTTAAGTTTGGCTATTCATAGACAATCTTTGTTCCATAATGAGGAAATCATCGGCATAGAATCTGCAATTTCAGAACAAAAAGATTATTCTTCAATAAGATACGGATTAATTGGAATAAGTCCGGAACCATATGTTATGATAGTACCAGAAAAAACTGGGAATCAGGTTGGAGAATGCGTAATTTTGAGCAAGAATACTGCTTTAGCATACACTACAAGACCAATGATAGGACAACCTATCGCATATCCAATTTTGATAATGGCACAGAATTTGGGAAATAAAGAAAATCCTTTTTCAGATATGTCAGAGGTTTGTCAACATGTAATAGATTTGACAGGACTACATTGGCAAACAGCAAATTCTAACACCGTACAAATGCCAGCAACTCTGCAATTCGCAGCTGAAATTAGCAAGAATCAATCTCGTGGAATATACCCTACGCAGAATTCATGGCTCAAGTCCACTAATTGGTTTTTGTAAATAATTACTTATATATCGCAGCTAAAAAGAAAAAGAAAACAACCCAGGGTAATGTTGCTAACCACGGTCCAAATGTAGGAAGATAAACTCCCAACAATATTGTAGATATGCCACTTAATATGCCGACAAATGTTAGCAGTCCTTTTAACTTCCATTTTTTGATAAACTGTGAGTTTTGAGATTTATTTTGAAATTGTCCCATTGCTTTTTCTACCTCCACTTTCACGTCTGATCTTATACCGATCAAGTCAAGTTTATTCTCAGATATTGTAGATAAATAATTAGCCAGATCTGACAACAACAATGAGTCTCCGCTTTTCTTCAAATAAACAAACATACGTTCAAAAAGCTTATGATTATCTATTTGATAACATAATGATTTGATATTTTGCTGAATTTCAGTATTCTTACAATCTTGCGACCAACTGGAGATTGCCTTTAAAAGAGAATAATTTTCAGATAAGCGATTTCTTGTATCATTATATGCCGATTCCAATAATTTATTCAATGCATCTTCAACAGAGTATTCTTTCCATTGATCAATCCTGTCCTTTGTTACATCTATCCATATTTCTTCTGCCAAATCATTATGCGTAGAATAAATTCTGGCTAGGCATGTACACATCAAGGCTAGGTCTTCTTGAGAATAAGAACCTGAAAGGATTTCCATAATGAGCCATGATAGTATTTTACGAGTTATAGTATCAGGACTTATCAATTTTGTAGTATAAACATACAACATACTAGTTACTGCTGAAAAATTGTTTAACGATCTTAATTCTGTTTGTAATAGAGTTTCTAGTATTTTAAAGGATGATATGATAAGATCTTCATTATGTTTCCATTCATTCCGTACATAAGATAGTGTTTTTAGGCATTGCCCATAAATCATGCAATTAGAATCTAGAGAGTGTTTTGAGCTCGTATTCAGTCTATATTCCTCTGCAAGTATACGAATTTTATTTAAAATAAAATCAGTACCTTTCTTTTTGATTTCAGTAAATCCGGAATTATTGTTTTTCAAGAATTGTTCCAATATCAATGAAGATTCAAGGGTCAGGTCATCCCAGCTACCATTATCGTTCTGAACAGATGCAAGAAATCCTTGCAACATTGGAAGCTGATTATCTGACACATTTATGAAATCAATTGATTTTTTAGAAGTCATTACATCGTAAATTAAATACTGTGTAATATTTCTGTCTGTTTTTTGATTCGTCCTCTCAAACTATTTGTTGTCGTACCTACGTAATATAGAACATCATCTATGTATAGAATGTAAATCCCTTTTTCTCTATTTATTTCTCAATGCTTTTTCGTATTCGTAATACTTACCCCCTTCGAATCATTTTTTCAAAGTATGTTTCTGGTACTTGTTTGTCTTAGAGTCAATTTTTATGTCGACATTCCATTTTCTGTTTCGAATCTTTCTAACATTGTAGGTAATTCTCGATAAAGCCATGAACAAAAAGCAATAAATTCCGATGCTTCAGTTTTCACATAATTTTCAATATCTGAATATTTTTTCTCAGCATACCAGGGAGGTATTACAGCGCCACTATGAGGCTTACCTGTAATTCTATCAAGACCTGAACCTTTGAACTCGCCTTTGTTCATTATGATCCCAAAAGGTCTCAAATCTATGAAGGGTTTGTTAAGTATGTCAAATGGCTCTATGCCATTCACTTTGCATCTTTCATGCAGAAAATTATGTTCAAAATTCAGATTATATCCCACTGGAACAAACACCCATGGATTAGAACTTGTTATACAGGATGTTATGATAAATTGTCTTAGGATTTCCTTTTCATTGGATTCCCATTCTTTTAAGATCTTAAGTTCTCCAATCTGTTTTCCTGTATTTCTTTCCAATTCTACAAATTGAATTGTTATGATTTTATCTTTTCTTGGATCAACACCCGTGGTTTCAATATCTAGGTAAAAATTTCCCATGACGTACTTTAATGCGGAGAGAAATATACTTGTTGAATATATGTCTCTGACATCAAAAAATCATCCTCAACTTTATACTTGGTACACGATCGTGAAATCTCACGCTAATTTACTAGTGTAGAAAAGCCAACTTATGTACCTTCAATTATGGGAACCCTCTGAACCGAAATCTTATCTATTGTAATTTTCTAAAACCTTAAGTTTATGCAAAATTTAGATAATTCATGACAAAACTAGTCAATAAACAACATGAACAAGATCAAAGTAATAGAATTGCGGGATTGGAATCATATATTGCTAATCTTAAAGGGCAAATTAAGAAAATGGATAACAGGATAAATAATTTGGACAAGGAATTAAAAAAATTAAAATCTAAATTGAAAAAATAGATTGTTTTCATTTAAGAGTCATTTTTTGAAAACGACTCTATTAAGATGCATCGTGAACTTCAGGCAATTCCGCAAGTGCGGGAAGCATACTTTTTTTCTTTTCTTCCATCTCCTTCCCGCTTAGTAGTGCTTTTGTATTGCCTTGAATTGCATTTGCTTCAGAATTAATTCTTGAATAAAGACCGTATCTTTCCCTCCATGCCTTAAAGTGCTTTTTAATCTCGTCCATCAATTCCTTGTATAGTGTTACACTATCCTGTATGATTGAACCCACAGAATTGGTAAACTCTGAACTTTCTAAATATACCAGAATACTTTTTACTGCTTTTTCTCTTTCCGTTTGCCCTAATTTCATATCTGAAATCTGGACAATCTGGCTTCTCAGTATGCTGACCACATATAGAACTCCTGTCGAATGAACTATAATCACACCTTTTTCTACAAAAAATCCATTGGTACCTTTTTTCATTGCGTTAGTTACAAGTACCCCGAATTCTGCCTTTCTCTGGTGCTGGGCATCGTAGATTTGCTCAACATATTTAGAAACATAACTTTTGACCCTCTTGCATTCAAATACTATGGTGCCTACAATTTCTTTATTATTTACAACACTTTGGATTATATCTCCACCTTTACCCGTATTGACAAACTTGTCATCTGGAAAACGCTTTTGTAATTGTTTCATCAATTCCTTTTCATATAAAAGTCCCTCAATCTGAGGCGTTGCCTTTTCTTGTAACTGTTTTTCTAGTCTATTCACATGTTCACTTAACTTTTCATTTTGCTTTTTCGATTTTAGATTTTCGCCTTTGAGTTGTGAAATATTAGACTTGAGACTACGTTCTATGCGAGTATATTTTACTTTGGCGTCATGTTTAGCTTGTAGTTGTGCAATCTTTCTTTCTTTTTTCATCGAATTTTCTAGACTTTTTTTAATTTTCGATATGCGTGCTTGAGATTTCAGTTGCTCAGTAGTATGTGCAGATTTAACAGCTTTTAGTATTCTCTTATCAGCTTGGTCTTCTATCTTTTTCTCACGAGCCTTTAGAATTTTCATTTTTACTTCATACTGGCGTGTATTTTTTGCTACAGCTGATTTTATGAGTTTGCCTTTTTGAATTTTGAACTGCGCCTGCATTTTCTTTAGATTTGCTCTTTCAATTTTTACTTTGGTTAATTCTTTTTCTTTTGCCTTCCATATTCCTGTTATTTGCATATACACGGAACTAGAAACGGGCTGATGACAAAGAGGGCACATGTATTTTGAACTGACCATGGTACGTCCCGATTATACCATCTCTTGTATTTAACTCGAATTTTCTCATCGTCTATCCCAAAACTGGATCACTACCATTACTGCTGTCAGATTCTAATTTTACGAACAAAGTGGGCCCAAAATAAGAACCATGTTGGTAGTCTAATCCCCCGGGTCAGGCACCATTATGCACTATTTTGTAACATGATATCTGATTTGGTAATTGGTTTCAGATTTATCATATCAATTCTAGTATTACTTATGAAAAAATCGCATGAAAATTTCTAGTCAATGATTCGTGCCTAATTAGTTTAATCTACATTTTCGATAGACATAATGGTAATTCTGTTTAGAGTCATGTCTTGCAGGTTTGCTGCACACTCATCAGGATCTTGTATTTATTTACCAAAACAAAAAATACCATGTGAAGTAAGTTTTAAAAGTATGATATACGAAAAGACGTTATTCATGTATTGTGAGTTCACAGTAAGGTCAGGCTCAGAGTCACTGAATTAACAATCATCGAGTCATTTCTCTAACTCTTCTTCATCGCCTGGCTATCCTAGTCAATCAGAGTCAGATAATAACCAATGGGATTCTTTCAAATATGCAATAAAGAAGAATTAAGCAATGAACAAGTCAGAAATTATTGGATACATATCAGCATTGATTGCTTCAGTATTTTTTGGTGCAGTGCCTACACTTGCAAAACCAGTGATATCAAATATCAATGTCTTGCTCTTGTCTTCAATAGCATATCTTATTGCAGCCCTTACATTTACTCCAATAGCAAAAAAAGCCAAGACCTCACTTGCAAAAAGAGACTACATCATACTGGTTACCATCTCAATTTGTGGAGCAGCTGCTGCACCGTATCTCTACTTTTTGGGTTTACACCAATCAAGCGCAGCAGACACATCGCTTTTATCAAATGTTGAGATAATGTTCACAGTACTTTTTGGATTGATATTTTTCAAAGAGAGATTGAGACCAGTTGGTTTTATTGCAGTGGCCATGGTCATACTAGGTGTTGTAATCATAACAACAGATTTTCGATTCTCTGGATCATTTCTACAGCTAAACGCAGGACATTTTTTCATACTGGGTTCCATGGCATTGTGGGCACTAGACAACAACTTGAGCAGAATAATATCTGTCAAGATGGATACTGCAAGACTTGTGCAGTTAAAATCAGTCATAGGCGGCTTGATCCTGCTTGCAACAATACTTGTGCTTGGCGTGCCACTTGACATCAGTCCATCAGAGATACCATATGTCATACTTCTTAGTGCAATTGGATTTGGCAGCTCGCTTTACTTTTTCCTGCAGAGCCTAAAGAGAATTGGCACAATCAGGACTATTGTGATATTTTCAATGTCATCTGTTTTCGGCCTTGTCTTTGCATCAATATTTTTGCACGAACAGATAAGCTCGTACCAGACAATAGCAATTGCAATAATGCTTGGCGGAATTTACATGATAAACAGGAAAGAAAGCATCAGAGAAAAAATAGAGACCTCAGAGATTTAAAACAACATTTCCAAGAAATACAATAAATCCGTAATAGACAGCGAGATTTACGAGTGTTATCAGTATACCAATTTTAAAAAATTCTATGAATGTAAAGGCCTTGACACCTTTTGATTCAGATGACTGGATTATGATTATACTGCTTGCGGCTCCAAGTATTGTAAGATTTCCCGAGATTGTAGATGCGGCTGCAAGCATCATCCACTGGGATACATGTGCTCCCGTAAAGCCATTAGCAGCCATAACATGATTGTACAATGTAACAAAGGGAACATTGCTCAATATTTGTCCAAGTGTTATGCTGTATGCCGATATGACAGCACTGCTCTGCATCAAGTCTTGTGGATTTGGAATTGGCAAATGTTTCATAAATATTGAAATCATTCCAGAAGACCACAGTGCACTAGTTACCACAAACATGGCTACAAAAAATACCAGTACAGTATAGTTGACACTTTTTAGAAGATCATATCTCTGGCCACTTGCAGCGTAGAGAGCTGCTGCACCAATTAATGCAACTATACTAATACTGATATCAAATACATGTAGAAAACGCAGTATTTCGGATACAAAAAACCCCACAATTGTTGCAATCAGTACAGCAAGCGATATCTTGGCAAGTCGTGGATTTTCAATTTTTGCACTTAGTGCCATTGTATTGTCTTTATAGTTGTGAGACATTTGTAACAAATCCTTTTTGAAATAAATTTTTAGTATGTACCATGTAAGAAACAGGTTTACAATAGTTGGAACTGCAAGAAATTCCAAGAAACTTGTGAATGGTAATGGAATTCCACTCTGGAGTACAATCAAAAGGTTTTGAGGATTCCCAATTGGAGTCATGGTACTTCCCACAGTGATTCCAAAGGCTAACGCAAGCAGAAATACTACAGGCCTTGCACCAACATGTTTTGATATGTAAATGACTAGAGGAATTCCCATCAAGGCAATGGTATCGTTTACAAGAAATGCCGAAAGTAGTCCCATGCCAACAACAATTGCCATCAATAACAAATCAGGAGTTTTGGCTTTGGACATCATCTTCATGGCTACAAGTTTTAGCAGACCCGATTTGTCAAGCGCTGAAACAATGCTAAACATTGCAAAGAGAAACACAATGACATCAATGGATACAGATTGCGCAGCAGATTGTATGTCAATGACTTGAAATAAAATCATGCAGACTGCACCAGCAGACATGGCAATCCAGATAGGTATCTTGAATCGCAGCCTGCCTACAATTAACACATAGACAATTGCAAAGATTGCTAACGCAACATACTCTTTCATTGGCAAGTCAATAATTTACATGGGTTTATTTCTTGTCAATCACAAGAATGTAATTCATTTTTCGCACTTGAAACAATCTCTTGTGTGATCATTTACAATCCCTATTGCCTGCATGAACGCATAACATATTGTAGTTCCTACAAAATTAAAGCCTCGTTTTTTCAAGTCTGCACTAATTTCGTCTGAAAGATCAGTGGATGCAGGAACATCAGAATATTTTTTTGGACTGTTAACAATGGGCTTGCAGTTTACAAAACTCCAGATGTATTTATCAAACGAGCCAAACTCTTTCTGGATTTCTAGAAATCTCTTGGCATTGTTAATGGCAGAATGTATTTTTAGCTTGTTTCTAATTATCCCTTCATCGCACAAGAGTCTTGCAACATCTTTTTGAGTATACTTGGAAACCTTTTTTGGATCAAAATTGTCAAATGCCTTCCTGTATGTCTCTTGTCTTTTGAGAATGGTAGACCAAGATAGTCCCGCCTGTGCACCTTCAAGTATCAACATTTCAAACAACCCTTGGTCTGCATGAAGTGGAACACCCCACTTGTTATCATGGTACCATATCATCAGATCTCCTGTTGCCCACTTGCAGCGTGACACAACACCTGCACCATGATATCCCATGAGAAATATCCCACCAAAGTTGTAATAGAGTTTACGACTAGCAATACATTACTTTTAGAACAGATAGAAATACAGGTCAATACTCTTAGAACACATGGTAGGACCACAAGATGGCGGATTTGGATTTGACGGCGCTCCAAAATATTCTTCACTAGATGGCAAGAGTGCAATCTGTATCCAGTGTCAAGCAGGTCAACACAACAAGTGTCTTTCTAAAATTAACCAAGACACACTTTGCGATTGCGAATTGTGTCTGACGTAAAATCAAACCTAGTTATCTTAACTACAAATGAAAATGGGATCGGCCGGATTTGAACCGACGACCTCAGGTACCCAAAACCCGAATCATACCAAGCTAGACCACGATCCCGATGTGATTTGCACAAAAATGTCCCAATTTAATCTTCTCGCACTGTGATGATTTTAAATAATAAACCAAATTAAGGCATAATCATTGCAATTACAAGATTACATCAATGCAGGAAAAATAGCATCAGAGGTAAGAGAGAACGCCAGGAGAAAAAATCATGTCGGTTCTACCTTGGAAGAGATATGCAATTCTGTTGAAAAAGAAATAGCAAGCAAAGGTGGCAAGTGTGCATTTCCAGTAAATGTCAGTCTAAACGAGATTGCGGCACACTATACAGCAGAGCCAAATGACAAGATAATAGTAAAGGACACTGATCTTTTAAAAATTGACTTGGGTGTCCAGATAAATGGCTACATTGCAGATACCGCAGTCACAGTTTGCTATGATCCAAAGTATGATTTTCTAGTCCAGGCAGCAGAATCTGCACTACGAGAGGCCATGTCAATGATACGAGTTGGTGCAAAATCAAGCGACATTGGCAAGACAATAGAGAATACTGCAAAACAGATGGGTGGAATACCCATTGCAAATCTAAGCGGCCACTCTCTTGAGCAATATACAATTCATGCAGGAAAATCAGTCCCAAACATCTGGTCTATTGGTTCTTTTTCATTCCAGTCAACAGAGGCCTATGCATGCGAGCCATTTGTAACAACTCCTGACGGGTCAGGTTTTGTACGAGAAGGCAAGGTCAGAAACATCTTTTCTCTTGTTACAAGAAAAAGGACAAAGGACGAAGAGGCAAACAAGATGATTGATTTCATATGGCAAAAATTCAACATGCTCCCATTTGCACTACGATGGTTCATTCCAGAATATGATGAAAAGACTGCACGAGATCTGTTAGACAGGCTAATCAAGAACAAAGTTGTCAGGGCTTATCCAATACTTGTAGAGGCAAAGGGAGAAAGAGTTGCACAGGCAGAACACACGTTTATCCCACAAGAAAATAGCGTTCTCATAACTACGATTGCACAATAAGATTTCAAAATAGATTCTATTGAAGTATAATCTTTTTTCGCCACCACATGGTAAATACAATCATGCCACTGCCTGCAATTGCAAGTCCTGCATAGACCAGTGTACTACCAATGCTTTGCTCCAAAGTATTTGTGCAGTGGCATGCAGTTGAAGCACCTCCTATATGAGAGCCATTACAATAACACGCACCAGATTCATGTAATCCATATCCTAGTATAGTTACAAGCAAACCCAACACAATGAACGAGGCACCAAGTGTTTTCATGTTTGGCATGTACGGTACCACACCATTACTTAAAAGAATTACCTCTAGAATGTTTACTTTTTGCGATACATACAAAAACATGTACGATTTTTTACTTTAAAACTTCGCCGAAGATCTTGTCTATTACCATCTGTCCATTGCCACAGAATGGACACTTGTCTGTCACCTTGAAGATATAATCCCCCTCCTTGAATTTTCGTTTCGATGTTTTACTGCAACTGCTACACTGTTCTACAGTATACGAATCTAGAATCTCTTCTTTTTTCTTGAACAGTCTCATTGAGATACACCTAACGTGTTTCCGACTCCAATTACCAAGGCAGATTGACCTTGCGTAGTGTTCTCTCGTATGATATCGTAAACCTGTACTAGCACTTTATCAGATGAATCGGCAATCTCTTTTTTCATCAGGGTGATTGCCTCTTTGATTGATTGTTTTACCACTATAGCATAGATTGGAATGTTATACTTTGTTGCAATTTCCTCGATTTGAAATCTTTCAGTGCCCACTCCTCCAATTGCAGCTCCGAATCCTTGAGCAATAGAGCCAGTCTCTTCACCTTCTAGCTTCAAGGCAGCATCAACCATCACTATGATATCAGGCTTGTTTTCAGAAATGGTTTTCTCTAGTGTATCAGCAGGGCGCCCAACTGTCGCAGCAGGGCCTTCCGCCTTTAAAAGATACAATTCTCTTCCTTCAAACTCTTTTTTACTCTGGACAGTCTCAAGTGCAACAGATTTTTTTTCTGTGCCAAGCATCATTTTGCCAACAACCATTGGACCAATCCCATCTCCAATTGGCTGCCCTTGCTTGAATGCAGATACTGCAACCTTGAGCGCTTCGGCTTCTTCCAAGATAAAAGGCATCATCATCTGCAAAGGCAATATCAATGGAAAGTTATTTTGTTTTTTTGCAGTAAGGAAAAAGTGTCGTACCATCTTGTACAACATATGTAGTGTTGTTACGGCTTCTAAAATATTGATTATCTGACTTGCTTCCACATGGCTTAGATTCGGAGACAGTGCCTTGACCTGTGCACGAGTCGAATCTTCTCTTGTCCTCATGATATGTTTTATTTTTGGCACGATGCCATTTGGGTCCACATCAACTGGCATGATAGTAAAGTACTCAAAATATCTATCAAGAAATGCAGTAGGATCTGCAGAAGACTTTACATTATTTTTTACATATGCAATTAGTTCTTTTCGCGTATCATCTCGATATAGTTTGATTTTCTCTAATCCCTTGTTAATTTCAGACGAGGTGACATGAAGCTGGATTCTCTGTCCATATAGCATAAAGATGAAAATTGGTAGAATCCAAACCATCCACATTAAAGGATTAGAATTATCAGTAGAACTGAAAAGCTTGTCCAAGTTTGTACCCAAAAAATCCATTAGTGAAAAGGTTCTGTTTTACCAAATTAAATCTTTCAGAGTTTGGGATAAATTTGACAATTCAGATAAATGAAAAACAGTCATCCGTCTTTTGGGTGGACATGGCAACTTTTTCCTAGTAATAACATGCCAACGCATCTATTACTTTCCCTCTTTGCCATTGTTCTCCACTTTTGAAGATCCATGTGTTGCCACATGTTCCGTGCAGAAATGTTAACACCGTGCTAGCAGAAGACCAAGTCCTTACCTGATGCCCTGTTGCAAGCGAGTCGACACTTTTGTCGGGTCGGATGACTGTCATATAATACAGCATCGTGGAATAAAAATTTGATCAATATAGATCCGGTATATCCAAGCGAAAAATGGTACAATATATCATTTTAGATAAAGTTCTACGAATCAGAACACGACTAGCAAAAAAATCATTTTTTAAGCATTTAGAACACAAGATACCAGCAATGAAACCAAGTCACATTGTACAGAGATTATCAAAGATAACAAAGTGTGCAATATCAAGTGATGAATACATACGCAGTTTTTATTCAGTTGATGCAAGCTCTTACACAGTAAAACCGCAAGTTGTTGCATTTCCCCGTAACGAATCAGATGTAATAAAAATTATAAAATTTGCAAAAAGATACCACATCCCAGTAACACCACGAGGGGCAGGTACAGGACTTGTTGGCAGTGCACTTGGGAGAGGAATTATTTTGGACATGAAAAACTTTGACAAGATAAAACTTGGAGCATCTCATGTAGAGGTTGGAAGTGGCGTCTTCAAGGGACGCCTTGATAAAATATTAAAAAAACAAGACAGAATTATTGGCCCTGACCCATCAATCGGCCCATTTTGCACCATTGGTGGAATGATTGGCACTAATGCAAGCGGCATCCACTCGCTAAAGTATGGAAGTGTCATTGACAATATCATCCAGGTTAAAATGATAGATTCTTTTGGCAAGGTAATAAAATTTCCAGGAAGGTATGATGACATCATTAAAAAAACTCAATCAAGAAATAACACTTTTCCCAAGGTATCAAAGAATTCATGTGGTTACAGAATTGATAAGGTTTTTTCAGAAAAAGATTTACACAAATTGATTGCAGGCTCTGAAGGAACACTTGGAATAATAACATCAGCAAAACTTGCCACATACCCATCTCCAAAAAATGTCTTGCTGTATGTAATACACTACAAAACACTATCAGATGCAGCAAGAGATGTTCCAAAAATACTAGAATTAAAACCATCTGCAGTGGAACTTGTAGACAAGAACATAACAAAGCACATCAAAATGAAGATACCTAGTACAGGTTGTCTTCTTTTTGTAGAGTTGGACAATATCAAAGACAGAAAACAGATCTACAAAATCACATCAGGTAAAATAATCAAGACAGAATCAAGCACTGTAAAAATCAAAAAATTATGGAGTTTTAGAAACTCGGCTTTGGCATACAGCTTGCAGAGCATAACAAAAAATGAAACAATGCCTACGCTCATTGAAGATGCAGTGGTTCCAGTAAAAAGACTGCCACTATTACTAAAGATACTAGACATGATTTGCAAAAAATACAGCCTCAGAGTTATTGTATACGGTCATGCAGGAAACGGTAACCTACACATTAGACCAATTCTCAAGCAAAAGGATCTTGGATTAATCAAGGCCATAGCAATAGAGTTCTTTACAGCAGTGATAAGCATCGGTGGAAGCATAACAGGCGAGCATGGAGATGGTCTTGCAAGATCAGAGTTTGTAAAATTACAGTATGATGCCAAAACATATTCCATCTTCAGGGATATCAAAAAACAGTTCGACCCAGAAAACATTCTAAATCCTGGCAAGATAATATCAAGTCAGAGTACAGTAACTAGAAACTTGAAGATCTGAACATTCCAAGATTACGATTATTTGATTCCAGTGCCAAGTGGAACATCTTCAGTCACAGTAAGCCAGAATGGTTTATCGTCCGAGTCTGCTGCCAAAAGCATTGCACCAGATTCAATTCCTGCAATTGTTCGCGGTTCAAGATTTACAAGTGCAATTACTGTCCTGCCCACAAGTTCTTCTGGCTTGTAGTATTGTGCACCACCAATGATGACATCACGCTTTTCATCTCCCAAGTCAATTGTACCTTTGATGATTTTTGATTTTCCTGGAATTTCTTCAACTGAAATTACTTTGGCTACCCTCATGTCGAGCTTGGTAAAATCATCGTATGTTATCAGTGCCACAATAATTTGAATATCACGAGGATTAAAATTGATTTCGAAATCACGCAGGTTTGTTTTTGAAAAATCAACTCGCATTACAACATAAATATGAAGTAAAGTGATCTAACCACATGGTTCAGATCCAGGCCTCTGTTGAAATCGATGCCCCAATTGATAAAGTTTGGAGCATTGTCTCTGATCTTGATTCAGAACCCAAGTTCTGGAGAGGAACTAAAGAGGTAAGAAACATCTCAAAGGAGGGAAACACCATAACACGAGAGGTTACAATTGCATTCAAGGATTCAAAATGTATGCAGACTGTTACACTATATCCAAAAGAAAAGATCCAGATTCAATTTACAAAAGGAGTAATCGAGGGAACAAAGACACTCACACTTGCCCAAGATGGTAACAAGATAAGACTAGATGCACTCTGGGACATGAAGTTAACAGGAATGATGGGAATGTTTACAGGAATGATAAAAAAACACATCCAGAGTGGTTCTGAGCAGGCCCTTGAAAGCATCAAACAAGAAGCACAGAGATAGCAAAAGATGTTTCTAGTAGATGTAGCAAATTATCTTCTTGCAGCTATTTTGCTGAGCGTTTCTGTTGCATGGGTATTTCTGATAAAATCAATGTGGATTACATTTCGCGACTCGCCATTTCTTGACAAGTATGATTCCAAGCCACATCACACACCCAAAGTATCAATCATCTTACCTGCAAGAAACGAAGAGATGTTTATTGAAAAATGCATCAACTCCTTGTTAGACCAAGATTACAAAAATTATGAGATAGTAGCAATTGATGACATGTCAGATGACAACACTGGAGAGATAATTGAAAAAATTGCAAAGAAAAACTCCAAGGTAATACATGTCAAGGCAGCACCCAAGCCAGAGAAATGGATTGGAAAAAACTGGGCATGCATAGAAGGGTTCAAGGTGTCATCAGGAGAATTGTTGTTGTTTACTGATGCAGATACAATCCACACAAAAAGAACAATCTCACTTGCAGTAGACCATCTCTTAAGCGAAGACCTGGATGCACTTACAGTTGTTCCAAAGATGCTTTGCCTTGACTGGTGGACAAAGATTACTCTGCCAGTTTTATCGACATTTTTGCATACAAGGTTTTCAGCATTAAGGGTAAACGATCCTTCCAAAAAGACAGGATATTTCTTTGGAAGTTTTTTCATCATAAAAAGAAAAACATACGAATCAGTTGGAACACATGAAAGCGTAAAAAGTGAGATTGTAGAAGACGGCGCACTAGGAAAAAAGGTAAAAGAACAAGGATTCAAGCTAAAGATGGTACGTGGAGAGCACTTGGTAGAAGCAGTGTGGGCAAGAGACAAGACTACGCTATGGCACGCACTCAAGAGACTAATGATTCCACTCTACATCCAGTCAAGTAAGATGGCAATAGGAATATTTTTTGCAGTATTATTTTTGCTGTTTGTGCCGTTTGCAGCACTTGTCTATTCTGCATTTTATGCAAATATCTCCATATCTTTTGAGGTCTTGCTTGTTGCATCATTGTTATCATCAGGATTGGTATATCTTGGAAGTACAATAGATGCAAAGAAGGGGCTAGGTCTTGGATTCTCACATGCATTGTTTACCCCACTTGGTAGTGCAGTAATTGTATCAGGATTTGCAAGTGGAATTTTGCATGCAAAGAAAAATAATTCAGTCACATGGAGAGGAAGAACATATTCCATCTCAGAAACAATACAAAATCCAATTAACTTGTGAGTAAGGATTATACAGTAACCTAAGATTAGTCCATGTGCTTGGACAAGACTACAGCAATTTTAGGCGGAGCATATGGAATTATTGTTCTAGTCATAGTATTTGCATTTGTACTTGAACAACAAAAAACAGATCTTACACAACAAACTTCGATTCTAGGAAATCTGGTACCATCAAGTACTGGAAGTCAACTAAGTCTTGCAGACCTTTTTGCAAAGTCGCAAGACGGTGTTGTGCAAATTGTAGTTCGCAAGACAGGAGACAATTCTTCAGACAGAGCAATTGGTTCAGGAATTGTATATGATCTTGCAGGACACATCATTACAAGTAATCACGTTGTAGACGATTATCAAAAGATACGAGTTGTATTTCATGACGGACAATCATACTCAGCCAATGTCAGTGGTACTGATGTATATGCAGACTTGGCAGTAATCAAAGTGAATGCAGACCCACAGGTGTTGCACCCATTGCCATTAGGGGACTCGTCAAAGCTTCGCATAGGAGATGCAGTAACAGCTATTGGTAGTCCATTTGGTCTGAGTGGTTCAATGACATCAGGAATTGTAAGTCAATTAGGAAGAATTCTCAACCCTCCAAATCTCCAGTCATTTTCAATTCCAAATGTAATCCAGACAGATGCTGCAATAAATCCAGGAAACTCTGGTGGTCCACTTTTGAACGACCATGGTGAAGTCATAGGAATCAATACTGCAATACAAACTGATACTGGCGAGTTTTCAGGAGTGGGTTTTGCCATACCATCAAACACCATGAAGAGAATTGTCCCAGCCCTCATACAATCAGGGCACTACAAACACCCATGGCTTGGAATATCAGGAATCTCAATTGACCCAGACTTGGCTGACAGTTTGGGAATTTCTACACATGCAGGATTTTTGATTGAAAATATAGTATCAGACAGTCCAGCCTCCAAGGCAGGCCTGCATGCATCAAACCAGACAAAGACAATAGACGGAGTCAAGTACAAGTATGGTGGAGACATCATAACTGGAGTAGACAGCAATCCAGTATCAAAGCTAGAAGACCTCTTGAATTATTTGCAAGATAACAAGTCTGCAGGTGATAAAATGATCTTACACATTGTCAGAGACAACAAGAACATGGATGTAACTATCACACTACAAGAAAGACCATACAGTCAATAAAGATACAAAATAGAATTTCAAATGTAATTTATAATATTGAGAACATTGTTCGTGATGTATTTATAAAATAGTCTTTTTACTAGAAAACAATTGAAATTCTGGCTGATTTCTATTTTCATATTTTCTGGTGTTGTGATATTACCATCATATGCAGAACCAGTAATGAATGATACAGGATTTACAATCCAGCCTTATGTTACAGGCATTTGTTGCAGTCCAACTACAATGGCCTTTGAAGGAAATGATATTCTAGTTTTGTCAAAATCTTCTGGACAGGTACACTTGTTTAGAAATGGAGTCTTGCAAAGCAATCCAGTGTTGCAAGAAAATGTAACAAGTATTGGTGAACAAGGAATGCTCAGTATAACAACACTTGGAAACAAGGTCTATCTGTATTTTACAGAATCAGACAAGATGGGAGGACATGCACTTGGCAAACGCGTCTACAGTTATGATTGGGATGGACAGCATCTTGTAAACAAGACACTTGTAAAAGATCTACCGCAGACCCAGACATATCACAATGGTGGTGCCATGGTCACATCCAAGAACGGCTCCATCTACATGGTAGTAGGAGATGCAGGAAGATTTGGAAAATTGCAAAACCATCCAATAGGAGATCCTGATGACACGTCAGTTATTTTCAGACTTGTTCCACCAGGCCCATACTATGCAATTGGAATAAGGAACAGTTTTGGATTAACAATTGATCCTGTTACAGGAACCCTTTGGGATACAGAGAACGGTCCAGACTGGGGAGATGAGGTCAACATGGTTCCCCCAGGCTTTAACAGTGGATGGGATGTAGTAGCAGGACCTGCAAACAAGACCCAACTTGCAATGATGCCAGTTTATCCAGGGTATACATATCACGACCCCCAGTTTAGTTGGCAAAAAACTGTAGCACCCACAGGCATTGCATTTACACCCACACAAGGATTTGGAAAATACCAGAACAGTGTGTTTGTAGGAGATTGTAACAATGGAAACGTGTATCGATTTCAACTAAACCAGAATAGAACTGGCTTTGTCTTTAACAGCCCACAGCTTCAGGATAATGAAGTAAACATTGGAGATTCCATGAAGGAGATAGTATTTGCAACAGGATTTGGCTGTATCAGCGATGTAGTGACAGGACCCGATGGAATGTTGTATGTGACATCATTATCTGGCGGAACAATTTACAGGATAGTCCCACAGAACAGTGTAGAAGACGTATTTGGTGGCATCAATCTATACATATCAATTGCCGCAATTGTTATAGCTATCATAGTAACATATGCAATTCGTAGAAAAAAACATGCCAATCAAACAAATGCTTGAAAAATTTATAAAAAATCACGAAAAAAACTTACTTGATAATTACTTACATTTTAGAGAAAAAAATTAGATTTTATCAAATAACAATTAAAAAATAAAGTAATGAAAGTTGAACAAGCATATCATTTTCACAGTTTGTGCACTAGTACTAGGATTTACAGTTATAATGTCAAGTGTTCATGTCTCAGAATCCATGCTAGCCAACCAGATGCTAGTATCAGTGAGAGCACAGACTGATCCAATAGTAGAAGGAGGATTTCCAATGATAGTCGGTACCGTAGATGACCAGGCCTACAAGCCAATTGCAGACGCAAATGTGTTGATAGAATATGGAACAGTCATAGTAACTACAACTACAGACGATAATGGCACTTTCAAGTACCAGTCGGCTATACCTTCAACCCATGGAATTTACGAAGTTGATGCAACCGTGACAAAGGATGGTTATACAAAAACTATGACAAATTCCACATTTACCGTGGTACCAATACAGACTGCACCAGTAGTGGTAAAAACAATCACAGGTCTGCCAATCCAGTCAGGAAATTATACAGTATATCTTGGCAAAGTTGCACAATGGAACCTAGAGACTACATGTATGGTAGACTTTGGTACAAAATACATGAGATTTTTGAAGACATGTGATCTGTACAACATGGCACCAGAGGACTTTCAGACAGACCAGCCAGTAACACCAATGGTTTCAGTGATACAAGACAATGACACATACAAACTCTTTCCAGAAAATGTCTACATGGCTGCAGCAGGGATGGATAACAATACACTTGATACATTTGTAGCAAATACATATGCCAACTATACCACACCATAAACACAATAGGGATACATATAGAATCCTGACAAAAAACTAAAATTATTTCAAAAAAACTTAGGGGTGCAATGTGCCAGTGCACAAGGCAATGACGTGACCTAGTATGGATACAACATCTATCATCTTCGAATATCATATAGACAAACTAGTATTTTAGATTTGATCCAAATTACATGCAATATACAACCAAATCTCAATTAACATTGTTCAGGAACAAAGTGTCGCAATTTTTTATTAACTAGATTTACTTGAGAGAGTATGTCAAGACAACCATACCGCTCAGAGCTTGGAATGATTTCAGATGTTTTACAGGTTGCAAAAGAATGCGGTAGACAAGGAACTATAATTACAACAATAGCAAGAAGAGCCAACCTATCACACTATGCTGCAACAGACAAGTGCCAGAAACTCATTGACTTTGGATTAATGGAAGCAAAAGCCGATAAGCGAAGCACTTTTTTTGTCATCACTGAAAAGGGCATACACTTTTACGAAGAACTACAAAGGTTCACAGAATCAATGCAGGCAATCAGAGTCCGGTACTAGACCATAGAGACTTAGATTATTTTCTTGAAAAAATATTATAGTAAAAAAACTAGAAAAAATATCAATTTTGTAAAATTAAATTTTTGATTTATTCTATGCTACGTTGATTGTAGTTGTCAAAGGCGGCGACAATGCGTTTGGATTGTCAATGCTCTGCCATACAAAGATTTGAGCAGTGTATGTGCCAGATGCAGTTGGAGTCCAAGATTGTGCCGGATT
>Ga0265340_10000027_pt1 | contig 70367 bp, 60 predicted proteins | sample 4CB225metaG_FD_202082 | JGI IMG/M metagenome (GOLD analysis project Ga0265340, IMG submission 202082) | Rhizosphere microbial communities from Carex aquatilis grown in University of Washington, Seatle, WA, United States - 4-CB2-25 metaG | ecosystem: Host-associated > Plants > Roots >...
TGTCATAGTGAATATATTATACCAGTTCTTGCGTCCAATCAGTATACATAAAAAGAACCATATTTCTATGGCTCTTTTACGATGCGCGGCTGATGGGTGTTGATCCCACTACCTCTCCCGTGACAGGGGAGCGTTCTACCGTTGAACTACAGCCGCATTTATTTAATTATGCAGATTAAATTCATAATCCGCAATGTGTCGGCGGCAGGGAGTGCGCCTGCGACCCCGGGCTTATGAGTCCCGTGCTCTACTAACTGAGCTACGCCGACATATATATCACATTTATTCCGACAATTAGACATTATGCCATGTCACCTGGCCGGACTTGTTGCGGGGTCTGGAATCGAACCAGAGTCTTAAGGTTATGAGCCTTACGAGATACCTCTTCTCTACCCCGCTATATTATTACAAACTAAAATACCCTTAAGGGCACTACTTATTCTACCCTAAATTACTGAAAAAGCAAATTATATATACCCGAATTCCTGAAAAATCTGCTCATACAGGGCAACCACTCTTTTTGCTTCGTGCAGCGAAAATTCAAAGGATGAACCTTCGTGAGCTATTTTGTTTCTTATATTGTGCGCCTCCCAAGCAGCGGTGAGACTATGAAAACTATCCCTATCCGCTTCTTTTAATTTGTCTCCCAATGTATCCCCTTTGAATTTAAGCTGAGTGAGTAAATCAAAAAGCATAGAGTCGGCCTCAAGCACGGCAAGTTTCCAGTCATTTTCATTCGTGGAAAAAAGGTAGTCCAAAACTTTTTTCCATTGTTCATTCTTAAATACTCCCTTTTCCTGTGATTCTTCTTCGTGTAAAGCCTGATTGTGCGCATATTCGGCAACTTCATATTTTAAGTGTATATGCTCTTTCTCTCTTATTTCAAACATCCTGATTGTGCAATAAATAATCAAGGCAATAAAAAATATGGCTAGGAAAGAAAGAATAACATAAAACACTTCAAGTGTTTTTGCCGTAAAAATATAGTTTAGAAATGAAACCAGCTGATTGAATAAATATTCCGGGTTGAGAAACTTGGAACCAAGAAAGGAATTTTCTATGAGTGGATTAGTGGATGTATACATACTATATTATTGTATCATAAAAAGCCGCTATTTTTTAAGCGCCTCAAATTTTTTTCCGACTTCAAAAAGCATATCTTCTCCTCCGTGGGGAGCCATAAATTGGATTCCCAAGGGCAGTTTTTTGCCGTCTATTTCGATGTCGCCCGACGGCACGGAAATAGCCGGCACGCCGACTATATTGGCTGTAATTGTAAAAATATCCGCAAGGTATATAGATAACGGGTCGCTTTTTTCACCTACTTTCCAAGCCGGCATCGGAGCAGTCGGAGTTAGGATAAGGTCAAAAATTTTAAAAGCATCCTCAAATTCTTTTTTCAAAAGGTTCCGCACATTTTGAGCCTTGCCATAATAAGCGTCATAATAACCGGCAGAAAGCACATAAGTTCCAAGGAGAATTCTGCGTCTGACCTCCGGCCCGAAACCCCGGCCCCGGGTTAATAAATAATCTTCCTGAAAATTTTTACCGTCCTTGTGTAAACCGTATCTTACCCCGTCAAAACGGGCAAGATTGGTAGAAGCTTCAGCGGGCATCAATATATAATAGGTTGCCAAAGCCAAGTCCATATTAGGTAGTGACACGTCTTTCACTTCACAGCCGATATTTTTAAGTTTTTCCACCGCTTCCATAAAATTTTTCTTAACCCCTGCGTCAATGCCCTCTTGATTGACCAAACTCCAAGGCACACCAATTTTAAATTTTTCTTTTTTTGAATCTTTTTTATCGATTACATTTTTAAGACTTGTACTATCCAATGGGTCATTTCCAACTATCGCACTAAAAATTATTTCCGCGTCTTCTACTGTGTTTGCGATTGAACCTATGCAGTCAAGCGACGAACCCATAGCCATAAGACCATAGCGGGAAACTTTTCCGTATGTCGGTTTGAATCCCACAATACCGCAAAAAGCCGCCGGCTCGCGCACAGAACCGCCTGTATCTGAACCAAGCGCCCCTAAAGCCATATGTGCGGCCACGGCCACAACAGACCCACCTGAAGAACCGCCAGAAACTCTGGACGTATCGTGCGGATTTCTAGTTACGCCATATGCAGAATTCTCGGTTGAACCACCCATAGCAAACTCATCAAGATTTGTCCGACCCACAAAAACTACCCCTTGTTCTTTTAGTTTTACTATAACGGTAGCATCATAGGAAGCAAAATAATTTTCTAAAATTTTAGATGCTGAACTTACTTTCCTTCCTTCTATTAAAATGTTGTCTTTAATGGCAAGAGGGATTCCCGTTAAAATCGTGGCACTGCCATTAGTAAACTTTTTTTGCGCTTCATCCGCCTGCAATAGAACATCATCAAATATTTCAAGATAGGCATTCAACTCGCCATTTTTTTCTCTAATAGCTTTCAAATATTCTCCCGCCAATTCTCTGCACGTGAATTCTCCTTTTTTTAAACTTTCGTGAGCTTTTTTTATTGTCAGACTTTTTAGGTCAATCATAAAATCTTTTTTACTTTTACAAAACCATCCTTTGAATCCGGAAATTGGTTTTTGATAAGTTCGGGAGAAAATTCGCGCGATTTCAATTCATCTTCACGCCAAATGTTCTTATTTTTATATTCAACTTCTAAATCTTTTATATCTACTCTTTCCACTTGTTTAATGTATTCGAGAATATTATCAAAGTCTTTCAATAATCCTTCTTTTTCCTTTTCAGATAACTCAATTTTTGCCAATTCGGCTAGGTTTTCTATATCTTTAATATTCATATATTAACAGTATACCTTAACATTACTCACCAATCAAAGCCTTAATTCTATCCTCCACTTTCGGATGCGTGCTGAAAAGATTGGAAACTTTTTGGCTAAAATTCCCTTTACTGCCAAATGGATTAACGATAAAAAGATGCGCTGTGGCAGTGTTCGCGTGCGCCATAGGAAATGAATATTTCGAGATTTTCTGCAGGGCGCTCGCAAGCCCTTCCGGATAACGGGTAAGCAATGCTCCAGAGGCGTCAGCTAGAAATTCTCTTTTGCGGGAGATAGCCAGCTGTATGAGCGTGGCGGATATTGGAGCCAGAATGGACAAAATTATTCCAATGAGCATCATTATTCCCCCGGCATTATTGTCATTATTCTTGCTTCGGCCAAGGCCAAAAAAAGTGGAACGTAAAAATATATTCGCGAGGATTGATATGAAGCCTACCAATACCACCACAACGGTCGAAAGAAGTATATCCCTGTTGCCTATATGCGAAAGTTCGTGAGCGATAACCCCTTCCATCTCGGTTTTATCCAAAATTCGCAATATGCCGGTGGTCACGCAAACGACAGCATGATTCTTGTCTCTTCCGGTGGCAAAAGCATTCGGTGAATTGTCTTCCATAATATATAGCTTCGGCATCGGCAGTCCGGCAGTTATAGAAAGATTTTCCACAGTATTCCAAAGTTCCATATTGTCCCCTCTTTTTATTTCTTTGGCGTGATTTAATTTAAGCGCTATTTTGTCCGAATACCAATAACTCGCGACATTCATCAATATACTGAAAACAACGAAAATATATAAAATATTCGGATTGCCGTAATACTGCGAAAAGAAAAAACCAATGCCTATAACCACCACGAAAAACACGCTCATCAAAAGCCAGGTTTTCGTGACATTTTTTGATTGTTGGGTATAAAGTGTTGCCATTTCTTACTCAATAGTAATCGGAATTAAAATAAATTTATCATTTTCAGGAAGCCCTGAAGCATTATCATTCTCTATTTGAAAATACGCAGAGCCCTTTGGAAGCTTGCTTAAATCTACATTACCTTCGAAAGAGACCGGCCCGGAAGTTGTCCATTCTGTAGTAGCTACTGCATTACTTTTAAGAATAATTTTTTTATTAATATCAGTAACATTAATTAAAACATTTCCTTCAAAAAAATAATTATTTTTAATAACTCCCCTGTATGACAAAATACCATGCACTTTTGTGTAGGGTAAAATAGAAAATGAAATTAAATCATCTTTATTGCCTAAAATTCCATCTTTGTTCGGTATGGGCATTTGTGTCTGTTCAGTATTATTATTTGGAACTTGTTTTTGAAATACATTCAAATATGTCTCCTTATTTTGAAGCATAATATAAATGGCACCTACTACCAAAATGATAAGTATGAGCAACAAAATACTATTCAATTTTGAACCAAAAAATTTATCCTGCATAATTACTTAATCATATCAAAAAATCTTATTTTTCTCAAATGCCAAGTTATACAAAACAACACGGCCGTGTGATTTTATCTAATTGTAATTATTATTTAAACAATCCAAAATTCTTCCTTAAAAGGAAATCATTGTCCAAACTTTCCACGACCATATATCTCACATTCTTGCCAAAATTTAAATCCGCTTTAATAAGTTCAATGAATTCTCTACAATCAAAGGGGTAAATCCAAACACTTTGCTGAAGCTGAATAAAACCGAAGTCCTTTATCTCTTTTCTTAATAGGTCCCTTTTCCCTCTGCTTTTTTCCCAAACATCAAACACGAAAACTCTCCACTTGCCATCCCATTTTTGTTTAGTTTGGGAATTATCTTTCAGCAAATATTTCTTGAGTTGAATATCCCCTCTTTTTGTCATTTGGATAAAAGTCCGATTGCTGTTTTTATCTTTCTTCATAATTAATAATCCTTTTTTCACCATAGCTTGAACTTTTTTATCAATATAATATTTCGGGTTGTATTTCTTTTTATTTTTGTCAAACAATTTTAGTATCTGCAAAGCATTCGGCGCGACCATAGCGACTGCAAGCAGTCCTGCCGCGCCGACTACTTGAAGAATGACCTTGGCCATATTTATTTTTTGTTCTTTTGTCATTAATATATTATACTCCTTTTTATTTTTAGACAAAATAACACGGCCGTGTATGTTTATCTAAAGTTTATTTAAAAATTTCAAAAATAGGAATAAATAATAGAGGCGGGGTTATTTTTATATTTAAAACAGTAAAAACTAAAATAAAAGTCACCTAAAAGAGAAAATCCACCTTGCAACAATAAGGAGGATTTTCCCTCCCCGCGCAAAGTGGATTCATTTTTCATTTATCCAAATACCATAATAGACTGGTTTGTACATTTTTGGGTTGGTACATCATAACCATTCCTTTTTCAGGAATAGTATATGATCCAAAACCCACCATATCATAACTCTTGTATGGAGAGGTCATATAAACTCTCCCTGAAACTTCGATATGGTATAAGCCGGTTAAAATCATATCTGGCCCATTGGTAAAACCTAAACTTGCATAAACTATAACACCCCTTTCCGCTGAAATAACTGAGTCCCCACATTCAACGGGACCCATAAAGATTACGTCAACTGTATCCCCCACCGCAAAATGCTTTTTTCCGCCGGCAACACATATAGTGGAAATCAAGAATAAAACGAGGGATATAAATATGGTTTTCATAACTACTCCTAAAAAGATTTGTGGATGATTATTGAATTGGGTTAGTTCTCTAAAAATACTCCTAAAAAAGCAATATTCTTAGAGAACTAACCAATTTCTTCCCAAGGAGAAATTATGATATGCGATTTTCAAGGTTCTTTAAACTATATAAAGTATAGCATAGACGAAACTAAATGTCAAGCAAAAATGGGGCAAAAATGGAAAATACCTTGTAAAATAAGGATTTTTAAGCTATTCTATCTCCTAGAATTTAACTTCTACCGGATTCTGAGCCACATCGTCTGAAGCTAGATCAAACAATTCCATTTTTGAGAATTTGAAGATATTGGCAATAACATTATTCGGGAAAGATTCAATTGAAATATTTAAGTCACGCACATTGGCATTATAAAATCTGCGGGCAGACTGGATTTTATTTTCCGTGTCAGAAAGTTCACTCTGTAATGCCAAGAAATTCTGGTTTGCTTTCAGTTCCGGATAAGCTTCGGAAATGGCAAAAACTGATTTTAGGGCACCGGTCAAAACATTTTCCGCTTTCCCTTTTTGGGCCATACTGGAAGCGCCGAGGGCCGCAGCGCGGGCTTTGGTGACATTTTCAAAAGCAGAAGATTCGTGAGTGGCGTAACCTTTGACGGTATTCACCAAGTTTGGAATCAAATCATATCGGCGCTTCAGCTGGACCTCAATGTCGGCCCAAGCTTCGCGAGTGCGATTGATTAATTTTATAAAACTATTATAAGCGAAAACAATCCACAGAATTATAACCCCTAATATTATATAAACGTACATCATAATTTTTACACCCCGCCACAGGCGAGGCAAATTAGTTAATAAATTATTTTTTAGCTTGCCTCTCTTCAACCACCACAAGTAAAGGAGAAGCCAGGAAAATAGAAGAGTAGGTTCCGAAAAACATTCCGGCGGTAAGCATCAAAGCAAAATATTTAGTGGATTCCGGACCAAAAAAGAAAAGAGACAGTAAGACAATAATGACTGTGAGCGAGGTAAAAATGGAACGCATATACGACTGGTCCAGACTCTTGCCCACAGTCGCGCTGAAAGTATTTTCTATTTTATTTCTAAGATTCTCCCTGATCCTATCGAAAATAACTATAGTGTCGGATACTGACAAACCCAAGATGGTGAGCGCCGCAACCACGAAAAGGGTGTCTATTTCAGCCCCGTAAAAATGGCTCAAAATACTGAAAACCCCGATTGGAATCATAACATCATGCAAAAGCGTTATGACGGCTATAATGCCATATTTCCAAGATGAAACTGGCTTCGAAACTTTCCTGAAAGCAAACGCTATAAAAATAATAATGGCAAGCGAAACCAATATGATAGCAATAATAGCTTTCCTGGTAAGCTCACGCCCCACAGAAGGCCCGATAGAATTGAAACTTTTCTCTTCAAGCGGACTTTTGCCGTTTTGCGAAAGCATCTCTAAAAGCGAGGAATGTTGTGCGTCGCTTAAATCAGGAGATTTTATGATATATCCCAGGTCCCCTGTCGGTTGCAAAAGTACAGAGCCAAGGTTTAAAGCTTTCAACATAGCGTCCAAATCAGATTGGGCTGGTCTAGAGCTTTTGTAAGCGACTTCCGTCAATGCCCCGCCTTTGAAATCAATCCCGATTTGAGGAGGAAAAACGAAAAGCATAATAATGGAAATCAAGACCAGAGCTGCTGATATGCTGATAAATATTTTTTTGTGTTTTACTATAAACATATTATTTGCTTAAACCGCTTGAAAATAAAAATCTGGCGACTTTATTTTCTCCTATAAAAATAATTCCGGAAAGGAAAATTCTGGAAATCATAATTGCTGAAAACATCGATATCAGTACTCCCATACCGAGAGTCAAAGCGAACCCTTTAATCAAAGATGTGCCAAACCAGAAAAGTATAATAGCAGAAATAATACTGGAAGTGTTTGAATCACGGATAGAAGACCAGGCACGCGTGAAACCAGCTGATACGGCATCGGCAATGGTGCGTCCGGAACGCAATTCTTCTTTCACTCTTTCAAAAATTAGAATATTCGCGTCCACAGCTATACCAATGGAAATAATAAATCCGGCAATACCGGCCGCGGTGAGGGTGACAGGAAGCAATTTAAATAAAGCGAGCATTATTGTTATATAAATAGAAAGAGCAACTACAGCGATGAGTCCCGGCAAGCGGTACCAAAGGATTAAAAACAAGGCAACAACCAAGAATCCTATAATTGCGGCTTTTATCCCGGCAGCCACGGCATTACTGCCCAACGTCGCTCCTATGGTTTGTCTGGACAAAAGTGAAATAGGCACCGGAAGCGCGCCAGAATTTAATCTGCCGACTAATTGCTTACCTTCCGCCGGAGTGAAACTTCCGGATATCACAGCCTGACCGTTTGGAATTTCTTCACGGACAACCGGGGTGGATATAGGCGCTCCGTCCAAATATATAGCCACTACTTTGCCTACATTATCTTTTGTGATTTGGTCGAAAAGTTTCGTGCCCGTGGCATCAAACTGCAAACTCACCTCCGGCTGGTTTGTGGTCTGGTCAAAATTGAGAGTAGCTTTTTGTAAATATCTGCCGGTTAATTCCGTGGAAACAAATTGAGACCCGATATCCAAATTTGCTTTTCCATTCTTATCCACTGTTACATTTTGGGGAGTACCTGCAGGCGCTTCAACTTTAAATTCCAAAAGCGGAGTTTGTCCTATCATAGCTGTCGCTTTTTCTACGTCTGTAACCCCTGGAAGGTCAACAATTAATTCTTCCGCTCCGCCGGAAACAAAACTGCTATTTTGCACTTGCACTACCGGCTCGGAAACTCCGAATAGATTTATCCTGCGTTCTATCACATCACGTAAAGCGTCCATTGAATCGGAAACTTGCCCGGCGGCAACTCCACTGATATCGGCTTTATAAATCAAATGACTCCCGCCGGAAAGGTCTAAACCGAGACGAAATGGGAAACTCTTTAAAAATGAGCTTTCATTTTTAAAGTTTGAGTTTAACCCAGGTTCCGACTTAAAAACAAAAAAGGCCACCGTTCCCCCTAAAATAAGCACTATTAATATAGAAATTACTTTTTTCCACATAATAAATATATAGCTATTCTATACATTTTTTAAAAAATATGCAATGCCAAAACCTAGGATAAATCCGCCTAAAATATCAACTGGAAAATGCACTCCGGCAATAATACGGGCAAGACCGATAAGGAGAGCGAAGAAAATAAAAACATAACCGGCTTTTTTGTGGCTAAAAAATAAGGCTACCGCGAGCGCCATAAAAAAAGTGGCATGACCGGATGGAAAAGCATAGCCTGTTTCGGGAAAAAGAGAGATAACTTTCGGAAATATATCAAAAGGCCTTCCTGTGCGAAATAAATATTTAAGTACATAAGCCAAAAACCACGCTAAAGCACCGGAAAAAAATACTGCCAGAATTTCTTTCCATTTTTGCTTGAATTCTTTGAGCGGATTTTGGGATAATAAAACTTCATGGTGAAAAAGCAGAAAAAGTCCAGCTAGAACAATCACGACATACGGAAAATGAACGGCAAAAAAAATAACTATTTTGTCAAAAGTTTGAGATTGATGAGCCAAATTATAAAAAAAGAAAAAAATTGTGTCGTTCATAATTTTTTAGTTTTCGCCACGTTAAGCACGTTGTTAAGAAGCATCGACACAGTCACCGGACCAACGCCGCCTGGCACAGGCGAGACATATCCTGCTGTATCTTTGACTGATTCTAAATCAATATCTCCAACAATACCACCTTCTGATTCAGAAGTGCCTGCGTCTATAAGTATCGCTCCTTTTTTTATCATATTTCCTGTAATATATTTTCCTTTTCCCATACCTGAAATTATAATATCGGCTTCCCTTATTATTTCTTCTTTATTTTCCGTTTTACTTCTTATAACACTTGGATTTAATCCTCTGAACTGAAGCAAGGCGGTAACCGGTTTACCAACCAAATCCCCTTGACCCAGCACCACTATTTTTTTGTCCATCAAATTTATATTCAGAGAATCAAGCAAGGCCATACAAGCAAGGGCTGTGGGAAAACCAATTTTATTTTTTCCATTATAAAACTTTTCGCTGGCCGGAGTTCCCAAGCAATCAACATCAAGAGACTCCGGCACGGCGTCCAAAATCTTTTTTTTATCTGTAAATTTTTTAGGCAACGGCAATTGAACTATGATTCCGCATATATTTGGAATGAATTCCAGCTTTTTTATTTCTTGCACCAGTAAATCTTCCTCAATAGAATCCTGAAATTGCGCGGAGTGGAATTTCATACCTAATCTCTCGGCTGTTTTTGCTTTCATTTGCACATATTGCACGGATGCCGGGTCGTCTCCTACCAGCACATCGCAGAAAACCGGCTGAAAAGGCAAAGACACCACTTCTTTTTTTATCTTCGCCAATATTTCATCCCGTATTTTTTTACCGTCAATAATTTGCATATTTTATTTTGAATTTAGCAAATGTTATCTTTTTTCGGGTCCTCGGGTCGCCCCCCATTAAGTCCGAGGGGCTCAACCAGACCAGCTCAAAAAGACAACATTTGCTAAATTCCTAAAAACTCGTTTTTCATATCATCTCTGTGCGCCGACCTTCCGTATTTGCGCATATTCATTAAAATTCCCAACCCTGCAAATTCAGTGACTAAATGCGAACCCCCATAACTCATAAAGGGCAACGGAATCCCAGTGATGGGCAACAATCCAATATTCATACCGATATTTATGAGTATATGACTCATAAAAAAAATAGCAATTCCTATGCCGAAAAGCATTTCAAAATTGGAAGCTCCGAGCGAGGCGGAATGCAAAACTCTCCAAATAACGAGCCCAAAAAGCAATAGAATAAAACAGGAACCGACAAAACCCCATTCTTCGGCAAATGCGGCAAAAATAAAATCAGATTGTGGCTCCGGCAGGAATTTTAACCGCGATTGCGTGCCGAAACCCAGGCCCTTGCCTAAGACTTCCCCGGAACCTACGGCGATGGTGGATTGAGACGCGTTGTAACCAGAACTATGTATGTCTGTCAGCGGATTTATGAAATTTATAATGCGGTCTTTTTGGTACGGAGCAAAAGCGAAAGTCCAAAGGGAAACAAAAATAATTGCTCCGGATAAAAAAACCAAAAGCAAATGCCTTTTGGAAATTCCAGACACGAGCACCATACCGAACCATATAAGGAATATGACCATAGCGGAGCCGAAATCCGGCTGAAGCAAAACTAAAACAAAGGGTATGAATGCGTAGAAGCCGGAAATAAAAATATGCTTTATGTCTTTGATTTCCACATGCCTGCGGGAAAAATATTTGGATAAAATGAGAATAAGCACGAGCTTTATCGTATCGGCCGGTTCAAAAGAAAAAACACCAAAAGAGAACCAGCTTTTCGCGCCCTTAATTATGTGGCCCAAGCCAAACAAAGCAACCAATAGAGTGCAAAATACTATGAATAAAGTCACCAGCACATCTGTGCGGCGTAAAAACCTAAAATCAATAAAAGAAAAAGCAAAGAAAATAATGAAGGCTATTATAATCCATAAAATCTGTTTATTAAAAAAATCAACGCTACCGTCCTGCGGGGTAAAAGATTTCATAGTGAAAAGACCGGCCAAGAGTATCGGGACAATGAAAAAAACTAAAAGCCAATCTATTCCGCCGGAGATTTTTTTTATTAAATTTTGCAGGGATTTTGTGGACATTATCAACCATTATTTTTTATTTCAGCTTAACCAAAGAAATGTCATACATCGGAATTATTTCTTTAGTGACAACATTCCCCTGTATCGGTTCCGGCCAAGTAAAGTTAAGGTCGGCGCTCTCTCCCGCCGTCAATTCATTGAGATAAGTGCGGCTGGCGGAGACGGCATTCCCTATGTCATCATACAAAATGGCAACCACACCGACTTCCGGAATGGTATAAAGAGAATCGTTTTTTATTGTGGCGGACAAATGCGGACTTGTGTCTTGATTTTCAAGGTTTACGTTGGAAACCAGGACTTTCAGCTGATTTAATTCGTCTTGGGACACATTAGTCCATACAGGCGTTTCGGTAAATTCAAAACTGGTATAAACAGGCACGGAATTGCCTAGACCGATACCCGCTTCAAAAATGGCGAATTTTCCCGACGGCGGAATAAAAGTCTCCCCTTCTCTTTTGCCTATATAAATATTATTCTTGTCGGCAAAACGGAATTTATAACTTATTTTATTAATGACCGCGTTTTTATTATGATTTTCAAGGTATGCCACGGCATTGTAGCGTCCGGGAATAACTTCAAATGTGCGGGACCACAGTATGGAAATCTGGCTCACCTGAAAAGAACAAGCGGTGGGGCAAGAACCTCCGCAATCTATTCCTGTTTCATCTCCGTTTTGAATATTGTCCGTGCAACTCGGCGCCTTTCTCACATAAGGGGAAACTATCAAAAACGCTAACACCAAAAGGAACACAATTAGAACAGCTACATAAAAAAATTGTCTTTTAAGAGACCATGTCATATAGACATTATAACATACAAAAACCCCTCCTAGCCTCCCCTTGTCAGGGGAGGTGAAATATGGTTCCCCCTGACAAGGGGGATTAGGAGGTTGTATTTTGTATCTAGGTTATCCACAAACCCTATTGACCTTAAAAAATATAGGTATAATATTTTAACCAGCCCTTGTTCTTTCTAGATTATCTTTCCCTGTCTATTTTCACGACTAGATGTTGAGAAAAATACCCACCGCTAAAGGGGTAAATTGCCGACTCGGCACTCTCTCATCAGTTTGGTTAACCTTGACAGGTTGGGCTTACAAATAAATAACGTTTCATTTCATCAAATTTCGGAGGTTCAATGAAACACCCTCCTGGATTTTGTTTTATGGTCTGTCAGCCACGCAGTTACGGACTGACAAAGACGAACATGGTGAATAAGCAGCCCATCATCGGTTGCAGCGGAAGTTTCGTATTTAATTAACTAAGCCTGGTTCTCTCGCTATTTGAGAGATCCAGGCTAACATAGTGGGTAGGTACAAGGAGCAAGCACGAAGTCCTGGACAGTTTACACCGTCCAGGCCTTCTTTATTTTTACGAAGACAACGCCTTTTCAATTTATCTACAATACAAACCCCCACACCAGGTGTGGGGAAACGCAAAAAACCATCCTGAGTTTACCGAAGGATGGCTTTTTTAGTTTAAATCAAATACTCAGTGTTGGCGACTGCTTACTTTCCCCTAAAAGAGTATCATCAGCTCAACAAGGCTTAACTTCTCTGTTCGGAATGGGAAGAGGTGTGGCCCTTGCGACAAATCACCAACACTGAAAATTTGATTTTTTTATATGTCCCCCTGATAAGGGGGATTAAGGGGGTTATAATAAAAACAAAACCCCTCCTACCTCCCCTTGTCAGGGGAGAATTTATGTGGTTTGCAAATTTCTTAACAGGAATCGAAACATTAGTACTTCTCAGCTCAACACATTACTGTGCTTACACTTAAAGCCTATCAACGTGATAATCTCTCACGGTTCTTAACGATTCCTAATCTTGAAGCTGGCTTCCCTCTTAGATGCTTTCAGAGGTTATCCAATCCCGACATAGCTACCGAGCAATCCACTTGGCAGTAGAGCTCGTACACCAGAGGTCAGTTCATTTCGGTCCTCTCGTACTAGAAACAAATCTTCTCAAGAATCAACGAGTGCAGTAGATAGGAGACCAACCTGTCTCACGCATCTACGTCCATAATTACTTATGGGATTGGACTATACATTCTTATCTTTCAATAAGGTCGGTTTGTAGTCTCTACAAAGAAAATAAATTTCTTCTCGGTGTTGTCCTCCGTTTTCACGGATTGGATTTCTCCGAAAACCCCGACTTCTTTCTCAAAATAAATTGAGAACCGCCGTGATGCTAATTTAATAGCATAGTTGTCTTCGATTAAAACAGTTTAAGTTCTTTCTTAGTTCTTAATTTCCTCTGAGGGTTCAAACTGTTAAATTCACAAAATTTATGAACTTAACGGTCTGAACCCAGCTCGCGTACCTTTTTAATTGGCGAACAGCCAAACGCTTGGCAGCTTCTCCACCGCCGCGCTAAGGTGAGCCGACATCGAGGTGCCGAACTCCGCCGTCGATATGAACTCTTAGGCGGAACTAGCCTGTTATCCCTAGAGTAGCTTTTATCCGTTGAGCTTCCACCGCGTCTAATGCGTATGGTCGGATCACTATGTTCTGGTTTCCCACCTGCTTGAGATGTACCTCTTACAGTCAAGCCAGCTTGTGCCATTACACTATCGGCACGGTTTCCATTCGCGCCTAGCTGACCTTTAAACCCCTCCTTTACTTTTTAGGAGGGTACAGCCCCAGTAAAACTATCCACCAGATACTGTCTCAGTACGTTTTTGCCGTACTGGTTAGAACATGCCTTCAAAAAGAATGGTATTGCACTGACGAGTAGAAAACAACCGAAATCGTTTCCATCAAACCTCTCCCACTTATTCTACGCAGTTCAAAAACATGCTCAATATCAAGTTATAGTAAAGCTTCTAGGGTCTTTTCGTCTAACTGCACTTAGCCGGCATCTTCACCGGCATTGTATTTTCACCGAGCTGGTCCCCGAGACAGTTCTCCAGTCATTACACCATTCGTGCGCGTCGGAACTTACCCGACAAGGTATTTCGCTACCTTAGGACCGTTATAGTTACGGCCGACATTCACCAGGGCTTATATCAATCTGCACTACAATCTTGCGACCATAGCACCGTCGATATTTGACCTTCTGGCATTGGTCAGGTGTCACCCCCTATACATCCTCTTGCGAGTTCGCAGGGAGCTGTGTTTTTGGTAAACAGTTGCCAGAGAAACTTTCGCTGCGACCCCCACCACTTCAAATACTTCATAGAAATATTTTTCCGTAGCGGAGAGCTTAATTTCTTTTGCAATTAACTTATTGCATTTTTTGTCTCGATACTTTCAAATCTTACTCTCCCATTTTCTTCGAATATTTTGAAATATCCAAAGTGGTGGGGGCAAGCCTTATCCCGAAGTTACGGCTGCTTTTTTGCCGAGTTCCTTGGGGACCACTCACTCGTTCGTCTTGGTCTAATCGACCTGATCACCTGTGTCGGTTTGCGGTACGGATTCTATACTTTTAAGTTTAGAGATTTTTCTTGGAAGCGCGCTTTGTATTATTATGCCCCCGCCGAGGCGGGGATACTTTTCATTTACCTTAGATTCGCCATTAAAAGCAGTGTGCGGATTTTCCTACACCTCATCTTTAGCAAATAAACTTCAAATCCAATAATGAGCAATACATACTACACTCCGTCGTCCCATCACAAAATACAGAAGTCAGGGAATATTAACCCTGTGTCCATCGAGTACGGATTTCTCCATTCCCTTAGGCCCGACTAACCCTTGGCTGATTGACATTACCAAGGAAACCTTGATCTTTCGACGTGGCGCGTTCTCAGCGCCATTGCGGTTACTTGTGCCAACATTCTTACTTCCACACGCTCCACAGGCTCTCACGAGTCCTGCTTCACAGCAGAGTGGAACACTCTCCTACCACGTGATTTCCTCGAAAGGAAATCACATCCTCAAATTCGGTACTATACTTAGCCCCAATTATTTTCGACGCAAAATCTCTAGATGAGTGAGCTGTTACGCTATCTTTAAAGGATGGCTGCTTCTAAGCCAACCTCCTCATTGTCAGAGAAATTCCACCTTCTTATCTTACACTTAGTATAAATTTAGGGACCTTATTTTGAGATCTGGGCTGTTTCCCTTTTGGCCAATGGAGCTTCGCCCCCATGGCCTAACTGCCGAGCTTTGGTCTCTGGTATTCGGAGTTTGATAGGTTTAGCGGCCTTTCGGTCTGTCCAAACCTTCCAGTGCTCTACCCCCAGAAAAAACACTCGACGCTAGCCCTAAAGCTATTTCGGAGAGAACCAGCTATTACCAGGTTCGATTAGCTTTTCACTCCTTACCACAAGTCATCCGAAGACGTTGTACGATCTACCGGTTCGGACCTCCATTCGTCTTTCGACGAACTTCATCCTGCTCATGGCAAGCTCACCTGGTTTCGGGTCTTATGCATACTACTAAACGCGCTATTAACACTCGGTTTCCCTTTGGCTCTGTTCTTTTAGGGAACTTTGCCTTGCAGTATGAATAAACTCGTTGGCTCATTCTTCAATAGGCACGCCGTTCTAGATATAAATACCTAGTTCGACTCCTTGTAGACATACGGGTTCAGGTCTATTTCACCGCCCTAATCGGGCTGCTTTTCACCTTTCCCTCACGGTACTAGTTCACTATCGATCTTTAAGAGTATTTAGCCTTAGCGGTTAGTTCCGCTAGATTCCCCCCGGCCATTCATGTCCTGGGGTACTCAAGAATAACAATAAAAGAGATAAATTATTTTCGTTTACGGGACTATCACCCCCTACGGTGTCGCTTTCCAGCAACTTCAACTAATAACTTATTTTTTGACTCTTCTTTAATTAAATAAAAATTGTCATCTTACAACCCCCTTGTATTGCTACAAGAGTTTGGGCTTCTTCCTTTTCGCTCGCCGCTACTACGGAAATACATATTTGTCTCTACTCCTCCTGGTACTAAGATGTTTCAATTCCCAGGGTGCGCTTTTTTATCATAAAGATAAAAATTATCAAGGTTTACTTGATAGGGTTTCCCCATTTGGAAATCTCCGGATCAAAGGTAGCTAAGCACCTCCCCGAAGCTTATCGCAGCAACGCCACGTCCTTCATCGCCTCTTAAAGTCAAGGCATCCACCGTACGCCCTTAAATTTCCTGTTAAGAAATTTACAAACCACAACCCTGACATTACATCAGGGTAAAAACAAAGCTTATAATAAATTCTATTCCGACCGCTCGGCATTCAAAATTATTTAAGCTATTTCCTACCTCCAGCACTTGAAAAGACCCTCGAAAGCTGGGATAGGATTTAAGTTGTCAATATTCAGTCCTCGCTGGAAACCCTTCGACTACGCTCAGGGCAAAGAAAAAACCGCCTTTCAGGCGGCCGACAGACAAAAGAGAGCCTGTTTAAAACCGCCTTTTAAAACTGTTGTTTCTTGTGATATTCATACTGATAAAGACAGTATATCAAAACGAAAAAAGATGTCAACCTTAATAAAAAGTGGACATCTTTTTTCTTAAATAACTTTAAAAACAAGGACGCGGATTATCCGTGATGAGACATATCCTCACCGATTTTCGCAAGCAATCTTGCTGCTGCATCTTTGCCGCCCAAACCGAAAGCAAGAGCGCCACCCAATGCAAGCATACCGATTATTCCGGCAAAAAGAGTATTCATATACCCTTCCGCCACTCCCAATTGACCTAATGCAATAATGAAAGCAAAAACCCAAATGGTGTATTTAACAAGAGAACCCAGCATATGCGCTGACTTTAGATTCATTGCGCGAGAACCGGCCACAACTGTTTTGGAAAGAAAGTCGGCCACAACTGTGGCGATTATCAACACAAAAGCGGCAACTATAACTCTAGGCAAGAATCCAAGCACATCGTTCTCCAAGAAAGAACCGATGGAATCCAAACCGATTAAAGAAAGTGAAGGAAGAAGGAAGATAATAATCACAAACCACTTTATTACTTCTCCGACGAAATGTCCGGAATTAAGATTCATTCCAGCCTTTCTAAAAAAATTCTCCGCTCCGATGGAACGGAAAAGACTATCCACTTTTAAAGAGCTAAAGACGTGTTCGAAAGCTTTAGCGATAAGAGAACCCAAGGCCCAACCGATTATGAAAAAAACAATAGCTAAAATGAGCTTAGGAGCGAATTGAACAAAGCCCCACCACAAATTTTGCAGCGAAGCGTTAAAAACATCACCCCACGACATCCAAATATTCATAATAAATAAAGTTACTAATAAAAGAATTTTTAAGTTTCGACCTTATAAATCTCTACTTAGTATTATACCAATTTTTAAGCCTTTTTTAAAGCTTGTGTGGATAACTCTCGGGCCTGAAAAATGACTTCATGAGGGAAATCAAGGACATCCCGAACGAGCTTATCGTACATATTTAGCCTATATATAAAATCTTTTGTGTCAAAAATAGCATATACAAGCTCGGTGCCTATTTCAGCTTCAAGCTTGCGTATCTCCTCTTCAATCTTGGCTTTTTTCATTTTGTCTCCGACAACCAGCAAATCCACCCTAGTATCTTTGTTCTTTATAAAAATGCCGGAAACCAGCAAAAGCTTTACCCGCCCGACTTTTCTGAAATTGTCCGCAATAGTTTTTTTATCTAAAGTCTCAGCTCCCACCAAAAGACTGTCAAACTCCCCCGTGTATTTAAAAAGTGGATTAAAAGACCAAAGTATATTGCTATGTTTCTTTATAAAACCGATAGAGGCTAAAAGTTTAATTTCCTGGCTGGCAGTATTCGGACTCACCCGGCTTTTTTTTATAATGTCCTTTCTGCTGAATTTACCCTTAGGATTCAGTAAAAAAAGTCGCATTATTTTAACCCTGGCCGGACTGCCCAATATTTTGCCTAGAATTTCCATATATATATATAATAACGCTTTTTTAGTAAAAAACAAGTTAAAAATCTCTATTCCCAACATAATTTTGTGGGGTTATTTTTCTTAATTTATCAAGAATATTTTTTGATAAATTGTGTTTTTTAGCTATTTCGTCAACAAATGAATGCATATCTTCCTTACCCACGATTTTTCCGCGGGTAAATTCTTTTAGCAATTCATACCCGTCTTTCATGCCAGCGCTCCGTAAAATCACCTGATAAGCTTCGGAAACTACTTCCCAGTGCTTTTCCAATTCCTCTGCCATTGCGTTTTTATCAATCTTGATACGACCCAAACCTTTCAAGATATAAACCAGGGCAACTTGTACATGTCCGAAAACCAGCCCGAAATTGCGTTCAACTGTTGAGTCGGAAAGGTCTCTCTGCATCCTGGAAATAGTGAGTTTCCTGCCAAAAAATTCGCACAAAGAATTAGCCAGTCCCAGGTTGCCTTCGGCATTTTCAAAATTTATAGGATTCACTTTCTGAGGCATCGCCGAAGAACCTACTTCCCCCGCTTTCGGAATCTGAACAATAGTCCCACGTGAAATATAAAGCCAGGCATCCTGAGAAAAATCCATCAAGACCAGATTTAATCCGCGAATGATATCAAAGAGTTCACGGTAAGTGTCGTGTGATTCTATTTGGGTAGTAAAAGGATTATTAATAAATTTGGTGCTACTTTTTTCATTCAAACTGGAAATAAAATCATTTGAAAATTTGCGCCAATTTATTTTCGGGTATGCCGCATACAGGGCATTATCGCCTCCCGTCGCACCGTTTAATTTCATTTTCAACTTGAATTCATCAAGCTGTTTAATGCCATAACGCAATCTTTCGGCAAAAACATTCATTTCCCAGCCAAAGGTGGTCGGGCTTGCTGGCTGACCATGTGTCAGCGCCAGCATTGAAGTTTCTTTGTTTGCTTTTGCCAGATTTGATATCGCTTTTTCAACTTCTTTATATTTTGCATTTATCACCTTTATTCCATCACGCAACATAAGAGCATAAGACAAATTATTTATGTCTTCTGAAGTTCTGCCCAAGTGAATAAATTCCAGACAACCGGGTAAAACTTTTTCTATTTTTTCTTTCAGAAAATATTCAACGGCTTTTACGTCGTGATTGGTAGTTTTTTCAATTTCTTTTATTCTATTAAAATCATCTGCGGAGAAATTCTCAATGAGCCGGTGAAGATATGATGCCTCTTTATCCGTAATCTTTCTTTTCATTATGCCCACTTTAAAAAGAGCCAAGAAAAATTTTATTTCTATAATAAGCCGGCATTTCATCAAACCATACTCGCTGAAAATCGTATCTAAATCTCCTATGTTTTTCTTATATCTTCCATCGAGCGGTGAAATCGTAAATATTGTATCGTCTTTTTTCATATCATTTATTCTATATGTATTTTAATGCCAAGCAAAACCTCTTGCAACTTTATCCGGGAACATCACTAATGTGGCCCCCTGTTGTTTGCAGGATTCTATCACACTAGCATCATTCACGGAGCCTGAAGTGGTGAAAATAGTCTTAATACCCCGGTCAACCAATACTTTTGGGCCATCCGGAAACGGGAAAAAGCTGTCACTGTAGGCTACAGCGTCTTTTAAATCAGCCTTGGTATTTTTTTCATCTAAAGAATTAGCCGCGTCATCGGCTCTTGATATGGCAAGCTTAGCGGCGCCAACTCTGTCTTGCTGTCCCACTCCGTTACCGAGCAATTTTCCATCTCGCACTATCGTTATGGTATTGCTATTGGAAGTCGAACCTATAGCCCAAGCTAAAATCAAATCCGCGACTATTTGTTTATCTTTTATTTTCTCCATATCGCCTTCCACTGTCGCCTCTTTTATATTGGGGACAAAAGTATAATTTGGCTGAGTCAGAAACCCATCTCTTATGTATCTTATGCGTTCTTTTTTATCAAGAGAATCAGTAGAAATATTGGCCAAATTCGGATTTGCCACAATTCTGCATTTGCCTTTTTTACGGGCTAGTATTTCCACGGCAGTATCGGCAAATTCCGGAGCCGTAACCGTATCAAGCAACCTCCTGCCATCCGGTTTCATTTTGTAATGAATTAAGGCTTCCGCTATCTCTTCGTCAATTTTAAAATTTGTAAAAATAGACCCTCCGTGAATCGCCCTGACATCGCCTTCAATCATCTTCATGATAGCTTCCATCGGTTTTTCAGAAATTCCCACACCGCAGGCATTGCCGTGTTTGACGGCAATAGCTATACACGATGGACTTTTATTTAAATTCAACTCAAAACCAGCGGCAATATGAGTGATAGTTTGTAAAACTTTATCCCTGTCGCAAAAATTGTTATAGGAAAGAGGAGTTTCGGTAAGTAATTTAAATTTGTCAGGAGCAAAAGGACTCTGACCATCTTGATAAACGAAGGACGGGGCTTGATAAGCATTTTCACCGTAACAGCATTCACTCACTTGCTCCCCCAAAATACTTTTATATATACCTTTACTTAAATATCCTGCGGAAGCCATACAATATTTTGCGACGACATATTCGGCTTTTGCTGCAAGAATTCTTTTAAATGATTCCGCATCTTTCTCACCATCTTGGAGCCACATTAAAACTTTTTCTCTGTCTCCCTTTTCACAAACAACGATTCGCTCTCCTTTAGCTGCCGCACGCAACATCGTCGGTCCGCCGATATCCGTTTTTTCTATCACTGATTCAAGAGTGGCATCTTTTTTAGCAATTTCTTGAGAGAGCGGATACATATCACAGCAAACAAGCGAGATGTAAGGCAATTTTAATTTTTCAAGCTCTTTCATATCTTCAGCATTGTCGGGACGGGATAAAAGCGTGGCGTAAAATTCTCTAGAGAGAGAAACTACTCTATGCCCCAAAATCGGCTCACCTAAAAAACTAGCCAAATCTTTAGAATCAATACCATTATCTTTCAGGTATTTTGCTGTGCCGGAAGAAGATATTATTTCCCAGCCCAATAGGATTAGGCCCTTAGCAAATTTATCAATACCATCCTTATTAAAAACGGAAATAAAAGCTACTTTTTTCACAGCTTTACTATACCATTTCTTCAGAAAAACAAAAATCCCGAAATTCGGGATTTTTGTTTTAAATATAAGATATTTAAAGATTTATTTCAATTCAATTTTTCCGCCCGCTGCTTCAATCTTTTTCTTTATTTCCTCAGCTTCAGCTTTCTTCATCCCATCTTTCAAGGTGGAAGGAGCGGCATCCACTAAATCTTTCGCCTCCTTGAGACCAAGGCCTAATGCTTCTTTCACCACCTTCATTACAGCTATTTTCTGTTCACCAGCAGAGGCAAGCACTACGGTAAACGAATCTTTCTCTTCTACTGCTTCTGCGGCTCCTGCGGCAGGCCCGGCAGCTGCGACAGCGGCAGCTGAAACTCCGAATTTTTCTTCTATTGCCTTGACCAAGTCATTCAGTTCTAAAACTGATGCACCTTCAAGGTCTTTCATAAATGAATCAAATTTTGACATAATATTTTTTACAATTAATAAACTTTTAATAAATAACTATTTTTTCTTTGACACTTCGTTAACCGCGATAGCCAAACGCTGTATGGGAGACTTAAGCAAGAACGCGATTTTAGAAAGCAGCACTTCCCTTGAAGGGATGGTGGCTATCTCTATCATTTTTTCTTTGCCCACGAATTTTCCTTCAAAAATTCCCCCAAGAATATCCAAAATACCTTTGTGAATTTTTTGGAAATTATAAATCTCACGGGAAGAAGAAGTATCATCTTTAGAATACGCGATAGCGACTTCACCGGAAAGCTCCGGGACTTCTCCTTCCGCTTTTTTAGATAAAGCGCGCTTTAGTAATGTCTTTCTGGATACTTTATAATCCACTCCTTGATTTCGTAACTCTCTGCGAAGAATCGTTTCATCGCTCACTTTCATCCCGTGAAAGTTTACAAAGACCAGAGACTTGGACCCCTTGATGGCTTTATCAAGGTCTTTTATCATTTCTTCTTTTTTAGATTTTTGTAACATGATTTATTTTTTACTTTTAAAAAACAAAAAAACGGCTTTCGCCGCAAGCATTTCCCTCTTTCTGCCAAATGGCGGAAAGATATATCGACCCACTAAACAGGACTTAATGTTTGCCTGTTTTCTTTGCGGTATTAGTATAATAGCACAATAAACCTATTTTGCAACTTGTATTTGATTATTTAGACTATTTCCCGATTCCCCACCCTTATCAAAATAATTGACCAAAAAGACTCCAGCGAGCCCTATTATTATCAGGACAGAAAAAAGAATTAAGGTCTTAAAAAAATGTTTTGCCATTGTCGGTATTATAACACACTATAAAACTACAAAGGAGGTCGGACCTTCCAGGAAGGTCCGACCTCCTTTAGTTATCCACAGCTATACAATTATGGAGTTGGCGGAATGCTTATGGTAATTAAAGAAGGAAGATATTCTTCGTAGTTATTTTTTGCCGCATCCTGCATATGCACTTTTATTTTATAGGTAGTACCATTTTGTGGCACTCCGCCTTTCGATAAATCTCCTTCCCAATTTTTTATGCAAGTATTTGTGCCATCTTCACAACCCGCTCCTGATTGAAAAGTTTTATATATACCGCTGTCGTTTGTATTTTCAACTTTGATGGTCATCCAATTTACGTTTTCACTGGCATTTAGAACAATAGAAAGAGGACTTGTTGCCGTCGGATTTATTGCAACATCACCGGTGCCCCCATTTAATGTATAACTTGCAATCGCAGGCGGAGTGGTATCGGTAGAAGGAGGATTAGGATTGGATGCAACTATAACTGTAACAATATAATTTTGGGTAGTGCCGTCTTCGGCAGTAACAGTATAAGTGATAGAACTATTAAAATTTTGAGCTACATTATTTGGATTGATTGACGCACCGGAAGAAATCGCAACAGTCGGAATAATATTTGTAATGTCAGTGTTGTAAGGAACAGTCAAAGAAATTGTGTGATTGGTTTCGTTGATAACGCCGGTAACACTTGGCGTTATACTTGTAAAATTAAAGGCAGTAATTTGTTTTGCTGAACTAAGAACAGGAAGAACCGGACCAGAATACGCGTATACTGGATATGGCTGTAATATCATACTATCTCCGCCAGCGCGATTTAATAGCGAACCGTGTATAGTTCCTTGCCAATTCCCTGATGGAAATGTCTTAAAATTATTAAAGGAGCCATCCCAGCCAACCCATAAATCATTATTCATACCGGCGACATCCGTATGGCCAGTGGAATCAATGATAGAATCATGAGAAATAGCGTAGGTATATCCGCCAGAATCCCACTGTAAAATCACATCATAAGTCACACCATTCTCGTTGTTCTGCGGATTATTTTCAAGAAAAGATATACTGAGGTCAGAAGTTTCAAATCCTTTTTGCGGGTCGTGAGTAAAAATCCCCCTTTGCAAACATTGCGAGCACCAAAATCCGCCGGAATAAGCTTGGATTTTGAACTGTTCTTTCAAATAATTATTTACATAAGTATCGGACCAATCGGATATGTTAGAACCGTTAAAAGACCAAATCTGCCAATTATTGCCGTCACCATTATTTGTCCCGAAGGAATATTTTGGAATGTACGTATAAGTGGATGGTATCACTCCAAAGTGGAATGGAGTATTTTCCGGAATACGCATTAAATTACCGGCACTGTCGTTAGCGCTAAAATAATAATCATAATCTCCCGTATCATATGTAATGCCGCTAGTGATATATGCTTCTCCATTCGTAAAATTGCCATCACTTAAGACATCAAGGCTTCCGGACATTTTTTGCATTTGCACATCGGGAAGAGAAATTCCCGTTGTTCTGTCGGTAATATGCAGTTTTACATTTTGCGGCACATTATTATTTTTATCCGTGTAAATTATCTGAAAATCAAATGGCGTTAAGTTCGTTCTTCCGCGGGTTGGATTAATGCCATTGCCGGCATATAAATCTTTGCTTGGAAAAGAAAGAGCTGAAACTGCGGATACGGTTTGGTCTTTGTATACGGGAAAAGGCTGTAGTATCATACCCTGCCCGCCAGTACGGCCGACCGGTGAAGTATGAATATCCGGCTGCCAGTTGCCGGAAGGAAAAGTAAGAAAATTATTAAAAGAACCATCCCAGCCAACCCATAAATTGTTGTTCATATTTGAAACATCCGTATGCCCGGTAAAATCAACAACAGAATTGTGAGAAATAGTATAAGTGTAACCGGCAGAATCCCATTGTATTGCCACATTGTAAGTTATATCGTTGCTGTTATTTTGCGGATTATTTTCCAAGGGAGACATCGTTCTATCAGCAGGTTCAAATCCTTTTTGCGGGTCGTGAGTAAAAATCCCTCTTTGCAAACATTGCGAGCACCAAAACCCTCCGGAATAAGCTTGGATTTTAAATTGCTCGCGCAAATAATTATTCACATAAGTATCCGTCCAGTCATATACATTTGACCCATTAAAAGCCCAAACTTGCCAGTCGTGGCCATCACCATTATTTTCCCCGAAGGAATATTCCGGAACATATTTAAAAGAAGCGACTATAACATTGCGGGTTTTGGTAGAAATATTTCCCGCAACATCGGACGCAGTATATGTAATGACATAGTTTCCAATTTTAGTATTATCCACAGAACCTGTCATAGCCACATTTCGTATTCCATCGACATTATCCAAGGCGGTAGCACCTGGGTCAATGTATGTAGAACCAATTGTAATGGCTTCAGTGTCATCGCCAAGAAGAGTAATGATGGGCGGAGTTGTATCTGGAGTGGGAGCTACGACATTTACTGTGCGTGTGGCTGTGACAGTGTTATTTGAAAGGTCAGTAGCAGTATAAGTGATAGTATACACGCCGACAGTCGTTGTATCCACACTGCCGGTTGTCGTGACAGTGAGCACTCCATCTACTGCATCATTCGCTGTTGCCCCTGCGTCAGTGTAAGTAACGCCTTTTGTTGTATTCAAAGGATTGTCACCGATAATAGAAATAACAGGCGCAATTGTGTCCGGAGTAGTATTAGTATTACCACCGGTTGTATCTTGTTGGTTAGCAGAACTATTTCCTCCACCGCTACCGCTACTGCTACTGCTACTGCTACTTAAATTATCTTCATTGTCATTAAAACTATAATTTCCTACGCCTCCGCCACTATAAAAAACCGGCGAAGGTCCAACCTCCTCCACAGCAGTTTCTTTGAGCGGAGCCAGGTTTGGCGTAGATGACGCGACTGATACAACTGGCGAAGAATTGTCTTCCGCGGGTTCCGATAAATCAGTAGGTATCGTCGTCACACTGCTCGCATCCGGCAGACTTTGGACCGCATTAGCTAATAATTTATTAATCATATTTCCTATTGTTAAAGTGGTATTGTATATGCTATTCGCAACATAGATGACGGATTTCTTTATACTGTCTATAAAAAAATCAGCCGATGCGAGCCCTACACCTTCCACTTTATGAAGCAGGGTAAGTTCCGGAGCGGATATGCATGGACTTTGCGGGTCTTGTTCGTCATTCTCTTTCAGTTTATCAAGAGAAGATTTAATATCAGAAACGATTCTGTCACTTTGATATTTTAAATAAACATCCGAGAAACTGTGTCCGTTGCCGTCACCCGCCTGCAGAGGTATGTGAATATTGGGCGGTAAAACATATGTATTAATTAATTTAACTATCAATGAATTGATAATGCTGTCTGTATCGGAAGTTATATATTTTCCTTCTCCGGCAACCCGACTTGCCGGAGAAGCCACACCATACACCCCGATTGATTGACTCGGAACTCCGCCAGGTTGAGACGCAAGTTGGTCATAAAGATCATTGGCATAAAAATTGCCTTGAGAATGTCCAACCAATAAAAGTTTTTGGGTTGTCACTTTCTGGCTGGCATCATTTAAAACTTCCACCATGTCGTAATCATCATTTTTATCAATAATCATTTGCCCCATAACATCAACCAAATCGCCAACACCTCCTAAGTGAGTAGGATTGTAGAGATAATCAACCTTTAGGGGTTGATTATTGTAAGTTGGTGGTAATTTATATTTCAAGGCGAATGCATTTAATTTCGCTCCTTTTTCATCCGTAAATATTCCATTAATAGTCAAAACAGTGTACCCATTTGAAGAACATAATTCACTTGCCGAAACATTTTTAATACAAATTGAGAACAACAAAACCACAATAAGAATAAAATATATCCTCTTTTTCATATATAAAATTGTTAAAACATTAATTTAATAATAAATCTACATTAATATCACAACCGGATTGCAATTCAAAACTTCCACTACTGTTATCAAAATTATTTTTTATATTTTTTCTTTCTATTGTATTTAATTGTTTATCCTCAATAAATTTACGATATGATTCAATTTTTTGAATATCATTACTGCTTTTGGGAACAATCTGCCCAATACAATCAAATGCTCTGGAATCTTCTTCCGAAATTGCAGTTGCCGTGTCTTTATTAATAATTGGTTCTATTATTTCCATCTGCAAAGCCAAGGCATACTGCAAAAGCACAGCGCGGGTTTTGGCGGAGTTAGGATAAGCTTTAAAAACAGCAAGCTCTACATCGTCCCGGATGCCGTTATGGTTGGCGTCAATCCCCTGCACGGTCTTATCGGCTTCCGCTCCAGGGTCCGGCGGCAGATTTGTGCCCATTACGTCATTCAATGTGAGTTTAGTATTATGAATTTTCTCCACTTGCGCGTTAGTCTTATCTTCATTGTTGCGATAAATTAGGCGACCAATTACCAAAACAATAAACAACCCGACTAAAATTAAAAAAACCCACTTCAATATTTTAAAAAATTTATGGGCGAACAACATTTTTATTTTTTCCATTTCTAAATTATATTATTAAAAAAAATTAATCTAAAGTGGAAAACTTTCCCACACCCCTGGGGTATGGGAAAGGGTATGGGAAACTATTTATATTGCAACCAGGAAAAAATTTCTGAATTAAAATCTTTTATATTAGAAAAATATTCTGGAAAAGAATTTAACTCTAGAATTTTATTTTCTTTTCTAGAAATTCCAAGATGGTCATTATAACTACTCCATTTATAAGTATTCAAATGTTTTAGAGCTGTATTTATATCACTAATTCCTCTTTCTTTCCATTCTAAGTCAATCAATTTCACAGGGTTCAGGTGTATATAAGAAAAAAGGTATTTCGCCTGATTATCGTTTTCTATATGAGTAGATTTAAACGGTCCTTCAAAAAGAGATCCAACCCTATTATATTTTGTATTAAAATATTTTGCGTAACTTGTGCAAAGCTTATTCATAAATAACGCAATATTAGTCTTATTTTCTAGGCTTTCAGTATTTTCCCGTACCCCTGGGGTATGGGAAGTTATATAGATATGAAAATGATTTGGCATTAAAACCCATGCGCCTATAGACACAAGCGGCTCTCCTCTTTCAAAATCCCACACATCAATATTTTTATCTACAATATCATCACGAAAACAAATTCTCTTTTCTGAATTAGAAAGATATAATAATTTTACAAAACGCTCTTTGTCTTTGTCATTTATAAAAATTTCTTGCTTACTATTACCTCTATTGTAAACATGAAAATATTCTCCAGACACAAGCGGAACTTTTCTATATGTCATTTATTTAAAATAAAATTTCCCTACACCAGTATAGAGGAAATAAATATTAAAATTAAATTATAAAAAGATAACTTAATTATTATCTCATAAAAAATAAAAAAATATCCACATTTCTGTGGATATTTTTTTATTTTTTCCCGTACCCCAGGGGTACGGGAAATTATACAAAAAATTAAATTTATGTATTTTTATTGAGCCATCATTTTTTGCATGGTCTTCATACCGACGAGTCCATCAGCTGTCAAGCCGTTGGCTGATTGCCATTGTTTGATGATAGCAATAGTCTTTGGACCTAGTTTACCATCAACTGTAAGATTAAGACCCAACTTTGCATTCAAGAATTTCTGCAAATCCATAACAGCGCTACCTGTGCTTCCACTTTTTAGAGTCGTGGTGCCGAAGTTGTAACCTGTTGTGGTGGTCGTAGTAGTCGTAGTACCGGAATTGCCTGCGCAGGATACTCCGGTCGTTGTGCTGAAACCAACGGTTCCATTACATCCCGCGATGACTGTCGGAGCAGTTGTCGTTGTTGAAGTAGAACCTGTTGAACAAGGGCTACCTGTCGTTATGCTATAGCCAGTCATTCCTGTGCAACCGGCAATCGGTGTAGTAGTTGTTGTTGTAGTAGTAGTTGTGGGAACTGAAGTAATGATAAGACCTGGGGTTGTGGTAGTTGTTGTGGTCGTGGTCGTAGGTGTAGTGCTAACATAAGAAGGAGTAGGAGTAGTTGTTGTAGGAGTTGGATTTATGTCACCTACGTAAGCAACACTTTTACCTACAGCAGCTGTTACCTTATTCGTACCTGCAAACCAATTATTGTCTCTATAAGTCGCAGTTGAACTGGATGAACCCCAAGAACCTCTTTGCTTTAAGACACTTCCCAATGTCAGGCTTTGGACTGTTGAGTCTCCGGTCAAACTAGCTATTACACCATCAGCTATAGTAAAACTATTAATGACTGCAGTAGGACCAATAAGAGCACCGACTACTTTCGTTCCGGAACCACCTAATTTAAGATTGTAATAACCTATTACCTGAACTGTCTGCGCAGCACCATTGTAATTAACCGTGCCTGATGTACTTGCGGCCAATGTCGTAAGGGTAGTGCCACCAGCATAATTGAAAGTACCGGTATTAGCAATTGTTCCAGAAATTGTATGAGTACCAGAATTTAAGGTAGCAGTTCCAGCGTTTACTATAGCGCTACCTGCTGAGAATGTAATACCCGTAGCATTTGCTCCTGTCTCATTATATATACCGCCAGCATCTACAGTAAAAGTGCCTGTGAAAGTTTTAGCGCCGGATGTGCCAGCGAGTGTCAATACGCCTCCACTTAAAATATGCGTAGTATTTGAAGCAGTAAACGTGCTGCCGTCGGCTAAATTCATAGCACCGGCAAGTGTTACAGCTTGTGTAAGGGTCGTTGTATTTGCGCCTGTAGTAAGTGTGCCTCCAGAAGCAATGTTAGTAGTGTTTGTAACAACGAGTGTATTTGTTCCTAAAGAAAGAGTTCCAGTTGTAATAATCAAGTTGTCAGTAATAGTTGTTGTCCCCGTCAAACTCGCTGTACCAGTCTTAGCAAGAGTGACATCGTAGTAAGCCGTAGTACTAGCACTTAATGCTTGCGCGCCAGCTCCATTGAGAGTAAGCACCATATTGCCGGGAGTTACAGTACCGCCGATAGTGGCGCCATTGCCGAAGTCTCCTCCGAGGTTAATGTGACCGGCTCCGGTGACAGTTAATTGAGATTGAGCCGCATTAGCACCCGCGAAAGTAATACTGCCTGTAATATTTATGGTTCCTGTAGCGCCAAGACTAACAATAGTATTGTGACCAGAAGTAGCACTTGCAGGCATACTAAGACTTGCCGCAGAAAGCGTCCCTGTCCCTACTGCTAGAGTCGAAGCGACAGCCCCTGAAGCTGCATTCATTGAAACAGCGCCTGTGACAGTAAGAGTCCCTGGACTAGTAATAGTTAAGCCGTTAGCAGCAGCAGCAGCTTGAATAGTAAGAGTATTGGCTGCTTGACCTGCTGTGGTAACAGTGACAGTAAGGCCAGTGGGGATAATCACATCGTCAGCTGAAGTTGGAACGCCACCCACTCCACTACAACCAGCACCCCAAGTAGAACCTGTAGCCCAATCAGTTGAAGCTATGGCTGTACATCCTGACGCTTGTGCCTTGCCTGTTGAAAGGACTCCAACCAAGGCCAAGGTGAAAGCAAAAATTCCGACTGAAAGAGAAACATTTTTTAAAGTTAATTTCATCCCGTTTAGAAATCATACCATCCGTACATATAATTCCCATATATATAAAGACAGATAATTTTTATTCTTATAATATTTTCCCGTTATGTAAATTTCTAACGGGATTCATATCCTAAATTGTTAATAAATAATAATAAAACTAAAGATTTTGAACACAAAATCGACTCATATATTATAGCAGGTATTTAAAAAATGGGCTTATATATGGGCTGTGGATAACCCAAACACTTACTTTTTATGATATTGAGTACAATGCGCCAAAGGCGCGTCATAAAAGTAAGTGTGTGGGATAACTCCCTTTCTATTCAAGGCTCTTAGACATCCTGTTTATTAAATGCTTTCGTGAGTTTCCTCTTAATTTCAAAGCTTTTTCTCTTTCTCTAGCGTCAGTTAAATCTTTGTAAGCTTCGTAATATACTAATTCAAACGGCCCACGCCAACTAGTAGAAAAGCTTTTCCCTGTATTATGTTCTAGTAGTCTTCTCTTTAAATCAGTAGTACTGCCAATATACAATTCATCGTCTTTACTGCTTTTCAATACATATACGTAATTCATATTTTATATTATAGCAAAATAAGTGTGCGGGATAACTAATAAACCCAGACACTTACTTTTATGATGCGCATTAGCGCATTGTACTCAATGTCATAAATGTAAGTGTGTGGGTAAATACAAAAAACCACCCCGAAGGGTGGTTTTTTGTATGCTTTAAGTAATCGACTACCTAAAACTATTTACAATTTTAAGTTTTGAGAAACTTTCTTTCTACTATACTAACTTAACTTTTAGTCGTTAATGACTGAAGCGTTAGTTGGGTAGTTGTAGATAAGAGTACCCGTTCCTGCAGATGCTGTACCACCTCCTGCAATATCAGTCCATAGGAAGTTAGCAGGTGTTGAACTGAGAGCCATTGATAGATGGTTTGCATTAGGACCGTTACTTACGGTAGATGGAGTGACATAGATATCAAAGGTTGTCGTACTACCAGCAGTTATAGTATAACCACCAGTAAAGTTAACATTTGCAGTGTCACTACCATTTGCATTTACCAAAACTGAACCGCTTGATCCAGCTCCTCCTGATGTAGATGTAGTAATCGTACTACCATCCAAAGAATTTTTCACGGTTATTTGTGAATTTGAAACTGTAACATAACCAGAAGAGGTAAATGTAAGAGGAATAGTATTGATAGCAATATCTCCTTTAGGGTCAGCACTTACTGAAACTGAGCCGACCTTAATAGGGCTACCACCCACAAGCAAAGTACTTGCATCAATGACTGATACCGTTGGCTTAGAAGCAACTACAGCCATACAGTCCTCTGTTCCATTAACTGTACAGTTTTCTGTTGAAGAAGCATAATCTGGAGTTTGTGGAATAGAGTAGAAGTAAACTGAATCGCCCGTAGCATTACCACTACCTTGTACAACCGTATATGCTACAAAGTTTGCTGTACCGATTGATTGAACTTCGACGATTGCCGGAGTCGTTGCGGTACGAGCAATAATAAGTTTCATTCCAGGTTGTAGATATTTGACGTTTGTAGTTGTAGTAAAGGCCAATGTTTCCGTCTGACCAGCAGGATTAATAGCGCTAGCATTGGTTGACATAGTATCAATCAATGTATTAGTTGTTGTGTTTGAAGCTGCCATAGCATCACCTCCTTGTAACACAGTAGGAGCAGTATTGCCAACTTGGTATTTAACATATGTTATTTCAACAAATGAGGTTGCTCCAGAGAATCCAGCTGCGTTTGTACCAACAGCAGAGTAACTCATATAAGCTGGGACATTTAATCCTTGACCACCATTTGGAACGACAATATTAAGACCATTCAAGTAAGCGACATTTGAAACTACTGGAGCTGAAACTGAACCAACGCGAACTGAAGAAACAGTTGTTCCAGATGAACTTGTGACCAAGAATTTCATTTCAGAAATGGTTGCTGTACCATTTGTTGACTTGAAGTTAAAGGTAGCCATTGTTGCATCCGTAACACCTGAAGCAGTACCTGGAGTTGCAATACCAACTGCAATATATTGAGGCGCCGTTGAAGAACCTATTACTACACCACCATTCTCAAACGTACCAGCTTGGACTGTTGCTGTTTGTCCAACAGCAGATGCACCAGTACTACAACCAGCTACAGAACCAGTTGTAATAGCTGGACTACAAAGTGTTGTTTTTGAATTTTGACCAACACCAGTAATATAGAGCTTCGTTTGAACACTACCAGTTGCTGCACCAACATCTGCGAAAATCTGTAATGTCTTCGTAGCTGTTGGGGCGAGGATAAAGTCAACAGGAATATTGTTTACTGAACCTGTTCCACCAGTAGTAGAGAATGAGGGATTAATTAGATTAACAGACGAACCACCCAAGAGTGTACCATCAGCTGCCTTAACTATTAAGTTTGTGTAGTTCGTTGAATCAGCTGTTGTTAAAGCGAGAGTAACTTGAAGGTTAGTTATATGAACTCCTTCAGAACTACTTTGGTTTTGAACAACAAAAGAGCCGATCTCTGAATTTGGTGTGTTTGGACTGACCGACACTGCGCTAAGATTCGAATCCGTTGCTATAGCAATAGTACCAGTCTGGATACTTAATACATTTCCAGTCTGACCTGGTATATCGATATTGTTTTGTGAATTTATTCCTTGACCTCCTCCCGAAACTGCCACTAGGTTAGCGCTAATACTACCAGAAGTGTAATTTGTAACGTCATCTTTTTCTCTAACATCTGCTTTAACTTCAAGATAACTATCAACTCCGGCTGGAATTACCATTTGTGAGCCAGGAGTCAAAGTAATATTTCCTGAAGTCCAGGATACTGTTTGAGAACCCACCGGCGAACCATTGAAGTAAACAGTTACGTTTGCCAAACCGTTAGCCCCAGGATTCGTATTGCTGATTACCGGCAAAATTTTCAAGGTATTAACTTTTACATCTTCACCATAGGCATGGAGTTTGAATTTAGCAATATCCACTTGTGTTGCTCCTCCAGTAGTATTTGTGTACGTCTGGAAAGTAGTATCAACAGTAGCAGACAATGTACCTTGAGCTATGGTAATTTGATTAGTAGTTTGGTTCGGAATAGTGCCTGAAATTGCGACGTTTACACCAACCTGATAATCAGTAAGCATTATATCGGATGCTTGCTGAAGAGAAATTTGAATATTTCGAGCTGAACCTTTTACAATATCAGCGCGAACATCAAATGTGTGTGTACCCGTTGTAATTTCTACTGGAGTTGCTGCAAAATTGAATGAAATATAACTTGAACCATTAACTGCTGTCATAGAACCAGTAGAACCAATAAGACTTCCATCTTCATACAGAGACATATTTGCAAGTGCATCTGTTGGAGCTGAACCAATTACTCTAAAGTTTGCACTCTTCATGAAAAGAGAGCGAGTGCCTACTGTAATTGGGGCTGACCAAAGAGTATAACCAGTAGTCCCTGGATTAACTGAAGGAGAACTTGCTACAGCAATAGTGTTTGTACCTATTGAAGCTGTTGCCAATGAAGCACCAGTAGCAACATGCATATCACTTCCATTTATGTTGGAAACAGTTGTTGCTGTACCTCCTGATACAGTGTAGCTAATCAAGCCAACAGAAATATCATAGGAAGTAGTTGATAGCCAAACATCTGCGCGGACTGATAAAACCATAGAGCCGCTAACAGGGATATTTAAACCGCTCATTGTAAGTACACCAGAATTATTGAATGAGTATCCATCTGTTAAGCGAGTTACGCCGTTGTATAGATAAACATTAGAAAGTGTACTTTGATCAGAGACACCGTTTCTTTGTAATGTAATTGAAGAAAGCGTACCTGACCCACTTAACGCGAAATGTAATAGATCAGCTGTTGCTTGACCTGCCACGATTGTTCCAGAAACTGGACTGTCAGAAGCTAAAGATACTGACAATGGACCAGAAGGATTTGTGGTCGTTACAGTACCATTACATGAAGCACCAGTTGTTGCACTATATCCCATGGTTGATGTACAACCTGCTGGATAAGATGTAGTCACTGTGCCAGTGCATGCTTGACCAGTTGTCGAACTATATGCAGAGGTTGATGTACAACCTGCTGGATAAGTAGTCGTTGAAACTGGAGAAGTGCCTAATGCTGCGCGTCCTTTTGCGCCAAAGATTCCATCAACCACGAGGCCGTGAGCTGCTTGGAAGGCTTTGACTGCAGCCAAGGTCTTCGTTCCGAAGTAACCTGTAGCTGGAGTGACACCAAGATCATTCTGAAGTTCTGTAACTTGGGCACTTCTTTGTCCTAACTTCAAGGTAGAAGTGATAGCTGCGTTAGCTGAACTCGAAATGACGAGAGCGGCTACGAGCACCAATGTACCGAGAAGGAATTTTGATTTTAATAATTTACTCATAATTTTTTTTTACGCCATTAATTAGTTTCGACTTGCCCGCCCCTTTTAATGGAGGGCAAAACTAAAAGCGTATTTTTCTATCATCATTTTTTATTTGTCTATAAATTTATAATTTTTTAATAATGCGACAAATAATTTGAATGATGAACAGATTTAAACTAAATCGAAAACGAAACAAAATCTCTTACAAAAAATTCCTTTTTTATAAGATATCTTTTATTTAGTTTTCAATGACCTTTCTTTTACCCAAACAAAATTTTGACCTTTGATGGGCTTGTTTTCCCTAAGTATCATTCGAGATTTTTTCGACGAAATCGCAAACGAGAATCAAAGCGAAAACAAATACAATTGTGCGAACGAGATAACACGCCTACGCGTGCGATCCGTGTTCACCCAACCATTATAATATATAGCTACAAGATAGAGCAATATATTATGTGGATAACTCGCTTTTCAGACGAGTCTTGGTTTTTAAAGCCAAATATCCATACAGCCATTTTTACATAATTTTAAGGGAAAAGCAACCTAAAAATATAAAACCCCCTAAATCCCCCTTGTCAGGGGGACCAGCATTTCACCTCCCTTGACAAGGGGAGGTTGGGAGGGGTTTAAAGACCTAATTCAAAAAATATTGACTCCAACGTTTCTCTCCGGTCTTCTTAAGGACATTGTCCTTTACCATAGAAACGAGCTCTCTTTGCAAAGTTTTCTTTCCGGTGTTTTGTCCTTGAGCCAAAAGAGAAGAAGAGATGTCCTTTATACTAACTCCGCTTGGTTTGTCTCCGCCAGAGGACGGACAGGCTTTTATAATATTTATTATTGATTCTCTTCTTTCTTTCTTTATTACATCAAAGTTTGTGCTCTTAGCACCTTCAACTTTATCCAAGGCTTGCATTAAAGTACTTCCCTTTTGGACACCAATTCTAGTGCTTTGTCCTTTATTCAAAGACAGTGAAGGTCGGACCTCCTCCATTTTGGAGGAGGTCCGACCTTCGTCAGAGGCAGAAGTTTTTATAAATTCTTCAAGCCAAAGATGGCTCTCCGTTTTCAGTTCTTGTATTGATTGTTTCAATCCCGTAAACTCTTTTATTAAAATACTGCAATTCATTTTAGAGACCATACCAATATCGTTGGCAATGTTTAAAAAGGACAAAATTTCGGCAATCCTTCCACTGACATTTTCAGATGTCCCTTTTGATAAAGAAATAATGTCCGATAGAATTTCCACCCCCAATGTCCTTAACTTTAGGCGTATCGGTTCTTCTTTATCCATCGTGTCCGTTACCATATAAAGAGCGGTAATAAGCTTGTTGGATTTAATATAATGGGGATTAGAATCCTGCCAAGGGTTGGCCAAGGATGTAGAAACAGAAGAGGTGTCTTTTATATAGTCTTTCGAGGTGTCTTTTAGATTTTTGTTTTCACCTGACATGATGTCCATTATATACACCCGAACACTTTTTGCAAGTCCTTTAAAAGTGTACGGGTATAGGACAATTTTATTCTCCTCCTTGAGGAGGAGGAGTGCCCAGAGGGCGAGGTGGTGATTTTTTAGAATCAAATTACCATCCCTAAATCCCTTCCTCATTAAGGAGGGGAACTCACTAAAAAAATAAAAATCATTTTATTTTTTATTTTTAGAAACTAGAAGCTAGCACCTAGAACCTAACCCATGTTAAAATGGCTGTATGGCAAAAAAGGACAAACAGAAGTCTTCTAAAAATTCCTCCTCAATAAATAATTTAAAAACCGAAACCAAGCACGGCATCTGGGCGATTCTTTTTTTTGTTTTAGCTGTGTTCCTTTTGATGTCAATGTTTAATGTTGCGGGAGTAGCCGGTAATTTTGTTTACGAAATTTTGGATTACCTTCTTGGTATAGGATATGTTCTTCTTCCTATTCTTTTTGTTTTGCTCGGCTCTTCTTTCATAAAATCAGAAACTCCGAATATCGGATGGACGCGCGCCATAAGCGGCATTATGTTCTTGCTTTCCGGTTTGGGAATCATAGATATAGTCTCGCAAAAACATTCCGGCGGATTCTTGGGAAGAATTCTATCAACACCTTTCGTGTCTCTTTTTGACGTTTACGCAAGCATAGTTTTCTTGGGAGCAATTCTGATAATTTCCGTCCTTGTGATGTTTGACGCGAAAATAAACGTAGCTCCGCTCTTTAAAAATATCTGGAATTCCATCGGAAAGAAAAAAGGACAACCTGTTTCAACATTAAATGAAAATGAAGAAGAGAAAATAAAAAAAGCAGAACAAGAACCCCCTACATCCCCCTTGTCAGGGGGACAAGATGAAACCTCCCTTGATAAGGGGAGGCAGGAGGGGTTGAAAAAAAATAAAAAATCTGAAGAAGAGGAAGAAGAGGATTTGCCGATTAAAAAAAGCCTCGCCCGTAGGGCTACGGCCGAGGGAAAAGGCGCTTACGTCCCTCCCCCGCTCTCGCTTCTAGAAGAAGACCAGGGCAAACCAAACACCGGCGACATCAAAGCCAACGCGAATATTATTAAACGCACCCTCGCGAATTTCGGTATTGAAGTGGAGATGGATGAAATAACTGTCGGACCGACGGTCACACGCTACGCATTGAAACCGGCCGAAGGAGTAAAACTCTCGCGCATAGTCGGACTGCAAAATGACTTGGCGCTTTCCCTGGCGGCACATCCGATAAGAATAGAAGCCCCGATACCGGGCAAGTCATTGGTCGGCATTGAAATTCCAAACAAATCAAAATCTATAGTCGGACTCGCAACTCTACTTTCCGACAGCAAGTTCCAAAATTCTTCAAAACCTTTGACGGTGGCGCTCGGCAGAGAAATTTCGGGTAGAGCTTTATTCGGCAATCTCGCAAAAATGCCTCACTGCCTGGTAGCCGGAACGACGGGCTCCGGAAAATCCGTGACCATACATTCTATGATTACTTCCCTGCTTTACCGAAACGGACCGGACGATTTGAAATTCATATTGATAGACCCGAAACGGGTAGAGCTTACTCTTTATAACAACATTCCGCATTTACTCACCCCGGTCATAACCGAAGCTAAAAAAACAATCTTGGCCCTGAAATGGGCAGCAAGAGAAATGGACCGCCGTTATGACATATTGGAAACGGAATCGGTACGAGATATAGAGTCTTACCATACTAATGTATTCGGCAAGAATCCAAAGAAAATCACCACCGGCAACGACGGAGTCAAAACAGAAGTGGACGCCGACCGTATGCCATACATAATCATTGTGATAGACGAACTGGCGGATATTATGAGTGCTTATCCGAGGGAATTGGAGTCGGCAATAGTCCGTCTGGCTCAAATGTCGAGAGCTGTCGGCATACATTTGATACTTTCCACTCAACGCCCGGAAGTGAACGTCATAACCGGACTGATAAAAGCCAATATCCCCGCCCGTGTGGCTTTGAAAGTTTCCTCTCAGGTGGACTCACGCACCATACTTGACGCCGGCGGAGCGGAAAAATTGTTAGGCGCCGGCGATATGCTATATTCTTCGGGAGACGCCCAGCCGGAACGATTGCAGAGCGCGTTTATATCGGAAACAGAAGTTAAAAAAGTCGTAAAATATCTGATAGACGAATATAAAGACGAAGTATCCGATGAAATATCCCTGACTACCGGCTCCATATCGGCTGATAAAAGTATTTTTGAAAGCACACTGGAAGATGATGAAAATGGGGATGATGATGAAATGTATGAGGAAGCAAGGCAATGCGTGATAGAAGCCGGCAAAGCGTCCACTTCATATCTGCAGAGAAAATTAAAATTGGGCTATGCCCGAGCGGCGCGGCTTATGGATAAATTGGAAGAACGCGGAGTAATCAGCGCGGGCGATGGCGCAAAGCCGAGAGAAGTGCTGGAAAAAATAGAACATACAGAAAATGGAGAAAATGTAGTGTAATTTTTAAAAACAGGCTTTCCTTTTTAAAAAAAATTTATGAATACTGACGCAAAAAAAATATTAAAAATAGCTTCCTTGTCTTTGCTTGTGCTTTTTATCGTCGTTTACTCTTTTTTTCGCTCTAAAGATTTAATCTTCGGGGTAAAAATAAAAGATGTGAATATAATTGACGGGACAAAAGTTACGGATAATATTTTAAAAATAACAGGAAATGCCAGAAATGCCATACTGCTCACTTTAGATGACCGGCCGATTTCAATAGACCAAAAGGGAAATTTCAACGAGACAATAGCCTTGCTTTCGGGTTATAATGTAATAGACATAAAAGCAAAAGACGAGTTTGGAAACAGCGATGAGAAAAATTATAAATTAATATATTAATTATGAAAAAAGCAAAAGAGAAAAAGGAAGACAAGACGGTGGGAATATCAATGCTTGATGACGCCGTAAAGGCGATACAAGCAAAGTTCGGAGAGGGGTCTATTATGAAATTGGGCGACACGCCGAAAGTGGACATCAACACTATTCCGACCGGGTCCATAGGGCTCGATATGGCGTTGGGTGTAGGCGGGATACCGCGCGGAAGAATTATTGAAATATTCGGGCCTGAATCTTCCGGCAAAACGACTCTTTCTTTGCATATAGTCGCCGAAGCGCAAAAGTTGGGAGGCGTTTGCGCATACATAGATGCCGAACACGCGATGGACCCGGATTACACCAAAAAATTAGGGGTCAATATTGATAACCTGCTTATTTCCCAGCCGGATACCGGCGAACAGGCGCTTGAAATAGTGGAAAGTCTGGTGCGCACCGGCAAAATTGACGTAATCGTCGTTGACTCCGTCGCCGCCCTTACACCCAAAGATGAAATAGAGGGAGATATGGGAGCGTATCATGTAGGCAAACAAGCAAGGTTGATGTCCCAAGCTCTCCGCAAATTGACAGCCATAGTGGCGAGAAGTAAGACAGTGGTGATTTTCATAAATCAAATCAGAATGCAAATCGGAGTGATGTTCGGCAACCCTGAAACCACTCCCGGAGGCAAGGCTTTGAAATTTTATACTTCTGTACGGCTGGATATAAGAAAAATCGCTCAAATTAAAAAAGGAGAAGACATAGTCGGAAGCCGCACCCGGGTGAAAGTTGTGAAAAATAAAGTGGCCGCGCCATTCAAGCAAACGGAGTTCGATATTATTTATAACGAAGGAATTTCCAAAGAGGGTGAAATAATAGCCTTGGGTGAGAAATTTAAAATCGTGGAGAAAACCGGAAACTCGTATTTCTATATACCAAGCGGGGAATCAAAAGAAAAAATAAAATTGGGTGTGGGTTATGATTCCACTCGCACATTCTTGAAAGAAAACAGTAAGATATCGGCACAGATATTGAAAGAAATCAGAAAAAAGTTTTCAGAAGAAGCATAAAATATAAAGACCCTCTGCATTTTTGCAAAGGGCCTTTGGTGTTCCTTTCTAAAACACCATTTATTTTGTTAGTAACATTTTTTTTGTTTGAACAAAGCTTCCAGCTTGGATTTTGTAAACATACATTCCGCTGGACAAACCGGAGCCATCAAAATTTATTTGGTGGACACCGGCAGATTTTTGTTCATTTACTAAAGAAGCAACTTCCCTGCCTAGAACATCGTACACTTTTAAAGTTACCATCCCGTCAGCAGGGATTTGATAACTTATAACGGTTGAGGGATTGAACGGGTTCGGAAAGTTTTGAGATAATCCAAAATTTGTCGGTGGTGATGAAACATTTATTTCAACGACTTTACTGTATTCCAACTTTCCGTCGCGGTCGATTTGTTTCAAGCGGTACAAAACTTTTCCAACAGCACTCGCATCAACATATGAATATGAATGTCCTATGTTTGATGTTCCATTACCAAAGACAAAACCAATCTTATCCCATGAGTCTGAGATATTTTTTTCAACCTCAAACCCATAATTATTAACCTCTGTTGCTGTTTGCCATGCAAGCTCAACATCCTTTCCTTTTACTTCGGCAGTAAAGGATGTAAGTTCAACAGGAAAAATTACATTATGAATAATGGCCGCAGAGTTAACAACTCCGTAGCCATTATGAACGTCTAAGGATGTACCATTGGCACGTGACAGAGCACGAATCTCCTGTATTGTCTTACCGAGAGAGTCGGCCAGAAAACACATCTGACCGGCAACATATGCATTGCCGTAACCAGACAAATTGCCTCCAGTTAGTGGATTCGGTCCCCAAAATTCAAGAGAATAACCAGTACGATTTTGGGTATCACCAGCCCCAGTAACTACAACCGGACAAGTAGCTATATCTCCATTAAAAACAGAAACATAACTATTGCTACCCGCTGGCATAAATGCCAGCACATCAGGGTAACTTGCTGCCGTGGTTATAACGGCAGCCAATCCAGTCGTAGAACGAACAATAACTGAATCTCCGTTCGTGCGAGCAAAAGAAAAGCTCGCACTAGCATCATTAGAACCATCAACTATTTTCGTGATGGTTTTCGTGAATGTGGCACCGCTGTAGCTGGCATATCCAGCTCTAAACGACACCACAACGCTATCATCTGCCGGTCCACCTAGACCGGAGATGAGAACTTTACCAACTTGCGCGGAAACTTCCGCGCAGAATAACAATGAGAACAATAAGAGCTTTTTCACGGCTCCCTCCTTTTCTAGTGAATGATTTTATTTATTTTTTTGTCAAAAAACAATTAATTATAGAAAGGTAAAAAATTGAAAAACCTATTTAGTTTTATCTAAATTGGGCTGTTTTATATTTACTACTTTTCTATTTTTTTTGAAGTGATATACACCATATGCCAAACCTAAAATAACAACGAGGGCAACAGGCGTCCATGGAGAATTAAAAGGAATCAGGTTTGAACTAGCTCCTCCGGCATTTGCGGCCAGATTATTTCCCGCATTGGAAGTTGGTTCTGTTTGTTTAGTTGTTGGTTCAGCTGTTTGTTCTTTTTGTTGTTGCAATGGCTGAATGATAACAGTCTTTACGGCAGGCTTAGGCGCTGTAACTGTAGAAGTCTTAATATTGTTGTTAGTCTTGGGCACAGTGGGTACAGTAGGCGCAGTAATAGCATAATCTCCATTCATTAAATTAAAAGCAATAGATACACCTTCGCCTATCACATCAACATTAGCGGAACTGATGGAAGCATCACCAGCATTTACCGTTTTTGCAGAGACTGTGAATAATGCTTTATCTAAAGTGGTGCAATCCGGTATGCCCACTAAATAATTAGGGTTTTCACAAGTCGGTGAAGTTTGAGCAATGATATCATCAGCCAAGGTAATTTTTTGGCAGGATAAATTTTTAAAAACTACCGTGCCTTCAACTACGCAAACTTTATTGCCTGAAGCATCAACTCCGATTGAAGCATCAAAAACATCGCCAACATTCTTTGAAACAGTTGCGGGAGAAACATATACCGAAGCAGTAGAAGCGCTGACAGTGTTCCAAACAATAAAAGCTAAAGACAAGGCAATTGCCGATATTAAAAATTTTGTTTTAGTATTTTTCATATTTTTTATTTCTTCCAATTTAATATTAATAAAGCAAAATCATATTTATCAACTTTTTTGTCATTGTTCAAATCAAAACTAGATGTTCCTGACGTACCCCAGTTTGCCATCATCATAGCAAGGTCAAGTTCATCAACTTTTTTATCACTATTAAAATCGCCTTTTATGGAGTTAACGTAAGACAACTGACCGCCGCCCCCGCCTACACTGCCGCCGGAGGCAATTTCTGTATATGTGGCAAAAGATGTAAAGTGTTTTGTCCAAATTACCAAATCAGAACCCACATCAATTTTGCAGTCCCCGTCTGCCGCCAAGGCATCTCCGGCACTCTGGCTGTCCGACGCACAAATATTCGTGATTTCGGTAAATGAAATACCGCTTCTTGTGTACCCTGCTTTTTTACCAGCTTGGCCCGGAAGCAATATTCTGACTGCTTTATCAAAAGACAATTTAGCGCCGGTAAATCCGACTTCTATAGCCATACTTAATGAATCAGTATTTCCTCCCGTTGATGGCAAAGTCACAGTAGTAATGGTCGGAGCTGAAATTATTCCGTTCCAAGTGCTGTCAGCGCTGGTAACTGTCGTAGAAGCAGGAATATCCACATTGGTATTGTTGGCATTATTTGAAGTGATATTTATAGCGGGAATTATTCCTGTGCCGCCTGAAACGAAAGAGCCTAGATTTATTTCCGGGTTAGCAGTACCGCTGGCAATTATTATATTTGCTGTCTGTCCGGAATTTTTTATGACGACTTGGGGAGTAATATTGTTTACTGTTGCAGAACCAGAGCCATCGGGGGTAGTTTGATTATCGGACAATGTGACGACAGTTTCTGTAACTTCCAAAGCAGGACCGTAAGTTGCATCTCCTGCCTGATTGTAGTGAACCACGCAATTGTTAACGGTACCGGTGATGGTGACAATGTCACCTGCTATAGAGCAATCACCAGTGACAGTAATATCAACAGGTAAACCGGAATCAGACGCTCCCGTAACCAAAAAAGTAGAACCGAGCACAGCACTTGATGGTGTGGTTAAATCTGTAATGATAGACTGGGAACTTAACGCAAACACTGAGCTTGGTATTATAAAAATAGAAATAACCCATAACATAAAGGATAATCCACAAAAAACACTAATCTGCAAAGGTTTATTTTCCATATAAATTTTATTTCTTAATATTGTAATTAATAATCTAGAATCAGGACTATATCAAAAGTAATACATAATGTCAAGAACCAGTATTATTAAACCGGAAAAGTCGTTTTTATACTTTAAAATAAAAGTTGATTTTAAAAATTAATCTGCTAGTATAACTGCTATGGCACAATTAGAATACAGCGAAATAAGGGAGAAAAAAATAATCATTCACGACGGCGAGCCCTGTGAAGTAGTGGAGTCCCACGTGGCCCGTACTCAACAGCGTAAACCTCAAAATCAGGTCAAATTGAAGAGTCTGATTTCCGGCAAAACTTTTTCGGCTACTTTTCACGTTTCGGATAAAGCGGATGAAGCGGATATTGAAAAAAAAGAAGTAAAATTCTTATATCACAACAAAGGAGAATATTGGTTCTGTAATCCGGAAAATCTTAGAGACAGATTCAAATTAGACGCTGCATTGCTTGGCAATACCGCAAAATTTCTTAAGGAAAATAGCAATGTGACATCTCTGGTATGGGATGATGATGAAGAAGAGAAAATAATCGGGCTAACCTTGCCGGTCAAAATGGAATTTAAAGTAAAAGAAGCGCCTCCGGCCGTGCGCGGAGATACTTCCAAAAGCGGAAATAAAATAATCACGCTGGAAAATGGCGCGACGTTGAACGCTCCGATGTTTGTGGAAGAAGGAGATGTTATCCGGGTAAATACCGAAACCGGAGAATACGCGGAACGAGTCTAAAGAAAAGAAAAAGGAGGTCGGACCTTCCCGGAAGGTCCGACCTCCTTTAGTTATCAACACTTTTATTTAGCGACAAAAGGAAGCAGGCCCAAGAATCGCGCGTTCTTTACCGCCGAAGCAAGCTGACGCTGATTTTTCATCGTCACACCAGTGCGTTTATGGCTTACTATTTTGCCGTTGGGATTCAAAAATTTCTTGAGAATTTCAATATCCTTGTAATCTATGTATTTTATATTGTTCGCTGAAAAATAATCTTGTTTCATAATTTATTTATTAAAATGGTATATCCTCCGGGTTAATATCTTCTTCAGGGTATTCTATGGTATCAATTTCCTCGGAATCTTTTTTGCCGGATGTCTTTCCTGACTCAGAACTTTGAACAGAAGCGCTTGGGCCGGAACTTCCGCCTTTCGGACCGAATTGGGTGCGGTCGGCCACTATTTCCGTGCGGTATTTTTTCTCTCCGCTTGTTTTATCTTCCCAACTCCTCGTCTGCATTCTGCCTTCAACCAATATGGAACTTCCCTTTTTCATATATTGAGCAACCGTTTCCGCCTGACGTCCGAAAACCACGACATTGTGATAATCGGCGGATTCCTGGCGCGCGCCATTTTTATCTTTCCAGACACGATTGGTGGCGATAGAAAACGAACAGACTTTCACGCCCGAAGGAAGAGAACGAATTTCCGGGTCGCGAGTTAGATTTCCTATTAGTATTGCTTTATTTAAATACATAACAATTTAAAAATTAAACTAATAATTAAACCGCAACCATAGCGTCTATTTCTTTATCTATCTCTTCTTTATCAATAGGCAGAGCAGTATCATTCTCTCCTTCTTTTTTGGCAAGCGGCGCCTTTCTCCTCAAATCTCTGTGCACAAATCTTTTGGCGGCAATCGTATTCTCTCTCACCGTCTTTAATATCAAAAATCTGATAAAGTTTGGGTCAAGGTCAAGTTTCTTTTTCAGCTCCAAAACTTTCTCCGGATTTATTTCAAACTTAGCCCAGCCGAAATACGCCGTGTCAAACTTGCTTCGCACATTTTGGATAACCTTCGGCATAGTATAAGCGAGAGGAATCATTTTAGGCATTTCATCCGAGATTATTTCCCCACCCAAACTGACGACGAGGTCTTTCAAATTGCTGTAACTAGCCGGCACATTTTCGGCCGATATAGCGGGCGTCAAAAGGTAGCCAAGTTCATAAACTCGTCCTTCCATATTCTCTTTGTCTTCTTGAATTAGACTATTTTTATTCTCATTTTCCGCGTCTTGCATAAATCTCATACTAGCAAAAACCCTTTAAAAAGTAAAGTTTCTCTTAAATTAATCAGAATTAGATATTAAAAATCCTCCTGGCGTTTTTCACGATAGCTTCCGCAACCTCTTTTTCAGGTAAATTTTTAATTAAAGCTATCTTTTTCACAACTTCATTCACATAAAGCGACTCATTGCGACTTCCGCGATATGGAACCGGGGCGACATACGGCGAGTCTGTTTCCGACATAATCATATCAAGCGGAGTATTTTTGATTACTTCATCATAATCGTGAGTAAAAGTGATAACACCGGTAAAAGAAAGAGTAAAACCAAAATCCAAATATGCTTTCGCATCTTCTACACTTCCGGCAAAAAAATGCACATTGCCTTTTACTTTTGAATATTTTTTTAGAATTTGGAGCGTATCAGCATAAGCATTGATATTTTTGTCTTTTGGATTATTGCGGATATGAAGCATTAATGGCTTCTCCATTTTATTTGCCAATTCTATTTGTTCAATCAAGACTTTTTTTTGTTTTTCGATTGATCCCGGTTCCGTGCGATAGTAATCCAGCCCGCACTCGCCTATCGCCACCACTTTAGGGTCCTTTAAAAATTCTCTGTAAATATTTTTATCAAAAACTTCCCCGCGGGAAGTGAATTCTTTTCCTCCTTCACCTAATTCTTTTTCATCGTGGTACGAAGCGCCCGTGTGTATCGGATGCAGACCAACAATAGCGTAAACTCCCTCTTTGTATTGATGCGCTAGTTCAATAGCTTTCTTGGAAGTATCCGCCTGCGTGCCGACATTTATAACCCACGTATCATTATCAAGCGCCCTTTTAATAACCGCATCTCTGTCTTCATCAAAAGCTTTAAAATTTATATGAGAATGTATGTCTATGTATTTGGGCATTTTATTCTTTGCGTAAAAAGAGTGGGGCTATCGGTTTTTTGTTTTCTTTGATTAATTTTTTAAGGATGACGTTAGTTTCCGGCATCAGAGAATTTAGCATTCGGGCAATCTGGTACAAGCGTATAACCATATTAGAAATCAGTTCTTTGCCTTTTTCTTCATTAATTTTCACTACCTTGAACGGTTCGGTTTTCTGGATAAATTCATCCAGTTCACCGATTTTATTCCACACATAATCCATAGCTTTTTTGATATCAAACGTTTCAAGGATTGCAAAAAATTCTTTCGGGGTCAAACCGTCCGGAATCTCCGGACATTTATCCAAGTATTTTTCCGAAAGCGTCAAAATACGAGAAGCCAAATTCCCCAATCCGTTTGCCAAACCTGAATTATAAGCATCTTTAAACCGGTCCATTGTAAACGGACTATCCTCAAAACTACTTATTTCCCTTAAAAGAAAATACCGGAGAGCATCCGTGCCATATTCTTTTACAATATCCCTAGGGTCAACAACATTGCCCAGTGTTTTAGACATTCTGATTCCATTTTCACCAGTAATAAAACCATCCACGACAATTTGATGAGAACAATGTTTATCGTCTCCAAAAGCTGCCATTAGCATAGCTTGCCACATAGCTCCCTGAAAACGGGTATTGTCTTTACCACAATACTGCGTCGGATTGCCGTTTACCCAGTACTTTTGAAAGAGGTTTTCGCCCCCTGCTAAGGGGGAGATGCCGGAGGCAGAGAGGGTCGTATTCTCCGGCCAACCCAAAGTGGAAATATAATTCGTAAGCGCGTCAAACCACACATACATTACGTGTTCATCATCCCCTGGCACCGGTATGCCCCAAGGCATCTTAGACTTCAATCTGGAAATAGAAAAATCTTGCAGGCCGTTTTTGACAAAATTCTTTACTTCATTAAAACGAAAATCCGGCACTATGAAATTCGGATTCTTCTCGTAAAAATTTAAGAGTTTATCCGCAAAAGCGGAATATTCGAAAAAATAATTTTCTTCTTTTATTATTTCAACCGGCCGGCCGGGGTGAATAAGACACTCCCCTTTGTCATTGAGTTCCGAATCTGTTTTTTCACTTTCACATCCGACACAATATTTCGCTTCATAATTTTTCTTGTAAATATAGCCGTTTTGGGATACCATTTTCCAAAATTCCTGTGCCGCTTTTTCATGATGCGGGTCTGTGGTGCGGATAAAATGAACATCATCATTTATTCCGAACATTTTCAGTTGTTCTTTAAAAGTTTCAAAACCTTGGTCCACAAAATCTTGTACTGCAAGATTTTTTTCTTCCGCCTTTTCATAAATCTTCATCCCGTGTTCATCAGTACCTGTATTAAAATAAACATCATACCCGACAAGTTTTTTATAACGGGCAATAGCGTCAGCCCGCACGAGTTCAAGCGCATGCCCCATATGTAAAGGAGCGTTTACGTAGGGCAGAGTTGTCGTGATATAAAAGCTTTTCTTTTCCATAAATCTCTATCTCCCTCGATTAATTGTTCGTTCTGAAAGAAATTTTCTTTTTTTCAAAATCACTCATTAATTCCATTATAAAAACAGCCACAGGGATGGCTAGAACCAACCCCCAAAATCCGCCCAATTCAAAACCTATCAGAGCGGCAATAATCACCACAAGTGGAGAAAGGCCCACCACGCTTTTTATGACCAGAGGAGAGAAGAGAAAAACTTCAAATTGGTGGAGTATTATGTACGCCCCGGAAACCATAAGGGCACTTGAAAGTCCGGCAGAAAGATAAGAAAAATAAACAGCCGGAATAAGCGAAATCAAAATGCCGTAAGGAATGAGTTCCATTATTCCCGCGATAATAGCGAGGAGAAGGGCGTATTGTATGCCTAAAAGAGAAAGCATAAGATAAGTCAAGATAAAAATAAGAACACCCAAAAGCATCTGCCCTTTCATCCATAGAGCAATCTTTTTTTGTGAGCGTTCCCATAAATCCACGGCATATTCTTCGTGTTCTATGGGTAAAATAATCCTCAAGAAATTCTGTATTCCTTTTTCCTGGATTGAAAGATAAAAAGAAATAAGCACGATGAGTATCACGTTGAAAATGCTTCCGAAGGCCACGGAAAGTATTTGGAAAAATCCTCCGGAAAGGGTGGAAATAAAAGCATTGGAAGTGGAGACGAGGGTAGTGAGAGACAGACTGTGTGAAAGATTGTTTATAATATCTTTGGCTCCGGAAAAAGCGTCATTGCTGAAATAATTCAAAATGGGTGAATTTGGAACGTAAGAAGATAGAAAAACGGAAAGATTGTAAATCTCGGTTATCAGAAGTGGGACAAAAAGATAAAACAACAGAGCTAAGAAAGCAATCGAACCGATATATAAAATCACTACTCCAAAAATCCTATTAACTTTAATTTTTTTGAAAAAGGGCACAGCCGACTCCACAAAAGAAGCTATTATTATGGCGGTCAAAATAACAAGCATCAGGTCCCGCAGGAACCAAAACAAATAAAATCCGAGCGCCACCAAAAAGAATCGGATTATGGTGCCAGTGCTTATTGAAATAGATTTAATATCATTCTTCTCAAACATATACACGCATATAATAGCATAAAAAAGCTTAATTTAAAACTTTAACAATTTCAAGAATTTTTGTTTCTCTTTGAACGGCCCAATGAGAGCCAAATTTAATTTGTTATTTTTGAAAATATCTTTAGCCAAAGCCTGTATTTGGTTTGCCGTCACTTTTTTAATTTCATTTGCTTTATTTTCAGGATTTTCAACCTCTTTCTTCAATAATTCCTGTCCGCCATAAAAATTGGCAATGTCATCGGTCGACTCAAGGGAAAGTTTCATATTGCCTATCAAGCACTCTTTGACTTTATTTAACTCTTCAAAACTAACTTTTCTATCTTTAAGTTTCCTGCATTCTTCCAAAACAGCTTCTATAACTTCATAAATTCTTTTATTATCCACACCGGCGGAAATCTGGAAGAACCCGTGGTCGGTATAAGGGTCGTTGTAAGCCCGCACATAATAGCCAACCCCCATTTCTTCGCGCAATTTTTGAAAAAGGCGTGAACTCATTCCACCTCCAAGAACTCCAGCCAAGACTGACAGAATAGCATTTTTTTTATCAAACAAATCCATACTGCGCACGCCCAAAACAAAATGAGTCTGGTCTGTCTTTTTAAAATTAACCAATACCTGCGGTTTTGTCTGTTTTTCTTTGACTTTCAACTTCTGCGTCTTTTTACCACGCGAAATACTGCCAAAAACTCTTTCCACTTCTTTTATCACTTCGTGCTCATTCACTTTCCCTGCCACCACTATGGTCGTCGCCTCCGGCAAATAATGCGCCTTTTTATATTTTATAAAATCATCGCGTTTCATATTTAAAATATTTTTTTTCTCTCCGGCGATATTCCATCCCGCCGGCTGGTCGCCATACAGAAGCTGCATTATCAAATCTTGCACGTGCCTGTTCGGCATATCTTCATACATATTTATTTCTTCAATAATAACCCCCTTTTCCTTCTGCATTTCAGTTTCCGGAAAAGTGGAATTCAAATAAATATCCGTCACCACATCAAAAATCTTTTTAAAATGCTTGGCATCCGACTTGGCATAGTATCCCGTATATTCCTGCGCGGTAAAAGCGTTGTATTGGCTACCAAGCGCGTCTAATTCCTTTGAGATATCTATCGCTTTAGGCCTTTTGACTGTTCCTTTAAAGCACATATGCTCCAAAAAGTGCGACAAACCGTTTATCTTTTTTGTCTCATATTTTGAGCCCGCTTCCACTAGTACCAAAACAGTGGCCGTGGGGTTATCTTTCATCGGCACTGTTATCAATCGCAAACCATTATGTAAAACTTTTTTTGTGAACTTCATTTATATTTTATCTTTTATATATTTTTCTAAATCTGCAACTTTAACTCTCTCCTGCTTTCCTGTATCTCTGTCACGGACCGTAACAGTATCATCCGTCAGCGTATCGAAATCTACCACTATGCAAAATGGTGTGCCGATTTCATCCTGCCTGCGGTAACGTTTGCCTATGTTGCCGTTATCATCCCATATAACACGGCCAAACTCAGTTTTAAGCGGGGCAAATACTTTTGTATTGGCGTATTCCATCAGCTCCGGTTTATTTTTTAATAATGGTGAAACAGCGCAAATAACCGGTGCAATACTGGGCTTAAACTTCAGATACGAGCGTATTTCTTCGTCTTTTTTGTCCTCAGCGTAAACGGAAAGAAGTAAAGCCAGAACGGCGCGGTCAACTCCGAAGGTCGGCTCTATAACGTGCGGAATAATTTTTTCTCCTTTTTCTTCATCAATATAATCAAGTTTGTGATTCGTTAAATCAAAATTAGTCCTGTAGGCAAGGCCAAAAAGCTCTTTCTTGCCGAAAGGATAATCAAATTCAAAATCTACGGTTCTTTTTGAATAATGCGCGCGGTCCCCATCCGAGACTTCAAGCTCGTGAATTTTACTCATATCAATGCCAACCTCCTCCATCCAGTCCAGCATCTCTCCTTTCCAATATTCAAAATATTTTTCCCAATCTTCGCTTCTCACAAAATATTCTATTTCCATCTGTTCAAATTCGCGGACCCGAAAAACGAAATCCCGCGGGGTTATTTCATTTCTGAACGCCTTGCCAATTTGCGCCATACCGAAAGGAAGCTTTGGGTGAAAAGCGTCTACAGTATTTTTGAAATTCACAAACATTCCCTGCGCCGTCTCCGGACGAAGGTATGAAATAGCGGAAGAATCGTCCGATGCACCAATGCGCGTCTGGAACATCATATTAAATTTCTTCGCTTCACTTAATTTTCCTCCACAATTCGGGCATTTTGCCTTATTCTCTATCTGGTCTTCGCGAAATTTATTTTTACACTTTTCGCATTCCACCATAGGGTCTGCGAAATTGGCGACGTGCCCGGCATTTTGCCAAACTTCCTGCCGCATCAGTATAGCCGCGTCAATGCCATACATATCGCGCCTGTTATCCACGAATTTTTTCCACCAGCTTTGCTTGATATTGTTTTTCAAAGCCACTCCGAAATGTCCCCAATCCCAAGTGCCCGCGAGCCCTCCGTAAATCTCAGAGCCCGGAAATATAAAACCGCGTCTTTTGCAAAGCGATATTATTTTTTCCATTAAGTTATCTTTTTCCATAAAATTTTTTAATTTACCACTCTATCTCCGTTGCCGGGGAAAGTCGGGTCATTCAAAAGTCTGGTATCAAGCGACGTTTTGTTTACCGTCACATCCACATTAGCAAAATCATCGTGTCCGGTCAAAATCGTATTATTTATGATGGCGGGCAAAGTGCCGACTTGAGAAAGAGAAGGGTTAAGCTCTACCTGAAAAGAAACGTTTCTTTCCGCTTCCGTAATACCCGTGCCTGGGGGAATTCCACCCACATTCCAAATTATTTGCTGTGAGGAATCATCATAAGTCAGATCTTCCGTCGGAGGAGAAATTGAGCCCACAAACCGCGCCCAAGGTGGAAGGGTGGAAGTCACCTCCGCTTTTGAAATATTATTCGCTGTATTTGAAAGAGACCAGACAATAGTATAGGTAGTTTTTTGTTCTGCTTGCGGAGGTATCGGCCCGGTATTGGTAAAAGGTCCTGAGTAATAAAGCGCTTTTGTTGAAAGTCCTACGTCCGAAATGACATTTATGACACTTGAATCATCACTGCTTAATTCCGTGATAATGCCGCCGTCCTCTGCTTGTTCTCCTGTTATGGAAACATCTATGTTTATGGTTGGAGAAGACATAATCCCCCCCGAAGCGGAAAAGAGGGGCAGAGAGGAAAGGGAGAAAGACACAGCTCCGGAATCGCCCGGGTTTACTTCCAAAAAATTACTTTGATAGTTCTTGTCCCAGGTTATTAAATTCTGGGATGAATCATAAAAACCTTGGACCGCGGATATCGTGTTGCGGTCCACGGCGTTACCCGAGATTTTTGCCGTGATTTTTAAATTATTTATTTTTGTATCTAAATTGTTTACCCAGCGTATCTGACCTTGAACCGGAGTCTTGGTATCTATAGCATACTGTGATTGAGACACTCCGTTCACGAAAAGATTGGCATCAATTGAAGGCTTTTTTATGGAAACAGCGTATTGCATAGAATTAAAAACAACTCCGATTGAGGACTTATCCGAATCAGACTGCGTACCACTTGATATATTGAATATTTTCTGGTCCCCATCAAAAACGCCAACCATCTTGCCATCTATGGAAATATCACGCTCCGCGCCGGGAGCGATATCTCCCAAGTCCCAGACATTGTTGCCTATGGAAGGAGCGGGATTTGCTTTCACAAATTGAAAACCTATCGGGTAATCAATTTTCATAAGGATGCCAGATACGGTCTTGGTGGAGTTTAGTGTGGATTTTACCAGAAGAGTAATATCTTGGTTTGAAGTCGCCTCAGTGGGAGCGTCAACTGAAAGATTGATGGGTGTTGAATTTATGGAAACATTATAAGTCGTATCTTTCACAAAGATGGCATTTGAACCTTCCACTCTGTATTCCAGAGAAATATCTATCTGATTCGTGCTTCCCTGCTCGCCAAAGAGCACAAGCTTCAAATTCTCGTCTTTTACTCCACCCGCGGGAATCGTCCCCAATGAAATGCGAAGATGGTTATTGTCTTGTGTCAGAGTATCACCGGCGCTTTTCGGATATTCCACCACCAGGTCAACCAAGTCAAGCGGAGAACTGTTCCTGTTTGTCACCTGAACCAAAAGAGGATAGTCTTCTCCGCCAGCAGTGAAAGCGTTAGAAAGCACGGAGATATCAATATTGTCGTTCGAAACGCTGTTGCTGTTGCCGAAAAACATATAAGCCGCGTAACCCAGAGCCAAAACAAAAAAAACTATTGAAAATATAAAAAATTTCTTGAACATAGATGTCTTCTTAAAAAAATTCTCTTCAAGGCTCGGCCCCTCATCTTCTTTCTTCTGCCAGGAATCCATCACGTCTCTTTTTTGGAAGTGCGGAAAGCTGTCACGATGCTCTATTTTCGTCTGATAATCTTTATTAAAGAGTTTGCTTTTCAACTCTTCTATCCTATTTAATTTCTCTCTGTCATTTAAGGGCATCCTTTGATTATAGCATCTAAAACGAGATAAAAAAAATCTCCGCGGGGGTAAATTAGCTCACAAATGTGTCTCTTTGAGCGCTTTGTTTATTTGATACAATATCTTCGCTCTGTTCTCTCCAGCTTTAAATATCAGTTCCTCCTCAAACGGCGACCTGATGAAATCTTTCAAGATTTCATTGCCTCCTATATAGCCAAGATTGTTAAGAATACGCAACACAATAACGGCTTCAATGCTATGCAATTCCTCTTTAGTTTCGGATTTTTCTAAAATAGACAATCCATTCAATAAATCAGCAAACAAAATTTCATTCGGGTCTTCTCCGGCGAGCAGGCGTTTTAAGAGTTTGGAAATGCTCGCAAAAACTTTAAGAATTTCGGGCTCCTGTAATTTTTCCAGCTTATTCGTTTTTGAAACATTTGTAATTCGCCAGAAATCTCTGCCTTTTACCAAATCGATTTTCAGATAAGCAAAATCCTGCAACACAAAACGCAGTTTGGAAGACATTTTGCGGACACCCTGCGCGGAAGCAAAAACGAGACCCAGGTCGCGGGTAAAAACAGAATAATATTTCCCTGTTTCTCCAAAATTTCCGCTACCCAATATTATTCCTTCCGTGTGATAAATGTGGTGCATTATAAATCTTCTTCTTTCCCTATTTCCAAAGCTTTATACCCTATATTGTGCTTTCCCAAAAACTTGGTCGGAATACTGTTCAGAAACTTGCCATCTTTGATATTCCAATCATGCACAGGAAAACATATTCTAGGCTTCAGCTCAATCGCATAATCTATAGAGTCTTTTATTTTGAGCCACGGCGCCAAGGCGGGCAGAGCCAGAATATCAACTTTTTTATTCGGATTGGTAAAAGCATCGCCCGGGTAAAATAAATCTTTGCCGATAAAATAACCGGTGTTTTGTACCTGGCCATAATCCTCGTATATTTCCGCGTGTTTGTCGCCATGAGCTTCCAAGTAAACTCCGACAAATTCTCCAGACTGGTTGTCTTCCAATTTTTGGTATTTGATTCCGGCTTTACCGATAATTTTGCCGACTCCGCCATTTGTCACAACAACGGCGTTCGGATTATTTTTTAATATATTTTTCAGCGAATCAACATGTAAATGGTCAGCGTGTTCGTGGGTAATAAGCACAAGGTCGATATTTTTCTCCATTTCCTGCTCGGAAACGGTATAAGAACCCGGGTCTGTCATTACTCTCTTCCCATCTATTTCTATAACCAAACAGCAATGCCCCAGTTTTTTGACTTTCATAACTATATTTTATCAATCTTTACTTTAAAAACCAACTCGTCAATTTTTATTTCATCGCCTTCGTTTCTTTTAAATTCTATTTTTGACGCGAGAATTGTTTTTAAGAGTTCAGCTTCAAATTTTTGGATTAATTTTCTGCCTTCATCGCTGGTTTCAACCATGAGCGAAACCATATCACTTGGGGTAAGCCCTATCTTCTTGCGCATATCTTGAATAGCACGGACTAATTCCCGATAGTCCCCTTCTTTTTTTAATTCTGGGGTGATTTTTACATCCAATTCTCCTTCACCAATCTGAATTTTTTTTACATTTAGTTCATCTTTTACAAGATCAATTACGCTAGTTTTTAATTGATACCCAAATGTATTTGAAAGGGCGAGGGGCTGTCTAACTTTTATTCCAGCCTTTTGTCTGGCTTCTAATCCAAGAGAAACAACTTTGCGAGCTTCTTCCATATCAGGAATAATTTTTGATTTACCAAACGAAAAAATTCTTGATTGTTTTTTAGGCCAACTTGCTAAATGCACACTTTCTACATCCCCGCCTGCTCCCGAACTATCGTGAGGGCGGGCAGGATTTTTATTCATTAATTTCAGCCAAATATCTTCAGCGGCAAGCGGCACGAACGGAGCCATCAATTTTGCCAAGGTTTTTAACACAAAATACAAAGTGAGCTTAGCTTCTTTATCGCCATTTTTAATTCTGTCTCGTGAACGGCGCAAATACCAAGTGGAAAGATCCCCTATGAAATCACGTATAGCCCTTACCGGTTCAAGCAGCTTATAATCGTCAAGATATTTAGTCGTCAGATCCGTCAATTCATCCAATTTGGCCAAAATCCAAACGTCCAAAATATTTTTCGATTTGAGTTTGCTATTATTTTCTATTTTTTTATCTCTATACAACTCATAAAACGCCAAAACGTTGTAAAGCAAACCGAAAACTTGTCGGTGAAGTTCAAGCACTGTTTTTTCATCGAAATTCTTGGACTCGCCCGGTTGATTTATGGAATACATCCAAAGCCGCAGTGTGTCCGCGCCATATTTCTCTATCGCTTCCCAGGGGTCAACGATGTTGCCCAATGATTTGGACATTTTTTTGCCTTTGGCATCCAGCAAGTGTCCCAGACAAATCACATTTTTATACGCCTTGCCACGGCCCATTAAAATCCCAACGGCATGCAGAGTATAAAACCATCCCCGAGTTTGGTCTATCGCCTCAGAAATAAAATCTGCCGGATACCCCACGCCATCCACCCATTTTTTATTTTCAAACGGGTAATGGTCTTGCGCGAACGGCATTGCCCCGGAATCAAGCCACACATCCATCACTTCTTTAGCGCGCACGAGATTACCGCCACATTCACATGTCAATTTAACTTCATCAATATAAGGTCTATGCAAATCCAGCTCATAATTTTCATTATGCGGGAGCAAATTAAAATTAATTTCTTTTATCTCAGCGTTTTTAAGGTCAATAAAAGGGTTTTTGCTTGATAAATTATCTAACGACATTCCCTTTGTGATAAAACTTAGGGCATTGTTTGCCCCAGCGTGGCTAATGATTAAAATATTTTTGCCGGAATATTTCGTATCCAGTTCATAAATAAAATCTCCAACTCTTTTTATTAACCCCGCAAAGCTTTCACCGTCGGGCAAAATTTCCTTCGGTTTATCCAAATAATCTACGTCATAATATTTATCAAAAATAGATTTGTCTTTACCTTCAAAAAATGAACTGGTTTCCCATTCTTGGATTCGTTCATCATAAATAACTTTCTCCACTGGAAAATTAATCTGCTCACAAATCATTTTAGAAGTTTCTTTGGCTCTTTCTAATGTTGAAGAAAAAACAATATCAACTTTTTCTTTAAAATTCTTAGAACTTTCCAATACCTGCTTTTTCCCTTTTTCAGTCAACTTGGCGCCGTACTCAACATCATCATGAAAAATGCCGCTAGCTATATTATTCTCCGCTTCCCCGTGCCGTATTACAAAATATTTGTTGCCTGATTTTTTTGTTTTTTCTTTTAGTTCTTCCACGCTTCCAATAACATCAAATTTTTTGCAAGACTCACAAGTCCAGACCGGAAGCGGAGTCCCCCAATAACGCTCGCGGGATATCGCCCAATCTTTAATATCCTTAAGCCATTCGCCAAAACGTCCGTCGCGGATATGTGATGGCTCCCAATTGATACTTTTATTTTCCTCAATCATTTCTTCCTTGATTTTCGGGTCAGACATTTTGATATACCAAGAATCGCGCGCGTAATAAATAAGCGCGGTATGGCAGCGCCAGCAATGCGGGTATGAGTGTTCGTATTTTTCTTTTTTAAACAGAAGTTCTCTGTGCGCCAAATCTTTGATAATATCAACAGCCACTTCTTCATCCCGCACAAATCTGCCTTCTAAAAATCCCGTACCTGCCAAAAATTTACCATCAAGACCGACAAGATGATGTTTCGGCAAACCGATTTTTGTCCCCAACACGAAGTCATCCTGACCATACATCACAGCCGTGTGTACTACACCTGTACCGTCTTCTGTGGTCACAAAATCCGCGCCGTAAACCTTGTAGGCTTTTTCCATTTTATGTTTTTCTGTCTCAAAAATAGTGTTGGCAAGATAAGGATAAAGTGGTTCGTATTCCAAACCAATTAAATCTTTGCCTTTTAATTCCTCAACAATTTTATATTCCCCATCTATTACAGATAAACGCGCTTTTGCTAATATAAAAAATTTATTTTCTTTTTCTATTTTTACATAATCAATATTTTCTCCAACAGCCAAAGCAACATTCCCAGGAAGCGTCCACGGCGTCGTCGTCCAAGCGAGAATATATGTATTAGCCGAACCCGCATGCTTTTGCGAATGGTCTGGCTGGGGTCGGGGCCCCAGGGAACCGAGGACCTGAGTAAAAGTATCGGGTGGGGCGATATGGAACTTTACGTAAACCGACAAATCTTTCACGTCTTCATAACCTTGAGCAAGTTCGTGTGAGGAAAGAGCCGTTCCGCAACGCGGACACCATGGCACAACCTTGTAATCTTTATAAAGCAAATTCTGCTCATTTACTTTTTTCAAAACATTCCACACAGATTCGATATAAGTATTGTGATAAGTCACATAAGCATTTTCTTGGTCCACCCAATAACCTATGCGCTCGGTAAATTTAGCCCAGAGGTCCGTGTATTCCCAGACGCTTTCTTTACATTCTTGATTAAATTTCGCGATGCCATATTCTTCAATCGCTTTTTTGGAATTAAGCCCTAGTTTTTTTTCCACCTGAAGCTCTACTGGCAAACCGTGTGTGTCCCATCCGCCTTTGCGGCGAACGTGAAAACCCTGCATTGTTTTATATCTAGGGATGGCATCCTTGAATGCTCGGGCTTCCAAATGGTGGATTCCCGGTTTGCCGTTAGCCGTCGGCGGACCTTCATAAAAAATAAACTCTTTTTTCCCTTCGGTTTGTTTCAGAGATTTCTCAAAAATTTTATTTTCTTTCCAGAACTCCAAAACCGCTTCTTCCCGCAACGCTGTTTCTGATTTTCTTGTCCCGTTAGAAACAGGTTCACTTTGTGAACCGTTGTTTCGCACGGGATTATTCATTTCGTTTTCAGCCATATATTAGCTGATTTTAGCACAAAGTTCTTACTTTTACATCCTTTTTAATAATTTACAAAATTTCTTTTTTATAACAATCATCACAATATAATTTCCAATTATCATTTGAGTTATACATAGTTTTAATATCTTTTTTACATAAGCTACAAATACCGTTAAACATCCTATAATTTCCTATATAATTATATCTATCTTTCATTCTTTTATTTGGATGAACATCTGGAATAGGGATATTATAATTTCTATAAAATTCAAGCTCGCTATTTACAATTCTAAATGGCCGTCCAGTTTTTCGGCAAATAAGCGCTTTTGTAAGAATTTCATCTTTTACATCTTGAATCAAATCAGGAATTTCCTCTGTCGGCAACAAAGACATACCTTGTGTATCAGTATCTGTGTCTGACTGCCAAAGCCCACCAATTTTTATAATTTCGTCTTCATTCAAAGGAAATGCTAAGGTTGCCAGAGAACCATTATAAGCAAATGTACTCATCGAATATGGGAAAAATTCCCCATATTCTCCCTTTTTTAACAAAGACAATTTTATATTATCTAATTCTTCATAATATTTTTCTTTTTCATATTGCCGATTAAATATACAATAACTTTTATTTTCTAATCCAATACAAGCAAAACAATATTCTATATTTCTGCAATTAATTACAAATTCGGATTCAAGAATAAATTTTGAAGCAAAGGAAAACTTTACATTTGCTGATTTAGAGCCAACTCCAATTGTTTGATAAAGTTTTTCTGAACCACCAGAAATAGAGGCATCCATAGAATCCTTGTGTCCAATAATTTGATCACAATGTAAAACATGCTCTGTTAAAACTGTGTCAATAACATCATGACAATTTCTAGAATTAGAAATATTAACCCCTGAAACATTTTCAACTCTTTCATGCCGCTCAGCACGAGCTGGATGTGATTTTACAAATTTCCAAAAATCTTCTTTGACTTGATTGGTAAAATTTCTACTTCTTAAATTAATTTCAGAAATTTTATTTTCATATTCTTTTTTTGTAAACTGAATATTCCAAATACAATTACTTTTATTTCTTAAATTCACACAACCAAAACAATCAATGCAATTATTACAGTCATAAAGAAATTGGGAATTAATACAATTATCTGAAAAGTATAAATATCTACAATTATAACATTTTTCACAAAATACCAATTCATAGGAATTTTCAATAAAATGCGAACTAAAAATATCCATAACTGAACGGGAATCGTTAACTCCCACTGAATACCAAACATTTTCTGAATTCCAACCACCACTAACATAATATCCGTTTTTCAAATTCCTGCCATTGAGAGAATATTCGCTGTTAACATTTGATGGGTCACGAATTATGGCAGGTTGAGGAACCTTGAAACGTAGTTCTAACAACTGCTCAAAAAAATTCTCATTTTCCTTGTAATTTGTAGCATACGAATATGGATCAAAATCATTTTTATAACTTTTAAGATCATAAACAATTAAAGATGATGCAGGTGGAACAAAAGAAATCATCTTATTATCTTTCCCTGGAGCATTATTATCTCTTTTATATAAATTTATTGAATTTACAAAAGCAAAACGATTTTGTCGTCTACATGTAGGACACTGTTTGGGTGGTGGTACTTTTAAAATTTTATAAAATTCAATATCTTCGTCTGTAATTTGGAAAATTCCTTCACAGTATTTAGATATATCATGTTGTATACATTCACGACTATGAGGAATAATCTTCTCTAAAATTTCACCTATGGCGTTGTCAAATTTTGGTGTTTTATTTATCATTTTTAAAATTAAATCTTACATCCTCTCCGGAGCCTTTATACCCAGAAGATATAACCCATTTTTCATAATAAGAGAAAAGGCTAAGGTAATGGCTATTTTATATGGCGACTCTTCGTCGTTTTTATCTATGATTTTTGTATTACCATAATAGTTATTGAAGGCGCGAGCCAAGTCTATCAAATAATTCGCTATATAATGCGGTTCAAATTCTTCTGCTCCTCTTAATACGATTTCAGGAAATCTGTATAACAACTTTTCGATTTCTGATACATAAAGGTCGGACCTTTTTGAAGATTTAAGGTCCGACCTTAAGAATGCAAAACCAGGCAATATATTTTCCGTTTTTGCTTTTTCTAAAATGGAATTGGCACGGGCATATGAATATTGCAAATACGGTCCCGAATCTCCCTCAAAAGAAATAGACTTCTCAAAATCATAAATAATGTTCCCACCGATATTTTGTTTCAAAATGGAATATTTCAAAGCAGAAACTCCGACATCAATACTTACCTGCTTTTTTTCTTCCTCCGTAAAATTCCTATCTTCTATTTTTTTCGAAATTTCCGCGCAAGATTCTAAAATCAAAGATTCGCCAGTAACCACATTACCCTTTCTGGAAGACATTTTGCCTGTTGCGAGACGCATCATTCCGTGGATAATGTGTTTCATTTTTGAAGCTATCTCCGGACTCATTATTTGAAGCGCTTTAGCCACAACTTTCATATATTCTTCCTGTTCGTAAGCCGTCACCACCACGGACATATCCAAATTTTCTTTTTCAAATTTTGTCTTTGTCAGCCCTAATTCTTTCGTTTCATAGGTGGGTAAACCGGCAGATGTTATAAAAACCCTAGTATGGAGTTTTGGGTCATATTTTTCGGCTTTAAATACGATAGCTCCGTCTGATTTTTCAAAAATTTTGCCTAAATTCTCATTTACGAGTTTTTGCCCTATCGGAGCCATAAGACTCTCAAAAAAATAATAATTGAAACTTGTGCCAAGCACTTTATAAATTTCTTCAAAGGCTTCCAAGGTCACTCTCCTTCCCCAGTCATAAACCTGGTTTATTTTTTCATCGCTCCTATCGTAAATTTTTTTATTTATTTCATCAATTTCTTTTTTAGCCAGCTCGTCTGTGTCATAAGCGTCACTTCCTGTGGCGTAACATTCACCTATATACTGCGCGAGAATTGATGGGGACGCAGACTCATCGGCCGGAGGCCCGGCTTTATGCATACCATAAATCGCTTTCGCTACATGCGGGCCGACATCGCCTTGGTAATTGGCTCGAATGATTTTTGCCCCGGAAAATTCAATAATTCGTGAAATGGATTCACCTATGGCATTGCTCATCAAATGCCCGATATGAAAAGGCTTGAAAGGATTGGGGTCCGTGTATTCCACCATTATTTTTTTGCCTTCAAAAAGTTTGTTTTGTCCAAAATTTTTATTTTCCAGGATTTCTTCTATGCTTTTTATAAAAAATTCTTGAGATAAATAAAAATTAATAAAGCCGTTTTTAACTTCTATGTTGCTAAGGTATGGCCTTAAATCTTTAAAAAGGTCCTGCCTTAGTAATTTTTTTATTTCTTCAACTATCTTTTCTGCAAGTTCTTTTAGATTGGCTTTATTTTTTTTGGCCAAAACCATTGCCACATTCGTAGAATAATCCCCCATCTCTAAATCTGCCGGGTGTTCAAGAACAATATTCTCGGTCTCTACCTTGAGATTTTTGAGAGCATTTTTTATTAAATTTTCTATTTTTTCTTTCATCTATTTGTGTCCCGTACTTCCTTCACGCCCTTCTCCGCGCACAGTTTCAGATATTTCCGACACTTCCACAATATCGCAATGTTCAAACTTTTGAATGACCATTTGGGCGACTTTATGCCCTTTTTCCAAAATAACCTCTTTGTCTCTGCTGTTCCATAGACACATTATAATTTCCCCCCTGTACCCCGCGTCAATCACACCGCCAAAAACTTTCAGCCCGAGATTGAAAGAAATGCTTGATTTATCCCAGATAAGCCCAACATAACCTTCTGGTATTTCCACTGCCACTCCGGTATGTACACGCTCCTGCTGATGAGGAGGAAAAACTACGTCTTCAATGGCGTAAAAATCCATCCCCGCATCGCCCGGATGCCCGTGCGTCGGCAATTTCGCGTCTTCTCTTAATTTTTTAACCTTTATTTGCATAATTATATATTAATTAATTTTCTAACTATTTTAACAACTTGCTTTGGTGACAATTTACTATTGTTTATTTCAAAATTGTTCTTTACTGGAGCTGGTGTTGTCCAATCTTTAGTTCCTTTTTTTATATTTATAATCTGCCTCATAATTTTAACATCTTTTAACTTATTAAACTTTTTCCTGGAATTTCCAGAGACACGCTTCAACAAAACTTTAGGGCTGGCTGTCAGGTGAATAAAATATACAATTCCTCCAGTTTTTTCAATGATTGATTCCACTTTTTTAACGTAAGCAGGGTCGCTCAAACCGGTCTTAGAAACATATCCTGCTGAATAAGCATGAGTCATAACGATATTTATTTTTGCCTTAGATATCTCTTCAATAATGTCTAACCTTAGCTTCTCACAAAGGCGGTCCATACTCAGCGTTCCCCTATCAAATAAATCTTTAACCACATCATAAGTATGATGATTATGATAAAGCTTATATCCTGTTTGCTTATGGAATTCATTGGCGACAGTATATTTACCCACAGCAAACGGTCCGTAAAAAATCACAACATTAAACTTAGACCTATTATTTTTTGATGATTTTTTTGACTTCTTCATAAATTTTTTCGTGGATATTTGCGGGCGTATTCAAAACTCCACCCTTTACACATTCTATTTTGACCCAGCCCTTTTGGGTTTTAGCGAGCCAAAGCGCCGTTTTATTTGAATTCGTAAGGTACGGGATATTGCCTTCCACAATATCTTTCTTTTTGCCCATATAAGCGCGGGAAGATTTTTTATTGCGTTCTTTTATTAATTTTAGAATTATATTCATCGGAACACTTAAATAAAAAACTCTGTCCGGCCTCGGAATCTTAAAAACTTCATATTCCATTTTATCCAGCCATTTTATAAAATCATTTCTTTTTTTGGTGTTTTTGATTTTACCGCCCTGATGGATTTGATTGGCACTCACATATCTGTTTGCCAAGACGATATAACCTTTTTTGAGCCAACTTTTTATTTCTTCCGAAGATTCCCACCTGTCCGCCGCGTAAGAGATGGAAGCTATTTTGGGGTGAACATTTATCCAGTTGTAATACTGCATAGAAAGACAATGCCCTATAAAAGCGCCAAAAAAGTTTTTATAGTACTCCGGGAAATCCAAAACTTTCACGGTATGTCCGTCCTCTTTCAGCCTTTTCGCCAAAAGTTTTATCTGCGTCGCTTTTCCGCTTCCATCCGTACCGTCTATGACTATTAGTTTGCCCTTTTTTGCCATATAGAAAATATAGCAGAAAAAGCGTTAAATTGAAAATTATATTCCCAAAATTTTTAATCCTCTTTTAATCACAACGAAACCATAGCCCCAGAGGAAAGGCAACCATAAGGGCATTAAGCCAAAAAGAGTATTTCTTACAAAAGTTTCAACACCAGTACTGACAAAAACAACTTCAGACAGCATCATCATAAAAAATCCGAGAAGAAATATCAAAATATCTCCTTTTTCTTTTTTAATAGAAAATGAAACTAAAATAATTATTATATATACAAGTGTGAGAAGATAATCATTCCGAATAACCGGAATAAGTCCAATCATTATCAAAATCGGAACTATATTTAAAATAAAATTAATTGTTCTATTCATAAATCATTATAAAATTTTTTTAAAACCTCTTTAAAATAAGTATCCATCGGCTCTAATTTAGAAATATCTTCTAAACTTAGCCACTTATAATCATCATGTTCATCGCTAAGCGATACTTCGCCATCAGCTTCACCTATATATGTAAGTCTAACAATATGTTTTCCTGCTATCCTCAAAATATCTTGCGCAGTGATTAATTTAGGTTCTCCTGTAATATCAAGGCCGGTTTCTTCCACAACTTCTCTTTTTAAATTTTCAATCAAAGAAGCTCCGGGATTTATTCGTCCACCGACAATATCCCATTTTGGTCCAACTTCCGGATATTTTTCTGCCGAACGGCGGACTATAAGATATTTACCATCTTTATTCTCAAGCAAAATTTTCACACCGACTTGCAGTTCCATATTATTTTTTTTTATTCCGCTTTAGTTAAGTAAAGTAATTAGTATTAGGATTTCTATCTATCAATTCATGGGCTTTTTTCATTTCATCGGGTGTGTTAATGTAAATAATTTTAAATTTACCTGAAGTTGTCTTGCTTTCATAATCACAAGTCGTTTCAAGAATGTGACATAATCCCCAATAAATCCATTTACCTTTTTCTGTTTTTTCTACTAAAAAGTTTCTGACTGGAGGAACCTGATATATTCTGATATCTTTTTTATTTTTAAATTCAAAAATTTTGTCTTGAAAATTTGAAGCCAAAAAGTTCTTTCTTAAATGAATATTAAAATCAAGCTCTTTTGGAAAACCTTGTTCCCGAGTTATTACTAAACTATCATTGATTTCAATAATTGATCCCATATTATTTCCCTGAAATAGAGTATCCACCGTCAACCAATAGCGTCTGGCCGGTAATAAAGCTGGCTTTATCGCTCGCCAAAAATAAAATCGCTTCAGCTATCTCCTCCGGCTTTCCAACTCTGCCCACTAGCGAAGTTTTTGCTTTTTCCATTGCCTTAGCGCTAGTTCTTGTCAAAGACATCGGGGTATCGGTATATCCTGGAGCAACAGCATTAACAGCAATATCCGGAGCAAATTGCTTGGCTAATGAGGAGGTGATAACTATAATAGAGGCTTTAGAGGCGGAATATGCTGAATTGCCGGCAGTAACTTGGTATCCTTTAATTGATGAAATGTTAACTATTCGGCCATATTTATTTTTTTGCATCTGTGGAATAACTACCTGACAAAAATGCGTTGTCCCTAGAACATTGGTCTTTAAAACATTGAGCCATATTTCATCTGTGGATTCTAGAAAATCTTGATTAATAGAAATTCCTGCTGAATTAACCAGAATATCAATTCTTTTGACTTTTTTCAAAACTTTAGCGACAGCTGACTCCACAGCAACCTTGTCAGACACATCGCAAAAAATATATTCGCAGTTCAATTCTTTGGCCAAACTTTTCAATTCCTCGCTTTCGGCTTTCCCATGCAAAATAGGCGTCGCGCCATATTCTTTGGCTAGTATTGCCGTTGCTCTGCCAATCCCCGAAGACGAACCTGTTATTAAAATATTTTTATTTTTTAGCATAAATTTTTATACAAACTTTTTTGGTATCGGGAATTTTTTGGCTAGTTTTTTAATTTCTTTGTGCACGGATTCTTTTAATTTTTTATCATCTTTATTTTTGAGCGTCTTTATCATAAGCTCGGCGACATATTTGCATTCTTTTTCTTTGAAGCCCCGCGTAGTGATGGCCGGCGTGCCGAAACGAATTCCCGACGGGTCAAGAGGTTTCCTGGTATCTCCAGCGATAGCATTCATATTGAGCGTAATGCCCACTTCATCAAGCACTGTTTGCGCTTCTTTGCCTGTCACCCCTAAAGACCCGTAAACATCAGCTAAAATAAGGTGATTGTCGGTGCCTCCGCCTATCATCCTGATTTTATTTTTATGGAAAACTTCCTCCATGGCCTTCGCATTTTTTAAAATTTGCTTGGCATATTTTTTATATTTCGGAGTCATCGCTTCTCCGAAAGCCACGGCCTTGGCGGCAATAATATGCATATGCGGACCGCCCTGTATACCGGGGAAAATAGCTTTATCAATTTTCTTGGCAATTTCTTCATTCTCCCGAGTAAGGATTATGCCTCCCCTAGGGCCGCGAAGAGTCTTGTGGGTAGTGGAAGTGATAATATCAAAACCATCATCAAACGGATTACGGAGCACTCCGGCGGCAATCAAGCCCGCGATATGCGCCATGTCAGCCATAGTGATAGCACCCACTTCGTGGGCAATATCCACAAACTTTTTATAATCAAGCTGACGGGAATAAGCAGAGAATCCGGCCAAAATTATTTTGGGCTTTTTTTCCAAAGCCACCCGGCGAAGGTCTTCATAATCAATCTCTCCCGTGTCCGGGTTTTTCATTTTGTATGTGACAAAATTATAAATTTTTGCCGGAAGAGTCATAGGGTGCCCGTGCGTTAAATGTCCGCCGTGGGAGAGGTCCATACCTAAAACAGTGTCCCCGGGTTGTAGCAATGCGAAATACACCGCCAGGTTCGCAGGGGCGCCGGAATGCGGTTGAACATTCGCGAATTTGCATTTAAATAATTTACACACACGCTCTATCGCCAGACGTTCCACCTGGTCGGTAAAATCTTGTCCGCCATAATACCTGCGCCCCGGATAACCTTCGGAATACTTATTTGTAAACACCGAGCCATTCGCTTTCAAAACATCTTCGGAAACATAATTCTCGGACGGAATAAGTTCCAATCCTTCTCTCTGCCTTTTTTCTTCCGCTTTTATTAACTTTTCTATCTGTTTATCCCGCATAGTTTTATTGTATCACTATTACTTTTGGAAATAAAACGACGGAGTAAAGCCGTCAGATTTCATAACTATAGCGCCCAAAAGGTCAGTCCTGAAGATTTTTGCGCCAAAAGAAGAAAGAGTGTCTAATGTCTCCTGATGCGGATGACCATATTTATTGTCTTTGCCGTCCGAGATGAGAGCATAAACAGGAGAAACAGCTTTTACGAATTCCGGAGATGAGGAAGTACGTGAACCATGATGCCCTACTTTCAAAATAGTGCTGCTAAGCTGCGCTGTAGAATTTTCTTTGAGAACGATGCCTTCTGTTTTTATCGTAGCATCTCCGGTGAGCATCACGGAAGTATTGCCATAAGAAAGTTTCGCCACGACTGACCCGTCATTCGTGGCCCAGGAAGAAACATCCCGGTCGGGAAATAAAATATCAATCACCGCCCCGCCGCCAATATCTAGTCTCATTCCCCTTTTTGCTAAAATATCTGGAATATTATCTTTTTTTATTTCATCTTTTAAATTTTGATATGTTTTAGAATCGGTCAGTGTGCCTGGTTCGAACATTTCACCCACTTCATAAGTTTTCAAAACGTCCAAGAATCCGCTGATATGGTCGGAGTCCGGATTAGTAATCAAAATAGCATCTATTTTTCTGTCAAAGGGAGACATCACGCGGGAAAGCTGGTTTAAAATTTTCTTAGGCGGTCCGCCGTCAAATAATATTTGCGTACCCGTAGGAGATTCAATGAAAAGAGCGTCTCCTTGTCCAACATCCAGCATAGCAAAGGTGAGACTAGGGTGGGATTTTTGCCAATCAAGGTAAAAAATAAAAATATTTGCCGTTAAAAGCAAAAATACAAAAAGAAGTAAACAATATTCTTTGCAGTATTTCTTGTAAATTAAAAACATGTTATAATATTAACACGAATATATCTCCATTATAATTATAAATTAACATTAACTAAATTATGCAAAAATTTGAAGAAATAAAATTTAATATCGGTCCATTGAAAGGTATATCGGCCAAAAACATAGAAGAGCATTTAAAGCTCTATGCGGGGTATGTGAAAAATACTAACCTTATATTCGAAAAAATAGGAGAATATATGGCTGCTGACCCGGAAAAAAACGCTTATGTCATAGGAGAGTTGCAAAGAAGGCTTGGTTTTGAATTCAATGGTATGCGAAATCACGAATACTATTTCAAGTCTTTAGAAGGAGGCGCGAAACAATTGCCTGCCAACTCCCAATTTAAAAAGGCCATAGAAAAATACGTGCCGGATTTCGAAAAATGGCTGCCAATGTTTAAAGGTCTGGCTATGACCCGCGGCATTGGTTGGGCAGTATTGTATTGGGACAAACAAAGCCAAGAAATGATTCCTGCCTGGATAGATGAACAGCATTTGGGCCAATTAAACGGGCTTAATTGGATTTTAGGTATTGATATGTGGGAACACGCTTTCGTTTACGATTACCCGACATCGGAAAAGAAAAAATACGTGGACGCTTTTTTTGAAAATATCAACTGGGAAGTGATAGAAGAAAATTTCAAAAAGGCTCAGTAAAAAAACTCTTAATGCTTCTGCCAAAAAGTCTATAAATAAAATAGATGTAAATCAGCAGTGTAAGAATAAATGGAAAATTCGGTATGGATAATGCCGCAAAAGGGACATTTGAGAAGAAACTTATGACAGAAAGTTCATAATGCAGAAAGATATATGATACAAAACCAAACGGCACGGAGAGCATATACCAAATGATGCCGGCAAAACCGGTTATAAAACCTAAAATCATAGTGAACGGTATAAAAGGCAAGATTAAAATATTCGCAGGCAAGGCCACCAGAGAAAGATTACCCATCTCATAGAGGATAAATGGGAAAACAAAAATATAAGCGGCAGTGGTGATCGAAACAATATCCCGCAATCCAAAACGCGGCGTTACCCATAAAAAATATTTCTCTATTTTCGGCGCGAAAAATATGACGGCCACAGTCGCGATAAAAGAAAGCTGGAAGGAAACGTCAAAATACAGAATAAAAGGATTTATTAAAATCATAGACACGCCCGCCAGTATCAATGCCCGCCCGACATCGTAATTTCTGCCTATGAGTCGAGAAAACAGAGCGAGAGTTGCCATTATGCCCGCCCGGATTGCCGTGGAAGAACCGCCTGTCATTAAAACGAAAAGCAAAATAGATATTATTCCGGCTCCGATTCCTATATTTTTAGGAAAAGGAGAAAGAATCTTCATAATCCACTCGGCGACAATCGTCACGTTGTACCCGGAGAGCGCCACTATGTGTATGGTACCTGTATTCACGAAACTCTGTCTTAAAGATTGGTCGAAAGAAGATTTCTCCCCTAAAATAAGTCCGGCCATAAGCAATGACTCCGGCTCTCTGATTGCCAAATTCATTTTATCCAAAAAAACATCTTTGGCGTAAAATAAGGCGCTTTTTATAAAGTTTCCGTTCCCGCGGGATACAATTGAAATTTTTGGATATGTCATAACATAAAATATCCCGTCTTTACGAAGGTAATTTACATAATCAAATTCTTTTCCTTGGTCCGTCATAAAATTCTCCGGCTTTTTCAAAACACCTTCAAAATTTATTTCATCCCCGTATTTATAATCTTCATCCAAATTGGTTGACATTAAAATTTTTGTTTTGGCGGGATTTAAAACTTCTACGGTTAATTTTTGATTACTTTCTCCGATGCTAGGCTCGTCTATAATTTCTCCTGAAAAAGACACATTTTGGGCGATGTGTGATTCAAAAACATCAGGCATAGAGATATCAGCTTTATTAAACCTAAAAATTCCAAAAGAAAAAGTAAAAATGAAGATAGAAACGATAATACCCCAATTATTTTTGGAAATAAGGGAAAAATATAAAAACACTGAAAAAGAAACCAGGGCAAGCAAAAGTGTATAATAAAACACCACCGCCTGCGGCGGGGTCCCGCCAAAGGCGGGAAAAGAGCGCAAAAGCACTCCAAATATAAAACCGAAACAAGATGCATAAAAAATTCTTTCCTGCATTTAAAAATTAAAATTATGAAAAGTTACTTGTCTCTTTTAAGTTCTATATCATTGCCATCCGCAAAATTCGTGGCTATTTCGTCCGCTCTGTCATTATATTTATCTCCATTGTGCCCTTCCACATAAATCCATTTTATTTTAAACTGTCTTGAAAGTTGTAAAAGTTCTTCCCAAAGTTCTCTATTTAAAACCGGTTTTTTAGCGGCATTTCTCCAATTATTTTTCTGCCAATTAAAAATCCATTCCGTGATTCCTAAAATCACATATTTTGAGTCGGAAAAGATTTCTACCGGTTTATTTATCTTGATTTTAAGTAAGTATTTAAGGGCTTCTATGGGCGCGATAAGCTCCATCTGGTTGTTGGTGGCGTGTTCTCTACGCCCACCAATTTCAACAACTTTCTTCCCAGAGATTAAAATCGCCGCCCAGCCGGCTCTCCCCGGATTCCCCCTGGCCGCCCCGTCGGTGTAAATAATTATTTTATCTTCTTTTTTCATATAATTAAGAAATTGGCGGTTGCTTTGTCTCTCCTCCTATTACTTTATTCTGAAACTCTATTTGTTCTTTTAATATTCTTCGACTATTCCCTTTTTCGTGTCTCATTAACCATTTTTTACCTTCTTTTAATTTAAATTCCTCGGCTTTTTGAAATTTTTCTCTTATTTCCGCTGGTACGATAGAATCAATAAAAATAATACCATCTATTGTACCAAAAACATATTCCGCGTAAAGTCTTACTCTGTCACCAAAGAACTCGCTAGAGACAATTACTAGATTGGAAAAATCTAATTTTTCTTTTTCAATAAATTCCTTTAAATAGCACAGCTGCTCTACTGTGCTTGCGGTAGTTTCTTCAATTATCATTTTCGCGCCTTTTAGTTTTTCTTTAAAATTGTCCCTAAGATATTTTTCCATTACCGAAGCTTCAGAAATTTTCTCTTTCCTAGAGTCTCCA
>Ga0265340_10000034_pt1 | contig 65594 bp, 65 predicted proteins | sample 4CB225metaG_FD_202082 | JGI IMG/M metagenome (GOLD analysis project Ga0265340, IMG submission 202082) | Rhizosphere microbial communities from Carex aquatilis grown in University of Washington, Seatle, WA, United States - 4-CB2-25 metaG | ecosystem: Host-associated > Plants > Roots >...
AATCAGGGCCGCCTACGAACTTGAAGGAATTGTTGGGGTTGCCGAGGTTGGTGGCCGCCGCGGCGTTGGCTTCGAGGTTCTTAAGCGCCGTGCGCGATACCTCCGCGAACTTGACCTCAAGCAGAATCTGCTGGCTGCCGCCGAGGCTCAGCATGTTGTTGACCTTGCCGGGCGCATAGTGATCGGCGACCGCCAGAATCTGGCGCAGATGGTCGGCGCTCGAGACCTGGCCGGTCATCGTGATCGCATCGCCGTCGGCCGACACCGTGACGTTCTCGTCCGGCACCAGATTGTGCAGGCTCTGCCTCAGCCCGTCGACGTCATAGGTGACGACGACGTCGACGACTGCGAGCACATCGCCGTCCTGGCCCTTGAGTGTCAGATTGGTCGTGCCGTATTTGCGCCCCAGCACGTAGATCAGCGTGCGCGACATCGGCAGAACTTCCGCGATGTCCTTGCTACCGACCGAAATCTCACGGAAGGGCTGATCGAAATGCACCAGCTTCGACTTGTCGAGCGCAACGACGATGCGCCCTTCCGCCTGGCCGGCGTGAATCTCCATGCTCGGCACGGTGCCGCCAGGTATTCCGCCATGCACCGCGCTGTGCGCCGCGAAGGCGCAAGGGATCGCGAACACAAGGCCGATCCCCAGAAGCAGCGCGCGATAATGGTACCTCATCCCCCTGCCCCTCTTACTCATTGGGTCGGACCTGCTGCCGCGCGCGCGATGACGTCGATGCTGCCGCCATACCGCACGTGAACCGGCACGCCGGAAGGCGCCGAAACATGACGCACTACCTTATGAGCGGTACCCAGATCGGTTTCGCCGACCGCCGTAGTGGTAAGCCCGCCAATCGTCTCCGGATTGCGCAGCGAAAGACTGAGCGTGCCGGCCTGTTGTGCCAAAACGAGCTTCTGAGCGTCTCCGGGCTGCGCCTCGACGGTTGCGGTGTGGCCGACCACCGGCTTGTCGGTCTTGAGGTCGCTCAGCTGATCGATGCCGAGCACCTTGACGTCTTGCATGATGACGTCGGTGACCAAATTGTCGTCGCCCTTGCCGACATGGTGCGTCAGCATGATGTCGACGCGGTCGCCCGGCAGGATGAAGCCGGAAACGCCGCTGACGTCGTCGATGTGAATGGAGACCGCGCGCATCCCGCTGGCGACTCGCGAGGACATGATCGGGCGCGCGCCGAAGCCGGAAACCTTGCTCGCCAACACCGGTTCGCCGACGACCATCGACGTCAGCACGACGCGATCGCCGGGCGTCTTCGAATTCTGGAAGATGGTATCGAGAGAGTCGAAGGCGCCGGTCGGCACCGAGGCCTGCGGCCAGCTGACGAGTCGCAATTGATCCGGGCGCAGAGTCGTGCCGTAAGGCAGATCCGCCGCAGCGACCACCACTTGCGTTAGCGCCACTTGCGGCTGACGCACGCGCGCTCCCCAAATGGAGATCAGCACGATTGCGACAACGGCAAGCGCGATTCCGCCAATGAGGCTCAGATATTCACGCCGCATATTTTCCCCCGGATACTTTCTCCTCCGGCTCTCTCAAGCATCGTTCGTTCCAACGCGGGTGCCCTCGTCCATCCGCATCGCGCAGAACGCGCCACTCCAAAAAGCAACGTCCGCGCCGGCAATCCATCGATCGCCGACACAGATTCACACCAACAAACCACAAGCCCAAACTACATAGACGAGCTTGTCTTCGCCTGAATTTGGCTTCCTATCGCATTCGCCGGAGCGGAAAGACTGCGCATCACGAGCCAACCGACGGCGATCGCGCCGATGATGATCGCGCCCGCAAGCGCAACCCATTCGACCGTCACCAACCCATCTTCCGACGCCCAAAACCCACGCAGGTCCGCGCCCGTCCGATGCAGACATTCTCTACGCAAACTCATTGCCAGACCCCTTTGTCTTTTGTGTGCTTTCGAATCTTTGCCCAGCTCATCGCCCGAAGCCATTTTCCCGGCGCAAGTCGGTTAATTTCTTCGAGCTTGTGCTAACAAACCCTAAACGAATTTCCCTTATTTCACAAGTGATGGGGTTATTAATTCTCGATATTACAAAGGGTTACGATGACCGGGAAAGGGCCGATAATTGCGCGATATTCACTGCATTATCCCAACGTGCCGTTGGGTCAGCAATTCGAACAGTGGCGGGGCCCAGCAGAGCCGTGTGGGATTCAAGTATAGATTCAGGTACTTAAGCAGAACCCTGGCAAACACATCGAATTTAACCGACTTCTCAAATAAACCAGCTGGTCACGCCGCCCAGCGACATCGGTCCGGGGACAAGGAAACGCGAAGTTGCGCAATATTATTCTAAGCGTCCTGCAACCAGAAATAAACGCCGGAGCCCGCGTTTTGTTGCTCTTATGCAACTGGCGCGGGCGCTAGCGGACATGATGCACGACGTCCTGCGCGGGGAATTGGCCAAGACGACGCCCGGGCGGATCGTTGCGCTGCTTTGGACCGGACTCTTGGCAGGGAGCCTGGTCCATTGGGGGCTTTTCGGAGGCGTCATCGTCGACAGCCAGGGCCGGCCGCTGTCGGGAGATTTTCTTGCGTTCTGGTCGGCCGGGCAGCTGTTCGCCTCGGGTCACCCGGCGGCGGCCTACGATCCCCAGATCCTCCACGCGCTCCAGGTGCAAGACAGCGGACAGGTTTCGGCAACCTACTATCCCTGGGATTACCCGCCCTTGTTCCTGTTCGTCGCCATTCTGTTGGCGCAACTTCCTTACGCCGTCGCCTTCGTTTCCTGGGCGGTCGGCACCCTTGCCGGCTACGGCGCCTGTGTCCGAACACTGTTCAGAGATCGCGATGCCGCCATTGCCTTCGGCGCGGCGCCCGCCTGTTTCGCGGCCTTCATCGTCGCCCAGACCGGCCTTTTGACGGCGGCGCTCTTTGGGACTGCCCTTCTGACCTTGAGCAAGCGCCCGATCGTGAGCGGCTTGTTGCTGGCCGCCCTCACCTATAAGCCTCAGTTCGGACTGCTTATTCCCGTTGCCCTGATCGCCGGCGGGCATTGGCGCACGATTCTGACAGCGGCGCTCGCCACCGCCGCCTGGATCGTCGTGTGGCTCCTAATTGACCGAACAGTGTTCACAGAATTTGCACACAGCCTGCAGTTTGCGAGCAACACCTACCTTACGGTTGCACCCGGCGGCTGGAACAAACTCCAGAGCCTCTACGGCCTCTTGCGCTCGGTCGGGGTTGGAAACGGCTGGGCCGGCGCCGTCCAGGGGCTGTTCACGGCAGGTGCGGCAATCGCCGTGGCGCTGGCCTGGCGAAGCCCGCTCTCGGCGGCGATGAAGTCGGCGATCCTGGTGGTCTGTTCGCTGATCGCGACGCCTTACTCCTTTATATACGACTTCCCGATTTTGAGCGTCGCCGTCGGGTTCCTTTACCGCAACCGGGCGTTCGACCGCTTCGAGCGGACGGCAGTCTGGAGCGCCTATGCCCTGACGGCCGCCTATCTGGTGTCCGGCATCGCGTTCGGGATGGGTGCCGTGGCGCTGGTCGCCGCCGTGGCGGCGAGGCGCGCCGGCCCGCCCTTTTGGGCGCCGACTAAGCGACCGGCGCTTCCGTGAAAATTGGAGCGGGCGAGGCGAATCGAACGCCCGACCCTAACCTTGGCAAGGTTATGCTCTACCCCTGAGCTACGCCCGCGTTCCAAGTGGGAGGCGGGTTATCGCCCACCCCGCCGGCTAATTCAAGCCATTTGCCAAAATGCCCCACGCCGCGCCGCTATATATAAAGGGTGCGCTCGAAGATCCGCCGCGCGCGCGCCTCAAGATCGGCGAGCAGCTTCTGCAGCACCGCGAAATCCTTAACCTCGCCGGCGCGTGCCAAAAGCGCCTTGAGGCCGGGCGAGGCGGCGTCCGCATCGAGCGGCCCGTCGAGCGCGATGCGCAGCGCCTGGGTCAGGGCATGTTCGAGGTTGGCGGCGGCGATCAGCGCCTCGGCGTCGATCTCGCCGAGCGCGCCCGTCTTCGCCAACCGCCCCAGCGCCGCAATGGTGTTGGTGGACAGCACCGCGGGATTTTCGTGGGCGTGGCGAAGCTGCAAGGTTTGGGCGACGAACTCGATGTCCATCAGCCCGCCTGGTGCGTATTTCAGATCCCAGGGGTTCTTGCCGGGATATTGCGCCGCCACTTTCTCGCGCATTTCGCGCGCGTCGGCGAACAGGGCGTTCCCGTCCGAAGGGCGGCGCAGCGTAGCGGCGATGACGGCGTCGAGCTTGGCGGCGAGCGCAGGCGGGCCGGCAACGACGCGCGCGCGGGTCAGCGCCAGGCGCTCCCAGGTCCAGGATTCGGTTTCGTGATAGTGGGTGAAGGATTCGAGGTTCACCGCCACCGGCCCCTTGTTGCCGGTCGGGCGCAGCTGCATGTCGACCTCGTAGAGTTCGCCTTCCGCCGTCGCCACCGTGAGCGCAGCAATCAGCCGCTGGGCGAGGCGCGCATAATAGACGGCGACGGGCAGCGGGCGCTTGCCGTCCGAACTTTCCGCGCCGGTGTCGTAAACGAACACCAGATCGAGATCGCTTCCCGCCGTCATCTCGCGCCCGCCAAGTTTGCCCATCGCGATCACCGCGAACTGTCCGCCGGGCACGCGCCCCGCGCTCTCGGCCAGCGCGTCGGCGACGTGAGGCAGAAGATGGACGACGACACACTCGGCAATGGAGGCGAAGGCGGGGCCGGCGGCGTCGGGCTTGGCGGCGCCAACAATCACCTGCACGCCGACGCGGAAGATCTGTTCCTTGGCGAAGCGGCGCGCGGCGTCGAGCACGCCTTCATAGTTGCCGGCGCGACGAAGCTGGCCCGCGAGATTCTTGTCGAGCGCCTCGCGCGCGGGCAGCATGGAGAGGAATTCCGCATCGAGCAGCGCATCGAGCATCGCGGGCGCGCGGGCGAGATGAGCGGCCAGCCGCGGCGCCGAACCCATGATTGCCGCAATCAGCCGCAACAGTTCGGAATGGGCGAGCAGCAGCGAGAATAATTGTACGCCCGCCGGAAGGTTCGAGAGGAAGCGGTCGAACTGGGCGAAGGCCGCATCGGGATCGGCGGTCGCGGCGAGTGCTGCGAGAAGCGCGGGAATGAGTTTGGTCAACAGCTCGCGGGCGCGCTCGCTCCTGGTGGCGCGGATGCGGCCGTGATGCCAGCCGCGGATTGCACCCGAGACATGAGCGGGATCCCGAAACCCCATGCGCCCCAGCGTTTTCAGCGTTTCCGGATCGTCCTCGACTCCGGTGAAAACCAGATTTCCGGCGTCCGACGCCAGCGGCGCCTCGCGCTCGAACAGGCGCGCATAATGGCCCTGCACGGTTTCGAGTTCGGCCCGGAGCGCCGCGGCGAACGCATCGGCGTCGGCGAAGCCCATGAAGCAGGCGGTATGCGCCACGCCGTCGCGCGTCTTGGGAACTGTGTGGGTCTGCTCGTCCTCCATCATCTGCAAGCGATGTTCGAGCGTGCGCAGGAACCGGTAGGCCTTGGCGAGATCGCGCGCCGCCTCGGCGCTGACATGGCCGCGCGCCTGCAGCGCTTTCAACGCGCCGAGCGTCGTGGGGTCGCGCAGGCCGGGATCGCGCCCGCCCAGGATCAGCTGTTGAGTCTGCACGAAGAATTCGATCTCGCGGATGCCACCGCGCCCGAGCTTAATGTTGTGGCCGGCGACCGCGATCTCGCCATGGCCAATATGGGCATTAATCTGCCGCTTGATCGAATGGATATCCTCGATGGCGGCGAAATCGAGATTGCGCCGCCAGACGAACGGCGCGATGAACTCAAGGAACCGCGAACCCGCGACGGGATCGCCGGCGCAGGCGCGCGCCTTGATCAGCGCCGCGCGTTCCCAGTTCTGGCCCATCTCTTCGTAGTAATCTTTCGCCGCTTCGGTCGAGATCGCGATCTGGGTGGCGCCCGCGTCGGGGCGAAGCCTGAGATCGACGCGGAAGACATAGCCCTCGGCATCATGCTCGCTGATCAGCTTGACCAGCTTGCGCACCATATCGACGGCGGCGGAGCGCGCGTCGCCGCGCTTGCGGAACGGGAAGCGATCCGCGTCGTAGAAGACGATAAGGTCGATGTCGCTCGAATAGTTGAGTTCAAAGGCGCCGTATTTGCCCATCGCGAGCACGACGAGGCCGGTGGAGGATTCGAGCATTGCGCCGTCCTTCCGCGCCAAGTCGGTGCCGCGCGCGGCTTCCATCAAGGCGAAGCGCAGCGCGCCCTTCACGCAAGCGTCGGCGAAGTTGGTCAGCGCCGCGGTGACGTCTTCCAGCGTCCAGGCGCCCGCGATGTCGGCCAGCGCCACGGCGAGCGCGGCGCGGCGCTTGGAGCGGCGCAAGGCCGCCATGATCTCCGCTTCCGTCCCCGCCGAGGCCGCCATTGCGTCGGCCATCGCCTGATCCAGAATCGCGCGCGGGCCTTCGGCGAATAATGCGGGCAGCAGCGCATGCTCGCGCAATGCCACGCGGCACAGATAGGCGCTGTTGCCGAAAGCGGATTCGAGCAACGTGCGCGCGTCGCCCTCTGGGCGATAGCCCTGCTCCGCCAGTCGCTCGAAAGTGCGTTCGGCGCGGGCGCGGTCGAACGGCTTGGGCAGCGCGGCGGTGGAGAATGCGAACATGCGGCTACTGTAGTGCGCGTAGCGAATAGCGAATAGGGATTTCTATTCCTTATTGCTTATTCGCGGCAGCTCTTTGCGCCGCACGGTGCGCGGGAAGGAGACCGTGGCCTTGAGGCCGGGATTGTTGTCGTCGAGCGTAAGGCGCGCGTTGTGCAACCGCGCCACCGCCGCGACCAGACTGAGCCCGAGACCGGTGCCCGGCGAATTGCGGCTCTCTTCCAGCCGCACGAAACGGTCCACCACCCGGGCGCGGTCCGCGATGGGAATGCCGGGTCCCGAATCCGCCACCGTCAGATCGACGCCATGCGGCGTTTCCTTGGCCGAGATCGCGATGTGCCCATCGGCCGGCGTGTACTTGATCGCATTGTCGATCAGATTGGCGAGCGCCTGGCTGATCAGGCTGCGATTGCCTTCGATCGTCAGCACGCCCGACGGCGCCACGGACAGCGCGATGGTCTTTTCCTCCGCCAAGGGCGCGTAGAGCTCGGCCACGTCGGCCATTACCTGAGAGAGATCGATCTTGGTCATCGCGCCGCGCGCAGCGCCGGAATCGGCCTCGGCGATCAGAAGCAGCGCGTTGAAGGTGGCGATCAGCCCGTCGACCTCGGCAATAGCCGAATCGAGGTCGGCGGCGTAATTGCTCTGCGGATCGATGTGGCGCTGTGCCTCCTCCAGCCGGTTGCGCAAGCGGTTGAGCGGCGTGCGCAGATCGTGAGCGACGGAATCGGCGACCTCGCGCATCCCCTTCATCAGCCGCTCGATGCGCTCGAACAGACGGTTGAGATTCTCCGCCAGTGCATCGAACTCGTCATGCGCTGGGCTCAGCGGCACGCGGCGGGAAAAATCGCCGGCCGCGATCTCGGCGCTGGTGCGGTTGATCGAATCGAGCCGCGCCAGCACGCGCCGGCTCATCAGCGCGCCGCCGACCAAGCCGAACAGCAGCATCAGCCCGACGCTCCAGGGCAGCGTGGTGGAGAACAGCTTCCTGGTCATATCGCGCTCGTCGACGTCGCGCGCGACCAGGAGCTGAAAGCCGCCTACCAGCACGAACGCCTTGCCCCGCGCGTTCTTGGTCACCAGCTCGTTTTGCTGGTGGCGGTCATATTTGAATTCGGTGAAGACGCCCGCCTTGTTCACCGTGTGCGGCCAGCCGATCAGATTACCGGCCAGCGTGCGCCCCTGGGTGTCGGCCAGAAGATAGAGGCCCTGGCCTTCGTGCGCCGACCGGTTGGAGATCACGTCGACCAGGCCCATAAGGCCGAGGCGCTCATATTGCTCGTTGAGGCCGGTAATCTCGGCCTCGACGATCTGGTCGGTCTGCGCGTCGAGCGAGCGCTCGGTGTACCAGTAGGTGAAGGCGACCAGCGTCGTCGCCGACACCGCGAAGACGAAGACATAAATCAAGACGATACGGAACGCCTGGGTGCGGAGGATTCCGGGCGACCAATGGCTGAGCAGGTTACCGCGCACGGATCATATAGCCCGCGCCGCGCACGGTGTGCAGCAGAGCGGTATCGAAGCCCTTGTCGATCTTCGCCCTGAGCCGCGAAATGTGCACGTCGATGACGTTGGTCTGCGGATCGAAGTGATATTCCCACACGCTTTCAAGCAGCATGGTGCGGGTGACAACCTGGCCCGCATGGCGCATGAGATATTCGAGCAGGCGAAATTCGCGCGGCTGCAGGTCGATGGTCTGTGCGGCGCGCGTCGCGATGCGGGTGAGCAGGTCGAGCTCCAGATCGCCGACCGAAAGCTTAGTCTTGACCGAGGAGGGCGAGCGCCGCCGCATCAAGGCATCGATGCGCGCCAGAAGTTCGACGAAGGCATAGGGCTTGGTGAGATAATCGTCGCCGCCCGCCTTCAGCCCCTTGACGCGGTCGTCGACTTCGCTGAGCGCGCTCAAGAACAGGATCGGCATGGTGTTGCCGTGCTCGCGCATCTCGGCCACCACGTTGAGGCCGTCGATCTTCGGCAGCATGCGGTCGACAATGGCGACGTCATAGGGTCGCGACAACGCCAGCGTCAGCCCAATCTCGCCATCGGCGGCATCGTCGACGACATGACCCGCCTCTTTGAGGCCGTTGACAAGATAGCGTTGCGCCTCGAGATCGTCTTCAACGACGAGAATGCGCATGCCGGCCTCCGTTTGCAGGTGAAAAAGGTCCGCGCCGACAGTAGCAACGGGGGGATGGGGCCACCACCGTCGGCGCGGGGACCGGGCGTCACTCAGCTCTCGCCAAGCGCCGCCCGGTACGCAACCAAATCAAGTCTTGCCGATATCGACGGCCACGAAGTGAGACGCTCCGCCGCTGGACACCAATATCAGCACGCTCTTGCGGCCGGCCGATTGCGCCGCCGCCACGCTCTTTTCGACGTCCTGGGGCGTGCGCACCGCACGGTTGTTGACCGAGAGCAGCACGTCGCCGGGCTGCAGGCCCTTGTCGGCGGCGTCGCTGTCGGGATCGACCTTGGTGACGAACACGCCATGGACGTCCTGTTCGAGATTGTAGCTCTGGCGCAAATCGGGCGTCACGGTCGCAAGACCAAGCCCCATCGCCGAGCCGGTCGAGGTCGGCTCGCCCTGCGGCGCCGTGGGATCGGCGGACGCCACCTGCTCATCCTTGCGCTGGGCGATGGTGACCACGACCGTTCTGCTGGCGCCGTCGCGCAGCACGCCGAAGGTGGCCGTCTTGCCGGCGGAAAGGGCGGCAACGCGGCGGGTCAGATCCTGCGAATCCTGGACCTCCTTGCCGTTGATCGAGGTGATCACGTCGCCTTGCACGAAGCCCGCTTTGGCGGCCGGACTGTCGGGTACAATATTGGCGACGATGGCGCCCTTGGGATTGGCGATGCCGAGCGAGCCGGCAACTTCGGGCGTCACGCTCTGAATCTGCACGCCGAGCCAGCCGCGCGCGACATGGCCGTGCGCCTCAAGCTCTTTGACGATGTCCTGTACGATCGAGGCGGGGATTGCGAAACCGATGCCGACGCTGCCGCCCGAAGGCGAGAAGATCATCGAGTTCATGCCGACCACTTGGCCACGCAGATCGAAGGTCGGACCGCCGGAATTGCCGCGGTTGATCGGCGCATCGATCTGGATGAAGTCGGTATAGGGCTGGTTGGTATTGCCGGTCAGATCGCGGCCGATCGACGAGACGATGCCCGCGGTCACGCTGTTCGACAACCCGAACGGATTGCCGACCGCGATCACCCAATCGCCGACGCGCAGCTGGCGGTCGTTGCCGAATTCCACGGTCGGCAACGGCTTGTCGGCGTGAATCTTGATCAGCGCCACATCGGTGGCCGGATCGACACCCACCAGCTTGGCGTCATAGCTGCGCCCATCGGGCAGCTTCACCTTGATCTTCTTGGAGCCGTCGATGACGTGGTTGTTGGTGACGATCAGGCCCGACTTGTCGATGATGAAGCCCGAACCCATCGACATCGCGCGCTGCACCTGGGGACGGCCCTGGTTGAACTGCTTGAAGAACTGTTTGAACGGATCGGGCATGTTGTCGGGGAGCGCGGCGGGGGAAGCGCTGCTCTCGATTTCCTCGGCGGTGACGCTGACCACGGCGGGACTGACGCGCTCGACCAGATCGGCGAAACTGAACGGCATCCCGTTCTCGACCAGGCGCGGCGGCGGCGCGGGCGCATCGGCGGCGTCCTGCGCGGGCGCGACATAACGGACCGGCTCGGTCGTCTCGTCGTGCGTGGCGGAGCGGGGCAACAGGGCGTAGGCGCCGAAGCTCACCATGAGCAGGGCGGCGGCCGATCCCATCGCAACCAACTGTCTGTTACGCTTAATGAAATCCATGATCTGCTGCTTTGACATCACGCCCTGATCTCCGTTTTTTGGGAGCTTCCCCAAGAACTTGTGAGCGTCCAATACGCCATTAGCATTGCCTGTTTCTCTCCGTAAGATGAATTATCTGAAATATTCACAGGAGGCCAAAAAATGCCGCTCTGAGGCGCGACAGTCGGGCTTCCCCGAGGCGCATGATCGTGAACGGGGCAAAGGAGGGGGAACGCATGAAACTTCGTCACATCGTTTGGGTGATCGGCTGTTCGCTGCTGCTGGCGGGATGCCTGCCGGTGACCAGCAAGGTTCCCGTCGGAACCACGGCGGGACTCGGCGCCGACCCGGCGCTTCTGGGCACCTGGACCGGGCGCGCCGAAGATCAGCCGGACCAGGACAAGAGCGATAAAGACAAGGGGACTCTCTATATCCATTTCCTTCCGGCCAAATCGCCGGACGGCCCGGCGATCAACGGCGTCTGGGTGGTCACCAAAAACGGCAAGAACGACGGCGAGCTCAATATTTACGTATTGCGCACCGCGAAACTCGGCGACAACAATTTCATCGACGTCGTCAAGTTCACCAATCCCGACACGGACACCAAACCCGGCGCTGCGCCGGACAACGGGCTGAACGGTAATTTCATTCCGTTGCTCTACAAGATCGGTAAGCATCACACGCTGTCGCTCTATCTGCTCGACGAGGACAAGGTGAAAGCGGCGATCGCGGCGGGCAACATTGCGGGGACCGTCGAGACAGGCAATTTCGGCGACGTGACGATCACCGCCGACGCCCATACGCTCGACGCCTTCATGGCGACGCCCGAAGCCGCCAAGCTGTTCAAGGTCTTCGTCGTGCTCCACAAAACCGAGTAGAAAAAACCTCACGCAGCGTCCGTTTGCGACGCTGGTTTCCCCTTGACTAATCCATAGCTCTGCGGTTATATGTCAATCAATAGCCAATGGGTTATCGATCAAAATGCTGAAAGCGCACGACGTCCTCTTCAGATCGCTCGCCGACCCGACGCGCCGCGCACTCTTTGAACGGCTGTGCCGCGAAGGAGAGCAGACGGTCGGCGCGCTTACGGCTCGAGCCAGGATCTCACAACCCGCCGTCTCAAAGCATCTCGGAATCCTGAAGCAGGCCGGGCTGGTGCGCGACCGCCACGAAGGCCGCCAGACGCATTATAGCGCCCAGCTCGGCGCCCTGGCTCCGCTCGTCGACTGGACAGGCCAGATGACCGGGTTCTGGCAAAGCCGGTTCGACCGCCTCGAAGACCTGCTGAAAAGGATGGACCAATGAACAATCCAGCGACCGAGACGCTCTCCGTCGTCGTCGAACGAGAGCTGCCTTATCCGCCGGAAAGGATTTGGCGGGCGCTTACCCAACCGCACCTGATTGAGGAATGGCTGATGAAGAACGACTTCAAGCCCGTTCTGGGCCACGGATTCAAGTTACGCGCCGACTTTCTGCCGAACGGCGAATTGAACTGCGAAGTCCTCGGCCTCGAGCCGAACAAGACGCTGTCCTACAGTTGGGGTTCCATGAGCGACGCTGCGGACTTCAATCTCGGGAGTGTGGTGACCTTTACGCTCACCCCGACCAATACCGGCACCCATCTGCGGATGGAACAGACCGGCTTCCGGCCGGATCAGCGACAGGCCTACCAGGGCGCCAAAATAGGGTGGCCGAAGTTCCTCGCAAACCTCGAAAGAGTGCTGTCGCGGATCGACTGAGGATGGCCGGCGTAATTCAAGACCAAATCCTGTTTGCATCGCCGCGAACGCGGCAAATGAAGGAGGTACGAATGAAGATCAAGTTGACCAACGTTTACGTGGACGATCAGGAAAAGGCTCTGCGCTTCTACACCGACGTGGTCGGCTTCGCCAAGAAGTCCGATTTCAGCAATGGGCCGTATCGCTGGCTGACCGTGTCCTCACCCGACGAGCCCGATGGAACCGAGCTGCAGCTCGCGCGCAACGACAACCCGGCGGCCAAGGCTTATCAGCAAGCCATCTTCCAGCAGGGCCAGCCCGCGGTGATGTTCTTCACTGACGACATCAAGGCCGATTACGAGCGCATCAAGGCGCGCGGCGGGGTGTTCGCCATGCCGCCGACCGAAGTGACCGGCTCGACCATCGCTCAGCTGAACGACACCTGCGGCAACCTCATACAGATTACTCAGCTGAAGCGCTGGTAGCGCCAGCCCCTAAACCGCAAAGCTGTTCCAGGTTTTCGTCGTCTTGCGGAAGGCGGAGTAATCATTCGCCTCCCCTTGAGGGATGGTGGAAGGATTTCTTCAATGTTTCGCGATGCGGAACACTTCGCCGCCATGGCCGGTGTCGTAAGTGAGGCCCGTCGCGGTCAGCGTGATGCGATGCGGCCAGTCGGCGCGCGCCAGGCCCTTGCGGTCGAGCGCGTGCCACACCGCTTCGTTGTAGAGCCCGGTCGCGTCCTTGGCATGGACGGTGGCGTTGCCGATATGGAAGTGATCGCCATGGGCCTGCGGAAAGCGGGTGACGGTGATCTCGCCATTGGCTTCGCGCACCGAGGAGTCGGCATTTCCCGCCAGCCCTTGCAGCAAGGACAGCGTGCGCAGTTGCAGCGCATTAAGCTTGAGCGGATTGGACTTCGGCGGCATCGGCTCCCTCGTGCGCGGACGCCCAGCGCGGCGCACCCGCATTCCCCGGCGGCGCCAGCCAGAGCGGCGGCGTCTTCGACATGCGCACGACCGGACCAAGCAGGTCAAGTCGTCCCGCCTTCGTTTCGCACGATCCGAGATATTGGTCCATACCGTCGCGCGGGGCCCACTCCGCGGGCACCAGCGCTGCGTCGATCTTGCCCAGCGATTGCAGCCAAACCGCCGTCGCCGCCAGCGAAACCTGCACCGACCAGCTGCCGCCTTCGCGAATGCGACGAAGCAGCGCCGCCAGCGCGCCCGCCGCCGCCAGATAGCCGGCGGTGTAATCGAGCACCGCGCCGGGAAGCAGTTCGGGCAGCGATTCGCGCCGGCTCTTGCGGCGGCTCGCCATGAACGCGCCCTGCTCGACCGCGATGCCGGTTGCGGCCTCGCCCAATTGCTCCCAGCCGCGCCGTCCGGCCCAAGGCCCTTCGCTGCCATAGGCCGACACCGCGACATGGACGATGCCCGGCGCGGTATGCGCCAGCGCCGCTGGCGAGAAGCCGAGCCGCGCCAGCGCTCCGGGCCGGTAGGAATCGACGAAGACATGCGCGCCGCGCGTGAGCCGGCGCAGAATCTCCGCATCCGACGGCTTGGTCAGATCGAGGTGCGCCGATCGCTTTCCCGCGCCGGTATCGAGATCGTAGCGCTCGATGGTGGGCAGCCGCTCGGAGCGCACGGCGAGCACGTCGGCGCCGTAGGAGGCCAAGAGCCGCGAACAGGTGGGACCCGCCAGCACGCGCGTCAGATCGAGCACGCGCACGCCGTCGAGCGGGGCGCTACTGTCGCTCAAACGAAGCGGCGGCGCCTCGCCGATCTTTTTGAGCACGATGGGTTGTAGCGCGAAGCGGCCCGGCACGCTGGTGCGCCATTCCTCTTCGGTTCGTACCAAGGCGCCGCACAGTTGGAGGAACGCGAGCGTGTCTTCGAGCGCCGTGCTGCTCCACTTCGAAACGCTCTCCAGAACCGCGTGCTCGTCGTTTTTGGCGTTCAACAGATCGAGCGTGCCCGCCGCCAGATGGGGAAAGCCGCCATGCAGATGAATCCAGCGCCCGTCGGCGCACTGATAGAAGCCTGTGGTGGGATTGGATTCTTCGCCGTTGGGCAGCGCTTCGCCGTCGCGCTCGATCAGCGAATAAGAAGCGAGCGAAGCGGCGGCGGCTTTCAGATCGACGGCAATGGACTGCTTCTCACCGCCGCGAAAGCGCCAGATCTCGCCTGCCACGGCGCCGCCGAAGCCAAGCGAAGCTGCCGCCGCGCTCGCTGTGTGCAGCGGTGTGGGCATCGCGGCTTCCGCCCCCTCGAAAGCCGGCGCGCCAAGCGGCGCAATGCCCGTAATCCGGTTCAGATACTCGAACGCGACTTGGGGCGTCATTCATATCTCCGGTGTCCGGTATATTCTCGCTCGCCCAGCGCCGCAAGAATGCGACAGGTTCCAAATTTGTCACCGTGATTCGAATCACCGTGGCGTCTGCTTACCCTATATGATTTGTGGCATTGTCCCGGCGACCGCGCGGCGCCTGGGTTTCTTCTTAGGCCGCGACCGCGGCGGAGGAGAGCGCGGCCTTGCCGCGGCGACGCAGCAGTTCCGCCTCTTCGAGGGTGAACAGCAGCGCGGTCAGTTCGGCGGCGAGCTGGAACTGGGTCTCGACGACGGCGCGGCGCGGGCCCGCTGCCGTGCGCAATTCCTTGATCAGATCTTCGTTGTAGCCGCGCACCGACTGGGCCGCCTCGTCGAGTGCGTCCTGATGCTTGGCTCCGAACGAGCCGGGGACGGCGAGCCGGCGGCAACCGTCGATCAGCTTGGCGTAGCGCAGCGCGCGTTCGACCCGTTCGGGATCGGCCGGACGGGAGAAATCGCACACCCGCGTGCTGCCCGTGAAGCCGCTTTTCTGCATCGGCAGAGCGGCCGCGATTTCCTTGGGCGCGCGCTCCATGAAGCCGTCCATCACCGCGCCCACCGCGGCGCGATCCTTGAGCAGTCGCTGGCCCCATTTGCCGCGGCGCAGAATTTCGACTTCCTTGACGATGGCGCTCGAGATGTCGGTGAAACCGGTCAGATCGTCGAGCAGCGCGACAACGTCAAAATTGGGATGGCGCGCGGCATGGATCGCCATGCGGGCGGTTTCCATCCGGTTGAACAGGATGTCGCCGACCAGTCCCATGTCGGTGGAAGAGATCAGCGTATCCTGGGTCTGGTGCGTGACGAGCAGCGCCAACTTCAAGGCTTCCCAGGGTTTGGCCAGCCGCGCCATCGCGATCACCGGAACATAGGGCGCCGAATCCACCGAGGTTTCGACCACGCGGTCATAGATGCGCCTTAGACTCCACAACAGCTCGTCGGTGAGCGCGGGCACCGGCCTCGGCAGCATCTGCTGAATCTCGACCATCGCCGACCCGGCGCTGAGCAACAGCGAAATGTCTTCCGCGTCGCCGAGCGCCACGTCGCTGCCCATGGCGGCGCGCGCGGCCTTGTGATCGCCCAACATCGCCTGACGCAGCGCCGCGCCCGCCACCGGCCAGAACGCGCTGGCGCATTCGAGCGCCTGCTCCAGCTTGTAGGCGAGCACCAGCGACTTGACCTCTTCGCAATAGGAAGCGGTTTCCTCCGGCAGCAGTTTGCCGAGCCAGTTCCACAAAGCGGGAATGCTCGCGCGCGATATGCAGCCCTTCTGCTTTTCCTTGCGCACGCCGTCGTGGAGCAGATCCTCGAACGGCAGGCAGAACAGTCGAAGCGGCGCCGGTGTGCGTTGAGCGGAAGACTTGCGCAGCGCCGGGCGCAGCGCGTCGAGGATCGCCTGATGGGGCAGCGCGTCGCTTTCGTTCAGCCGGTCGAGCTCGACCGCGCGGGCCAGGAGCACGGCCATGCGCTCGGGCAGACTGCCGAGGAACATGGTCAGCAACTTGGCCTTTTCGGGCGTTAACATCAGGGACTTCCGCCGCGCTTACCCAATGAGAATGAGACTAGCCGATGGTGGTTAACGGCACATTGCCGGAACCCGGCCGGCCCCCAATTATCCCGGGAAATCACGCGATTTTGCGTTCCTTGGATCAAAGATGACTAGACCGATGCGATCGTCCAGTCCTGCGGCGCGGCTGAGATTCCCGTGCGCAAGCGCCGGATGGCGAGCGCGGCAACCAACGCAACGACACAACACAACGCGGTCACCGTCAGTGCCAAGTGCAGGTAATCAGCGCGCAACGTCCAGACAACCAGTCTTTGTCCTAAAAGCGATCCAATCCCGGCCGCGACGACCAGAAGACCAGACGCCGATTTGGTAAGGTCGCCCGTATTGCGGATAGCTTCGCCGAAGATGGTGGGGAAGGTGATCGACAGAAACAGCGCGGTGCCGAAGAAACACGCCACCCCCGCGAACCCCTGGAAAAACTGTGCCAGACACAGCACCAGAACGCATGCAGTGACTGCGGCCGCCAGCACGCGCAAGGGATCGAAACGAAGCATGACGGCGGCGCCGGAAAATCGGCCGATCGCGACCACCGTCCAGAACAGGATGGACACGTTGGGTAGCAGTTGAGCTGGCGCGGCCGGCCATGCATGAGCAACGTACTTCTCGGCCAGAATATCGACCGTGACGAGCGCGATCATCGTCGTGCACATCGCAGCCAGCGCATATTGGAACTCCCGCCGCAACAGAAGCGTGCGCAGTTCCTGGCGCGGCTTCGTCGTCGAGTGACCACGCGCCTCCGCCACAGGCGGAAATTGCACGTTTGCGATCAGGGCCGCCACCAACACAACCGCCAGTCCGACGAGAATGTAGGGATGTACCAGCGTCTCAACCGTGTGGGCATCCAGCATTCCGGCGCGCGGCACTGCAAGCCCGCGGCTGAAATAGACGGCCGCCACGACACCCAACGGGTATAAGGCCTGCGCGAAATTGAGGCGCTGCACGGCCGTTCGCGGCGATCCGATGCTGCAAATCAGGGGGTTGGCGCTGGTCTCGAGAAGACACCAGCCGGTACTGGTGGCGATCACCGTCGCCACGTAGAACCACACCTGATGCTGCGCGACCGCCGGATAGAGCAGGAATGCGCCGACCGAAAACGCGCTGAGACCGAAGACGACGACGAGCTGGTAGCCGAGCTTGCGAAGGAGGAGTGCCGCTGGAATCGCAACGATCACATAGGTGATCCCAAAACTCGAACTCGCCAAAACGCGCTGCATCGAGGAAAGTTCGAAGAACCGATAGAACGGTGCTGCGATTTGTCCGTAGAAGCCGTGCGCCATTCCCCAAGAGGCACAAAGGCTGATCGTAATCACGACCGCCAACGAGTACGTTTGAGTGTTATGCCGAGCCGCTCCCAACATCGGGACTCTCTCCCAAGGCCGACTTCCGCCGCGCTTACCCAATGAGAGTGAGACTAGCCGATTGTCATTAACGGGATATTGCCGGATTCCTGCCGTCCCTCAAATATGCGGGAAAATCAGGCGATTGAGGGCTCCCCCGGCGGAGGTTGGGGACATAACTATCTGCAACTTGAACCGCGCCTTTGGCACGATCGATTTTCGGTTGCGTCCCGGCAAACGTCCGGGTCCGACGCGGAATAGTCACGCTGGGAATAGCCCGGCGTGTGAGGAATAGTAGGCGAAAATGCAGCAGATTTATTCGCGGCTTGGCCAGCTGCGCACAGCAAGACTGGGAGAATCAATGCCGTCGCCGCAACCTCATTGATAGGCTCGCGGGCGCGTGACTTTGACCGGCTCGGTTTGAATATCGCTCTCAAGTTTGAATCCTAGGCCGTCGCGCGGCATGTTATCGTTTGGCCGAACCGTGGGGGCGAGACATGGAAGCGGAGCCAGGCAAGACGCGTGGGGGCGTCCCTACCGCTTTCCATCGCGCCAGACATCCAAATCGCGAGCACATGGAACGGCTCAGCCGGCGCGTACCGTACTGGTTCCTGGTCGTAGCGCTGTTCGGTTTCGCCAGCTTCCAGATCTGGATGAACCCGTTCGGCTTCAGCGATCTCATTCAGCGCTATTCCCAGGACATTTCCGAACTGTTGATCACCGGTCCCTATTTCTATCCGACGACCGGCCGGGACCAGGTTTCCGTCGCATTGATCGACGAAGACACGTTGCACGCGCTCGAAATGCCCTGGCCCTGGACCTATGGTCAGCATGCGCGCGCGCTGGAGGCGTTGCGCGCCTATAAGCCGAAGGCCGTGATCGTCGATTTTCTTTTCGTCGACCTGCGCCCCGACAACACGCTGCCGGAGCTCATCGAGGAGATCCACCGCTATCGCGAGGCGCGCATCCCGCTCTATTTCGAGGGCGGCATCGACCTTCCGTTTGGCGAATATCCCTTGCGCCCCGAACTGGCGGCGACCGGCGTGCCGATCCTCGATCCCTCGATCCTGATCTATGACGGCGTGGCGCGCCAATACCCCATTGAAGGACGCTGCTTCGGGGCGAGGCCCCCCTGCAAGTCTCTCGCGCTGCGAGCCTACAGCGACCTCTATCCCGCGCATCCCCTTGGGCCACTCAACGGTCGCATGGAGCTCGTCTGGGGTACGCGCACCAATCCCATCAACGCAAAATGGCTGACGCTGACCGATGCGGACGGGCAGAAAGTTCCCTGCGACCGGGAAATCGGCGGATTGAGCCGCGTCTATCTGGCCTTCTTCGATCCGTCGCAAGTGCGTTCGCTCTGCCCGTATTCGAACGAAGTACCGGTCCAGGCCCTGTTGATGGGAACCGACGATCCCGACTTTCCCAAACTCGTTCCGGGCCGCGTCATCCTCTACGGTGCCTCGCTCCAAGGCGCGCAGGATAAGTCCTACACGCCGGTCAACGGCCTCATGCCCAATGTGTTCGTGCATGCGATGGCGCTCGACAACCTGATCAGCTTTGGCGGCCACCCGCAGCAAAACGTCGTCTCGATCGGCGCGCTGACGCTCGAGAGCAATCCGGTGCAGATCCTCGCGGTTCTGCCTGTGATCCTGATCCTATCCTGGTTCCACCTGCACGGTATTCGCCGCAAGCGCCGTGCCGCGCCGGACGGCAAGCCCGACCGCGGCGCCGCCTTCGAGTACTTCTTGGAAAAGACGGCAGAGAAGATTTGGCACTGGTTCGCGCTCGCGCTGGCGCTGGGCGCCGGACTAATACTGACTCTTGCCGCCGGGCTGTCGGTCGCCAACTGGGTCGAGGTGGTGTTTGTTTCCGCAGAACTGGCCGCTCTTCTCTTAGTCGGTGCGCCGGATGCGTTCTGGGGCTATCTTCATCATGTCGCGGGTGGCGATCCGCAAACTTGAGGGGACGTGAGCACATGAAGCTTCTACTCGCTCTTGCACTCATGGGCAGTTTGACGGCAATTCCCGCGGCCTTCGGCGCCGACGGCTGCACCGCGGCCGGCGATCTGGTCCTTTCGGCGCGCACGCCGCAGGTTGATCTTTACGATGGCGCTAACGGCAAGCGGGCGCAGACGATGGACGCGGGCAAATTCCCCACCTGCCTGCCGATTACCGGGCGTGCATCCAACATGATGCTCCAGATCAAACTCGACGGTACAGCCTACTGGGTGCCGCCGTACATGGTGAAATACCGCTTCGCCGGCAAGCTGCCCGCCGTCTGCCGTAATCTGGCGATGGGATCGGCCGAAGAAAAAGTCGGCGCCACGCGCGGACTGGGCGAGGGCTGCCCTAAAAAGACGGGAGGCGCAAAGTGAGGTTTGCTCGCAAGGCGATCGTGCCGCTTCTTCTGCTGCTGGCTTTCTCGCATTCCGCCGGCGCCGGATTCTTCTCCAGCAATGGCTACCCGAGCAGAGGCCGCGCCATCGACGCGCTGAAACCGGCCGCCGATTACAGCGACGCGCTGAAGGGCCGTCCGCTTGCGCTTGGCATCATGCGCACCCGGGGACAGGGCTTCGTACCCTCGCGCGAATTGCAGGATTACGTGCGCGGCGTCCTGATGCGTTTGCTGGCCGGCGTGAAACTTCCCCCTTCGTTCCAGCCCGATGTCCGCATCCTGGCCGCGCCCGAATTCGCCGGCGAATGCACGCCCGACGGGACGATGATCGTTACGGTCGGTCTCCTGGAGCAGTTGGAGACGGAGGACGAACTTGCCTTCGTTATCGGCCACGAGGTCGCCCACGCCATCTATCGGCACCAGCAGCCCGATTGGTACAAGAAGTCGCAATATTACGCCGTCGTTCAGGGCTCGGCGATCGACGTCATCGCACAGTCCTCCGTGGTGCATGTGGGCGGCTCTACCGGCGCCAACATCATGCGCGGGCTCGACGTCGCCCAGCATATGGCCAAGCTCAGTGCCAATCTTCTGATGCCCCAGATGGCGAAAGACCAGGAAGACCAGGCCGACGCGCTCGGCTTCGATCTGATGGAGAAGGCAGGCTACGATCCGGAAGCGCCGTTCGCGGTGATGGATAAGCTCGCCGAGCAGGAGGCCGAGGCCCAAGCCGCTGCCGCCGCGGCCCAGGAATCGGCCAAGAAAGACAAGGGCCAGTCTTCGAATAACAGAGGGCTTCTCGGCGAGCTGGGTGGCGGGCTCAACGTTGTCGGCGCGCTCGCGACCGGCCACCGGCCCAGTACCGACCAGGTCGCCGATCTTGCGATCTTCGCTTTCGACTCCGCGGTCGACAACATGGCCGAGGACGCCACCACTCATCATCCGGCGAAGGAACGCGAAGACCTCTTGAGCAACTATTTGTTCAGCAGCTATCGCGATGCCCAGCCGGTCCAACCAACGCCGCTGCCCTGGGCCGCAAAGAGCAAGTCGCCACTCAAGGGGAAACTGACCGCACTGTTGGCTCATTACACCGATGCCGAGAATGCCGCTGCGTACGTCGCAGACGCGAGCACAGGCAGTCCGGCGTCCGCGCAGATTGAGATCAATCGCGCGACGTCGGTTCCCACGCAAGATCACGCCTACACCGACTTTGTCGCCGCAGAATATTATCAGGGCCGAAGCCAACAGAATCTTTCCGAGGCTGCGCTTGCAAGAGCGGCGGCTGGGCCCGAGCCCTCGTGGGAAGTCTATTCGCGCCTGATCGACACTTATGCCGGGCGCAACGATTTCGTACGCGCTCAGGCCCTGATGGACCAGGCCGTGATCCGTTTCGAAGATTCGCCGGTATTAATGCCCAAGCGCATTCATCTCTACCGCCTCGAAGGCCGCCAGTCCGACGCCGAAGCGCTGCTTCCAAAATGCAAGAACTACGGCATCGACGAGTTGACCGATCGTTGCAGGAAAGAGGCGGGCGAGCGCTAGAGCCGCGCCGCGCCGTCACCCGATCGCGGGCAATTCGAGCACGGCGCTGAGCCCGCCCGCCGCGCTTTGCCCTAGCTCCAGCGAACCGCCGTAAAGCTTGGAAATATCGCGCACGATCGGCAGTCCGAGGCCCGAACCGGGTACGCTTTCGTCGAGCCGCTCGCCGCGCTCCATCACCCGGGCGCGGTCTTCGAGCTTGAGGCCGGGTCCGTCGTCGTCCACCGTCAGCGTGAAGCGCGCGCCCGCCGCGACGGCCTTCACCGCGACCGATGTGCGCGCCCATTTGCAGGCATTGTCCATCAGGTTGCCCGCCATCTCTTCGAGGTCCTGGCGGTCGCCGCGGAAAGCGAGAGACGGCGGACAATCGACCGCGATCTCGATGGCGCGCGCTTCGTGAACGCGTTCGAGCAGCCGCCTCAGATCCTCCAGCACAGGCGCCACCGCCGTGCGGTTTCCGAGCACGTCAAGCGCGCCCGCCGCGCGCGCCCGCACCAGATAATGATCGACCTGGCGGCGCATGATGTCGACCTGGCGCTTGACCTGATCGGAGAGCGGGCCGGGCGCCGCTTCCGCTTCGCTCGCCAGCACGGTCAAGGGCGTCTTCAGATAATGGGCCAGGTTGGAGACGTGGGTGCGCGCGCGCCCCACCACCTCGGCGGAATGTTCGATCAGGCTGTTGAGTTCGGTGGCTAGCGGGGCGATCTCGCTGGGAAACGTCCCTTCCAGCCGGCGCGACGCGCCGCTGCGGATGCGCGCCAGCGAATCGCGAAGCCGGCGCAGTGGCAACAGCCCGACGCGCACCTGCAGGAAAATCGCCAGAATCAGGCCCAGTAAAAGGGCGACGAACGACCAGATCAGCGTGCTCTGGAAGGCCTCGATCTCATCGTCGACCGGGTCGAGATCGCCCGCGACGATGAAGGTGTAGGAGCGGCTGTCGTCGGGCGCGGCCGTCGCCGAGATCGGAAACGAGACGCGTCGCGCCAAGACGCGCAGCTGCTGTTGGTCGGGGCCGTCGGCATAGCCCCATTCGAACTGGCCCGCCTTCGCGGTTTGCTGCATGCGGATCGTGTGGTCGAACAGCGAATGGGAGATCTGCGCCGCGGCGCCCTGCTTGTCGGGCACGATCTCCCAGTAGAGGCCGGAATAAACCCGGTCGAAACGCCGGTTGAGGAAGCGTTCCTGCAGCGCGACTTCGCCGTTGGGATCGGGTTCGGCGGCGGCGATCATGCCGTCGAGATCGACCTGTAGCGAAGTGTCGAAATTGCCGCGCATCGCGGTGACGAAGGCGTCGGACAGCACATAGCCGCCGCCCGCCAGACCGATCGCCGTCAACACGGCGGCCGCCACGATCAGCCGCGCGGCGAGCGAATCGAATCTACGCGTCGTTCTTGCGAGGAGCCGTCGGATCGTCGAGGCAATAGCCAAGGCCACGCACCGTTTGAATGAGATCGGCCTCAAGCTTCTTCCTGAGCCGGCCGACGAAGACCTCGATTGTATTCGAGTCGCGGTCGAAATCCTGGTCGTAAAGATGCTCCACCAGCTCGGTGCGCGAGACCACGCGGCCCTTGTGATGGGCGAGATAGGCGAGCAGGCGGTATTCGAGCGAGGTCAGCTTGACCGGATTGCCGTCCAGCGTGACGCGGCTGGCGCGGGTGTCGATGTGAAGGGGCCCTATCTCGATTTCCGAGGTGGCCAGGCCGGCGGCGCGGCGCAGAAGCGCGCGCACGCGGGCCAGCAATTCCTCGGTGTAGAACGGCTTGGCGAGATAATCGTCGGCGCCCGCATCGAAGCCCGCGACCTTGTCGCTCCAGCGGTCGCGCGCGGTGAGGATCAGGACCGGCATCATGCGGCCGTCCTTGCGCCACTTTTGCAGCACGCGCACGCCGTCCATCTTGGGCAGGCCGAGATCGAGAATCACCGCGTCATAGGGTTCGGTGTCGCCGAGGAAATGGCCTTCCTCGCCGTCCGACGCGGTATCGACGACATAGCCCGCGTCGCCGAGCGCCTTCTTCAAGAGCCGTTGCAGGTCGGTATCGTCTTCGACAAGCAGAATGCGCATCGCCCAGCCTCAGTGTCCGCCGCCGCGCCGGTCATGGCCGCGATCGCCGTGACTCCAGCCGCCGCCATGGCTCCAATCGCCACCGCCGTGGCCCCAATCGCCGCCTCGCCCTCCATCATAACCGGGCCAATTGCCGAAATGGTTGCCGCGATTTGGCTGCCCGTTATAGGGCTCCTGGCCGTAAGGCCGTGGACCGTAGGGCATCGGACCATAAGGCATCACACCCAAGACTCGCCCGGTGCGCGCATCGGCGTCGAACCAAACGACTCGCCCGTCGGGCATCATCCATTTGATGTGATAGCGCGCCTGGCCGTCGGGGCCCTCGAAAGGGCCTTCGGCATCGTAGAAGGAGCCGGGTGTGTGGGCGCGGATTTGCGGCAGGATGCGGTCGAGCGAAGGCCGTTCGCCCTGCCGGTCCGCCGCGAGGGCAGAACCGGCCAGCAAAATCAGCAGGATAAGCCTGGAAATAATGCGCGCGCGCATGCTGCCTTCTACCCCCCGCCAGATGAACCCGCCATGAACGCGTTGTCCAGAGGTCGTTCAGATGGGAGGTTTTAGGGTCGCAATCATGGAAGGGGAAAGTTCTGTTAACCGCCTTCCGCAGCAAATGGAGACGAACATGAACTTCAAGAAGCTTCTTCTGACCGCCGCGGCCGTCGCGGTTCTGAGCATGGCCGGCGCCAGCACGGCGTCCGCCGCCCGCCTCATTATCGGCCCGCATGGCGGAGTGTCCCTTCACGTCGGCGAACGCCACGACCATGATCGCTACTGGCGCGAGGAATATCGCGACCGCGGCTATATCGACCGCGACCATGTGTTCATGACACTGCGCTCTGAACGCTATTCCGAGTTCGACGGCGACCCGTTCTGGCGCGACGGCCGGTATGTAGTCTGGGCGCACCGCCATCACCGCCGCATGCTGGTCGAGGTGAACCCCTACACCGGCGGCTTCATCGGCGAGGTCCACTTCTAGGAATGGCAACTTGAGTCGGGCAGCTCGCGGTTAGCCCCTCCCCGTAGAGCTGCACGACAATCAAGCGAAAGCCCGCGAGGCAACTCGCGGGCTTTCGGCCGTTCAGAGCGACTTTTTCTTCGGCGCCCGGTCGCCGAACTCGAAGAAGGCAGTAGAGCGAACGATAAATTCGATGACGAACACGGCAATGAAATGCAGCCAAAACATAAGGACAAATATACCCTGGGCGTATTGGATTTCCGGTCCCGTCCAAGCTTCGCCGGGAAGAGAGCCGAAGAACGACAGGCATCCCATGACTGCGCCGAACAGAATTGCATCGAGAAACGATGGCAGCAGAACACGGAAAACAAAGACCCAACTTTCTCCGGCCAAGCGCCGTAGGAGAAAGAGCGGAACAAGTTCGATTAGAAAGACAAAGAAAACGAAGCGGGCGACAACGGCGAGAAACTGGGCCGCGATTCTGTCAAAATAAACTCCCGGCCAGCTATCGACATAATGAGGATAGATCGACATGAAGCCAACAAATGCGCTGATCGCAAGCGCATTGACCGCCGCAACGGCCAGTTCCTCTTTCAAACCGCGCGACAGGTGAAATTTCATCAGTGCTTATTCCAGAGCTTCAACTTGTAAACCGCCTCCACGCGGGCGCGCAGTGCGCCGCGCGACAAAGGCGCCTGAGATCAAAATCGACAACACCGTGCGCAGACATACCAGCCGGGCGGTCGGCGGCGGTTCGTAGAATTTGAAATGGGCCATGGTTCAGTTTTTCTTCTCGGCGCGCGGTCGCCGAATAACCCGACGAAATCGCTACCGTCGCGCCAACGATACAAGGCCTAGCACAATCATTTCGGCAACAAAGACGCAAAGAGCGGCGCAAACGGAATAGGACAGAAAAGTAACCGCCGTCCCGCCTGCTATCTGCAGCAATTCCGCGGGATCGGAAAAGTCTCCCGGATTGCCGGCATGCAAAACCTCGTAAACATTCAAGAGCCCGAACAGCGACCCAAGAAAAACCGCATCGAGAATTGGAAGACGGCAATACGAAGCGACGGCCTTTAATCCGGTTCGCGCGGGCGCCGCATCGACGATCGAAGATTTGAGAATTTTCCTGGTCGTCACGCCCACGCCAAACGTAAGAAGCCAAACCGGAACGAATGCCGTCAAAAACAGCAAAGCCGTATAGGGAATATCGACGCCCCCGGCATCGTCATACATTTCGCCCTGACTGTTGTTCAGAAAGCGCAGATAAAGATGCAGAATGCCGGCAAGCGATCCTAGAACCGTCGCATTCAGAACGGGTGTTAGGAAAAATGTGAGGGCTTTGCAGGGTTTCACGTCATTCACGGTGTTTTCCACGGCCGCGCCTTATAGACCGCCGCCGCTCGCGCGCCGTAGTCGGACACAGATGTCGCATCCAACGCGTTGTACAAGGTCGCCACCACCGCCACAGATGGTTCAGCAAGATTCCCGATTATTCCCTTCAAGATTTTTGCTCCTGCCGTAATGTTGTTGATCGGTATTTCAAGGTATGATCGAGAACCCAGTTTCCCCCACAAGCTTGCATAAATGTTCATTGGCAGGATTGTCTTGCTAATACCCAACGCGTCGGCGAGTGGGCCGATGCCAAAATATTGCCCGTGGGTCGTTTCGATATACATTATCGTCCTGATTAAATCGGGGTCAACATTCTCTCTTGCTGCAACGAGTTCGATTTCCTTATTGTAGATCCCAACTTGCGACTTTGACGGATCTTCGTAGCCCGGTGCGTTCGGATTTGCCGACGGATTTGGAGCGACGAAAAAGTCCCCACCTTCTCCCTTTAAGACATCGGCTCTCCGCGCAGAATCTCTTTCCTTAGAGGTCATGCTAAGGGTGGGATCAGATTTGGGCCTTTTGGTTTGATGGTTGCTGAATCTTCCCGCTCTTCCTCCGCCTCCTGGCGCCCATTGTCCGCCAGCGGGATTTCCTGCCGGAACGCGCGGCTGGGCAGGATTGAAATTCGTCTTGACCGCCAAGAGCGCAAGCTTCGCGCCCGCCAGCCAGAAAGACTGCGCCGCAATCTCGGCGCGCAGGCGCACCTGTTCAGCGGGCACCTCCGGCGGCGCGTCGAAGAATTCGAAATGGGCCATGCTCAGCCCTTCTTCTTCGGCGCTCTATCCCCGAACCACCACACGATCGAAGTTACCGCGGCGAAGACGAGGGAGCCCGCCACATAGGCGCGGTCGATGTCGCCCGGCGCCATGGCGAAGAACGCGGCACAGAGAAATCCGCAGAGCCCAGTGGTCAGCGCCGGTCGCACCAGCGCGCGCACCGCATTCACCCAGGGATAGGACGCACCGACATTGGCTTCGGCCTTCAGGCTGTCGTCGAGCCCGCTCCACGAGCCTTGCGAGCTTGCGATCTGGATCTCCTGTTCGGTCTCGGCCGTCTTGGCCTGCATCTGAAGCTTCTGCAGGTCGATCTCGTGCGCCCATTCGGCGGTCTTTTCGGTGAAGGCCTGCTTGGCCTCGAAGATGCCGATGACCTTGGTCGCGACATTGCCGAGAAGCCCGAACAGCCCGCCCGAAAGCGCCGAAGCGCCCGTGCCTAAGAGACTCCCAAGGATGTCCATTTCGCCTTGCTCCTTTCGCCGTAGAACCAGTGCGCGGGGCGCGCCCGCGTATCGAGATGAAGAAACGTCTGGCCGAAGCCGAAACCACGAAAGCCCGCGCGCCGTGCCTCAGCCAGCAGCCGCGCCGGATCGTGGCCCGTAAGCGCCACATCGAACGCAAGCTTCTTGTGCATGGAGAGCGGCGCGCCGCCGACGCGCGCATTATGCAAGGCGCAGCGGTGGGCGGAATCGATCTGCAGTGGCGCGATCATTGCCGCGCGCAGCCGTTCCAGCGCGTCGATCGCCTCGGGCCAGACATACGTCTCGCCGCAACAGGGGCAGGCGATCTCGGCGGCGGAAAAATGCGGCCAGCGCGGGGCATTCCAAGGCGCCGCGGTCATTTCGCTTCCAGCGCCGCGATGCGCGCATTGAGCCCCGCCAACACGAATTGCGCCAGCTCTTCATAGCGCAGGCCGAGAATCCAATTTTCCGGATCGCCGTCGCGGCAGACCAGGCCATAGCGCATCGGGTCGAGACCTTGCGCCGCGAAGGCCGCGACCACGTCTTCGAAAATCATCCCGCCATGCAGCCGCGCCGCATCGACGCCCTTGGTCGCCACGGCGTCGACAAACTGGAAGATGCGGACATTGCCGGCCAGAGTCCTGGCGACGGCAATCTCTGCTTCCGACAGCGGGCGGACATTCGTTTTCGTTCCCGCGCCGGAGGTGTTGATGGTTCCCGTTCCGGCATAGATCACTTTCATGCGCTTAGAGGCGGAGCCGAGATTCTGGCCGTTGTCGGTGAGCGGCGTGAAATTGCCGGTGGTGTCCAGCGCGAACCCGGCAGTGTCCGCCATGGTGCCGCTGGCGTAGGAGTTGATCAGGTAAAGAGCGGAGTCGCTGGCCTTCAGCCCGAAGTAACCGGACCCGACGCCCGATTGAATCAGGAATACCGAGGTTTGGCTGGCCGCGCCATTGGTGGCGCAGAGCGAGTCGCCGTACCCTCTCGCGCTCGCCAGCCCGCAAACCACCTTGCCGTAAACGTCCAGCTTGGCGGCTGCGGCGTTGGTCGAATTGAGCACCAGATTGCCGGACGAATCGAATTTGTCGTTGCCCGGAAAGTTGGTCGCGCCCAGCGTCTTGTTGCTCAGCGTTTCCGTGCCGGATTTTGTCGCCAGATCGCCCGCGTCGGACGCCGCGCGGCGATAGTCGCGTTCGCGCCAGTTGCCCGAACCGTCCGAGGTGTAGATGCCGACATCGTTCGCCGCGGTGGTGCGCGAAGCGCCGCCGAGCAGGATCAGCGAGGTTGCGTTGTGTGTGAGCGTCAGCGCCTGGGCGAAGCGCACGAAACACAGCTTGTTTGCCCCGGTGCCGAAGCTGGTGATCGTCGTGGTGCCGGTGATCTGGACGAACAGCGCGCCCCCGAGATCGCAGGTCGCCGCCGACGCGATGTTGGTTTCTGCCGCACTGAGGTTGGTGTTGAGATTCGTCCAGGTGCCGCCCGCATAGACGATGAACGCGCCCGTCGTCGCCACATAGGCCTTGAGGCCGTTGAACGGCGTGTAGAAGCGCCATGCGCCGTCGATGCACGAGGCGATTTTGTAGGCGTAACCGCTCCACGCGCCGGTGGGCGATGCGCCAATGAGATAGGCGTCACCGTCGGCGGGCGAGCCCGGCGGCGTGTTGACGTACTGGCCGAGCAAGTAAAGATCGACGAGCGCATCGAGCTGAACCAGCGCCTCGTTCCAGGTGGCGGCGTTCGCCTCCTGCATCGAGACCAGTTCGGGAATTTTCAGACGCGGGGTGCTATCGGACATAAAGGGATTCCGTCTTTTGACGGCCCCGTCCGAGGACGGAGCTCAGTTGATACACGTTGACGACCAGCGGATTTGGCAGGCTGGAAGGAAAATCCGCCGCCTGCATCGCCGCCGTGTAGGTTGCGGAATGCTGGGGAACGGCTGAGATGGTGCGCACCACCGCGCCGCCGCTGGTGATTTCGAGATCGTAGGATTCGCTTGCCTCACTCATCGGGGTGGAGGCGGCGAGGAAGTTCCAGGCAGTGCGGTCGCGCCGCTTCCACGAAATCACCAGATCGCCGCCCGACCACGCGAAGCCGACATGACACGGCGCTAGCGGGATCAATCCCACCGCATCGAATGTCAGCGTCGCGCCTTGATAGGCGGGATCGGAGATCGGCTTGTTCACCGGTCCCCAGAGATAGGAGAACGGCAAGAGTGCTTCGGATTGGTTGAGATCGAGCTGGGCGAGCGAAGCGTCCAGCACCACGACTCGCGCGCCCGCGGCAACCGGGGAGCGCATCGCGCCTTCGCTGCCGCGCTGGCCGCGAAGCAATCGGGTCAGCGTCCATTGGCCCGGAGCGGTCAGCGTCGCGCTGGCGAACTGAACGACTTCCCAATCGCCGTCGGCGTTCTGCACCGCGATGGCATTGGCGCCGTCGAACAGCGAGGCATCGTCGGCGGACGCCAGCGTGCCGGAGATCAGCTTCACCTGCAGCACATTGACATTGTCCCAGCGCCACAAGGGGCCGGAATAGAAATCGGCAGTCGTGGCGCCGATGCTCGCCGCGCGCGTCACCGTGGTGTCGAGCGCGTAGTTGGCGCCCGAGGGACTCTTCAGGATCGCGACGGCGCCCGGCCAGGGATCGGCAAACGCCGCCACCAACGGCGCGTCGGGATTCTGCGCCTCGGAAAGCAGCGGCACGTCGAGAAAGTCAACCAGCGCACGTCCCGCCTGGCGCAAGGTCTGCAACACCGTGGTCGTGCGCCCCGGCCCGACGATCATGTCGTAGATCGAGGGATCGGTCTCGACCGCCTCGATCGCGCGCGCGCCCGCATCGTCGATCGCGGTGAGCCGCAGCCGCCTTGTCCGCCCACCTGCATCCAGCGTGATTTCGTCGGTGGGATCGAGCGCGATTTGCGACGGCGCCAGCGAGAATTTCGCGCTCTCGCGCATCGCCCAGGCGTCCATCAGCAACCGCTGCCCAATGCCGATCGCCTGGCCCTGATCGAGTACCAGCGGCAGCGACGAGGTCGCGATGCGGTCCGACAGCGCCACCAACCTTCGCGCTTCGGCCATCGCCTGGCGGTAATCGGCGTCCGCGTCGATATAGTTGACGCGCGAAGCCAGCGGCAGATCGGTTTCCTGGGCGCGGTCGAAGGTGAAGCCGAACGAATCGTCGCCCTCGGCAAGCGCGAGATCGCTTTCGCCGAATGCCGTCGCGGTGGGCCGCCCGCGCATCACGAATTTGATCAGGCCCTCGCTCTCCGCCGCGTCGAAGAAATGGGCGACGCACAACGGGGCTATCGCATCGCGCACGCTCATCGTGTCGGTGACCGCAAAGCCGGTGACCAGCCCGTCTAGGTCCGAAACGTCGATGGCGGAAAAATCCGCGTCGGCGCACAGCGCTTTGGCGAGATCGGCGAGCAGCACCTCGCCCAGCCGCCCGTTCAGCCAATGGCCGGTGCGGTAATTGGGCGTGTCGCCCCACACGTCGCTGCGCGCCGGGAAGAAGGGGAACGGGCGCGCGTCCCAGCACCATATATATATGTTCGCCGTGTCGAGCATCGGCGCGTGATAGATGCCGGACGCCGGGTTGTTGGCCGGCCGGCTCCAGAAATTGAGATGCGCTTCAAGGAAGCGGCGCTGGATAAGATCGTCGCGCTCGCCGGTGGAATAATAGGGATAGAAGCTCTCGCTCGACTTGGGATCGTAAAAGACGTTGGGCTGGTTGGCGCCCTTCTCCACCGCCGGGCAACCCAGTTCGGTGAACCAGATCGGTTTGGATTGCGCCACCCATCCCGTGTGCGTGCCGCTTTCGCTGCCGGAGGGGCGGTCGTAGTGCAGGTTCGACCACCAGGCCCACAGATCCTTGGCGCGCCAAACCCAAGCCTTGCCGAGACCGTCGGTGATCGGCGTGCGGCGTTGCGCGTCGCGGTCGGCGGCGCTGTCGTAATACCAATCATAATCCTCGCCGCCGCGGATGTTCGCCGCGAGGTAGGCGGGATCGTGGATGTCGGTGGGTCCGCCCGCGTTGTAATCGAGATGGGCGGTGCCGTCGCGCCAATCGGCCAGCGGCATGTAGTTGTCGATGCCCACGAAATCGATGTTGGCGTCGCTCCACAACGGATCGAGATTGAAGATGACGGCGCCCGGCGCATCTCCGGTCTGATGATTGTTGTATTCCGACCAGTCGGCGCCGTAGCCGATCTCGGTTCCCGCGCCCAGGATCGCGCGCACGTCGGCGGCCAGCGTCTTCAGCGCGGCAACGGCGGGATAGGTAGTGGCGTCGCTCCGCGCCCGCGTCAGCGCGCGCAATTCCGAGCCGATCAGGAAGGCATCGACGCCGCCGGCGTCGGCGCACAATTGCGCGTAATGCAACACCATGCGGCGGTAACCCCAGGTGCCGTTGAAAAAAGCCGCCACTTGAGTCGCGGCGGCGGCGGTCTTGTCCGCGCTGCCCGCGCAGCCCGCCGCCGGGCTGACGCTGATGCGCCCGCGCCAGGGATAGGCGGGCTGGCCCGCCCCGGCCGCATTGTCCGTGTACGGATTTGGTAGCGCGTTGCCCGCCGCCACGTCCATGAACAGGAAGGGAGTGAACAGCACGCGCCATCCGCGCGATTTGAGTTCCGCAATGGCGGCGGTCACGGTTGCGTCGGACGGCGTGCCGCCATAGGCGGGCCGCCCGTTCACCTGGCTCACCAGATGGGCGTTCGCGCGCGCCACGCCGTCGACGCTCCAGGTTTCTGGATAGGTGAGCTTGGCCGCCGCTTCAACACCCGGCTTGATTTGGATCACACCCGCGCGCAGATCGTCGCCGAACCAGCCAACGACGAGGGACACTGTCTTGAGGCTGGGCGCGAGGCTAGCCAATTCGTCGAGCGAGGATTTGAGATCGGTCTCGCCCGAGGCGTTGTGCGCGTTCTCCGGCGAAGTGGTTCCCAGCCCATCGTTCTGCGTCACCACCTCGGTCGCATAAACAAACTCGCCCGCGCCGGGAACCAGCGCCACGCCCGCGACGACATTCTCCAGCGCCGCGGGATTGTCCGACGAAATCGCGCGGATCACCTCGAACTGCAATTGCGGAATGCGGTTGCCGAAATCGGCAAGCGCCATGTCCTCGAACACAACGGTGCACAGCCCGCGATAGGCGGGCGTATTGCCCGCGCCCTCGATCTCCTCGATCAGCGGATCGGCGGTTTGCGCCTCGTCGCCCGGATAGAAGCGCGTGGTATATTGGGAGAGGTCGATCAGATTGCCGTCGGCCCACACCCGGCCGAGCTTGGTCGCGGGCCCGGCGCACAGCCCGACCGCGAAGGAGATGGAATAGGTGTAATCGGTCTCTTTGACGGCGGCCGATGAGGCGCCCTTGCCGCCCGTCGTCGCGGTGGTGGTGGATTCCTTGAAGCGGGAAGCCCACAAAAGCTGGCCCGCAACGCGCATTCGCCCGTAAAGGCGCGGGATCGGCGCGCCCTCGGTGGAGGATTGCAGGTTGACGTCGGAAAGGCGCGGACCGACGCGCTTGACGGCGGGCATTAGCGCCGCGTCGATCTCGCTTCCGGCAAGCGCGCCCAGCGCGCCGCCGATTTGCGCGCCGGTGATGGCAGCGCCGAACAGCGAGAAGCCGCTGCCGAACAGCGACGGGCCGAGCGCCGAACCAACGACGCCGAGAACCAGAGAGGCCATGTCAGGGGTCTTTCAATACAAACAAACAAGAACGGCGGCATTGCTGCCGTCGTGATCGAAAATAGGGGTGTCGGAAGTGTTACGGCGTCACGCCAAAGCCCGTATAGGTGTCGGCGATCTTGGGATAGATCTTCTTCGCCGCTTCGATGTCGGCGTTGCCGCCCGCTGCATCGCCCATGCGCAGCTTGATCAAGCCACGGCAGTAGAGAGACGCCGCCAGCTTCGGCGCCAGCGCCAGCGCAGCGTTGAAATCCTTCAGCGCCTCGGCCAGCCGGCCGAGCCGCAGATAGACGAAGCCGCGCGAATCCAGAATCGGCGGGTCATCCGCTTTGAGCTGGACGGCCCGGTTGCAATCGGCCAGTGCCAGATCGAGCTCCTTGCCTGCCGTCGCGCGCGCCCAGCAGCGCGCGTTGTAACCGTTGGAGGAGTCCGGATTCAGCGCGATGATCCGATCGTATTCCGTCATCGAGGACGCCCACTGTCCTTGGTCCAAATAGATGCCGGCCATCAGCTGGTGGACGTCCGTGCTGGTCAGTTTCTTTGGGTCCGCCAGGTCGGGTCGCAACGCGAGGATGTGTTCGCAATCCGCCAAGGCCGCCGCGTACTGCTTCAGGCCCTTCAGCACGATTGCCCGAAAGAACAAACCATCGGTGTTGTCGGGCAGCTCGTGCAATATGGCGTTCAAGTCCGCGAGGGCATGCTCGAGGTCGCCCGTTTCGATGTAGCCTCTGGCGCGGTAAAGATGGGCATAGGGATAGTCAGGCTTGAGACTGAGAGCCCGGTTCGCCTCTACCAGCTCCTGATCGTAGATTTCCAAATCCATATAGGCCGCGCTCTGGTAAAAAGCGGCCTCGGCGGAGTCGAACTTGAGAGTCTTCAGCAGCTCCAGGGACGCAACGGCCGGGTCCGGATCCGTGTCGCGCGCGAAGAAGTGCACGGCCTCGGCGGGAAATTGGTTCGCATACTGGTCGAGCGCGATATCGGCCAAGGGATATTGCTTGAGCTTGATATAGTAATCGGCGATCGACGTCAGGGGAGTGGACTCGTCGGGGTCCAGGCGGCGCGCCGCGACGAAATCCTCAAACGCGCGGTCGTTCTGATCGAGATAAAGATAGGCACGGCCGCGATTCTCAACCGCCAGCGCGTAGTCTGGTTTCAGCTTGAGTGCATGATTGTAATCCGCGATCGCCCGTTCGTATTGGCGCTTGTTAGAATAGGCGTAGCCGCGGTTGTTGAACGCATTGACGTTGTCCGATGCCAGCTTGATCGCTTGGTCATAATCCTCGATCGCACGGTCGAACTGACCGAGGTCGTCATAGGCGACGCCGCGATTGTCGAAGGCGAAGGATTCATTCGGCGCTAGCTTGATGACCTGGTCGTAATCGGCGATGGCGTCTTTATCCTTCCCAAGGTCGAGCTTAACTTGGGCGCGATTGTAGTATGCATCGGTAAAATCGGACTTGAGCGCAATGGCGCGATCGAAATCCTCCATCGCGCGAGCCGGCTGACCAAGCGCCTTGTAGGCAAGACCGCGTTGATCGAAGGCAGCCGGGTTGTTTGGCTGCAGAGCAATGATGCGGTCATAATCGGCGATGGCGTCGGCGGTTTGCTTTACGACGGCAAGCGTAAAGGCCCGTTCGGCCAAGGCCCTGAAGTCGTCCGGTTTGATCTTCAAGGCGGCGGTGAAATCCGCGATGGCGTGCTCGGTATCGCCAGTTTGGCGATAGCTGGTGCCGCGATGGACGTAAGCATCGGCATCGTCGGGTTTCAGCTTGATCGCCTGAGCGTAGTCCTGGATCGCGCGGGCGAATTGGCCGATGCGGTCATAGCTCAGGCCGCGATTGAAATAGGCCAGTTCGTAATCCGGCTTTAATGCCTGCGCCCGATCGTAATCCTGGATCGCGCGCGCATAGTGGCCAAGGCCGAAATAGGCATTGCCGCGCTCGACGAAGGCCGACACAAAGTTCGAATTCAGCTTGATCGCGTGATCCAAGTCCACAACGGCCCGAGCGAATTGATTGAGATTGACGTAAGCGTGGCCGCGACTCGCGAAGGCGTCGGCATCGGAAGGGTCAAGCTTGATCGCCCGGTCGAAATCCTGGATCGCTCGCGGATACTCGCCTTTTTCGGCATAGATCTGAGCGCGATTGTAGAAAGCCACGCTATCGTCCGGCTGCAATTCGATCGCCTGGTCCAAATCCTGAAACGCGCGGTCGATTTGGCCAAGGCTGCGATAGGCGTTGCTGCGATTAACGAAGGCCGATGCATCGTCGGGCGCCAGCTTGATGGCTTGGTCGAAATCCTGGAGCGCCTGGGCATATTGGCCAAGGCGGTTATAAAGTACGCCGCGATCGTCAAATAGGCCCGCATCGTCCGGGCTCAGTTCGATCGCCTGATCGTAATCCTGGACCGCGAGTTCATTTTGACGAAGACCATAATAGGCGTAACCGCGCTTGTAATAGGCCCATGCCAGATCGGACCCGCCCCAAAGACCCGCCTGGATGATCCGCGTGCAAGCGTTGACGGCGGCTTCGCCAGTGGCGCTTCCGCAAATCTTGACCTGATCGTCTGGCCGGTTGCCGGGCACGGGAAGCGCGTTCGGAGCCGGCAGCGCGGCGAAGAAGAGCGGTGCGTCGTCGGTCGCGACGGCAAATGCCGGCGCAGCCGTCAGCAAGACCGCGGCCAGCACCGCTTCCGCCAGCTGGACCCTTCCAGTCTTCATCACATCCCCCTTACGGCGTCACGCCATAGCCCGCGTAGGTCTCGGCGATTTTCGGATCGGCCTTCTTCGCCTTCGCGATATCGGCATTGCCGTCCTTGAGATTGCCCGTTCGAAGCCTGGCGAGCCCGCGAATGTACAGAGACGGCGCAAGATCGGGATTGTCGCTGAGCACTTGGGAATCGTCGCCCACCGCCTTGTCGTATTGGCCCAGGCGGAACTCAACCAGCGCGCGGGAATCGAAAGCGGCGTAATAGTTGGGGCTCAGCTTCAAGGATCTGTTGCAGTCCGCCAGCGCCTTGTCGAGTTCGCGGCCCCACACCGCGCGCGCCCAGCAGCGGCCATTGTAGGCATAGGCGTTAGGCAGGCCGCTGATCGCCGCATCGAAGTCCTTGATGGCCGGCTGGTAGCGGCCGAGCTCGATTTCGTTGCCGGCGCGCTCTGCCAGGAACGCGAAATTATCCGGAGCGAGACGCGTGGCGGCTTCGTAATCGGGTTGGGCGCGGTCATATTTCTCCAGTAACGAATAAGCCGAAGCGCGATTGAAATAGGCCTCGGCCAAATCGTCCTTGTCGGTCTTGCCGGACGTGATCACCTGCGTGCAGGCGTCGATCTTCGCCTTGGGGGTGCCGCTTTTGCACTGCTCGAGATTCTGATCGACGACCCAGGTGGTGGAATAAAGATAAACCGTGCCGGCAACCGCGCCCGCCGCGACCAGGCCCATCAAGATGAGCCGCACATTCCCGTTCATCATTTGCCCCACCCGCTCTAACGGCGGACATCCCGTCTCGATCATAGCGGGAAGAACACCTTGTCCACAAGCAAGCCCGTGCCTTGTCATTGTTCAAATCCGAAACGCATAGGCGAGCTTTTTGCGCCACACCGGCGAGAATATTTCTTCGCTGACCCGTTTGTTTTGGCGCGAATGGACCATGGTCAATGATCCGTCCCGCTCCGCGATAATCCCGCAATGTTTGGCGGGGCCGTGCGCCACCATGCGAAACAACGCCACATCGCCCGGCGCGATGTCGCACAGATCTATTGCGGTCAGATGGCGGGCCAGTCCGTCGCGCAACGTTTCCTCGCCGCCGGTCCAATCCGCCGCGTAGGGCGGGATGTCTTCCGCCTCCGCGCCGCGCATCTCGCGCCACACCCCGCGCAACAGTCCGAGACAATCGCAGCCTGCGCCCTTGACCGACGCCTGATGCACATAAGGCGTTCCGATCCACGCGCGCGCGATGGTGACAATCTTGTTTTCACCTCCCCCTCGCGGGGAGGTCGATGGCGTGAGCGTAGCGAACGACATCGGGTGGGGGTGATCCGGACGCATCCCCCCACCCGAAATGCTATCGCTTGCGCTCAAGCATTTCGACCTCCCCGCGTTGGGGGAGGTTAGTTCGTTCTTAATTTCCATAGCGGCTGCCTCCATCGAGCGGCGTCGAGGACGCGGGATAGGACAGCACCACGTCGTTGCCCGGCATGTAGGGGAAGCCGCGGAAGTTCGCCTGGTTGGCGAACTTCGCCCTGCAGGTCGCGAATTGCTTGTCGCAACCGGCGCTGACGGTGAAGCCGTCGCCGGGCGCGACCGCTTCGCTCATCGCCTGCCACAGTTCGATGGTGACCGATGTTGCGGTGGCGGCGTGGCGCTTGATCTCCATCGCGCGCCCGGTATTGGCGCCGGAGGTAAACGCAAGCTTGCCGTCCGCGAACCAGCCATTGGCGAAAGCCCCGAGGCCCGAAACCGCGAAGCGGCGCTGATCGAGCACGCCGACGATGGTTCCGTTCGCGGTGAATGTGGCGAGCGCGACCTTGCAGCGGGCGTCGCCGAGATCGGCGTCGCAGGCATGGCCATAAGCGCGCCCGACCGGTTGGTTCATAATATGCGCGAGGCCGCGCACCTCGGCGGCGAAACCGGTCTTGCCGCGCTTGACCTCGCCGAGGCTGCCCTTGCGCATCAAGACGCGTTGGCTAGGCGCGGCCCAGTTCACCCGCCAGATCTCGATATCAGCGTTGTCGAACAGGCCGGCGGCGAGGTCGTCGTCGTTCAGCGCGTCGGAGGAGAGCGCGCCGGAGACCGTCAGATTGTCCACCGCGAGGCCGAGCGTCGATTGCACCTCGCTGGCGGTGAAGCCGGAAACCGCTTCGTACGCCAGCCCGTCGAACGTCATGGGCGCATCGTGATCGGTGAAACCGAGCGCGAGCCCGTCGCGCCTGATGATCTTCCAGCACCAGCACAAGGTGGTGGTGCCGGAATCCAGATGGGCCTGCAGGCCGGGGGGCAGCGTTTTCACAGCAGCACCTCGACCAGCGGGATGGCGGGAATTTCGCCCGCCGCGAAACTCGCAAGATTGACCGACAGCGAATCCGTATCGAAACGCGCCGGAACATCGAACTCGTAGCCCGCGGTGATCGCGGCGCCGTTCGCGGGCGCGGAGGAGAAGGTGACGAGGCCGGCGGTGATGTCGACGCTCCAGCCGCTTGTCAGCTCCGTGCCCGCGACGGCGACGTGCACCGTTCCGGCTACCGGCTTTTTCACCGCGCGCGTCGAGCTCGATGGGCCGGAACTATAAGTCTTCGCGAGCTGAAAAATTTTCGTGGCACCGTCGCCGGTGGCGATGGCCTGGTCGAGGGGCGCGGGGTTTGCGCCCGGTACGCAGGATTTGAAGTCCGAAAAGTCCTTGAAGCGGAAGGCGTAGAGCCTGCCCATCCGCGCCTCGAAGAAGGCGATCACCGCCGCCAGGTCATCGAGCGTTTTCACACCCGAGCCAACGTCATAGCGCCGCCGCGAGCCCGCCCACACTGCGTTTCTCTCCTCGTAACCGGAGCCGAGCGCGACGATCTCGGTCTTGCGCTCCGGCCCGCCTGTCGAATGGAAGGCGATGGCGGTGGGGAATCGAATTTCGTGGAAGGTCATCTCACATATTCCTCTGCCCGCGCGCCAAGGCCCGCGCCATCATCGCCGCGATCTGGGTTTCGGATTTGAGGAAGCTCTGTGCATCGCGCGCCTGAACGTTCAGCGTGATCGAAGGGCGCGCATTGGGAGCGATGGCGCCGCTGGTGGACGGCACGAACAATTCCGGCCCCTGCTCGCCGACGAGATAGGCGCCGCCCGCATCCACCGGCCCTCCGCTGGCGCGCGCGCCGGAGATCGGCAACAGCGAGGAAATCAGCGAACCCACTACGCTTTCCACCGGCTTGACGATGAACTGGCTCACCGACACGCGGTCGAAATCGGCGAGCATGGAATCCACCATCTGGCCGATGGAGGTTTTCCCCGACAGCGCCGCGCGCGCGATGGTGGACTCCACCGAGAGGAACGAACGCGTCACCGCGTCGTCGATCTGCTTGGTCGCGTCGGCCACCGGGCCGGCGGCGAAATCGGAAAACGCTTTGGCGGCGACGGCCAGGCCGGCGCTCACGGCGGCGACGGGATCGGTTGGATCGGGCATGGTTCAATCCGGATAGAGTTGCATCAACGCGTCGAATTCGCCCCGCCCCAGCGGCGGCGTGCGGCGCGCGTTCTTTCCCTTGAGCAGCGCGCGCCATTCGGCGAGCGACATGCTCCAAAATGTTTTCGGCTCGAGTGCGAGCGCGCCTAGGCCGAGCCCGAGCCAGGCGTCCCACGAAAAGGTTCGCCGCCCTCGCCTTCATTGCTGCCCTGCTGCAAACCGGCGCGCTCGAAAGCCTGCGCCACCGCGCCGACCAGCGCGCCGATGTCGCAGGGCATGCGCATCACCTCGGCGGGCGTGATCTCGTGGCCGCCGCCGCGCATCAAAGCCGCCGCGACGATCGCGAGGTCGCAGGCGCGCGCCTGTTTCAAGCGCGGTGCGATCGCGCCCATCTCCTCGAGCCCGAGACCGTCCTCGATTTCGGCGAGCGCGCCGAGTGTCAACAGCAGGCGGAAACTCTTCCCGCCGGCGATCAGTTCGCTTTCGCCACGGATGCGATTCATTTTCATTCCTCGAAATGACTGCGGCGAAGCGCTTGTCGGCGCGAAAAGATCGGCAGAGACTCGCTGTTCGTAGATCGCTCACTTGGGGAGAGCATCATGCGCATTCTATCCGCCGCCATCGTTCTCAACCTTGTCGCCGTAACCGCATCCGCACAGACGCCGCTGCACAATCTGTCGCCCGCAGCGCGGACGGTCCGTCCGGTCGTTCAACTGCCTCATCTCGGCCCGGCACCGCGCCTCTATACAATGCAACAACGGGCGTTCGCCGTTCAGAAGCTCATGAATCTGACAACCACGCCGGCGCTCGGCCAACCGTTCACGCTGGTCCCCAGCGCCCCGTTCATTGCCGGAGTGGGCGAACTCGATTACGGCCGCGCCACCGTGTGGAGCGGCAATATCGGCGCCATGGCAGACGGGGAAGCTGTGTTGCTTGCCTCTGACGCCGGGTACGTACGAGTTACGTTCAAGGCCCAAGCCGGCAAGCGTTACGCTTTCGATTGCCGGATAAGCACTGCCGTTGCCCATCTTGATTACGATATCGCCCCCGGAATGGTGAACGGCACGGCTCCGGTCGGCCAGGACGGTCATATCCTCATCGCCATGGATAAACTCTCCACGGACCAAACGGTCGCCGTCAGCCTGTACCCGGACCTGCCTGCTTTCTGGGTCTTTTACGGCTGCGATGTTTCGCCGTTCTAGGCTGCGCCAAACGTTAGTTGATCCAGCGTCAAGTTTGTCAGTGCCAAGGACTTCGGTCATCCTCGTGCGAGACTTCGCCGGGGGAACTTCATGCGCCTGTTCGCCGCCGCATTTGTCCTCAGCTTGACCGCCGCGTCCGCAGGAGATTTCTCTCCGGCGACGTCGCCTGCGAGAATGGACGTCAATCACGCAATCGCCGCCCGCGTTGCGCCGGGCCTCTATACAATGCAAGAGCGGGCGGAGGCTCTTCAGCGCTACTTGCATTTGGCATTCCTGCCGACGCTCGGTCAGCCGATCACGCTCACGCCCGCCGCGCCGGCCGTTCCCGGAGTGGCCGAACTCGACTTCCAAAGCGCCAATGTGAATACCGGCAATCTGTATATCAGTTGGATGCGGCCCGTTGGAGAAGCCGCGATCGTCTCGCTGGATACCCAGCCCAACAGCCTGGACAACGGGGAGCTAACGATCGCGATCCGCGCCCGCGCCGGGCAACGCTATGATTTCGATTGCCGAGCACAGCCCTCGCCCACTCCGCTGACCTACTTCGTTGCCCCCGCCAACGTGAGCGGCACGGTTCAGATCGAATCGGACGGGCATTTTCTCATTGCCGTCGATAAGGTTGCGAAGGATCGCACCGTTACCGTCTCCGTCAGACAAATCACGCCATTCCTCAAGTCTTCCTGGTTCTTCTACGGCTGCGACATTTCCCCGTTCTAGCCGCAACGCTCAGTGGAGAGACACTCATGCGCAAGTTCATCGCCGCACTCGCCTTCGGTCTGACCACCGCCGCATCGGCCGCGCCGCTGCAGATCACGCCGGCACTGCTTCATGCCGCCGCGCCGCCGCTCCATACGCCGGCCGCGAACGCGCTGGCGGTGCAGAAGCTCCTCCACCTGCTGGTCATTCCGACGCTCGGTCAGCCGGTTTCGGTGAACCCGGCCGTTCCCTACGTTCCGGGCCTGGCCGAACTCGATTTCGGTAACGCCGTCCTCTACACCGGTGGAACCATGTCGCTGACCGGCGGCTCCACGCCGATGGCCCTGATCGATTTCGAGAACAGCAGTTTCCTTCATAACGGCTGGATCAAGCTCACCATCAGCGGCCACGCCGGCTCGCACTACGCGATCGATTGCACGGTGAATTCGGTCGCCGTTCCCACACAGTACCAGATCGGCGGCGTGGTCACCGCGTCGGGATCGGTCGAAGTCGGAGCGGACAAACATCTCGTCTTCGCGACGCCGGCCCTTCCGGCAAACGGAAATTTATACGTCACGCTGAAGCAGGCCCCTCCCAACATGATGGGCTTGTACGGCTGCGAAATTTCGCCGTTCTAGTTACGCCGCGGTGAAGGTGAGCGCGCCGGCCGAGGCGAGCGAGAGCGAAAGCTTCAGCTCACCGTCGTAAGGCCCGTCATATTGCAGCGAGGCGAGCTTGAACGGCCCGGCCACAGTGCCGAAGCTCGGGATCACGATCTGCCAGTTGGACAGCGTCTGGTTGAAGAAGGCGGTGCGCAGCGCGGCGTCGCTGGCCGCGTCCTTGAACACGCCAGAGCCCGAGATCGTCGCCGACTTGACGCCGCCGCCGCCCAGCAGCTCGCGCCACTGGTCCGCGGAATCCGAATTGGTGACGTCGACATTCTGCGCGTTGAACGCAAGCGTGGTGGCGCGCAGTCCGGCGACGGTGGTGAAAGTCTCGGGCGTGGCGCCGTTGCCGATCTTGATCAGCAGGTCTTTGCCCTTTTGGGCGGACATGATGCGTTCTCCTAGTTGGGTTCCGTCACCGCGCGGAACTTGAGCGTGGCGCGGAATGTTTCGCCGTCGGCTTCGCGCGCGAAATCGGCCGAGAGGTAGCGCAGGTCGATCAGCGTGTGGCCGTCCAGCGTCAGCGCGGCACCGTCGAGCGCCTCGCGCACCGCTTCGGCCGCGAGCTTTACCTCCTGGTGCCCGCCGGCGCGCGACCAGACATGCACCGCGAGCGAATGCTGGCTGCCCTGTGCGGTCGCGGTGTCCCAATTACTTTCGCCGCCGTCGCCGAGTGTGATGTATGGGAAAGCGGTCTCGCGCGGCACGGCATCGAACACGCGCGCACCGACCGCGGCGGTGACCGCCTCGCTCGCCGTTAGCGTAGCGAAGACGGCCTGCTGCAAGGCCCAGCTCGCAGAACTCATGGCAATTCCTCGCAAAGCAGCGTGACCGACGAAGCGCGCGGGCCGTCGTCGAGCAGCGCGTGGACGCGGAAGATCCGCGCGCCTACCAACACGCGCTGGCCGGCGGCGAAATCGGAGCGGCGGCGCAGCGTCAGGCGATGGCGCACGCGCGATTCCGGCGCGTCGGGACCGAAGGTGTCGTTCGCGGCGATGGGCGAAATTCTCACCCACATGGTCGCGAAAGTCTGCCAGCTTTCGTCATAACCGCCGCCGCCGTCCGGCGTCAGCACGCGCGCCTGAAGCGTTGCGCGCTGGTCGAGTTCGCCAATCATAGTTTGAAGATCCTGTAAGGCGAGAGCAGCGCCGCGGCCGCGGACGAAACGATCTCCGCTTCGTCGCCGCGGTGGGTGTAGAGGTCGGCGGCGATTTGCAGGATCGCCTGCTTGACCGGCGCGGGCACCGCGCTCGCATCACCGTACCCGGCGGTGAAGGCGATCTTCACCGCGTTGACCGCGCGCAAATTGGCGAGAGCGAAGATTCCCTTGAGCGCCAAGCGCGCCGGCGCCGACGCCGCGTCCACCTGGTAGAGCGAGGGATCGAGAACCGACGCCGAGTCGTCGAGCGCGAAGGTTTGGACCTGCGTCACGCTCTGCAAGGGCGGCAGCGGAATCTCGACCACGCCGCCGGGCGGCCAGGCATCGAGCCACAGCGTCCAGCTTTGCGTCACGAAGGCACGCCCGGTGTGCCATTCGGCCCGCGCCCGCGCGGCGGTGACGAGCGAGGCGATCAGCGCATCGTCGTCGGTCGTATCGACCTTGAGATGGGCCTTCGCCTCGACGAGCGTGACGGGCTCTGCGGCGGGAGGAGAGACTAATGTAAGAGACATGATTTCTCTTTCACCTCCCCCTTGCGGGGAGGTCGATGGCGTGAGCGCAGCGAGCGGCATCGGGTGGGGGGTTGAGATCGCCCCCCACCCGGCTCCCCCGGATCAAGTCCGGGGTCGCCGACCTCCCCGCGTTGGGGGAGGTAAGAAACGCACTTACAATTACGCGAACTTCAGAAGCTTGATCGCCTCGTAGTTCTGCACCGCGCCGCCGACGCGCTTGGTGGTGTAGAACAGCACGTAGGGCTTGGCCGAATAGGGATCGCGCAGCACGTTCACGCCCACCCGGTCGACGATCAGATAACCGCGCGCGAAATCGCCGAACGCGATGGAGAAAGAATTCGCGGCGATATCGGGCATGTCGTCGGCCTCCGCCACCGGATAGCCGAGCAGCGTCGGCGGCTGACCGGCGGAAGCGCCCGGCTGCCAGATGTAATTGTGCTGGCTGTCCTTGAAGGCGCGGATGAGGCTTTCGGTCTTGCGGTTCATCATCCAGGTGCCGCCCGCGCGATAGGCCTGTTTGGGCGCATAGGCGAGGCTGACCAGCGCGTCGGTCGGATCGGTGGCGGGAAAGCCGCCCGCGACGCCCGTGCCGATGAAGCCGAGCTTGGTCCAGGCCCAGGAGGAATCCGCGACGGTCGTCTCGGTGAGGAAGCCCTTGGGCTGGGTGGTGCCGTTGCCGGAGATGAAGGCCGCGCCTTCCTGTTCGGCGAACACAATCTGCACCTCACTTGCCAGCCAGGCTTCGAGATCGACCTGGCTGTCGTCGAGCAGCGTCTGGGTGGCGGCCGGCATGGCGTAAAGCTCCATCGTCGGAAAATCGATGGCCGCCAGCGTCGGCGCGTTGGTCTGCGGCCGCGTGTCGGTTTCGGCGACCCAGCCGGTGGCGGCGCCCGCCGTGGCAATCGGCTTCCTATACACGTTCGAGCCGATCTGGCGGATGGTGGCGATGGCGCGCATCGGCGACGCCTTTTGCAGCACGCGCCCGATGGTCTGCTCGATCTCCAGCGGCACGGTGTAGCCGCCATCGACCGTGGAGCCGACGGACATCGCCTTCATTTCCAAGAGCCCGCCCGCGTCGCCGACCCTGATATAGCGCTCGAATGCCGCCTTGGTTTCGCGCGAAGCGGCGGAGCTTGTCTTGCGTTCGCTGCCGATGGCCGGGCGCGCCGCGGCCAGCGTCAGTTCGTCGATGCTGCGCTTTTGTTCATCGAGCGCGCGGTTGATGCGCGCAACCTTGTCTTCGGTGACGGGATCGGCGCCGCGCGCTTCAAGCTCGCTGAGCCGCTCGTCGTTGGCGGATTTGAACGCCTCGAAGGCGCGCAGAAATTCGTCGAACGCGTCCTTGATCTCGGGCGTGGCGACGGCTTTTGATTCCAGTTCCATGTGTTTCTCCTTTACGCGCGAAAGGCCGCGCTTGCCTGGCGCAGCGTGCGGACGAGTGTGTCGCCCTTCGCGCCGATGGCCGTGACCTTCGAGCCCGCGAGCAACGGGAAGGTCACGACCGAAATTTCCCAAAGCTCGATTTCGTTGAGTATGCGCAGGCCGGATTTCGCATCGCGCGTGGCGCGCACGGTGCGAAAGCCGATGCTGAGCCCGTTGAGGGCGCCTTCGCGGAGCAGCGATTTCACTTCGCGCGCCCGCGTCACGTCCAAGACCAGCCGGCCCTTGACGTAAAGCCCGCGCGCGTCTTCGCGGATGGTTTCCCACACCCCGATCGGCTCGTGCGAAAAGTGCTGGTAGAGCATGCGCACCTTTTCGGGCGGGCGGCGGCGCAGCGACCCAGCGAAGGCGCCGCGCGCCACGAGGTCGCCCGCGCCGTCGGGCACCCCGAACAGCGAGGCGTAACCGGCGAACTCGTCGCCGTTGAGTTCCTCGAGCCGCGCGGGCGCGTCGAAGCGCGCGAGGCGTCGCCTCACGGTGTGGATGGTGGTCATAAGTTCGATGTCGGTGTGTGGGTCGCCCCCTCACCCTTCCCTCTCCCCCTTGGGGGAGAGGGTGGCGAGCGTCAGCGAGCGGGTGAGGGGGATGAACGATCCAGCTTCGTCTCGATGCGGTCGAGGGTCTGCTTGATGGCAGCGATCTGCTCTTCGAGCACGGCGACGCGGGCGATGGCGGACTGGTCGGCGGCCTGGGTGCGCTCCAGGGTGGAGATGCGCTCCGCCGCCGAGCCCGCCCAGAACAACGCGCCCGCCGTCTGCAACAAAAAAGCCGCCACGAGGGCGGCCGGCAAACGCTTATCCAGCACGGGCTGGATAGTTTCGGTGAGGGTCATGGGTATTTCAGTTAAAGCGTTTTGAAAGTTGTTGAACTTCACTGTCGAGTTTTCTCAACGAAGCGTCCGGGTCGTGCTGGCACAACAACTGCATCGTGTAGGCGATTTCGGCAAGGCGACCCGGCTTGGATTGTTCGTCGGGGCTCCAGGTTGTTCCCGCAAGCGTGCGTGTGCTCTGGAAATCGTCGTATTGCGTCTCCATCGAGAAGATGTAATCCGCGCCATCAGCGCCGCGCGCACGCTTCGACTCATAACGGGTCTCCAGTAGGACCTTCTTCCAAACGTCCACGATGCGCACGCCCAGAGATGCGGGCACGGAGATATCGCAACGAGTAGGCACAATGTCGTGATAGTCCAGGGGATCGAGTGGAAAGTGCATTTTCCGGTTCGCTTCTTTCAGACCCGCCCGGTACATCCAAAGAGGCACCGCCGTATGAAGATAGACGATGCGATATTCGCTATCTCGCTCCTTCAGGAATATCATGTCGGACACTGTGGGCCCGGGACCTGCTGCCGTGACATAAACCCTTGCATGCACCCCTTTTCCAAACGCTTCCTTGAATACGGTTCCGACAATCTTCGGATAATCGTCATCCCAATACGCCGTATCAAAGGCCGACGGTATCGGCACCAAATGGTCAAAGCCATAGGATGGCACATAGGGCTTTGTGGAGGTCTGCGCGGCAACCGGCGCGACGCCAAGCGCGGCGGCAGCGAAGAGGAGTGCCAGTCTATTCATGGCAAACTCACATCAGCACGGGCTGGATATATTCGGTGAGGGTCATTTTCCTTTTCCCTTTTCCGGCAACCGCGCGAGCAGCGCATTGGCCTGCCGGTCGAGCGAGCCTGCGAGATACCAAGCGGCGGGTGTGAAATACCACCGGCTCTTAGTTTCGCAGTAACTTGTCATCGTCACCCCGATATTCACGAGCATGGCGGGACTGGTGCCTTTATCGGGGCTCCATGTCTGCGCCGTCAGTTCCGATTTTCCAGACCGAATGAAGAAGTCATAACCATCTCCATCGAGTCCCATTCGAACTTCCGCATGGGGCGGGACGCGTAGAAGCATCCGTCTCCAAACTTCGATAATACGATTTGCGAGCGAAGTGTCGATTTCGACGTCGCAGCGCTCCGCCACTGCTTTTGCGCGGTCTTCGCCGGAGTACCAGAGGTTCGATGGAACGTGCAGATAGAGGATATGGTAGATGCCGCCAATGTCTCTAATTCCGACTGCGTATTCCGGTTCGAACGACGGTTCCGCGAGCATGCGCACACGCACGTCACTTGCGAAGGCCTCTTTGAACACTTCATGCAACGATTTGTCGTACGCAACGAGAAAGCGATCATTTGGGACCGGTTGTTGAGGATCCAGATGCTCGCTAGAAATGGCTTGCGTCAGACTGGGCTGTTTGAGAACGGGACGATCGCCCGCCAAAGCCCGCGCCGATATCACCGCGGCGGCGGCGAAGAGGAGTGCGAGTTTCTTCATGGCGTTTTCCCCGAGGGGAATTGTACTGCGTTACGCAAACCAAGCCAAAGTCGCCAATGTCGCGCCCGCCCCCTTTGGCCGCTTCGCGGCCACTTCCCCCGCAAGCGGGGGCAGAAAGTTCACGGCAGCGCATCCCCGCCGTCGACGGGAGAATAGCCCGCGGCCTGGCGGCGTTCGTTGAGCGACAAGAAGTTGGCGTTCGACAGCCGGTCCCAGACGCTTTCGCGCTCCAGCGCCAGCGCATCGACCGCGTCGGCGTCGTAACCCAGCCGCAGGCCCTCGCCGAAGCGCGGCGCCAGCCAGCGGGTCAGCATCCTGGCGGTGCGCGCCACCAGCGGCAGCACCGTCTGGCGCCAGAAATTCAGATTCGCCTCGCGGTAATTGGCGAAGGTGTTGTCGCCGGGAATGCCGAGCAGCATCGGGGGAATGCCGAAGGCGAGCGCGATCTCGCGCGCCGCGCTGTCGCGCAGGTTGGAGAAATCCATGTCGGCGGGGGTGTAGCTCATGGCGCGCCAGTCGAGCCCGCCTTCCAGCACCATCGGACGGCCGGCGTTGGAAGCGCCCTGATAAGCGTCTTCCAGTTCGCGCTTCAGCCGCTGGAACTGCTCGTCGCTCAGCGAGGGCGCGCCGTCCGGCCCCTTATAGATGAGTGCGCCGGAGGGCCGCGCCGCATTGTCGAGCAGCGCCTTGGTCCATGCCGCGCCCGCATTATGGACCTCCACCGCATTCGCCGCCGCCTGGATCGGCGAAAGACCATTATGGTCGTCGAGCGGATTGAACAGCCGCGCATGCAGCACGGGCAGGAAGCCGGAGGCATCGCGCGCGACGCGCGTCGTGCGCTCGCCGAGCTTGTAGTCATAGGCGACGGGCCAGCCGCGCGCGTCCGCCACCACGCAAACGCGATCCGGGCGCAGCACGTAAAGCTCGCGCACCGCCCCGCCCGCGCTCACCGCTTCGAGATAGGCGTCGCCGGCGCATTGCAGGAAGGCGTACCAGCGCTCGAACAGCGCCGTGCCCTCTTCCATCGGATTGGGACCTGCAAGAAGTGTGAGCAGCGGATGGGATTCGATCTCCTGCGCGCCGTCATAGAGCAACCACGGCACGCTGGCGGCGCCCTCGGCGATCATCCTGACACAACGATACGCGATGGCGTTGCCGATCACCCCTTCGCGGGCGAGCGAGGGAAAATCGCGCTTGCACCAGCGCGCCCCGCCCATCAGCGACAGTGCGATCAAGGGCGGCGCGCTCTTCTGTTCGGGAGCGCGGCGGAAGAAACGAGTGAGCATGGGTGTGTTCTTTCTGGCGACGCCCCCTCACCCTTCCCTCTCCCCCATTGGGGGAGAGGGGGGCGAGCGCGAGCGAGCCGGTGAGGGGGAACCGACTACACGCTTCGCACCTTCATGTTGACGCGCCTCGAAGGGAACAGATCGGCAAGCGCCCAGACCAGCGCGTCCATGCGGTCGGGACTCTTGCCTTCGCCGTCATAGCTGCACATCTGGTCTTCCAGTTCCGCGAACGCGCCGGCGAAATGCACGCGGCCCTGCTCGGTGAGCGAGGCGGCGGGCGCCGCGCGGGTGCGCTTGTCGCGCGTGGCGTGGACCAGGCGGACCGGCGCGTTTGGCAGCGCATCGAGCAAGACCTGTTTCACCATGTCACCGCCCTGATTGGCCTCGGCGACGATCGAATCCGCTTCGTAATCCTCGTAAGCCTTGGCGACACGCGCAGCCCACCCTGCGGGCGAGAGGCCGCCGATCGAGCGGTCGGCGAGCACATAGGCGTCGCCCGCCTCGCTGGTGCCCGCGATGACGATGCCGCATTCATCGCCCGCGATGGAGGCCGGCGGATCGACCGCCACCACCACGCGGGTGAGCGGCGGCGCCTGGCGCACGCGGGCGCGCTCGATCCATGCGCGCCGCCACAGGGCGGCGTCGTTGTCCTCGATCAGCTCGGCGTTCAGTTCCTGGCGGCCGAGCCTTGTTCCGCCAAAGCGCAATGCGAGACCCGCAAGAAAGCCCGGCGCCAGATTGGCCTTGTTGTCGCCGGTCTTCGAACGCGTCTGCGTCACATCGGCGGCGGCCAGCAAGTCGCGCAACGCCTTGATGTTGCGCGGCGTGGTGGTGATCGCCATGCGCGGATCGCGGCCCAACCGCAGCGCCATCAGCACCATGTCGAGCGCCGCTTGCGGCTCGGCCCATTTGCAGAACTCGTCGGCCCATACCGCGTCGAACTGGTGGCCGCGCACGTAATCGGGTTCCTCCGCCGAAATTACGTCCGCGACCGCGCCGTCCGGCCACAGCACGCGCCGGTTCGAGGGTTCGAACGCGGCGGTGGGCGACACTGCCAGCAAACCGGATGCGCCTTCGATCATCACGCTGCGCGCATCGTGAAAGGTCGCGCCGATGAGCCCGATGCGGCGCATCCTGCCGCGCGTAACCCCGTCGGCGATCCATTCCGCGCCGGCGCGCGTCTTGCCCGCGCCGCGCCCGCCGAGAAACAGCCAGATCCGCCAGTCGCCGCCCGGCGGCAGTTGTTCGTCGCGGGCCCAGAAGGACCATTTGTCGCCGACAAGTTTCGCGTCTTCATTCCTGAGGTTCCCCAGGAGAAGGGCTCGTTTCGGAAGCGGCAAGGAGTTGATCGAGGCGGCGTTTAAGTTCCTCAAGAGCATCGTCATTCTTGGCCGCCACCCTGGTTTCGCGTTTCAAGTTGCGCTGCTCGTCTTGCCGAATGAGCCGGTCGAGCATGCGCTGCATCGAGGCAAGCGCGCGCACATTCACCATGCGGATGTTCGCCTGGTCGATTTCGGGCGTCGGCTTGGTGTTTTCCAATTGAATGAGCTGGCGTTTCAGCTCGCGAAGCATGCGGATCACAAGATCGTCCTTCCAGTCGTCATCGACCGCCTCGCACGGTCCCACGCGCATGGCGTCGAGCGTAGGCTCTTCGCCCACGAGAAGGTTCGGGGTGCGGGGCATCGGATGGAATTGTTGGGATATAGCGAAAGTGGGGATTCGACCTTGTCGGTTCAAGGGGTGGTAGTGTCCTAATTTGAATTTCGCCACTTCACAGGACACGCGCGCCGCCAATAACCGGACTGGATTTGAACAACGCCGGGGGCGGCTTCTGGATCAACTCCCGCCGCAATGAGGTCGTGAACGGTGACGAGCTTGGGAATATGCTTGCAATCGGGATGACAGGTAATCGTTATCGTATAAGGTGGCTTCTTAGATTGAGAAGTAAAACGACAATGCGCCGAGTCGGTAGGTTCGGGGGTTGAAGCGGACGCCACCCCCGCGCCGTATAAGGCCAGCACGACAGCAACCAAGATAGCCTTCACTTCGCCCTCTGCTCCGCCACTATGGCCGCTTGTACAGCCTCGCGCGGTCCCGTAATCGGCGGTACATGCAGCACGGCAAAGAACCGCCGCTTGCCGTCTGGAAGCTCGTAGCTCCAGGCGTAGGCCCTTTTGGCGGTCGGGTGTCCGGCTAGGTCGAACACCGCGACCATACCGTCCCAAACCGCCTTGCCCTCGTGCTCCTCGCGGATCGGAACCGACTGTACAAACGTAGCCGTCCCGCCGTGCTGGGATTCGACGGCGCGTTTCAGGTCATCTGTTACCGAACTGGCTCTTTGCATTTCAACTTCCGTAGATAATCAACGAGTAGATGCATTCCCGTTGCAGGATTATCCGATTGCGCATCCGTATTGTGCCTGTCCAGCCGTATAGCATTTTCTATTGCGACCTCCGTCATCACCGAAACAATATCATAGATTTTTGGTTCACCCTTCTCGTAATCGGGCAAGTATTCCCGTAACGCTCGCACGGTCACATCGCCAGCGGAATTCCGACCACTAGCAACAATCGGGGCCGTCGAATATCGATAATGCAGGAGAAGCCATAACTCAAAACATGGCGTCGATATTATCGCCTGCCACGTTCCCGCGCGCCCTCTGGCTGAGTTTGAAACCCTCGCGACGGCAGCATTAAAATTCGGGTGCCCATCGCGATCGAACACAGAAAACACTCGATCATATTCTTCTTGGCCCATTAACATCTCTGTGTGTGCCACGACGGTTATCGGATCGGTGCCGGGCGCATGTGTCACATAGATGTTCGCGCTGCTTAGGCGAAACGCTGCCTTAATGCCATTCAGATAGTTAGGCTCTGTCTTGCTCCCTTCGCAAACAATCAGGACCGTATCGTACGGCTCTCGTACCGGTCCTCGCCGCGCGTAAGACTCAACACGGCGAATGTGAGCCATGGTCAGCCAACCTTTATTGGAAGAATGGGCTGCGCACCATATCGGCCTCGCATATACGCTCGCTCAAATGATTCATCGTTTCTTGGGCTAAAGTCGGTCAACGGATAGACCTTTGATGCACCGACGCGATCTTTCTCGACAAACCAGACTTGATCTCTCCTGAACAGAGCGCGATCCAGAATTGACGTGTTGTGAGTGCTGCAAATGAGTTGCGCGTTGTTGGGATTTGTACTTGTTGATTGAAATCGGCTGATGAGAAATCTCAGCAATGCAGGGTGCATATTTGTGTCGATTTCATCAAAAATAAGTACTTCACCGTTCTTGAGAACATTTAACCAAGCACCAGCAGTTTTGAACAATATTTGCGTACCAGATGACTCTTCTGAAAAGTCAAAGCCTATGGGAACCTTCCCATCCGCTAGATGCGAAAGTGTGACGGTCACGAGATTCGGTAAATTGGTTTTTGTTGAATGGATGAACATCGGCGCAGATTTGCCGACTACCACTCCCCCGCTTGGGGGAATGGGTTCTTTTTTTACTTCAAAGTCAGAAATTCCAAGGTCCGCTTCGCGTAGGAAGGGTAGAAGATTTTTCTTTCCCTCCGGTTCATCAAGCAGATTTAGTGTAAGTGATTCATTCAGCTTGATTTCGCCTACTATCACAACCAACCGAGTTTGAAACCAGTCGAATACCGGACGCAGTTGAGTGCTATTCAATTGAATTGCCGTTGACAAGAACAGCGCATCTGGTCTGGTCGCTTCTCCCCATACCGAACGCTGCCCCTTGAGGAATGGACTGAACTTCCACTCATATTTTTTTTCTTTCGCGCTCCAGTCGCGCTCGAACATCGTACGTCCACGAGTGCGCGATCCAGAATGCACGTACTCCACGAGCCATTCCCGTTCTATCCTTTCGGCCCCCAATGAAAATCCATATTCATACCGCTTTCTATCTTGGACAAACGCGATCAGAAATTCACTGGGCTTATTGCTGCATGTTCTTGAGAGCTTGAAGGGGCTGAATTGATAAGGGGCTGCCGTTACATTGGGCTGCTTAACAATGAAATCCTTCATGAACTTCATTGCGAGCAATAGATTTGTCTTGCCTCCTGCATTCGGCCCGTAGATTGCCGCTGTACGAACCAATCGCCCAAACCCCTTAAGGGGTGGCTCGAATGTGTTGTTTTCGAGGTGCTCGGGAAAGTGCCCTGCAACCATCGAAAATACCTGTCGGCCCTTGAAAGATCGGAAGTTTTCGACCTGGAATTCGATAAGCATGGTCGTACCTCTAATTTAAGCTTGACATTTACGGGTTTCCCGTATATTTGTCAATTAAATTAAGTCGCCCAGGTAGGAACCTAACTAAGTCACTGGATTTGCAAGATGAATAGACTCTCAATCGAACGCCGCACCCAAATCATCGGAGCCCTGGTCGAGGGCAACTCAATCCGCTCGGTTGAACGGATGACGAATACGCACCGCGATACCATCATGCGGTTGGGCTTTGAAGTCGGTAAGGGCTGCCACCGGCTCATGCATGAGAAGATGCGCAATCTACCGTGCAATCTCATTCAGGTTGACGAGATTTGGGCCTACGTCGCCAAGAAGCAGGCGCGGTTGAAGCCGGGTGAGAGCGTTCGCGCTGGTGATTTCTGGACGTTCGTTTCTCTCGATCCAGAAACCAAGCTGGTCCCGAATTACTTCGTCGGCAAGCGCACCGCTGAAAACGCCTATCGGTTCATGCTCGATCTTTCCGAGCGGCTGACCAATCGCGTTCAGATTTCAAGTGATGGCTTGCAATCGTACATCAACGCCGTTGACGATGCGTTCGGTGGGAACGTCGATTACGGTCAGGTGGTTAAATTCTATGATGCCGAGCCTATCGGCCCGGGGCGCTATAGCCCGCCGCGCGTGACAGGCGTGGAGCGAACGGTCATCGCAGGATCACCCGATTACCAGCACATTTCGACAAGCCTTGTTGAGCGGCAAAACCTGACCATGCGTATGCAAATGCGCCGGTTTACTCGCCTCACCAATGCTTTTTCAAAGAAGGTGGACAACCTCAAGGCCGCAGTTGCCTTGCACTTTTGCCACTACAATTTCGTGCGGCTTCATAAGAGCCTGAGAATTACCCCTGCCATGGCGGCGGGCGTTTCTGATAGGCTGTGGTCGCTTGAGGAATTGGTCGAGCAAACAAGTAGGTGAGAGAGATTGGGAAATGAGCGACATTCATTACGCAAACGAGAAATTTTATAACGCGGTCGATTCGTTATGCGGCGACGGACCATTAAAGACGCGCATTCACTACGCCTTTATGAGTTTTCATCCTGTGCAGGCTAGCGACTTTGCGGATGCTGAACTGCGGGCCAAATATGAAGAAATTAGGCGGCGATTGACCGTCGTAAAGGATGGCCCCGAAGATAGGGGATATGTCCTAAATACTCTTGATGCGATGAGCGATGATGAGGCTAGGCAGTTGAGCCACCTTATCGTGGAGTTGGCCTTCAATATCGAAGACGTCTGCGCGAGGGGTTAGATCAGTAGCCCGATCTTCACGCGTCCGATTCTCATGCCAGCCCCACCGGCACTTCCACTTCACAGTCTTGATGCGCGGCGCGTCTGCCATAGGCGACGCTTATCCCGGCTAATCCCGGCACGTCCCGCCATATCCCGCTGAATTTCAAATTAGGACACTACCCAAGGGGTGGGCAGAATTATTTTTTGCGGGCGGCAGGAAAACGAAAAATTTCGTTTGCGATCAGCGGCCAAGCGAAGGCGGCGGCGCGTCGGCGCGGGAAATCAATTCATTCTCACTCGCGCTTGCGGCGCGATGCTCAAACGAAGGTCCGCTTTGCGCCATCTGCAGCCATTCCTGCTCCATCCCGCGAAACCGCTTATGGCATTAGATGACCTTATCGCACATGTTGGATCACGGCGAAGACTAAAGCGCCGTCTAACACACACGTGATTACTCCCCAGAGCGCGATCCGAAACCAGTACCCAAAGGGTTGGCGTGAGCGGATTACCCAGCCCTGATAGCCAGTTTCCGGTGAACCCCAATTCCATGCAGAAGCCCTGCCGGTCCACAACTGATACACCGTCATGAAATTAGCTAAGAGCACCATCTCTACAAGCAAGACGGCCGCGAACCAATACGGCATCGGATGATGCGCCGCCCACGATCTGAACGCTGGCACAAAACGGGCAATACTGAGGAAAGCGAAAAGGGTGAATATGCCAAGACCGAGTAATGGCTTGAGCTTCATGTGGTACCCCTTGAAACCGCATACCAATAACTCGTCGCCGACCTGCTTGTCATTCTGCCGCCGTGCAGACCAGAGGGTGGTGCCTAGCACCGCAATCGAACGACCGGAATTGGCGCAAAGCGGACATTCGCCATGCCGCGCGGCGCCTCGGGATTCCGCTTAAGCGGCGGATTGACAAAGCGCCGCATCCTTTGGCGGCGCGTCGGCTTCGACAAGAATAAGTCCCTGCGCGAGGGGATCGTCGACATAGCGACAATTGCCTTCGATTTGCGCTCCGGCTTCGGCCTCGAAAATCCCGTAGAGAATGTTGCCCTTGATGCGCGATCCGGCGCACAACAGAACTTTGCGGGCGCGAATTCCGCCAAGGATGCAGCCGCGCACGGTCACGTCGTCGGCGATGACTTCACCGTTGATGACGGCCGTGTCGCCGACAACAAGAATTGCAGAGCGGACATTACCTTCCACGCAGCCGTCGAGATGAATGTCGCCCGCCGATTCCAACGTTCCGCGCATCACGAGATCGGCGGAGATAATCGATGGCGCGCCGGCGGTCTGTTTCGAACGCCTTGTTATTGTCGGCGGCAATGAAGGCGGGTCGCGAGGAACGGATACGTCGCTCCGGCGGAGGGGTGCGATGTCTTCCGCTGGTAAGGCCCGCGCTTTTCTCTCGATATCGTCGAGCTCTTGGTGAGAATAGGGGGCCGTGGAGCGCACCGCCGGCCGGGACACCTTCGCCATGAGCGTGCTGGCCTGAGCTCGGATCGACCCAAGAAATTCGCTTTTTCGCCGTGGAGCAAGATGCTCCGGCGATGTTCTTTCCAACTGCGCTGCGAGCTCGGCTTTGACGCGTGTCCAATGTTCCAGTTCCGCTTCAAGCTCGGCCTTGGCGCGCAGCCAATGTTCCCACGCAAGGCCTTCCGGACAGCCCTCGCGCTCCCATATCTCTTTACTGCGCAAACGGATGGCTTCTTCGAAAGGGTCGGCGGATTTCTCATCTAGTGATTCAAGTTGCGATTGGTCGATCATGGCATTCTCCGCTCTATGCTCTGACGGACCCCTTGCATTCGCCCCAATCGCCGCTTCTCAAATTGTTCACAAATTCTGAATATCCAGGCCGGCGATTCGCCCTCTCGATAATATAAACCAAGCGGAGTCACTTCGCACAAGAGCGCAATTCGCGACGGTCGCCGAACGCCTAGCGCTTTAGAGCGAGCGCTCACTTGACCGTAATCGTGCCTATCATCTGGGGATGGATCGAGCAGCTGTATTTGTAGACACCCGGCTTATCGAACTTGAAGCTGAAGGTTTGGTCGGTATCGAGTCCGCCGGAGCGGAACAGGCCGGTCTCGCTGGTCACGGTATGGGGCTCTTCGTCGGCATTTTTCCATGTGACCGTCGAACCCGCCGTGACGCTGACGCTCATCGGCGTGAACATGAAAGTCTTGATGGTGACGGTCGAGTCCTGCGCGAAGGCCGAGGCGTGCAGAGCGATCGCGGCGACGGCCGCAACAGCGGCAAAGTGCGAAAGAAAGCGGGTCATCGGTAATCTCTCCCGTTCAAATCAAGGCGCGGTCGGCGAGCGCGATCGCGTGGCGGTGCTGGAAGGTGCTGACGCTGGTCAGGCCCAGCATTTTCGCCAGCTGGTCGCTCGGAACCGTCAGCGGGCCGGGCGCCGGCCCGTCACCGGCCGTCGGCTGCGGGAAGCCGGTCGAGCGCGCGGTGTGGAACGTGATATTGCCCTCCACCTTCTGGACGATCTGGTGGATATGGCCGTTGAGCACGGTGACGGAACCGAATCGGCGCAAATAGTTCATCGCCTGGTCGGCGTCGCTGGTGCCCCAACCCCATGGCGCATAGATCGTCCACAGCGGCATATGCGCGAACACGACAATCGGCTGGCTCGACGACCGGCCCCTGAGGTCCATTTCCAGCCATTCGAGCTGATCGGCGCCGAGTTCGCCGAGCCCCCCCGCTTTGAAGTGCAGCACATTGATCAGAGAGACAAAGTGCACGCCGCCGGAATCGAAACTGTAATAGCCCTTGCCGCCCGACGGTCCGCCGTAGCGGTCCATATAGCCTTTGCCCAGGTCGATCATGTCGTGCTCGCCCGGCGTGGTGTGGATTTCGGCGACCTGCAGCCCTCTCATGATTTGAGCGGCGGTGTCGAATTCTTCCGGCTTCGAAAGATGGGTGATGTCGCCGGTGTGCATCACGAAGGCCGGCGGCTGCGGCATCCCGTTGATGAGCGCCACGACGCGCGCGAAAGTTCCGATCACGTCGGGATTGGCGGCCTTGTTGAAGCCGATATGGCTGTCGCTGACCTGGACGAACAGCGGCCTGGCGGCGGCGTATTTGAGCGTGGCGGCGTCGGCCAGGTCGAAGGCCGTGAACACGCCGCCCGAAAGCGCGAAAACGGTTCCGGCACCGCCCCAGGCAAGGCAATGCAGCGCGTCGCGGCGGGTGGGCTTATCGGACATGGCGAGCCTCTTGAAGGTTTCGAGGCTCTAGACCGCCGGGCGAACCCGTTTATTCCCTAACTCTCCGCTGTTTTCCGGATCAGCTGCGAAAGTTCGTCGAGTTCGGCGGGCGCCATGTCGGAAACCGCGCAGTAGAACAGATCGCCGCTGCGCCAGGCCAGCATCCGGAAACCGTTCAGATTCTTCATACCAGGCTTGGCGATGCCGTCATTCTTCCAGGTGAAGACGTTCACGACATGCTGCCCGTGACGATAGACGACAACCGCGGCCCGCTCGCCGTGCACATAGTCGACGCGCCCTCCGACCAGCTTGAATCCGTCCTCACCGTAATCGGCGACGGGCGGCGAGACGTCCGCGTGACCGTCGAACCAGGGCTTGACGGTGTGCTGGTTGCTGGAGGCGACGTCGATCAAATGCGTGCCCATCAGCGAGCGCAGGTGCGCCGAAATCACGTCGCTGGCGATCTGATCCTGGGCCGAGGGCGCCATAACATAGACGATCAGCGAAGCCGCCAGCGCCGTGGCAACGGCGCCGCTGAGCGCGCCCGACCAGAACCGGCGGCCGAGCCCCGCCACAGCCGAAATCGTCCCGCCGCGAAGCGCTTTCGATATGCGCCCGCGCAGCGCCGCGCCTGCGTGATGGTAGGTGGCCTGCCCGCGCATCGCCTTGCGGATGGCCACAATGCCGGCACGCACCTCGGCGCACTCGGCACAAGTCTCTAGATGCTGCTCGATGGAAGCAGCCGCCACGGCGTCAAGCTCGCCGTCGAGATAGGCCTGAACCTGCAATGTCCGGCCGCAGCTCATGGGACGGCCTCCTCATTCGCCAGCCAGCGCTCGCGCAACAGGGCGCGGGCGCGCGCCAGCCGCGACATCACCGTGCCGATCGGCGCTCCGGTCACTTCCGCGATCTGCTTGTACGACATATCTTCCATCTCACGCAGCACCAGCGTCTCGCGAAATTCCGCCGGCAATGCAGAGACGGCGAGGTTGAGGCGGCGCGCCTCCGCCGCCTCAACGGCGGCCGCTTCCGGGTCGGCGTCCGGCGCCACCAGCGCCGTATCGTCGTCGTTCTCGGGCAATGGAATGCTCATCTGCCGCTTTTTCCGTTCCATCGCCGTGTAATGGCAGTTGCGCACGATCGCGAGCAGCCACGGCTTGGCGTCGCCGCCGCGAAATCCGTCGAAGGCACGAAAGGCGCGCAGCATCGCATCCTGCACCGTGTCCTCGGCCTCGGGCGAAGCCCGGGCCAGCCAGCGCGCAAGATTGTAGGCCGCGTCGAGATGCGGCAGCACAAGCTGCTCGAACCGTCGGCGCCGTTCGTCCATGTGAAGTGCCAGCGGGCTATCGATTCCAGACCTTATCCTAGCTCTATACCGGCAAGGCTGCCGAAATATTCCCGGGTACGTTACGGCACTCCTCACTTTGATGCCGGAACGGCGGCCGGACGGCGGGCCATGGGCAACATCGCCTCCAGGACGTCGTCTCGGAGCACGAAATGGTGAAACAAGGCGGCCAATCCGTGTAAACCCGCGACCGCCGCCAGGACCAAAGCGCCCCATTCGTGCAGCTCGCCGACCTGCTCGGAGACGTTCAGCAGACGCGGCAACAGCGCCGGGACGGTCAGGCCGAACAAATCGAACGGCCGGCCGCGCAACAGCGTGGCAAGAAATCCGGTCGACGGCTGGAGAAGCAGAAGGGCATAGAGCGCGTATTCGCTCGTCTTGGCGGCCAATTCCATCACGCGCGGAAGACCGGCCGGGAACTGCGGAAAGCGCGCGAACGTCGCGCGCCACAGCAAGCGTAGGGCGGTGATGCTCCCCACCGCGACACCCATCGAGCGGTGCAGCGCGAGCAGCGGCGGCAGGAACGATGTGCCTTCCACAGCGCCGATCGAAAATCCACTTAACAGAAGGAGCAGCACCAGCAACACGGTGGTCCAATGAGCAAGCATCGTCACACCGTCAAAGGCGCCGCGCGAAATCCGTCCGTCGGGCAGCGTTACCGGCTCCAAGATGCGCATCGTCTCTCCGCGTTCGGGTTCGCATTTGAGACTGCGGCGGTGGCCGGTTTATTCCGGGTTCGGCGTCGGGATTCCGCCACCTTTCCCATCGTTAACGCGGCCCGTCTTGAATCCGCCCAAAATATCGTCCACCAAGCGCTCCGATGGGAGACCAAGTCCGCGAAATCTGGGAGAGGCTGCTGCGCGGCGTTGACGCGCTGGGCGGCTGGATCGTCGATCACCGCCGCGGGCTACTGAAGATCGCCGCGTGGACCGGCGGCGTGCTTCTGGTGCCGGTCCTCGCGCTCTATCTCTTGCCTTACGCGCTCGGCTTGTTCGCGCCGACCCTCGACCTCAAGCAGGATCTTTACGCGCTCAACCGCCCGGTCGCTTATACTTTCCTCGACGCCAAGGGCGACGTCGTCGGACGGCGCGGCGCGCTGGTCGGCGAGCGCCTCACGCTCGACCAGATGCCGCCCTATCTTCCTGCCGCCTTCATCGCCATGGAGGACCGCCGCTTCTATTCGCATCACGGCATCGATCCACGCGGGCTGATGCGCGCGCTATGGACCGATCTGCGCGCGCGCCATTTCGTCGCCGGCGGTTCGACCATCACCCAGCAGACCGCCAAGATCCTGTTCACCAATTCCGAGCGGCGCGTCTCGCGCAAGCTGGCCGACATGGTCGATGCCGTGGCGCTGGAGAACGCGCTCAGCAAGAAGCAGATTTTGGAACTTTATCTCAACCGGCTTTATCTCGGCTCGGGCGCTTATGGTGTGGACGGCGCGGCGCACATCTATTTCGGCAAGTCCGCGCGCGACCTGACGCTCTCCGAAGCGGCCATGCTGGCGACGCTGACGACCGCGCCCTCGGTGTTCTCGCCCAGGCGCGATCTTGCCCGCGCCCAGGAACGCGCCGGGACCGTGCTGACCGCCATGGTCGAGACCGGCGCGATCAGCGAGCAGCAAGCGGCCGAAGCGCGGGCCAATCCCGCAACCGTCGCCGACCGCACCGCCAGCGAGGCGCGCAACTTCTATCTCGATAGCGCCGCCGACGAGGCCCAGAAGCGCGCCGCCGCGAGCGGACAAGCTTTGTCGGGCGATCTTGTCGTCCACACCACGCTGGAGCCGAAAATCCAGGAAGCCGCGCGCGAGGCGGCGAAGAAGATCATCCTCGGCAAGCAGGGCCTCAAAGCGCACGCCAGCGAAACCGCCATCGTGGTGATGAAGCCCGACGGCGCGGTATCGGCGATGATTGGCGGCGTCGATTACGACGAGTCGACGTTCAACCGCGCCATTCAGGCCCATCGCCAGCCCGGCTCCGCCTTCAAGCCGTTCGTCTATCTCGCCGCGCTGGAAGCGGGAATGACCCCAGAGGACCAGCGCGACGACACGCCGGTCGACATCAACGGCTGGACCCCGACCAATTTCGGCGGGCGCTTTTACGGCACGCTGACGCTGGCCGACGCGCTGGCCCATTCGGTCAACACCATCACCGCCAATCTGGCGCAGGAAGTCGGCCTCGACGCGGTGGTGGAAGCGGCCAAGCGCTGCGGCATCACTTCGCCGCTCGAAGCCAACGCATCGCTGGCGCTCGGCACCAGCGAAGTGACGCCGCTCGAACTGACCAGCGCGTACGCCGCCTTCGCCTCAGGTGGGATCAAGGTCGAGCCTTACATGGTGACCGAAGTCGACGCGTCGGACGGACGCGTGCTCTATAAGAGGAAGCCCGCCGACCAACCGCGCGTCATCGCAAGTCATGTCGATCAGGACTTGACCGCCATGATGTTCGACGTGATGACAGAAGGAACCGGGCGCGGCGCCTCGTTGTGGAACCGCGAAGCGGCAGGCAAGACGGGCACCACGCAGGATTTCCACGATGCCTGGTTCGTCGGCTTCACCACCGATTACGTCGCGGGCGTGTGGGTGGGCAACGACGATTCCTCGCCGATGCGCGGGGTGACGGGCGGCAGCCTGCCGGCCGAAATCTGGCGCGATGTGATGACGGCGGCGGAAAAGGGTCTGCCGGCGAAGCCGCTCGACCGCTCGCCTCCGGGCCTGCCGATCGACGAGACGCTGACGGCTTCGGGCGTGACCCCAGACGACGAGTCCACCAACGCGCCCATCGTCCTGATCCCGCCGGGGTCCACGCAGCAGCAGCAACAGCAGCAGCAGACCCGCGAGCGAAAGAACTTCTGGGATTGGCTGTTCGGCTCGGGTGAGCAGAACAAACCTGCGCAGAACCCACCTGCCCAGGACGACGAAAACGGCGATTCCAATTAGGGTACGGCACGTCGAGGTTAGACGATGAGATTCCGTCTGCTTGTCATCGCATTCGCATTTTCTCTGGCGGCCTCCGCGAACGCCGCGCATTTAACCCACATCGTTCTCGTCACCGACGGCAAGGCGCAAGCCGAACAAGCCGGTTTCTACCAGGCGGTGGCGCTCGGCCTCTACAAGCAGCGCGGCCTCGAGGTGACGATCCGCGCGGGCGAACCGGACCTCACCAAGCGGCTCGCCGGAGGCGATTTCGCCCTCGCCCCCGATTGCGCCGCGGTGTTCGAGCTGGTGAAGGCCGGTGTTCGGGCGCGCGCGGTGATGGCGGTGTCCCAGAAAGGCCCCGGCGACTGCTATGGGGATCTGGTGATCGCCCCGCAAAGCTGGATCGACAAGAAGCAGGCCGCCGTCCAGGCCTTCTATGACGCCTCGCGCGACGGCTGGCATTTCTATCTCGCGAATGATCCCGCCCCCGCGAACGCGCTGATCGCGCGCGACAATCCCGAGATGAACGCCGCCCTCCTCGCCCAAGGCCGGGCGCGGATGAAAACCCTGGTCGATGTCGGCGATACCATCGCCTTCGGCATCGGCGCCATGACGGCCCAGCGCTGGCGCCTGTTCTACGAACGCGCCAAGTATCCCAAGGATCTGCCTTATCGGGACGCTTTTGAGCTGATCTTCATGCGGAATACGCCGCAGTATTTCCAGTAGCGAGTTTGCGCGGCGCGGATTCCGGTATCAGGAACATGGCGATGACGCCGAGCACCATGGCGCCCGAGCAGTACCAGAAGGGCACCAGGGGATTGTGGCCGGTGAGCCTCAAGAGCCAGGTGATCATCATCTGCGTCGAGCCGCCGAAGATGGAGATCGCGAGCGCATAGACCGTCGCGACGGTTCCCGAGCGGATATGCATCGGAAGCGACTCCGTCAGCGAGATGACGACGGGCGTGAAACACATCGAGGACATGGCGCTCAGCACGGCGAGCACGCCATAAAGCATCCAGACCGAAGGGTACTGTGTGAACAGCCAGAATCCGGGCACTGTCAAAAACAGCGTCAGCAGCCCCGGCACGATCATCACGATGCGCCGCCCCCATCGATCCGACAGAATGCCGCTCAGCAGCTCGAACACGACGTTGGTGCCAGAGCTTACGACCGTGGTTCCAAAAGCGATGGTGGCGGGAAGGCCGAGCGTGGTGATCGCGAAGGTCGGCATGTAATCGAAGACATAGGCGCTGACGGTGCCGGCGACGAGCAGGAAGAAGCCGCAGAAGACCACGAGCGTGTAGGGCTTGATCGTCTCGGTGAAGGAGAGCTTGCCCGTGGTGGCGTCGGGCGCCAGCGCAGCGTCGTCCGCCTTGTGCAGCGTCTCGGGCAGCGAATGGCGGATCATCATGCCGAAGGGAATGATGAGGACGCCGAGCAGGAACGGAATGCGCCAGCCCCAGCCTTCCAATTGCGGCGTGGTGAGCACGCTCGACAAGGCCACGCCCACCAGCGACGCGAAGACGATGGACGCATCCTGGCTGACATACTGCATCGAACCGTAGAACCCGCGGTGCTCGGGCGCGGCGGCCTCGATCAGATAGGCCGTAGTCGGCCCCACCTCGCCGCCGAGCGCGAAGCCCTGCAGCAGACGGAAGGTGATGACGATGATGGGGGCCGCGATACCGATCGTCGCGTAAGTCGGCGTCAGCGCCATGGCGAGCATGCCAAGGCCCATGCAGGCGAACGAGATGAGCATGGCCGGCTTGCGCCCTATCCTGTCGCCCAAGCTCCCCAGCACGATCGCGCCGGCGATGCGCATGAGGTAGGCGGCCCAGGAGAGCCCGAAGGTCACGATCAGGCTGACCGTCGGATCGCTCATCGGAAAATAGGCCTTCGCGATGAAGACCGCGAAGATCGAATAGGAGAGGAAATCGTAGAATTCGAGCCCGTTCCCGAGCACCACGGCGAAGACGTGATGGGCGGGAACGGGCTTGCGTGCGGTCTCAGCCATGGGCCTCCAGTCGCGCCTTGCGGCGCTTTCCGAGCCAGTAGAGCAAAAGTCCGACGTTGAGCATGAAGAGCGTCGACATCACGATCTTGAGGAACGTGAAGAGCGGATGGCTGTCGGACCCGTTGGGAACCAACGTGCAGGCGATGGCGATCAGCGTCGCCGCCATCCCGACAATGCCCAGCACAAAACTGGTGGCCGCTCCCCCCGGCGGCTGCCACGCGCCGGGCGCCTCAGGCCAGAGCTTGCGCGCCAGATAGACGGCGAAGACGAAGACATAGGGGATCGTGGCGGTCAGCACGCTCATCGACACCAGGAAATCATAGGCGGTCGCGGCGCCCTCGCCCGCCTGACTCAACAACACCATCACCAGGATGAAGCCGCCTTGCAGCAACGTGGCAGCGACCGGTGCGCCGGTTCGCGTGCTGTACTTGGCGAAGATCGGCGGCAGGTAATGGTCGATGCCCGCTTCCACCGGCAGACGCGCGCCGATGCCGAACCACGCCGCGAGCCCGCCGAACTGCGAAAGCGCCAGCCCGCCGATCGCGACCAAAGCCAGCGCGGGAAATCCGACATGGGAGAAGGCCGCGTGCAACGCGTCGGACACGCCGGTCAGCCGCGTCAGTTCGGCCTTGGGCAAGATGGTCAGCATCGACGCCGTGCCGACGACGTAGATCAGCACCATCGCCACGCCGAGCGCCGTCAGCGCCTTCAAGATCGTGGACATGCCGCCCTTGATGTCGGCACGCAGGAAGGAAAGGGTTTCCGATCCGGAAAGTGCGAACACCATCGTGCCCCACAGTGTCGCGGTGTCGAAATTGATCGGCGGCACATAAGAGGAGGTGAAGAAGTTCGTGGCGCTGGCACCGCGCCAAGCGAGCGTGACCGCCGCGAATACCAGCAGGAAGAAGATTAGCCAGCTCCCCCCCGCGCCGATGTCCGGCAACCAGCGGACGAAGCGCAACCCGAACAGCTGATAGTCCGTCGCGATCAGAACGATCATGACCGAGATCGCGAGATAGAGTGTCGTGTTGTGGGCGTCGGCGCCCATGGCGGAAAGAATGAGGCCGCTCAGGAAGTAGATGATGCCCGCGAAATAAGGCAGCAGGCTCACCCAATAGAACCAGCCGCAGATGAAACCGGCGAGCGGGCCGAACGTCCCGCGCGTCCAGGCGTAAAGGCTGCCGCCACCCGGAAAGCGCGCGGTCAACTCCACCACGGCCACCGACAACGGGATGTAAAAGGCGATCAGCGCCAACAACCATAGCGGCAGCGAAGCGGGGCCGAGCGTGCCCGCCACCGGCAGCCAGCGGATGCCGATGGTGGCGACGATGGCGTAGAAAGTGAGATCGAACAGGCGCAGTTGCGTACTCGTCGCTGCGTCGGCGTTACTCATGTTGATGGATCCATGTCGTGAGGTTTGTTCTATCGGCGGGCGAAAGATCGAGCCGCGCGGCAATGGCGAATTGCTCTTGGGCGTCGAGGTGCCGGCCGCAATAGAACAAAGCCTTGCCCCATTCAAGGTGCAAACGGCCCCAATTTGTTGCGTATTTACCCGCTTCGGTGAATTTTTCTAAAGCAAGGTCGGAGCGGTTCTTCGCCATCAACGCCTCGCCCCACAGCTCCAGCGGATCGGCGAAGTGCGGACCTTTCTGGTGCGCGACGGTGAATTTGGCGATGGCGCCATCGAAATTGCCGCGCGCCAACAAGGCCTCGCCCCATTCCGAATAGGCAAACGGAATCGACGGCGCCTGCTGCACGGCGCGCGCAAACCAATAACCGGCACCCGCCCAGTTTTTCGTCAGCACATCGAGATGGCCCCGCACGCGCAGGCAGACATAGCAATCGAGCGAGGTCCTGCCGATGGCCTGCCAGGCCTTTGCCGGTTCTCCCAAATGGGCATAGGCGAGCGCCAGGCGCGGCCAGATCGCGACGCGTGTCTGGATTTGCATGAGCGGCGACTGCGCATCGGACATCGCCGCGACATGTTCGAGATCCCCCCGCACGCCTGCCCAATCGCCTTGCGCGGCCAGAAGCGTTGCTTGCGGATAATCGTATTCGAGCATGTTCCAGCCTGCACCCTGCACGCTGTGCCATGTCATCTCCGCATCGCTGCCGGCAGCGAGAAATTCGCGCGCGGCGGCAAGATCGTGGAGCCGCACCGCATCCACGCTCATCATGTAGCGGGCCGACCAATCGGAACCTGCGAAACCCGGCAGTGCGAGAATATCGCGGTAGGCCCGCAGCGCTGCCGCAAAATCCCCCGAGCCCTCCGCGATCGCGGCTTGCGACTCCTCTTGCATGACAACGCCGGGATTGGGCATGACGTCGGCGCGGCCCTTACTGTGCCAAGCGATCTCGCCGGCCTCGGCGTAACCAACCGCCTGCTCGTCATGTCCGGCCATCGCCTCGATCGTCGCGGCATTGACTTGGGCGAGGATGAGATTGGGGGCGAGCGCCGCGGCCTTGCGCCCGCGCGCCAA
>Ga0265340_10000035_pt1 | contig 65589 bp, 75 predicted proteins | sample 4CB225metaG_FD_202082 | JGI IMG/M metagenome (GOLD analysis project Ga0265340, IMG submission 202082) | Rhizosphere microbial communities from Carex aquatilis grown in University of Washington, Seatle, WA, United States - 4-CB2-25 metaG | ecosystem: Host-associated > Plants > Roots >...
GAGCGATGATATAAAAAATAAAAGTGAAAAGTTATTAAAAATCGGCTATAAAAAATATCTTGAGAAATAAAAATGTCAGATTTAATTGAAGCAGTAAAAAAGACAAGAGAAATAGCAGCCGATATTTTTACTAAATCCTTAACAAATCTTGAAGGAAACTCAGAAGTTGAAATAAAAGAGAAACTCCTTTCAAAAATTAAAAATCATAGTGAAATATTTCCTAAAGGATGGTACAGTCCTCCACCTTCGGGGATTGCAGTTTTGTTGGATAAAAAACCATATGAACGGTTGCTGTTTAAATCCTTAAGAAACTCTGAGTGTTGGCCAAACGAAACATCAAAATTTGATAAAGAGACTGTTGGAATGGTATATTTTTCACCTGTTGACTGCAAGACAAAAATGTTAGGAGATATTGGGTTAACTATTTATAGGGGGAACGATAAGGAAATTAAAGAATATATAAAAAAATGTTATAAGAGCATACTTGCTGTTACAAAACACGCAAAGGTTGGAATGAAATTTTCAGATTTATGTATATTTGCCGATAATTCATTAAAAAATAAGTATAAAATAGTTGGGTGGATGACAGCAAGTCCTAAATCTCAAAAATTAATGAATTTTGGACACACAATACCTGGTTCATTTGAAAATAATTTTGTTTTTGGAAATGCCTTTGAAGAGATAAAGGAATCTATTAGAACAAAACGCCTGTTTATAAATGAGATTGATAATTTTGAAATTACCAAAACATGTGCGTTTACAGTGGAGACAAGATTATTAGACCCAGAGAAACTATATCTTCCAGTTGTTTATTTTCACTTCATTGTATGTTTTAATAAAGGTAAGAAAGAAGTTTTAGAAAATTTTAGTGAAATTTTTAAAACGGTCGGGATGGATTATATGAATTCGAAATAATTATGAAAATAAAACCAAAAAGCGAATATGCCAAAGCGGGAGTGAATTATACTATAATGGAGCCGTTTAAAATGGCAATGATTGAAGCTGGCAAAAAGACGCTTAAATTTCCGAATAAAAGGGGAGTATTCATAAATAAAGACGCGGCTCATGCCCACGGGGCTGTGTTTGAGTACCGAGGTAAAGAATCTCATATTTGGTGCCAAACTCAAGAAGATTTGGGGAATAAAAATTGGATTGCGGAATGGATGTACCAGAAAACTGGGAAATCTTATTATGAGTCAATTGCTATTGATACAGCCCTAATTGTGGTGAATGATGTAATTGCCCAAGGCGCTATGCCTGTGGTTTTCACCGACCAATTGGAAGCAAGTAAGAGTGAATGGTACGGAGATAAAAAACGGGCAAAAGATTTTGCCAATGGATTTTTAAAAATCTGCCGTGAAGTCGGTATGGCTTTGCCGGCCGGAGAATCCGCCAGCGTAACTTATTTAATCAATCCCAAAAGCCCTGTTAAAGCTATAGCGAGTTTGAGCGGTTCAGTCACAGGTATTATCGCGCCAAAAGAAAATTTGATTACTGGCAGAAAATTAACTGTCGGAGACCATATTATCGGCGTTGCTTCATCCGGGCTTCATGCCAATGGAATAAGTTTAGTTATTAAAAAAGCGATGGAATTACCGGATAAATTTCTTACGAAACTACCGAATGGAAATACAATAGGTGAAGAAGCGCTTATTCCTACGCGTTCATATGTCGCGCTTATTGAAGCATTATTAAAAGCCAAAATTGAGATTCACACCCTTTTGCCGGGCACAGGTGATGGTGTAGGCAAAATTGCTTTTGATAAGAGGCAATACGCTTATAGGATTCATTCATGGCTCACAGTACCACCACTGTTTAAATTTTTTCATGAACAATTAAAAATCCCGCTTGAAGATTGTTTAAAAACTTTCAATTGGGGGGTAGGTTATTATATTTTTATTCCAAAAGAAGAAGTAGAAGAAGTTTTGGAGATTGGAAAAAAAACTGGTTATAAACTGGCTGATATTGGTATTGTAGAAAAAGGAGAGAGAAAAGTTATTTTTGAACCGGGTAATTTAACTCTTTCGCCTCCTGGAAAATAATTATTAGTTAAAAAGGCTGGACCTTAAGAATATCTGAAAGGTCCGGCCTTAAAAAAAGAAATGAACATAGAAAAAATCAAAGAGCATATAGGTGATGTTTTAACGGAGACAAATTTTCCGAATCTTGGCGAGAAAAAAGTGGGCAAAGTGAGAGATATTTATATAAAACCCGACCACATAACGCTCATTTCCACTGACAGGCATTCTTCTTTTGACAGAAACATCGCTTTTATTCCATTCAAGGGTGAAGTTTTGAATCAAGTCAGCTTGTTTTGGTTTGAAAAAACCAAGGATATTATTCAAAATCATGTTTTAAGTACGCCTGACCCGAATGTGGTTGTAGCGAAAAAATGCAAAACTCTCCCTATTGAATGCGTGATGCGTGGATATATCACGGGTGTGACGGGCACTTCGCTTTGGACCCATTATAAAGACGGCAAACGCGATTTTGGAAATTTTGTCCTACCGGAAGGAATGAAAAAGAATCAAAAATTAATAGAACCGGTTTTTACTCCCACGACAAAATCAGACGAGCATGACAGGCCCATAACTCCGGCGGAAATAGTATCGGAGGGCATACTCTCAAAAGATTTAGCGGATCAGATAGAAAAGATGGCAAAAGCGTTATTTAAAAGAGGCCAAGAAATGGCTCTTTCCCGCGGATTGATACTTGTGGATACAAAATATGAATTCGGATTGGATGAAAAAGGGAAGCTAACGCTCATAGACGAGATACATACCCCGGATTCATCCAGATATTGGAAAGCGGGCACATATCAGGAACGTTTTGACAAAGGAGAAGAACCGGAATACTTTGATAAAGAATTTTTGCGACTGTGGTTTAAAGAGCATTGCGACCCTTATAAAGATAAAGTTATCCCGGAAGCCCCGGCTGACCTCGTGGCTGAACTCTCCCGTAGATACATTGAGATATATGAAATGATTACAGGTAAGCCTTTCAACCACGATTTTAGTATGACCACGAAAGAAAGGTTAACTAAAAATCTTTCTTCACTTTAGATAAAACAATTTTTTCCAAGTTTTTCTTTGAAGCGTCAAACCATTTTATTTCTTTGTCTCTTTTAAACCATGTCATCTGACGTTTGGCGTATTTGAGTGTGCCGTTTATCACTTTTTCTTTGGTCGGATTATTATATTCAAAGCCGAATTCTTTTATTCTTTTTTCTGATACGCCGGATTTTTTTAGTTTTTTAATTTCATTTAGTAGTCCAGCTTTAAACATTTTTTTCACTCTTTTTTCTATTCTATTTTTTAATTCATCTGTAGGAAGATAAAGACCAATTTTTATAAATTCGTACGGCGATGTTGTTTTTTTAAACCCAGGAACTTTACCCAAAGCTTTTGCTATTTCAATAGCTCTAATTAATCTTACTTTATTATTTAGCTCATTCTTCTCTTTTATATTTTTTGCGCGTCTAGGATCAAGTTTTTTCAGATACTCAAATAATGCTATCGCTGATTTTGAGTATAGAAGTTTACGAAGTTTTTTATTAGGCGGAACTTTTGGAAATACTATTCCTCTAGTTATTGCATCAATATAAAATCCCGTACCTCCGCAGATAATCGGCGTATGGCCCCTTTTTGTAATATCAGCTATAGCGTAGATAGCTTTTTTTTGATACTCAACTACCGTAAATTTTTTCTTTGGGTTGGCTATATCTAGTAAACAATGGGGAACCCCCTGTATTTCTTTTTTGGTGATTTTTCCTGTGCCGATATCAAGCCCTTTATAAACTTGCCTAGAATCAGCAGACACTATTTCACCCTTTATTTTTCTAGCTATTTTAACAGCTAAGCTACTTTTTCCGGTGGCTGTTTGCCCCAATATTACGATAACTTTTTGTTTTTGCATTATTTCAAAATTTTAATATCCGCGCCAATGGAGTTTAAGCGTTCGGCTATTTCTTCATAGCCGCGGTTTATCATATACACATTGCGGAGAATGGAAGTACCGGGGGCCGCTAACATAGAAATGAAAATTACCATAGACGGACGTAAAGCAGGCGGGCAGACGACCTGAGCCGGTTTTAAAGGTGTTCCACCTTGTATATAGACTCTATGAGGGTCGGCAAGGGTTATATTTGCCCCAAGACGATTGAGTTCAGTGAAATATATGGCACGGTTTTCATAAACCCAATCGTGAATCATTGTTTGACCGGTGGCTTTAATAGCAATTGGCACAAAGAATGGAAGATTGTCTATATTAATTCCCGGATAAGGGTTTGAATGAATTTTATCAGACAAGGCTTTTAATTTACTTGGGAAAATTTGAATATCAGCCAGTTTAGTGCGACCGTTATATGAAAAATATCTTTTTAAAATTTTATATTTCAAATTCATTCTTTTTAATTTCTCAAGCTCCAGAGAAAGAAAATCAATAGGACACCTTGTGATAGTAAGCATTGAATCTGTGACAATACAAGCAGAAATAAACATCATAGATTCAATCGGGTCTTCACTGTTCCAATATTCAATATCCTTGTTTATTTCTTTTATCCCGTGAACAGTCAAAGTGGAAGTACCGATACCGTCTATTTTTACCCCTAAAGTCTCAAGGAAGAAACACACCTCTTGAACCATATAATTCGCACTTGCAAAAGATATTGTTGTTATGCTTGGAATCAAAGCGGAAGCCGTCAGAACATTTTCACAAGCCGTATCTCCGGATTCATACATTACAATATCAGCTCCATTTAATTTTTTTGAAGTTATTTCATAACTTTGTGATGTGGTTTTTATTTTTACTCCAAGTTCTTCCAAGGCATATGTATGTGCGGCAATAGTACGTCTGCCTAATCTGCAACCTTCAGCGTGCGGTAAAGAAAAAGAGGGGAGCATATGTATTAAAGGTCCTATAAGCATCACTATAGAGCGGGTTTTAACAGCCGATTCAATATTTATATTTTCCAAGTTAAATTGTTTGGGTGGGTTAATTAGCACAGTATTTTGGTCTAACCATAAAACTTTCACGCCGATACTTTCCAGAATTTCAATCACTCGGTAAACTTCCTCTATGCGCGCAATGCCGTGCAGGGTTGTCGTCCCTTTATTGACGAGAGAAGCGCAAAGAAGGCCAACAGAGCCGTTTTTGGAAAAGTTTGTTTTAATGGTTCCATTTAACTTCTTTCCTCCATTAACTTCAAAATCAATGGAATCATTTATGGAAACTATTTTATGTTCTAAGACATTGCTTATTTTTAACAAAAGTTCGGTCGTGAAATTTTGCTCACCCTTTTCCATTCGGGGAATAGAGCTCTGGGAAGTGTTCAATTCTTTGGCAAATTCTTCTTGAGTCAAGCCCCGACTTTCCCGGAGTTCTTTAATAAAGTATCCTATTTTTTGCTGCTCCGTTTGTTTTTTCATATACTAGATTATATCTCATATATGATATAAATGAAAGTGGATAACTTTTCCAAAAATTGTGCCCAGGGAGAGAATCGAACTCTCATGATGTTGCCATCAATAGATTTTGAGTCTATCGCGTCTACCAATTCCGCCACCTGGGCAAGTGTAATGGCAATTCACACATTTTACACAAAAAACACTTTTAAATCAATTTAATAAAGAAAATTAATATGCTAGAATAGAGTTATGTCCACTTTATATTCCAATTCAATTTTTTGGATTGACACCGATAAGATTAAACCGAACCCGTATCAGCCAAGACGGGATTTTGATGAAGTCCGCTTAAAAGACTTATCCGAATCCATAAAACAATATGGAGTGCTTCAGCCTCTAACCGTTTCCCGGATGGAAGTTGAAAGAGAAGACGGCGGCCTTACCACAGAATATGAACTCATTGCAGGAGAACGCAGACTCCGAGCGGCTAAATTGGCCGGGGTTTCTCAAGTGCCGGTAATTATCCGAGTAGGAGACACGAGTATGATGAAACTGGAGCTTGCAATCATTGAGAATCTGCAAAGAGAAGATTTAAATGTGGTTGACAGGGCGCGAGCTTTTTTCCAATTGGTAAATGAATTTAAATTTACCCATAATGAAGTCGCCAAAAAAGTTGGTAGAAGCAGGGAATATGTCTCAAATACTTTACGTATTCTGTCTTTACCTGAAGAAATATTGAATGGCCTATCGGAGGGTAAAATCACCGAGGGTCACACACGACCATTATTAATGCTTGTGGAGCATCCGGAGGAGCAAATGGTCTTGTTCAAAGAGATTTTATATAAAAAAATAACCGTACGGGAAGCGGAAAGACTGGCGAGGAAAATAGCTTTTGACCGCGTGCGCAAGAAGGAATTTATGCCAGACCCGGAAATAACGGAACTTGAAGAAGAGTTTCAGGATAAATTGGGCACCCGCGTGCATATAGACAGACGCGAACTGGGAGGACAAATTAAAATAGATTTTTTTTCCACCGAGGATTTGCGGGCAATTTTGGATTTGATAAATAAATCCGCTATTGGAAAGAAACCGGAAGAAATGCTTGAGAATTACATAAATAAAAATAACACTAACAATACCGTGGAAAGCGATAAGGAAATCATAGAAGAAAAGCCTATAGATGACAGGACAGGTGAAGAAATAAAAAATGACGATGAGAATCTTTACGATGTTTCTAATTTTAACGTTTAGGAACGGCCGAAAGATTTAAGCTTTGAAAGCAGGCTGTGTTTTTCCACATAAGACCTTATATTTTTTTTGGCGATGTTTGTTTTTGAATATTCCAGCCATTTGGAAGATGGATGTGAATCTTTTTTGGTTATTATTTCCACAATATCCCCATTCTTTAATTTCGAAAGAATCGGAGCTATTTTACTGTTTACTTTCGCTCCAAAAATATGGTCGCCAATATCCGAATGTATGGAATAAGCGAAATCTATGGGGCTAGAATCTTCCGGTAAATCTATAACATCTCCCTTGGGAGTAAAAATAAAAATCCGGTCATTAAAAAAATCAGTCTTTAGATGCTCTAAATATTCTTTAGGCTCTTTTAATTCATAATTAAAATCTTTTAATTCCTCAATCCATTTGAATTTATTTTTATCATCAGGGCTTTTTTTATAGTTTTTCTCTTTATAAGCAAAATGCGCAGCGATACCATAAGCTGCTTCAGCGTGCATCTCTTTTGTCCTTATCTGAATCTCCACTACGTCGCCTGAACCGGTAAAAATAGTAGTGTGGATGGAACGATAACCGTTGGGTTTAGGAACAGCTATATAGTCCTTAATTCTGCCGGGTAAAGGTTTCCAAATAGAGTGAACTATTCCTAAAACCTTATAACAATCTTCTATATTTTCTACTACAACACGCAAGGCGATTATGTCATATATTTTTTCTATATCCATATCGCGCTTAACAAGCTTTCTCCATAAACTGTATTTATGCTTCATCCTGTAATCTATTTCAACCACTTTGATTTTATTTTTATTTAATTCTTTTTCCAACTCTTTCTGCACTTCCGATAAATTTTTCTCATACAAATCTTTCTTCTCTCTTATTATTTCTTCCGTTTTTGCATATTCTTCCGGATAGGCGAAGGGAAAAGCCGCATCCTCCAGTTCTCCTTTAAGTTTTCCCATTCCGAGACGATTTGCGAGCGGAGCATATACTTCTATTGACTCCATTGCTATTCTAAGTCTTTTATCTTCCCGTATAAACTGAAGGGTGCGCAAATTGTGTAGCCTATCGGCAAATTTTATGATGACCACGCGCAAATCATTTGTCATTGCCACGAAGAATTTTCTCAAACTTTCCACATGCCGTTCGTGTCCGCGATATTTTAAAGTTCCTAGTTTTGTAACGCCATTAACTAAAAAAACAATATCTTCTCCGAATTCTTTTTTCAATTCTTCTTCCGTAACCTTAGTATCTTCCAAGACATCGTGCAAAAGTCCGGCAGCTATAGTTTGAGTATCCATTCCAAGGTTAGCTAATATTTTCGCAGTCTCAAAAGGATGGATGAAATACGGGTCTCCACTCATTCTTTTTTGCCCCGAATGCGCATGTTCCGCAAAATCATAAGCTTTTTTTATAAGCTCTTCTTCTTTTTTGTTCACTCCTCCCGCTATAAGGTCCGTGATTTCTTTAACGCTTGCCATAAACGGTATTATAGCATGATTCAAATCAAGCTAATGAAGCTATTTCATTTTATTTAATTTATCCGGTCGGTTATTTTCACACTTATTATTACTGCATCGCTCCGGAATAGTTTTTGTACCTTCCATCATTAATGAACCGCATTTATCGCATATTTTACCCGTAGGTTTTGCTTTTATGGCGAATTTACAATCGGGATAATTTGAGCAAGAATAGAAAATTCCAAACCTTCCGCGCCGTTCCGTTATGTCGCCTTTCTTGCACAGTGGACAAATAACACCCGTTCTTTTTTTAGCTTCTTCCGCTTCATCTTTTTTAATGAATTTGCATTTTGGGTAACGCGAACAAGAAATAAAAGTGCCCGTGCCATCGCGTCTTTCTTTTATGACAAGTCTGCCGCCTCCTTGTTTTCCTTTTTTATCTCCGCATTCCGGACATTTTTCTCCGGTTTCTTTCGGGCCTTTTAATTCAGTGCCGTCTAACATAAGGGCTCCGTCACAATCAGGATATCTGCTGCAAGAATAAAATTTACCCGCGCGGGAAAGTTTGATTATCATCTTACTTCCGCATTTTGGGCATTTTATATTTTCCGGCGCATTGCCCAAGCTTGTGGCTTTTTCCAGTTTCTCTTTAATTTTTATTTCTTTTGAAAACGGTCCATAAAAATCTTTAAGTGTTTTTTCGTATTCGCGTTCGCCTTTAGATATTTCATCCAATTCATTTTCCATTTCCGCTGTGAAGCTGTCGGAAATATAACTCATAAAATTTTTCTCCAAAAAATCAGACACAACTTCACCGACATCGGTCGGGAACAGAGTCTTACCTTCTTTTTTAACATATTCTCTATCTTCTAATGTTTTCATTATAGAAGCGTAAGTGGATGGCCTGCCTATGTCTCTTGCTTCTAGTTCTTTCACCAGTCCCGCTTCGCTGTATCTATTTGGCGGTTCGGTAAATTTTTCCTCGCTTATAAGGTTGAGCAGTTTTAGTTTTTCTCCGATTTTAACTTCAGGTAATTCTATGTCTTCACCCACGCTATCTTTATCCGCCTCCAACCATCCAGAGAAAAGAATCCTAGAACCGGTAGCTGTAAAATCAGGAAATTTGAATTCAATATTTTTGGCATTTTTGGTCTCGCTTATATTTGCACTTATTTTTGTCTTTAATAATTTTGCATCAGTCATTTGGGATGATACGGCACGTTCCCAAATCAATCTGTAAAGTCTTTCTTGTTCTCCTATGCCTGCATTTAAAACTTCTATATGAGTCGGGCGAATTGCTTCGTGCGCTTCTTGGGCATTTTTTGATTTAGTTTTATAAATTCTCGGTTGCGCATATTCTTTTCCATATTTTTTTTCAATCAGAGAAACTATCTGAGTTTGAGCGGTCGCCGACAGATTTGTACTGTCTGTTCTCATATATGTGATATGTCCGGCCTCATAAAGTTTTTGGGCTATCTGCATTGTTCTTGAAGGTGAGTAACCCAACCGAGAACTTGCAGTCTGTTGCAGTGTGGAAGTTGTGAACGGAGCGCGGGGAACTCTTTTTTGTTCCGATTCTTTCACATCAGTCACCAGCCAATTTCCAGCCTTTCCTTCTTCCAAAACTTTTTCAACAAATTTTTCATCCCTCAGTTCTTCTCCGCAATACAAAGTAAGTTTTCCTTTTTTTAACGTTTCAAAAAGACCTAATATTTTCCAATATTTCTCCGGAATAAAAGCGCGGATTTCACGTTCACGTTCCATAACTATGCGGAGTGCGGGGGATTGCACCCGCCCCGCGGATAGCCCATAACGCACTTTTTTCCAAATAAGCCCGGAAAGGTCGTAGCCCACAAGCCTATCCAACACCCGCCTTGCTTCCTGGGCTTTTCTTAGCGCCGTATCAATATGCCTTGGGTTCTTCAATGCTTCCTCAACTGCTTCTTTGGTAATTTCATGAAAAGTCACTCTCTCTATCGGGGCTTTTACTTTTTTGTCTTCTTTTAGAAGTGTTTCTATATGCCAGGCGATGGCTTCACCTTCACGGTCAGGGTCTGTTGCCAGAAATACTTCAGTGGCTTTTTCCGCAAGCCCCTGAAGTTCGTGAACGATTTTTTCTTTGCCTTTTGATATTTCATAATGCGGAATGAATCCGCCCGGAATATCTATAGCTTTTTTGTTTGACTTGGGTAAATCTCGGATGTGCCCGACAGAAGCGCGCACAGTGTAAGCGCCTTCCAAATATTTTTCTATAGTCTTCGCTTTTGACGGAGACTCGACAATTAAAAGTTTCATAATGGAAGTATTACACGAAAATCATTTTTTTGGCAAATTTTTAATTTTTTTTAAAAAATTTACATTAATTTTATTTCTCCTAATTCTTCTTTTATTAATTCTTTTATTTCCATTACCGAAAGTATGGAATTGGCCGCAGATGTGGGCATTTTCATAGCGCGAATCAAATCGTCGCGGGGAATAGGTTCACGTAGAATTTTTATAACTTTTTCTTCTTCCGGCGACAAATCTTCAAAAAGTTTTGCCTGTTTGTTTTTCTCCTGTTCAAAACCCAATGCTTCTAGCACATCTTCCGCGCAAGAGACCGGAGTTGCGCCGGCCTTGAGCAGTTTATTCGTGCCTTTGGAATTCGGGGAAAAGATTGACCCCGGCACGACCAACAAATCTCTATTGTATTCCGTAGTAAGCCGGGCGGTAATAAGGGTGCCGGACCTTTCTTCCGCTTCTATAATAAGGACAGCTTTTGAAATGCCAGCCATCAGGCGGTTGCGCATAGGGAAACTCCATTGAGTGGCTTTGAAATCGGGCTCGAATTCGGAAATCAAACATCCTCCTTTTTCCACTACCTCCTTCATTAAACGGACATTGGTTTTCGGATATATGGCTTCATCGGAAAGTCCTGAGCCGGGGAAAACTATGGTCTTCAACCCTATTTGCATCGCTTTTTTATGTGCAATGGTATCTATACCCATCGCAAAACCGGAAACAATAGCTATGGGGTAACCTTTGAGACCTCCCACGATTCTGTCACAGGCTTCTTTGCCGTATGAAGTAAATTTGCGTGAGCCAACAACGCATAAATAAACTAAATCTTCTTTAGGCAATTCACCTATTATCCAAAGGTCTTCCGGCGGCTGAGGGATTTCCAAAAGGGCTTTCGGGAATTCTTTTTTTGGTAGTTTCCTTATCTTCATGAAAAGTAAAGAATAATGTTTTTGCCGGTACGGATTTTTTGAAGCTTAAAAAATCCTGAAATTGCCTCGCCGTCACTCGGCAAACCCCTTAAAAACATTATTCTTTACTTTTCATTATATCAATATTTGTGTATAATATAAATATGTTAGACATCAAATTCATCCGGGACAATAAAGAAATAGTGCAGGAAGGAGCCAAAAAGAAATGTGTAGATATTGATATCGGGAAATTAATCGCGCTTGACGATGAACGTCTCAAACAGTTGAAAGAAGTAGAAGATTTGAGAAGTGAAATCAACAGAGTTTCAAATGATATCGGCCGCAATCAGGATGAAGCGCTCAAAATTCAGCTCATTGAAGAAATGCGCGCTGTTAAGGAAGATATTAAAACAAAAGACGAAAGCTTAAAAAAAATAATGGAAGAATGGCAAAAAGTAATGTTGCAGGTTCCAAATGTCCCCGATATTTCAGTGCCGGATGGCGCAACTGATGCCGATAATAAAGAAATAAAAACTTGGGGAGAAAAGCCGGTGTTTCAATTTGAGTCAAAAGACCACGTTGAGATTATGAACGCTTTAAAAATGGTTGATTTTGAAAGGGGTACGAAAGTGCATGGTTTCAGGGGATATTTTCTAACGGGTGACGGAGCGAGATTGTCATTCGCTATTTGGAATTACGCTTTAGATTTTTTTCAAGCGAAAGGTTTCCTTCCAATTATTCCCCCCGTAATAGTAAGAAAACAAAATTTGTACGGCACAGCTCATTTGCCGGGGGATGTGGAGGATTATTATATGACCCAGGATGGTGATGCTCTTGCAGGTACGGCGGAAGTACCGCTTATGGGTATGCATGGAGGTGAAGTACTTGATAAAAAATTATTTCCGATAAAATATTTAGGATTCTCTCCTTGTTTTAGACGTGAAGCTGGAAGTCACGGGAAAGACGTAAAAGGATTAATCCGCGTACATGAATTTTATAAAATAGAACAGGTTGTTTTGTGCGAGGCTAGCCATGAAATTTCTGTGAAATTACATGAAGAAATAAACAAAAATACGGAAGAATTTATCGAGAGTCTGGGTATTCCATATCGCACTGTTATAAATTGCGGGGGCGACCTCGGCTTGGGACAAGTGAAAAAATACGACATAGAACTCTGGGTGCCAAAAGAGAATAAATACCGCGAAATTTCTTCAGCTTCGTACTTCCACGACTTTCAGGCTCGCCGATTCGGCATCCGTTATAAAGACGAAGAAGGCAAAATGCACTATGTTCATTCTCTAAATTGCACGGCAATACCGACTCCTAGAATTTTAGTTTCAATGGTTGAAAATTTTCAGCAAGCTGACGGCACCATAAAAATCCCCGAAGTTCTGAAGAAATATATGGGTGGAAAAGATTTCATAAAATAGTATGAGAAATAGAATCGTTTTAAATTCTCCCCGTCTTTTAGAATTTAAAAAGAAAAAGCATAAAATTTTAAGAAGAAAAATATTTTTCTTGATTATTTTTTTTGTTTTAATCTTAGTCGGTCTGTGTTTTCTATCAAGATGGGAAAAACTAAATATAAATAACATTGAAGTTTCCGGCAACAAAGTGATAGAGACAAAAATGATTGAAGATGTTGTAAAGGAAAATATTTCCGGTTATTATTTTTGGTTTCTGCCGAAAACAAACTTTCTTCTTTATCCCGGGGAAGAGATAAAAAGAGAATTAGCTCTCAAATTTAAAAGAATAAAAGATATTTCTATCGGCATTAATAATCTGACAACATTAGACGTTTCTGTTACTGAACGCACCGCGTTATACACGTATTGCGGCGACACAATTAATCTGCAAAGCGACCTGCCGAGCGATATTTTAAGTTTAAGTTCCGTCTTGCCGGAAGACAATAAGTGCTATTTTATGGACGACAGCGGCTATATTTTTGACGAAGCACCCTTTTTCTCCGGAGAAGTTTATTTGAAATTCTACGGGACTACTAGCACAAGTAATACCAATGACCCGTTCGGTTCATATTTTTTCCAACCGAATTTCTCAAAACTAATATCGTTTGAAAAAACACTTGAACAAATAGGAATAAAGCCTGCAATATTTTACGCGGAAGACAACGGGGATATAGAAATGTTTCTTTCTTCTTCCATCTCGGCGCAAATGGGTCCGGAAATAATTTTTAAAAGCGATGCTGATTTCAATCAAATAGCGGAAAATCTAGAAACAGTGCTAACCACCGAGCCTTTGCAGTCGGAATTTAAAAATAAATATTCTTCGCTTTTATACATTGACCTCCGCTTCGGCAATAAGGTATATTACAAGTTCAAGTGAAAGAAAACTCTTTCTCGGCATATCTTTTTCTAGGGTACGGATTTTTTGAAGCTTAAAAAATCCTGAAGTTTTCGCGCCGTCGCGCTCAAAACCCCCTAAAAAAGATATGCCTTCAACGAGTTTTAAGATTATGCAAAATTTCTGGGAAAAACTTAATAAACCGTTTTTTTGCCTAGCGCCGATGTCGGATGTCACGGACGTCGCTTTCCGCTTCATATTGGCGAGATACGGCAAGAACAGAGAGAATAAAAACAGTATTGTTTTTTGGACAGAGTTCGTGTCAGCCGATGGTTTATGCAATAAACTCGGGAGGAAGAAGCTGTCTCATATATTGAAATATTCGGAATCCGAGAGGCCTATAGTGGCCCAAGTTTTCGGCGCTAACCCGGAAAATATGGAAAAAGCTTGCCGGTACATAGCTAGCCTCGGTTTTGACGGAATAGATATAAATATGGGTTGTCCGGATAAATCAGTCGTAAGTCAGGGGGCTGGGGCAGGCTTAATAAAGACTCCGGAGCTCGCCAGGAAAATCATACAGGCGGCTCACAAGGGCATAGAGTCTGCCGGAAGCCATATACCGGTATCGGTCAAAACAAGGGTTGGTTTTAATAAAGAAGAAATAGATACTTGGATACCAGAATTATTGAAAGAAGATATTTCCGCTTTGACGATTCATTTGCGGACCGCCAAAGAATTGTCGCTCGTTCCGGCAAATTGGAATTACATTAAAAAAATAAAGGAACTTATTAAAAAAAGCGGAAAGGAAATACTGCTGATTGGCAACGGCGACGTCAAAGATTTGAAGGATGCGGAAAGTAAAGCATTGCAATATGGCTGTGACGGAATAATGATAGGCCGCGGAATTTTCGGCAATCCATGGTTTTTTAGCGGAAAACTAAGTTCTCCTGAAGAGAAATTAGAAGTTTTAATAGAACATACCCAAATCTTCGACAAAGAACTTTTAAAACCTAAACATAAGAATTTTGCCGTTATGAAAAAACATTTCAAAGCTTATGTGAACGGCTTCGAAGGCGCTAAAGAATTGCGAGTAAAATTAATGGAGACAGAAAATGCCAAAGAGGTGGAGAAAATTATAAAGGATTTTCTAATAAAATAAGAAAAATTCGAAAAATTTCTGAGCCTTCGCCCTCGGAGACCGCGAGGATAGGGAACCCACGACTCTTTAAATTTTTGAATTTCTTCTTATTTTAAGTTATAATAATTCTATGCACGATTTGGCATTATATAGAAAATACAGGCCTAAAAACTTCAAGGAGGTCTTAGGACAAGACCATATAGTGAAGGTCCTCCAAAGCTCGGTGGAAACCAATAAAGTTTCGCATGCTTACCTTTTTGTGGGCTCCAGAGGCATAGGCAAGACCTCCGTGGCCAGAATTTTTGCCAAGGAAATAGGGGTGTCGGAAAATGACCTTTATGAGATAGATGCCGCTTCAAACAGAGGCATAGAAGATATCCGCGAGCTCCGCGACGGGGCAAGAGTCTTGCCTTTTGATTCAAAATACAAGGTCTATATCATAGATGAGGTACATATGCTCTCCAAAGACGCTTGGGGTGCATTACTTAAGACCTTAGAAGAACCACCCAAACACGTCATTTTCATTTTGGCTACGACAGAAGTCCACAAAGTGCCGGAAACAATCATCTCCCGCTGTCAGGTTTTCACTTTCCGCAAAGCTTCGGACACTATTTTAAAAAAAATGGTTCTGGATGTCGCCAAGCAGGAAGGTTTCGAATTGGATACCGGTTCGGCTGAATTGATAGCCATATTGGGGGACGGTTCATTTCGCGACGCTTTAGGCACGCTTCAAAAAGTCTTAAATTTTAGCAAAACTAAAAAAGTAAAAAGGGAAGACGTGGAAAAGATAACCGGCGCGCCGAAAACCGTTTTGGTGAATGATTTTATCTCCGCCATCGCGGGGAAAAATCTTGAAGATGGAATTATGACTGTCAGAAAAGCGGCAAGCGAGAATCTGGATATGAAACTTTACTTCAAGCTGATTATAGAGAAGTTCCGTATGGCTGTGATTTTAAAATATGCCCCGAAATTGGAAAAGGACCTAGCAGGAGACCTAGGAGAAGAAGATTTAGAGTTTTTGAAAGGCTTGGTGAAGGCAGATAAAGAAGGTCTACTCCGTTCTCCGGCGCTTTCAATATTGCTTGAGTCCTACAACGACATCGACCGCGCCTTCGTTTCCGAACTTCCGCTCGAACTTGCGTTGGTGAAGATAATTTCGAAAGATTAAATATATAAATCTTTTTTCATTGCCCGTGTAGTCAACTTCCAATTTTCTAGATTTCTTTGCTTTAAGAAAATACTTAGTGAGTTCAAAACCTCATCTGAAGCAAAAAGCATTGCGTTATGATATTCAAGGTTTAGTTCTTTATTCAACTCCTCAATGCTTTTTAAATTAGGCCTGTGTCTTATTAATTCTTCAAATTCATACTTTGATGGATTCATAGCCACCCACATTAAAATCATGATTGCTTTATAACGAACTTCTTTATACTCAAATACCTTAGAAAATTTATGATATTGTTTATCAAGAAAAGATTTTACAAACACACCCAAAAAACCCCCGACTCCAAGAGATGATACCACTAAAATTATGTTATTTATCATAGCTGGGAGGCTTGGAATCGAACCAAGATTCACGGCTTCAAAGGCCGCTGTCCTACCGTTAGACGATCTCCCAATTTTATTCCATTTTCAATTTTAACTCTCTTTTACCTTTCGCTGTCTTATAATACCTTTCCATATTAAACGCTTGATATTTATCATCATAAGTTTCGTAAAATAAAATCTCAAATGGAATACGATGTTTGGTAGATTTTACCTTACCCGAATTATGATAATCTAAGCGTTTTTCTATGTTTTCTGTACAACCTATGTATAAATTATTATCTTTTTTACTTTTTAATACATAGACATAGTACATAAATAACACGTGTCCTACCGTTAGCCTCGCCCATAGGCTACGGCCGAGGGACGATCTCCCAATGGCGTATATGCACATATATAAAATACACCAAAAAAGACAAAAAAACAACGTATTTATAACCTATGATATAATTAAATAATGAATAAAACCTTTACAAATATTTTAGGTTGGTATGGAACATTGGCAATTATAACTGCATATATTCTAGTCAGTTTTTCTTTCCTATCAGCTCATTCTATGTTATTTCAAATTCTAAATGGAACTGGAGCAATAGGAATCGTTGTTATTTCTTTGTATAAAAAAGCATATCAACCGGCAGTATTAAATATCGTTTGGACACTTGTTGCCCTTATTGCGATTATAAATATCCTTAGGTGAACATAAAAATATGGATTCTAAAAAAGAATTAAATATAGAAACAGAGAAAGAAGTCTATTTTTATACACCTTATTTTTACGCCCTTGATAATTTTTCCGCTTTTACCATTGAAATCTGGGGAAGAAAGTTTCCAACTTCCGAACACGCTTATCAGTGGAAAAAATATGCTATTTCACATCCTGATATTGCCGAAGAAATTTTTAACGCGACAAGTCCCAATCAGGCAAAAAAAATTGCTGATGCGCACAAAAAAGACACTCTTCCGGAATTTCATAAAAAAAAAGTACAGATAATGGAGGAAATACTCCGAGCAAAAGCAAACCAGCATGAAAAAGTGCAAAGAACGCTTAAAGAAACAGGAGACAGGGAAATCATTGAAAATTCACCCGTTGATAGTTTTTGGGGAATTGGACCTGAAAGAAACGGACAAAATATGGTTGGCAAAATTTGGATGAAGATAAGAGATAGTCTGTAAATTTGATATAATAAAATCATGAATTTTATAAAAGATTATGTTGAATATTTGAAGGATAATCCGCAGGGTTATTGGTTCAAAAGAAAATTATATGGCTGGGGATGGGTACCGGTGAAATGGCAAGGGTGGCTCGTTTTATTTATTTGGATTATATTTTTTTCTTACGCAGTTGTCACAATGAAACATGAACAACTAGAAATGGCTGTTTTAATAATTCTTGCTATTGGTTTGTTGTTTTATATTTGTTATAAAAAAGGAGAAAAACCAAAATGGCAATGGGGAATAAAAAAAGATAAATAATAATTTTTATATTATTTTATGGAAAATCTTTTAACAAAATCAAAAGAAATAATAGAAAAAATAGAGTATTTGAATATTGCTTCTATTACTCCTGAAGGTCTGCCTTGGAATAGCCCCGTATATTGTTCTTTTGATAAAGAACTTAATTTTTATTGGCTATCTTGGAAAGAAAACCAGCATTCAAAAAACGTAAGAAATAATCCAAATGTTTTTGCTACTATTTATGATTCAACAATTCCATCAAATATTGCTTTCGGGGTATATTTTCAAGGTAAAGCATATGAATTAAGTAATCCCGTTAATATTGTCGCTGGTTTAAAATGTCACTATTCCAGAAGTAAACATAAAATAAAAGACGCAGTGATGTTTTTAACATCACATCCAAGAAGAGTTTACAAATTCGTTCCGGAAAAATCTTGGATTAATACAATGGGCGAAATAGAGGGGAATTATATTGACGATAAAACTGAATTGAATTTAAAAGAATTACAAAAATTATTTTAATAAATCTATGGACATCCAACGGCCAAAATCTAAGCAACCAATACCGGAAAACGCAAAACTGGTTTTTGAAGGCGTGCTTTTTGACGTATATCAATGGGAACAGGAATTGTATGACGGCAGTAAGACAATTTTTGAAAAACTAAAAAGACCTGATACTGTTGTCGTATTTCCTGTATTGCCTGATGGAAAAATTATTTTATTGGAACAAGAACAACCGGGCAAAGAACCATTTATAAGTACGGCTGGTGGAAGAGTAGATGAAGGAGAAGAAATCCTTGAAGCAGCGAAAAGAGAATTATTGGAAGAAACAGGTTATGAAGCTGAGAAATATATACTGTGGGATGCGCAACAGCCAACAAGCAAGATTGATTGGGCTATCTATACATTCATAGCTAAAGGACTTAAAAAAGTCGCCGACCTCCATCTTGATGGAGGGGAGAAGATAACTCTCAAACCTGTAACTTTTAATGAATTTATAGAGTTTAGTAAAGATAAAAAATTTGGTGAAAAAGAAATAATTTCAGAACTTTTAGAAGCAAGATTCTCTCTGGAGAAAAAAGAAGAATTACGTAAATTATTTAGCCCAGAATATTAATATGAATAAAATAACACACGAAATTGAAACAAAGGTTTTAGATATCAAAGAAGAAGATATAAAGAAAAAGCTTGTTTCTTTAGGCGCTCAAAAAACCCAAGAAAATAGACTTATTGTGGATTGGTATGGACCCAAAAATTTGACTCACCATGGAGATGACCCGTGGTTTTTGAGAATTAGGTCTTATTCAGATGGAAAAAATGAAGTCACTTGGAAACCAATATCAGAGATTCTTGGTACAGCAAGAAAACATAAAGAGATTAATTTTTTAACAGAAGAACCGGAAAAACTTTCCGATTTGTTTGGAGAACTTGGGCTTGAAAAATATGCCCATCAAGAAAAAGATAGAACATCTTTTTCTTTTAAGGAATGGAAATTTGATATTGACCAATATCCTGGAATGCCGGCATTTTTAGAAATAGAAGGAAATAGCGAAGAACATGTAAAAGAAGCGATGAGTCTTCTTGATATAGAAAACAACCGCACTTGGGCGGAGGGTGAGAGAACTCTTATAGAGAATATTTATAAATTAGATTGGTATAGTATGAACTTCTAAGCCCAAGTAATCTAAAAAACTGCCTTTCGGGCAGTTTTTTAAAAAAAGAACTAATCTCATAGTTATTATTGTCCTACGACTTCAGAAGAGGAGTTTGCGGAATCGCTGACTCCTGCTGGCGCTTTACATGCGAGAGTAGCGGTCCTGAACGCCGTCCAAGCGCCAGTTTTAGCCGTCTTCCATGCGGCAGTAGCCGATTTAACGGATTTAGTGAAATCAGCCCAGGCAACTTTCACCCCAGCTTGTACTGTTTTTGCGGTTGTGTTTGAATAAGCGCCTGACAATTCTGTCGCGCGGGTGGTGTACGCAGATTGCACAGCTTGAGCATGAGTAGCTACAGCGGCATCAATTGCTGTTTCTCTGGTACTTACAGCTCCACTAACGCAAGTGATAGCGGCAGCAACCTTGGCTGCGTTAGCAGCGACAACAGCAGCCCTTGCTGCAGCTCTTGTTGCGGCAGTCGTTGCAGCAGGTGTAGTTGCTGTTCCATCAGTTGTTTGAGCAGACACAAAAGAAGCTCCTGACAGAGCCATAGCAATCACCAACATACCTAATATTTTTTTCATTTTTAATTTATTTAAATTATTAATAATATTTCGACCTTATACTTATACTATCATATTATTACGATATGGAAGGTATAAATATGACAAAATTATTCTTGTCATATTTATGTTCTCTGTATCGTAATGATATATATAGGAAGGTAGGAGGCCGAATACCTTTAAATCATTAAAAGTAAAAAATAAAATTATGAATAAATTCATCAAGAAAGCTTTGTTAACCGGTTCTATGGGCGCTCTTATGGCTACCGTTGCTATAGCTCCGTCAGTGTTTGCTCAAACAACCTCTACTCCAGCAACAGGAACAACAAGCGCGATAACAACCACAAAAACTACTCCTAAGAAAACAGTTAAGAAAGTTGTTAAGAAAGCCGCTGTCAGCACCACAAAGACTGCCCCAACAACGGTTAAAAAAGTTGTCAAAACAACAAAACCGAAGAAAAGTGCGGTAAAAACAACCACTCCAACTACGACTACTACTCCTACAACAGGAACAAGTGGCCAGTGGTAATAATAAAAGTTCAACAGAACATAAGTACCCTGCATTTTATTTAAATGTGGGGTATTATGTTTATATATGGATTTATCCGATGAAGAAATTATTAAAAAGATACAGGAAGGGAAAACAGATTTATTTTCCACAATAACCGGCCGCTATTTTGATAAAATTTTCCACTATACTTCAAAAATGCATTTTGGCAACATTGCGGAAGCCGAAGATTCAACCGCTGAAACTTTTTATAAAGCTTACCGTTTTATAAACACATATTCTCCGGTTATTCCATTTTCCTCCTGGATATACCGTATAGCAAAAAACACTGTAATAGATTCTCTTCGTAAACACAAACGTCAGCCAAAAATATCGCTTGAATCTTATTTGGAAACACATAGTGAACCAATGCACGATTTTAAAAAAGATACATATGATGAAAAGATGCTTGTTGATATTTTTCTGGACTATCTGGATGAAGAGGAGAGAAGCTTGCTCACTATGTATTATCTGGAAGACATTCCTATAAAAGAACTGTCCGATTTGTATAAAATGAAAGAAAATACCATTAGTGTTAAAATAAAAAGGATAAAAGAGAAAATAAAAAAATTAGCGGAAGAAAAAGGAATCAAATATTATGAATAGCAAAGAAAGAATGTTGGAAAAAATAGAAGAAAATATCAAATTAAAAAGACCTATACCGTCTTGGATTATTTCGTCTGTGCGTTTGGGAAGTATGGGTTTCTGTATATTGCTTTTATTATTTTCGATAATGTTTATCGGCATTTTTATACTGGATATTTTCGAGAAAGCTTCTATTGAAGAATTCGTGGAACAAAATATTTATAACCCGTCTCATTTTCTCTTTGAATGTGTTCTAATAGCTCTTATTCTGGTCGCTTTTTTCGTCTTTATGTACAGAAAGTTTGATTGGCCGCTCGTGAAGGAAAAAAATAAAATATTCACTATAGCTATATTATTCGTATTTATTTTCGGCTTCGGCATCGCAAAATTAGCCGAAAACGTATTTTTCATAAGGCAAAGCCTGCATACTGTGAAAGATGCTTATGAAGATAATGCGCCGGTGCGCAGCGCCCAAAAAATAGCTACTAACACAGTATTAGAGGCGTCAAACAATATTTTAGGCATAATATCTTCTCTCAAGGAAGAAGGGGAGAATATCGTAATTTCAATCAAAATAAAGAATGTTGAGAATACTTATTCCATAAAAGAATCATCCATCACGGAAAAATTGCGCGTCGGTGAAAAAGTCGCTATTCATTTGGACACTGACCAAAAGACTATTTTAAAAATAAAGATTATAAAATAATAATAATAAACCGTTAGCGCATTCCTAAATTTATGCTATAATGTATTTCGGTATGCAGAAAATATTTTTCTTTCTCAAGAATTTAATCCGATCAAAAATAACAATCAGTATTTTAATATTGCTTGCTCTTGGGGTAGGGGGATATTTTCTTTTCCATAAAAATCCTGTATATCAATTTATAACCGTAGAACGCGGAACAATTGATGAATCAGTCTCTCTTACCGGCAATACCACGCCCAATCAAAGCGTTTCTTTGGCTTTTGGCAGCAGCGGCACTATTTCTCATATATATTCAGCTCTTGGAAAACAAGTGTATTCAGGGCAAACATTAGCGGAGATTAATACGAGCGACCTTCTTGCCCAGCTTCGCCAGGCGCAAGCTAATGTTGATGCCCAACAGGCAAAATTAGACGGACTCAAGGCCGGTTCTCGACCTGAAGATATTGCCGCTTCGCAAGCGGCTCTTGATAAGGCCAAACAGGACCTTACGAATATGTATGGAAGCATCAGCGATATATCCACGGACAGCTACGCGAAAGCTAACGATGCGGTGCGCACGGAGCTTGAATCATTTTTCTTCAATAGTGAAACAACCAATCCAAGTCTTACTTATGTCACTTCCGGTTCTCAAGCTCAAGCCGACACCCAATTAAAAAGAATCGAATCAAGCACAATCTTGAATCAATGGCAAGACCAGCTCACAAATATCGACCAATCCGATACCGGGCTTGAAACATTATTACAGAACGAAATATCATACCTCTCCACTGTGTTGAAATTACTTAATAATGTTTCCATAACTCTGGATGGCTCCCTTTCTTTAAATACGTCGACTTTGACCACATATAAAGCGAATGTTTCCGTTGCAATCAATGAAGTAAATACCGCTACTAAAAATTTAAATACTGTTTCCCAAAATATAGCTTCCCAAAAATTAATTGTCTCGCAACTGCAGGCTCAGCTCGACCTCAAACGCGCCGGTTCTCTGCCGACCGATATTTCCGCCCAACAGGCGCAAGTGGAACAAGCGCAAGCGAGTGTAGAGAGCATAAACGCAAAACTGGAAAATGCCCGGATTGTGGCGCCCATAAGCGGCACAATTACGCAATTTGACGCGAAAATAGGACAACTTGCGTCTCCAAATACTCCTCTTATAGCCATAATGTCAGATACCGGATATGAAGTGGACGCAGGGGTTTCCGAGACGGATATCGGGAAAATTTTAACGGGTGATACCGTCAGTATGACGCTTGATGCTTTTCCGAATGAAACATTCACCGGGTCAGTATTTTATATAGCACCATCCGAAACAAATACGGACGGAGTGATAAATTATGAAATAAAAATTTCTTTTGATAAACCCGATTCGCGGCTGAAAAGCGGACTTACGGCAAATATTGATATACAAACAAAACACAAAGAGAATGTTTTAATTCTTCCCCAATACGCCATCTTGCAAAACGACCAGGGCACATTCGTGGAAACGCTTGAGAATAATAAAATAATACAAAATCCGGTGACTTTAGGTATAGAAGACCAAAAAGGAAATGTTGAAATAATCTCCGGGGCTACGGAAGGGGAGCAGGTCCTAAATATCGGACTTAAAGTGTAATGATTGAGGTAAACGATTTAAAAAAAGAATACTTAGAGGAAGAAACACCTACGAAAGCTTTACGCGGGGTGACTTTCTCAATCGACAAAGGTGAATTTGTTTCAATTATGGGACCTTCGGGTTCCGGTAAATCAACCCTCCTGCATATCTTGAGTTTCCTCGACAGACCCACCGGTGGTTCTTATAAATTTCAGGGAAAAAGCATCGATGATATGACAGATAAAGAATTGGCGCATGTCCGCAACAAAGATATGGGTTTCGTTTTTCAATCATTTAATCTTCTTTCCCGGTTGACGGTCTATGACAATGTTGAGATACCTCTTATCTATTCCGATATTCCACCCAAAAAGCGCTCCACACTGGTGGAAGAAGCTGTGCGTTCAGTCGGGTTGGAAGAAAAATTATATACCGAAGCCGGTAAACTCTCCGGCGGCCAAAAGCAACGCGTGGCTATTGCCCGAGCATTAGTGACCGACCCAAACGTCATTTTCGCCGACGAACCGACAGGCAATCTTGATTCACAATCAGGTTTGCAGGTTATGGAAATATTAGAATCCCTGCATCATAAAGGCCGCACAGTGGTCTTGGTGACGCACGAAACACAAACAGCGGAGTTTGCAAACCGTATTATTAAAATAAAAGACGGAATGGTCGAAAGTGATAAATTAATTACCGCAAATCATTTACGTAGCGGCAATTTAAAATAATATGCTTTTTAGAGACGCCTTTAAAACTTCCACCCGCAGTCTGACACATGGCAAAATGCGTTCAATCTTGACGATGTTAGGCATTGTCATTGGCATTGCTTCCGTTATCATTCTTATGTCCATAGGCCAATCGGCTCAGGATATCATTTTAGGTCAGGTTCAAAGCATCGGCTCCAATCTTATTATTATCATACCTGGCGCGCCTTCAAACGGAAGATTTTCTTCTCCCGCTTCCGCCCAGGGAATAGTCATCACCAGCCTGCAACAAAGAGATGTGGACGCCCTGGAACGCGAGCCGTCAGTCAGTCTTGCGGTGCCGGAGGTCCGCGGACAAGCCGATGCTGTTTATGGAAATAATAATGTGACTGTCGGTTTCACCGGCTCCACGGCTGATTTTTTTACGGTAAGCAATCTGGCAAAAGTGTCGGAAGGTCAAACTTTTACGAAGAGTGATGTTGATTCCGGAAATCATGTGGCTGTTATCGGCCCAGATCTCGCAAAAACTTTATTTGGCCCCAACATTAACCCGATTGATAAAACTGTTCATCTAAAGGGTGTTTCTTTTCGTATTATCGGCGTCTTGGGTAAAGGAGGGACAGGCGCTTTCGGTGTTGATATAGGAAATTTAGTGGTGATACCTCTTAGTGTAGCTCAAAAACAACTCTTGGGAATAACTTATTTCAATGTCATTGTCGCTCAGGCAAATCCCAGTTATGATATAAACTTTGTGAAATCACGTATGACATTCGTTCTACGCCAAGACCACGGCATAACCGACCCGAATAAAGATGATTTTAATATACAAACTCAAGCGGATATTTTATCTATTCTTGGCAGTATCACCTCAATACTCACGCTTTTCCTAGCGTCTATTGCTTCCATTTCGCTTATCGTCGGTGGTATAGGCATTATGAATATAATGCTCGTTTCAGTAACGGAAAGAACCAGGGAAATCGGACTTCGCAAAGCAGTCGGTGCCACAGATAAAGACATCTTACAGCAATTTTTAATAGAATCAGTCCTGCTGACTTTTGCCGGAGGCGTTATAGGCATTGCTTTGGGCGCGGGAGTCGTGGGGCTTGCATATTTTGTTCTTTCAACTTTCTTTTCCATCGGCTGGGTTTTCGCTTTTCCAATTTCATCCGTAATTTTAGGACTCGTTGTCTCGGGTGTGGCAGGTATAGCTTTCGGCATCTATCCGGCGCGCAAAGCGGGCAAGAAAAATCCAATAGACGCCTTGCGTTATGAATAAAGGAAGGGCCGGCCTCCTTTAGTTATCCACAGTATTTTAAAAAAGTGATAAAATAGTGTTATGCAAGCCGAAACTAAACAATGCCAGAATTGTAAAAATGACTTCACGATAGAGCCAGATGATTTCGGATTTTATGAAAAAATGAAAGTTCCTCCGCTGACATTTTGCCCAGAGTGCCGAATGCAAAGAAGAATGGCTTGGAGAAATGAACGAGCTTTATATAAACGTAAATGTGATTTATGTAATAAAAATATAATAGCTATGTATAACGAATCAGTTCCTTTTCCAGTTTATTGCAGAGATTGCTGGTGGGGGGATAATTGGGACCCAACTACCTACGGAAGAGATTATGATTTTTCTAAACCATTTTTCGAACAGTATAAGAAATTTTTAGAGATTGTTCCACGATTTGCTTTATGGCAAAGAAATGTAATCAATTCAGATTATTCTAATAACGTAGGAGAGTCTAAAAATATTTATTTATCGGTTTCAGTGATTGCTGAATCAGAAAATGTTTTTTATTCAAAATGCGTAGATAAATCTAGAAATATAGTTGATTGTCTTAATATTATAAATGATTCAGAAAATTTATATGAAAATGTAGAAGCACAAAATAATTACAATTCACAATATCTTTTGCTTTGTCGAAGCTGTATGGATTCATATTATCTTTTTGATTCTATAAATTGTAGTAATTGTTTTATGTGCTACAATTTGCGCAATAAAAAATTTTGTATTGATAATCAACAATATTCTAAAGAAAATTATTTTAAAGAAATAGAAAAATTTAATCTAAAAAGTAGAATCGCACGTGAATCTTTAAAAGAAAAGTTTGAGAAAATTAAGAAAAAAGCAATATATCGCTTTGGTAATATCAACAAAGCTGTTAATTCTACAGGTAATAATTTACTAAATGTAAAAAATTGTAAAAATTGTTTTGAAGTTTATAATATGGAAAATGTTAAATATTGTTATAGGGCATTTGATTTGAAAGATTGTATGGATATTACCCAAGCCATTAAATCTGAACTAATGTATGAATATGTTACAGGCGCTCTAAATGACTATAATGTTAAATTCTCTATTTCCGCTTTAAATTCTGTGAGAAATGCCGACTATACGGATTCTTGTATGGACTGTAGCAATATTTTTGGTTGCATTTCTCTCAGAAAAAAAGAAAATGCTATCTTTAATAAGGTTTATTCTAAAGAAGAATTTACCAAATTAAGAGAAGAAATTATACAACAAATGGAAGATATACCTTTTGTAGATAAAGTGGGCAGGGTTTACAAATATGGAGAATTTTTTCCAATTGAAATCTCTCTTTTTGGATATAATGAAACCTTGGCACAAGAATATTTTCCATTAAATAAAGAAGAGGCCGAAAAAAATGGTTATAGATGGCGTAAACAAATTATGAAAAATTTCGGAGTTACAATACCAACCGAAAACATTCCGGACGCCATAGATGAAGTGGATGAAAAAATTTTAGAAGAAGTTTTAGGCTGTAGACATAAAGGGAATTGTAATCATCAGTGCAATACTGCTTTTCGCTTAGCAAATTACGAACTATCTTTTTATAAGAAAAACAAAATTCCTCTCCCTGCCTTATGTCCCAACTGTCGTTACTATGAAAGATTTTTACAATTACCCGCATTAAAATTATGGCATCGAAAATGTATGAAGGTAGGTTGTCAAAATGAATTTGAAACTCCATACGCACCCGACAGGCCAGAGATTGTATATTGCGAGAGATGTTATCAACAGGAAGTGTATTAAAAATAAGGTATAATCATATTATGAACTTTAAGAAAGCCGGAATAATTCTATTTTTAATCTTTTATTTATTCCCAATATATAAAACATTCGCGCAGAGCCCCAATACCGGTTTTGTGCCGGCAAACATTTGGTATTCAAAAGACCCATTCCAGGAAGGGGATAAGATAAAGATATATACACTGATTTTTAATCCTGACACGAAGCAATTGTCCGGCACTGTGGATTTTTTCGATAACACGGTTTTACTGGGCAAAAAAGATTTTACCATAGCGGCAAATGCCACAAATGCCATATCTATAACTTGGACTGTGACGGCAGGAGACCATAATATTTTTGGCGAGATTGAAAATGCTAAATTTTTGGCATCAACCGGAAATTATCAGGCAGTATCACTTGCCGAAAATCAAACGCAAAAGAGTTCACGCACCGTCGCTAAAAAAATAATCCCAAGTGCAACCTTAAATTCTTCTTCTCAAACAAATGATACCGTATCCTCATTCGTTTCAGGTATACAAAACGTAATAACGGAAAAAACACCGGATTTTATAGTGAAGCCAATAGCCTCAAGCGCCGGCACAGTTGAAAATTTTCGGCAGAACATTGCTACTGCTTCAGAAAATAAGAAAGGGGAAATAGAAAACGAAATTAAAGTTCTGGAAAATGCAAAAGTTGTCTTGAATTCAAAAACGGCGGCAAATACATTATTAAAACCTTTCAAATATGCGGAGCTGTTTCTTCTTAACGTTTCCTCTTTTATTTTAAACAATAAAGTTATATTTTACGGAATAATAATTATTTTTATTTTCTTTATTTTGCGTTTTATTTGGAAAAAAATCTTTTAACCCCATACCCCAGGGATATGGGAAATCCCATATCCCTGGGGTATGGGAAATTGTATTTTAAGCTTAAGTGTGTAAAATAGGGTTATGGTAATCCGAATTTTGGCTTCTATCGTTCTATTATTATCCGTCCTTTTCGGGCCTTTTTGGTTGTCTGTCATACTAGTGTTAGTGGCAATGATTTACTTTCCTTTTTTTTGGGAGGGCATAGCTTTGTTTTTTATTTCGGATTTGTTGTATGGGATAAACCAAACGAGATTCCTTAATATATTATTCGTTTCTTTTATTGTCTCCATCATTGCATTTATAATAATAGAATTAATAAAAAAGAAAATCAGAGTTTCAACTTAAATAATAAAATGCTCAGAAGAATGTTAAATAAACAAAAAATAAAAAATGCCAATTTCTTCGTCGAACCCGATGAAATTTTTCTTGATTCCAAAAATTTACAAAACTTTGACCGCCAACAATTTGAAGGCCGTATAGAAAAACCGATTCCCAAAAAAGCTATATTTTTCGTGGGTATATTTTTCCTGTTATTTTTAGTAGCTTTTTCATCCAGACTAGGATACCTTCAAATACAAAAAGGGGAAGCATATTTGGACAGAAGCACGAATAATGTTTTAGAAAAACAGGTTATTTTCAGCGATAGGGGAATTATTTATGACAGAAATAAAATAGAACTCGCTTGGAATAAAAAAGATTCGGACACTCCCACTTCAATCCGGACGTATTTATCACCCGGGTTTTCACACTTGCTTGGATATGTAAGTTATCCGATGCAGGATAAAACCGGAAATTATTGGCAGAGTAATTTCATAGGCAAAGACGGACTGGAAAAGGAATATGACCAATCGCTCGAAGGCACCAATGGTTCAAAAATCGTGGAAACAGATGCCCGCAAAGTTGTTCATTCCGAAAACATAGTGAATGCTCCTTTGCGCGGAAAAGATTTAGTGACAACTGTTGATTCGCGTATCCAGACGGAATTATTCAATTTAATCAAAAATTTATCCCAAAATAATTCTTTTTCCGGAGGAGCAGGCGTGCTAATGAATGTTCAAAATGGAGAAGTGCTGACTTCCGTCAGTTTTCCGGAATATGATTCCGAAGTTCTGTCTTTGGGTAGCGATTCACAGAAAATCCAAAGCTACCTGGATGACAAAAGGAAAGTTTTTCTGGACAGAACTATTTCCGGACTTTATACGCCGGGGTCTATAGTAAAACCATTTTTTGCCGTCGGAGCATTGGCAGAAGGCGTCATAGACCCGTCCACAAAAATATTATCCACAGGTTCTATTTCTATTCCGAATCCATATTTCCCGGACCAAAAAACCGTTTTCAAAGACTGGAGAGCTCAGGGATGGGTAAATATGGTGCAGGCGTTAGCCGTTTCGAGCGACGTTTATTTTTATGAAATTGGCGGAGGATTCCAAGACCAAAAAGGTTTAGGCATAGCAAATATCGAAAAATATGCGGAACTTTTTGGGATTGGAGAAAAAACCGGCGTGGACTTACCGGACGAGAAAGAGGGCATAATACCGAGTCCTTTGTGGAAAATAAAAAACTTCAACGGCGATGCGTGGCGTATTGGAGACACTTATCATACGGCAATCGGACAATATGGATTCCAGGTAACTCCGATGGAAATGGCCCGCGCAGTGTCTGCTATAGCAAATTTCGGGACGCTTGTCACTCCGCATTATATTTTAGGAGACACGGAAAAAGAAAAAGAAACTACAAATATAGGTCTGGAAAAAAAATATTTTGACGTCGTCCAGGAGGGGATGAGACAAAGCGTGCAGGTAGGAACTTCCACATCGGTTGATGTGCCTTATGTGCAGGTAGCCGCTAAAACCGGTACAGCTCAATTAGGGGTGAACAAAAATAAAGTTAATTCCTGGATTATCGGTTTTTTCCCGTATCAAAATCCAAAATATGCCTTTACAATAATGATGGAGGCTGGACCGTCTTCAAACAATATAGGCGCATCTTCCATAATGCGCCAGCTTTTGGATTGGATGTCTGTAAATACGCCCGAATATTTTAAATAAGATAATTTGCGCTTTTATGTGTTTATACTGTATAATACGGAAATGAGTAAAGTAAAAATAATCTTTGTTTTGGGAGTTTGGGTAGCGATATTGCCATATTTGGGCTTTCCGTATTCTTTAAAGAATATACTGTTTTCTATCACTGGTTTGGGTATAATTTACCTTGGTTATCTTTTATATAATGATTTTAAAAAAGTAGAAGCGGAAGAAAAAACTTTTGAAAACTTTTCCGAAAACAGCGACGCTCTATTAAATAAGGAGGAAATTTAATAACTTAATTGATATAATTCATCTTAAATGTTGGAATATTTTAAAACAAGGCGCGCTTATGCCACCATACTCTTAGTAGCTCTGTTTTTTGGTTTGGGTATTTATGTTGGATTTAACAACAGACCGGAAGTGGACAAAGTCGGTAATTTACTGAATAAAGAAACCGCCGTAAATACGCAAGCCGACTTCTCTCCATTTTGGAAAGTTTGGAACGATATTAATGAAAAATATCCGAATGCCAGCAAGATAACCGACCAAAATAAAATTTATGGAGCTATCTCCGGACTTATTGGCTCATTAAATGACCCGTACAGCGTATTTTTTAAACCGGATGAGGCAAAATTGTTTGAAGATGACATAGAGGGTAGTTTTGGCGGGATTGGTATGGAAGTCGGCATAAAAGACAAAATTCTTACCGTAATCGCTCCGCTTAAAGACACTCCAGCGTATAAAGCGAACATAAAACCGGGCGACCAAATTCTTAAAATTGACAGTACGGTCACTTCCGGCTTAAGCATTGAAAAAGCGATAAGTTTGATTAGGGGAGACGTGGGCACGACAGTGACTCTCACTATTTTCCGCGATGGAGATAAAGAACCGAGAGAGGTAAAAATCGTGCGGGACACTATTAACACGCCGACTCTTGATACGGAATTAAGAAAAGACGGAATTTTCGTGATAAAACTCTACAGCTTTTCTGCTAATTCCGCGGACCTTTTCCGAAACGCCATAAAAGAATTCTCCCAGTCTAAAAGCGACAAACTTCTTCTTGATTTGAGAGGAAACCCGGGCGGATACCTGGATGCGGCTGTCAATATGGCAAGCTGGTTTTTAGAAGGAGGTAAAGCAGTCGTAACAGAAGATTATGGAAACAACTCGACTCCAAAGGTATACAGGAGTCTGGGTTATAATATATTCCCGAATAATCTGAAGTTTGTTATTTTAATAGACAGCGGCTCCGCTTCCGCATCTGAAATTTTATCCGGAGCGATGCAAGATTATAAAAAAGCTCTGCTTGTGGGAGAACAAAGTTATGGTAAAGGTTCCGTACAGGAAGTTTTGGATGTGACACCGGACACCATTTTAAAGATTACGGTGGCGAGATGGCTCACCCCGAACGGAACTTCAATTTCAGAAAAAGGATTGACTCCAGATTATGTGGTTCCAATCACCCAAAAAGATGTTGATACCAAAAATGACCCACAATTGAACAAAGCGGTGGATTTGCTAAATAATTGGCCAACAAGATAAAAATATGAAAGTAATCTTTTTACAAGATGTGCCGAGGGTAGGCAGAAAATATGACATAAAGGAAGTCAATGACGGCTATGCCGTGAATTTTTTATTTCCCAAAAAATGGGCAACTCTAGCAACTCCCAAAGCCATAGCGGAAATAGAAATACACAAAAAAGAAATAGTAATCGAGAGGGAAGTGCAGGAAGAGCTTTTGGAAAAAAACTTGGAGGAAGTAAAAGATAAAACCATCACTATTTCCGCCAAAGCAGACGAAAAGGGCCATCTTTTCTCCGCAATTCACGAAAAAATGCTGGTGGACGCTATGGAAAAAGAATGCCATGTGCAGATAGATGAAAAATTTATCGCCTTGGAAAAACCAATAAAAGAAATAGGTGAATTTGAAATTCCAATTCTAATAAAAAAGAAAAAATCCTCTTTTAAACTTATTGTGGAAAAATTATAAAATAAAAAAATCCCCTTGATAGGGGATTTTTAGTTTGAGTTTAGACTACGCTTACTGTCTTTTTAACTACTGTCTTACCGTTAAAGGAAGTCTTGCGTCTTCCGCCAAATTTGACGATACCGGGTTTTAAGGCAAAAAGAGTGTGATCGCGCCCCATAGACACGTTGTGCCCCGCCATAATGACTGTGCCACGCTGACGTATGATTATAGAGCCAGATTGGGCATTTTGGCCGTCAGCAAGCTTCGTACCGAGGTATTTTGGGTTGGAATCTCTTAAGTTTTTGGCTGTTCCGCCGGCTTTTCTATGCGCCATACATTTTTATTGTTTTTATGCTATTAAATGTTAAAATTTACTTATAAACTAAAGTAGATAGAGTATAAACAATTATATGGAAAAAATCAAGCAATTTATAAAATACTTCGTAGAAAATGATAAAGGAAAGGACATATTGGTCATTATCATCATTATCCTGGTAGGTTTAGGCTCATTTGAACTAGGCAGACTATCTAAGGAAGACACAAATCCAGGTATAAAGGTAGAATATAGCGCTCAAGAAGCTAACATAATGGATTCCGTAAGCAATTTGCCTGATTTGTCCGCAAATCAAAATATTGCGCAAAACAATCAAAAATCAAATCCGGGTTCAGGAAATTTTTTCGCTTCCAATAAGGGGAGTAAATATTATTCTTTGAGCTGTTCAGGCGGAAAAACTATCAAACAAGAGAACAGAATATACTTTAATACATCAGCAGAGGCAGAAAAGGCCGGTTATGAGCTTTCCGGCTCGTGCAAGTAAATTTATAAAGGTAGTATGTCTAAAAGATATATTGTGCGACACGCTACTAATTTAATATAGAGGCCAATAAAAGCCATTCCCTATTGCTGAGATTGAGGAAAATTGATAGAAGGAGCAGAGTTCTGATAATCCGTCGGCTGGCCATCTCTGATTCTTTCCATATTATTTATAAAGGATTTCCAAAAAATATTTATGAAAACATCATTCCAAAGATAGGATGCCGGTTTTGACAAATAAGTATCCCATAGATTTACCGTCCCTCCCCCGACATAGCTTATGTTGTCCTGACCTGTAGGGCTTTCCACCACTGACCTGACACTTATTTTAAAATAACTCAGGACTAAAATAATAATAACTCCCAAAAACAAAATCCCGATAATACTTATGCCGTTCTTTTTAGATTTTATTATTACATTCATCATAATTTTTATTTAGAAATAAAATTGAATAACCCTTTAATCCAGTTAAAAACATCAGAAAAAGTAATATGAAAAAATTTCATTAGTAATAAAGCGACGATGATAAGAATTATTAACTTGAAAAATCCGCCTTGTTCATTTTCTATATGATTATTCATCTTATTATTTTACCACTTTTTAGTTATTTTGAGCAATATAAAGATATTAACTTTTACTTATTATAAGGAGGCAGATAATACATAGGGTCAAGGTAAGCATTTATTGGAGATATGGGCTGAGTAAGAACTCTCCCGGGACATGAAATACTCGGCAGAGTTTGCAGATTTACCGCATCACGCGCATAAACCGAAACGTGTAAATGCGGTCCTGTGGCATAGCCGGTGTCTCCGCTATAGCCAACAATCTGCCCACGCGTCACCCTATCCCCTGTAGTCACTTTTATGAGCGATAAATGCCCAAAGGTGCTTGCAAGACCGTCGTCATATTTTATTAAAATAAAGCGTCCAAATGAAACTTTAGGACACTGCAAGTCTGTGTCGCCAAGACCCGCCACAACACCGTCTGCCATAGCTTTGACGGGCGTGCCGATGGATGCCCGAAAATCAACACCATTATGTGTGCCATTTGCGTAAAGACGCTTCCCTGCTTCCGTTTTACCGAAATATTGAGTCACATATATATAATCAAGCGGCCAGCTTAATACGCCTGCATTAGGAAGTGACGACGGATTGAGTACGTACTTCAATTGCGACTCATAATCATTTAACTCTTTTTCAAATGTAGCTTTTTGAACAAGTCTGGTGGTCAACAATTTTTGATAACTGGCTTCACTATTTTTCGTCTGGGCTAAAAGTTTGTTTTTTTCCGCTACATTTTGGTCTACAATTTTTTTCTGGTCGGCAAGGTTTGATTTAAGCGTTACAAGTTCATTTTTTGCATTAATTGTTTGTTTTTTTGTATCTTCTAAATCACTTTTTGCCTGTTTTAATATTACAGTTGTTTCTCTCAACTTATCGCTTAAGGTGGACATATTATCCAAATCATTCCATATCGTGGTAAAATCGTCCCCAGATAACATTGTGGCCAATGTGTCACTTTGTTCAAACTCATTTACTTGCTTGATTCCTGAAACAATTACAGCCATATTATTAAGGATAATATCTTGCTTATTATTTATTTGCAGACCTAATTCTTGTATTTTTAGATTAGTTTCATCAATCTTATTTTGAGTTACTGACATACTTGCAACTAATTTTTTCTTAGTCAAATCAAGCTCTTTTAAGGAACCATTCAGGGAATCTTTTTGTTGGGCCAAACTATCAAGTTGTGTCTGATACTGTGTGATTTCCTGTTCCAGCGCGTTTATATCGGCATTTTTTTGATTTATCTTGTCATTAATATCCCCTGCCGTTTGGGCATAAGAAAAAACAGGAACGAATATGATTAAAATTCCCAAGAAAATAAAAAACCGTATTTTAAATCGCTTTTTGCAGTCTTGATAAAGTTTCATTTTTTCCTAAAATCTTATCAAGTATTATAACAGAGTTGAGAGACTTTATATATAGTATTTATTTTCCGTTTATTGTCAGAAATCCTGTGTAAATAGTCTGTCCATCGTAATTTAATTTTATTTTCTGGGTTGCTTCACGCGGAATTTGATACATTGCAATTTTGTAAATAAAATTTCCTTTTAAGTTGGCACCAATATTAACTTTTGCTGGAAGTTTTAATATTTCCCCCTTTTCATCTAAAAACATAAGTTCAATATCATAAATACCTGGATTCTTATTTTCAAATCCTATAGCAACAACCATACTAGGATGTGTCGCTGGAAAATTTTGTGCATTGATATTTTCAAAAATACCAATAAGCGAAAGATTACCAGTTCCCTGCTCAACTATTGCACTTTCACAAACATGAAAAAAATTTACTTTTAACATAATATTTTTATTATAGCATAAAGCTATTAAATAACAACTAAACTATTGTTCATTACCACTTATTATTGTTTTTGTACTATTTGTACTATTAATCTCATTAATTATTATTTTCTTTAAAAATATAATAGCTTCATTAATTCTTTTTAATGTAACATCTTTCCCTAATGTTTCTGCAAGTTTAAATGGGTCAGGAGATCGTTCTTGGCCAGAAAGAGCAACTCTTATAGGCCATAAAACATTTCCCCTGCCTTCTTTTTCAGCATAAGTCCATACATTAGAATTTTTTAATAATTCATATGTCCAGCTTTTTTCATCTACCGATTTTAATAAATCTAAAACTTTCTCTAGATATTCTAACGTCTTATTAAATTTTTGAGAATCATTTTTTAAATCTTTCCAAACAAGTAATTCATAATTATATATTGGATTATCTAATAAATAATAAAATTCATTTTTAGGAGAAAATTTATAATGATTTTCTTCAGTAAAAGAAGTTTTTTGCTTATTTTTTCTAGGTATTTCATAATAATCACTTTCTTTTAGTGGTACATAATGCGCTTTTTCAAAACTGCTACTATTTAATGTTAGTTTATATTCTCCTTTTTCTTCTACTATTAATTTTTTATTATTTATTTCTAATTTTTTTGTTATATCAGAAAATTTTATAATACTATCTCTCATAAGTATCAAATCTTTTTGGGTTTTTTCTAGACCATTTTTAATGAAATATTCTTTAGGAACCCAATTTATCCCAATTTTTAAGTACTTATCTAGTGAAAGCAATTTCATATGTTTTTTACTAAACCAATCCAATTTTTCCAAATTCATCTGCGCGCCGGAGTGTCCGATACGAGAAATATCAAAAGCTTTTATGAGCTCATCCATCGTGAAAATTTCCCTATCATCCCCTGGATTCCAGCCCAAAAGAGCTAAAAAGTTAATTATGGCTTCCGGTAAATATCCCTCATTCCTGTATTCTAAAATATCTTTTGCTCCGTCTCTTTTGCCTAACTTTTTCTTTCCATCATCTGCCATAATCGGAGGCAATGTGGCAAAAAGAGGTGGTTTTATATTTAATGCTTCATAAATTGATAAAAATTTCGGAGTAGAAGAAATAAATTCTTGTCCACGCATCACGTGCGTTACACCCATTTCAATATCGTCAACGATGTGCGCAAAATTATAGGTCGGATAGCCGTCGCTTTTTATTAAAATAAAATCATCCAGTGCTTCCGGACCTGCCGACAAATCTCCATAAACCAGGTCGTTCCATTTATAACTCTTTATTTCCGGCACTTTGAAACGAAGCGGTTTTGTATTGTCCCATTTATAAAATTTTCCTGCCTGCGCAGGCAGGTCCGGTCTGTGTTCTCTATATAAAAATGGCTTTTTCTCCAATTCAGCTTTGTTGCGGAAAACTCCAACTTCTTCTTCGGTATACGGGTCAGGATAAGCTAAACCTTTATCAATTAAAATCTGCGCGTATTTTTTATATAAATCCAACCTTTCTGATTGCAAATAAGGGCTATGCGGCCCTCCGACATGCGGCCCTTCATCCCAATTAATCCCTAGCCATTTTAATGATTCGATTATATGCTCCAAGGAACCTTTCACTTCTCTTTCCTTATCTGTATCTTCAATTCTCAATATAAAAGTGCCTTTATTTTTCTTGGCCCATAAATAAGCATATAAAGCAGTGCGAATACCGCCGACATGCATAAAACCGGTCGGACTAGGCGCAAATCTTGTGACAACTTTCTTCTCGTTCATACATTACATTCTAACATTTTTTGCCAAAAACGAGAAAAGCCCACCAAGATAAACCTTGATGGGTTTCCTCGATGGGCTTAGATTTTTTATTGAAAATCATACGGCAGGAATATAATTTTGTCTAGAAATTTTTTACTTCCTGCTAATTCTACAATATCCCCATTTTGCACAAGAAACTTCTTCTTAGAAATTTTTCCACCCTGTGTGGCAACTACATAATTTAGTCCTTCCATAAATGGAAAAACAAGAGTTCTTTTCTCTCCTGGTAAAACTGGAATGTTGTCTGGTTTAACAACAGTTTGTTCATTTCCCGACCTAATTTCAAGACTTGTAATAACATTGCCTGTTTCGTTACCTACGACCAACGAGCCCGTAATCTCACTCGTCGGTGTAGATGCCGCGCATCCGACAAACAAGGTTACTGTCACAAAAATCAGAAGCAAGAAGATTGTAAGTTTCATAAAACCTCCACGATTTTTTACCCTATAATTCTCTTGGATTTTCCAAAGAATTTTAGGTAAGTTTTTTTCAGTGTACTACTAAACTCTCCAAAGTTATAGTATATATAAATTTAAAAGTCAATGTTTTTAGATTTTATTTTTCGTGGCTCAAGGCTATATCCACCAGCTCTCTGGCAATCTTTAAAGCGGCATCGGGCTTATCAAAAGCCTTTGCACTCCGTGCCATTTTGTCCCAAATATTTTTATCATTCGTTATTCTTTCAATTTCCGAACTCAAAATATTAGCCGTCATATTCGCTTCCTCAATAACATTGCAAGCCCCCGTGTGAGCATAATTGAAAGCATTTTTCCTTTGATGGTCGCCATTGGTGGTCGTTATAGGAATAATTATGGAAGGCACGCCCCAAGATGCTATTTCAAATATGGTTGACCCCGCTCTTGAAATAATAATGGTGGCTACTCCGGCAGCCATTTTTAAAGCAAGGGGGTTTAAGAAAGGAAAAGGCAGATATCTGACTTTTCCTTCATCGGAAGCAAGTACAACTTTGGCCCGAGCCGCAACATTTTTAAAATTGCTTATTCCTGTTTGATGTATAATTTGAAAATCTTTTACAAGTCTCGGTAATGCGTCGATTATCGTGTTGTTTATGAGTTCCGCTCCTTGGGAGCCTCCTAAAACCAGAATCACAGGTAACCCCGCCTCTAATTTAAAATACTGAAAGGCTTCCGCGTGAGGAGCAGAATGTTCTATTTCACTTCTTATCGGATGCCCCGTCCATGCAACTTTATTTTTAGGAAAATAATCCGCCGCTTCTTTGAAAGAAACAGCTACTCTTTTCGCAAAACGTCCCGCCCATCTATTTACCCGGCCGGGCACAGAATCGGATTCGTGTATCACAACAGGAATACGCAGAATCCTTGCGGCAAGAATAGTCGGGAAAGAGGCATATCCCCCTTTGCCGAAAACAACATCCGGATAAATTGAAAACATTTTATAAAGAGCGTTAATAGAGCCAAAAAACATTTTAAAAATATCAAAGAAATTTTTAAAAGAAAAATAAGTGCGCATTTTACCCGCCCTTACTTCTTCATATAAAAGTCCATTCTCGAAAAGCAATTCCTTGTCATAGGGACTGTCGGAAAAGTAATAGAGCTTGGCTCCTATTATTTTCTCTTTGCTTATTATTTGATTGACTTTTTGGACAACAGCGATAATTGGATAAAAATGCCCGCCTGTCCCTCCTCCTGTAAAAACTATTTTCATAATTTATTATATTTTGATATTTGGAACACTATGCCAAGGGCTATGAGGTCTATCATAAGAGAAGTACCTCCAAGACTCATAAAGACAAGCGGCACTCCGGTCAACGGAAAAACTCCAGTGACAGAAGCAATATTCATAAAAGATTGCGCCACTATCAGTATAACAATTCCGGAAACCAAAAGTCTACTGAACAGGTCCGGGGAATTATTGGCGATACGAAGCCCGCGTATGACAAAAAGCAAATAAAGTATTATTATCGCCGCACTTCCTGCGAAACCCAATTCTTCACCTACGACAGCGAAAATAGAGTCCCCTTGCGGTTCCGGCAGATAACTGAACTTTTGGATACTTTGGCCATATCCCCTGCCTAAAACTCCGCCCGAACCTATGGCTATGAGCGCCTGCTGTATTTGATAAGAAGAACCCTGCGGGTCTTGTGACGGGTCAATAAAGGTTTTTACTCTGTCTTGAAGATAGGGGGTAAAATATACGAGCGAACCTAAAACGAGCGCCGCCCCTAACACCAATAACATAATCCATTTCATGGATACGCCGGAAATAAAAAGCATACACATTCCCGTAAGGGCGATCAAAATAAAACTTTTCGTATCCGGCTGATGAAATAAAATTACGGCAATAATCGCAAGCAATACACAAAGCGGAAGGATTCCGAATTTAAAGTCTTGAACTTTGTTTTTTGCCCAGGAAAGCCACGCGGCAAAATAAATTACAAATCCGAACTTCAAAATTTCTACCGGCTGAAATCGAAGCGGTCCAAGCTGAAGCCATCTGTCTGCGCCTAAATGACTCCATCCCAAAGAAGGAACGAATACTGAAGCCGTGAGTAATATGCCGCCTAAAAAAATATAAAAAGAGTATTTTCGCCAAAATTTATAATCTATTTTTAAAGCAAGATACATACCCAAAAAACCGAAACCAAAACCGAGAACCAATTGGCTAAAAAGCGTGGAATAAAAAGTGCTAGCATTTTTAGCCAAAACTCCCAGGGAAGCGGAAATAAACATAGCCACCCCGATAAAAATCAGTAGAGAAACAATTATCAGAAAAAATCTGTCTATTTTTTTTTCTTTCATCCTTTTTATCTGCTAATAATCAATAAAATTATTCCTATGATGGAAAAAGCCACGGACAAAACCCAAAAACGCATGGTGACTTTATAAGAAGGCCAGCCCAACGCTTCAAAATGATGATGAATCGGAGCAAGTCTGAATATTCTCTTGCCACCTCTAAACTTCTTTGAGACTGATTGTAAAATGACGGATAAAGAACTTATAACGAGCGGCATCGCGACGACGGGTAGGATTAGCACCGAATTGGTCAAAAACGCCAAGGTGGCGAGAGTAATGGTCAGCCCTATGATACCCGACTCCCCCATATAAAACCTAGCTGGAGGGATATTAAACCACAGGAACGCGAGTATAGCCCCGGTGGCGACAGCTGAAAAAGCCGCTATATCTATCTGATTATTAATAAATGCTATAACGGAATAAGCGGAAAAAATTGAGGCGAAAACCCCGCCGGAAAGCCCGTCCAGCCCGTCTATCACTCCGCCTGAAAAAGTGGCCAAAGCAACGATTATAAAAAATGGAATTATGAGAATACCTAAATTTAAATCTCCTCCGAACGGAATATGGATGGATGTCATTCCCAATTTATCATAAAAATAAAGTCCTATAAAAAAAGAAATGCAAATTACTAAAAACGCTTTCCACTTGCGCCAGGACTTGTCATCGTGGGCAATTTTTCCTTTGCCGTAAATCTGCATCAAATCGTCCCAAAGCCCCAGGAATGAACCAAGAAGCAAAACCAGAAGTGGTATCAGGGTTTGATTTTTGCTCAAAAAATTTATTTTTTCGGCAAGAACGGACGGAAAAATAATTGATATTAAATAAAAAATCAGGGTTGAAAAAAGTATCGAGACCCAGATTATGATTCCCCCCACTCGCGGAGTCTTGAGTTCATCGTCTTCGTTGTGAATTTTTTGGAAATCGGGGACGCTCGCAATACTGCGGGAATATTTCCTCCACATTTTGTGTTTGTAGAAAAAATGAGTGGCAAACGGGGTAATAAAAAGCCCTATCAATAAGGCCACAATCATCGGCAAAAATATTTTAACCAAATCCAAAAGCATATAGGTATTATAACAGATTTTTAATCATAAAGAAGTTTCCCATACCCCTGGGATATGGGAAAGTTTAGTAGACCTCCTGATTATAACACCTCTCACAATAAATAATCTCTGGACGTTCTGGGGAGTAGGAAGTCTCAAATTCATTGAGACAGTGTTCTTTATGCTCATGATTGGTTTTATCACACATACAGGTTCTATGCCAGAGTTTTAAAGGATTTCTTTGTTTTAACCTATTGTAGTGTCTGCAATTGGGACATAAGTGAGGTAAAGGTAAATTCATCCTTTTATAGAAAGATAATTCATCCGGAATGATTTTAAAGGCTTCGGTGCATTGTTCATTACATTCTCCTTTATGTTCACATTCTATGACTTTACCTATGATAGATTCATTTACATCCTTAATATCCAAAGGAATCTCTTCATTCTTAATGTCTATGGCATAGTTCCTTTCTTCTTTGTCTTTCCACCTATAACCTTGTTTTAAAGCTTCTTCCTTAGTTAAAGGAAAGTATTCCTGTGCTATGGTTTCGTTGTAGCAGAAGGGACTTAATTCACTTGGGAAGAACTCCCCATATTTATAGACCCTGCCTTTACTATCCACATATGGCATATCGTTCATATGCTTGATTATCTTGGGCACCAGTTCTTCGTATTCTTCCTTGGTGTATTGCTTGTTTAGGATGCAGTAGGATTTATTTCTTAAACCAGCACAAGCAAAAAGATTATTTGAATCATGACAATTATCAACATAAACCACATCATGATTCGCCCATGATACCGCGCTCATACGCATATTACTGCCTTCTAATATACTTAATCCTTCATAACCAAATTCCATTGAATATCCAAAACTCATATCCCAGGTTTCCTTTGTTCTGTCTACCAACCAAAGATATTTACAATTTTCCATATCAATAGAAACAGAAAAGCAATTCTTGCAATTTTTAGCTTTAGCAATATCATCACCTGTTACATTTACCGACTGAATAATCATTGCATACTTTCTAGGAAGAGTAAGTGCAAGTTCATGAAACTTCTTTTCAAGATCACGGAGCGATTTATAATTTTCTATATTTAGTTTTTTTAGTTCTAGATAATATTCTTCTTTAGTATAAGGTTTGTTAAAAATATGATATTGCTTATTGCGTAATCCTATACATCCAAAACAGTCAGAGCAATTGCGGCAATCTAAAAGAAACATAGAATTACGACACCCTTCACAATCTTGACTAAATGATGTTGCATAGCATTTACTTACGTTAGAACATTCATAACAGATTTCTGAACTATATGAGTATGAAACATCAAAACAATTTCTTAAAAAATGACTTCTTTGAGAAATATAAGCTGAGTCCTCTATGTCGTGTCCTCCAAAAATAAGATAAGAGTTTTTTACACGTATTGGCCAATTTATGTAGGGAGAATTAACAATATCTTTTTGTATTAAATTTATGCGAGGGACATTGAGTATGAGTTCTTTAAATTGTTCAAAAAATGTTTTAGAAAAATCATATTCATGGCCATATTGCGAACCATCCCACCTGTCTCCCCACCAGCAATCATGACAATATACATTAAAAGATTCTTTAGGATCATGCATTGTTATTACATTTTTATTACATAAACCACATCGCCTATGGTACAAATTTCGTTCGTTTCTCCAAATTAATCTCCTTTGAAACCGGCATTCCGGACACCAGGTCGGCGGAGGGACTTTTATTTTTTCGTAAAAAGAAAAATCGTCCGGCTCAATAATAAAGTCCTTTTTGCAATTCTGACACGCCTTAGTTTCCATAATTAATATTATACAATGCGTCTATGATTTTTTCCATATCTGAAAATCTTCCCTCTTCTGTTGAACCCAAGACAGTAATAGCTATATCGTGCCCATATTTATTCTTGTAAATTATCACCAAATTGCCTCCGGCCAGCGGTGTGAATCCTGTCTTGGAAAATAAAATACTGGGAACTTTGTCTAAAATAGTATCGGTGTTTTTTATACTATGTTCAAAACCAGACAGAGACTTAATATCTATTTCCGGCATTATAGTCGCGCTAAATACTTCCGGATAATCTTTTAAGGCAAACATAGCCATGGCATTCACATCTTCCGCTGATGCATAAGCGCCAACATCTTGCGCGGAAGATTCATTTATGAAAGCTGAATCTGCCGATTTATTATCCATATCCAAACCGGTAGGATTCAAAAATAAAGCACTGCTCATGCCTATCTTTCGGGCTTTATCATTCATTTTTTGGAGAAAATTATCAGCGCTTTCGGAAAGAGCATAAGCGCCATCATTAGCAGACCCTATCAATGTGAACTCCGCCAAATCTTTAATATTAAATTTTTCATTAACAAATAATCCATAATCTCCTTCTTGTTTGATTGCGGAAGGAGAAATAGAAATAATGTCATCCATTTTGTGATTATTTAAAGCGATGACTACAGTCATTATTTTGGTAAGTGAAGCAAGGGGCATTTTTACTTCGTCATTCATCCCATAAATTTTTCTGTTCAGAGTTTCATCATAGATAGATACAGCTTTGGCTTCCATAGGAAGATCCGCAAGTATAATTTGCGTTTTTTTTATCATATTCTCCTCATTTATAAAATTGAGATTTAATCTGCCATTACCAACAGAAAATAAAACCGCTTCCAAAACAAAAACAGCCAAAATAAAAAATAAATAATTATCTTCTTTGGAAAAATTCATTTTATTATAAATTTTCTTCCTCTTTTAATTCTCCTGCCTGCGCAGACAGGTCCGCCAGATTCTGCGCCGTGGACTCAATTCCACTATTTACCGATTCATAATCCGGTAATTCTTCCACGGACTTCACTCCCATATAAGAAAGCAGTTCAAAACTGGGCTTATAAATAAAGCGTCTATTGTCTTTCACATCAATACTTTTTTCAATCAGGCCCCTTATGGAGAGTGCCCGCAGGGTGAAGCTGGAATTTACTCCTCGTATATAGTCAATCAAAGAACGGCTTACTCCGTTTTTGTAAAGAATAATTGATAACGTTTCCAAACTTGCTTTTGAGAGTTCTCTATTCAATTCTTCTTTTTGCAACTTTTCAACAAGGTCGGAAAATTCCGGCGCTGTGCCCAAAGTGATTTCCCCGCCTGCTCCCGAACTATCGTTAGGGCGGGCAGGATTTTCTTTTTCTTGTAATACTATTCCCCTGCCTTTTAAATTTTCTTTTAATTTTTCGAGAGCTTCATTCACCTCTATCTGGCCCACTCCCAAAAATTCAGAAAGTTTTTTCCTTGATATCGGTTCTCCTTTGAAAAAAAGTATCGCTTCAATTTTTTGTTCTAAATTCATAATTGAGCAAAGCTCCCCATAAATTTTTTAGTCCGAGGGTCCCACTTTGTTCCCCTTAATGCGCCCAAAGAAGGGCGCAGGACAAAAAAATTTATGGGGAGCTTTGCGAGTCTGCTTGTTTCTTAATTATAATGTCCTCAAAATTATTCTCCTGCACGGCATGAAGTATTCCTTGCCTGACAAGTTCCAGCATAGCAAGAAAACCGATAATTACAACTATCCTTTCTTCTTTTGTTTTTGCCACTCCGGCGAAATCTTTGAAATTCATCTCCAAAGTCTTTTCAATCCTTTCGGTCAGCTTGGAAATCATTTCCTCTATGCTCATCACCTTTTTCACTTCCACCTCCGGCAAGAAAACTTTCTTGGGCACTCTGCCCAAAGCATCACGGACAAAAGTCATCATGGACTCTTTGGTAATCTGATCATCCGGCAAGAATATCAGCACCTCATTTTTCCTTTCCAGTGGTGCAAAGATTATTTTCTCACCAAACATTTCTTTGATATGCCCTCCTAGCTTGGTATAAAGCTCATATAGTTTCAATCTCTCTTCCAGATTGTGTATATCGCTCTCTTCCTCGCTTGTTAGATTTAAGTCAGGCAAGAGTGATTTTGATTTTATTAAAATAAGGGTAGCCGCCACCACTATGAAATTGGAAATTTCGGCTGGATTAAGTTTTTCCAGTTTATTTACATAATTCAAGTAGTCCTCCGTCACTTGGGCCAGTGACAAATCATTAATAAAAAACTTCCTTTCTTCTATGAGAGTAAGCAACAAATGAAACGGCCCATCAAAAGCGCCGGTTTTTATCTTATATGTTTCAGTTTCCGTAGGATTCACCTTTGTATTATATACCTTTTTCTATATTTTATCTATTCAAAAATGTGACTGTGAGTTGTAAGACGGTAGCAAAACAAACCCATAGAAGATATGGAATATTAATCAGGGCGACCCATTTTATCTGTGGATAAATGAGAACCATAGCCCAAATCAAAGTCCCAAGGACAAGTAAAATATCGGCTGCCGCTAAATAATTATTTTTAAGCCCAAACTGAAAATAAGTAAAAGAAAGATTAAAAATAAGATTAAGCACAAAAGGAATTAAAATAGCTATCGGCAGTTGCTTATTAAAAACTCTATAGAATACTGTTCCGAAAGAAATAAAAATGAGCACATATAGCACGCTCCATACCGGACCAAAGAGCCAAGACGGCGGAGCCCAAGATGGTTTAATAAGTTGCTGATACCAAGTGTATGATGTATTCATAAAAAATTATTTAATTAATAATCAAACTTACCACTTCTTGTTTTTCGTTCACGGTATAGGTAAAATTCTTTTTTTCTTGAATATGTCCGTCTTCATAAGTTACTGTGCCGGACTTTTTCCCTAAATCAATATCTGAAGTCAAGACATACCATGTCCCACCCAAAACTGCTTTGACTGGCGAAAGAGTGCTGATATTATTTTTCAAATAACTTTCCACATTTTCCCTTTCAGTCAAATCAGAACAAGAAACATCTGTAAGAGAAAAAGCATATTGCAGATTTGCGGGGTCTTTGTACACATACACGCCATCTCCGCGGTCAACCATTTCTCCGGCTCCAATACTGGCTGTGCCTTCACCAAAAATTATCCGAAGTTGTTCTGTTGCTCTTATTCCCTCCCCGAATGTGTCCCACCAGAGATCTGCCGTACGCGCCATAGATATTTTATCGACTGGGCCAACTGTTCCTTCAATTTTCCCTACCTTGGTATCTTTCTCGCCCGGAAGATAATTTAATTCGCCTGTGGCTTTTGTACCTCCCTCACCGCTAAGCAACATACGCAAAGTGTATTCGTCATGAAAACCACGTTCATTTGGTTGGCTAATTTGAGCAAAACAAAGTTCTATGGGCTTTGGCCCTTCCACCGTCGGAGCAATCACTATCTTTTTAGGTACGAGATAAACAATACCGATGACAACTATTATTAATAATATTGTTATTATGGTTATGTTTTTTTTCATACCTTAATCATACTCTTTATTTTAAAAAAGATTTACACCCTCGGATTTCAGAAGTTGTTTTTTTCTATTTGCTCCGCGGTTATACCCGCCTATTTTGCCGTCGGAACGGATGACTCTGTGGCAAGGTATTTTCGGATCGTGATTTTTATTCAAAATATTCCCCACCCCTCGATAAGCTCGGGGCGAGCCAGCTAACTTTGCGACTTCTTTATACGTCAAAACCTTCCCTCTGGGAATCTTCTTTACAACTTCATAAACCTTTTGAGCAAAAGATAGCATCAATTACTTCATTTTCTCTGCGTCTGCCTTAGACATGAACTTAAACTGATTGCCTCCGCAAGTGCCGCATTGCCCTTTGGCGGAATACCTGCCATTTTTTTCTTCCACTTTGATATTCGTCATATCCCTCATCGTCGGCTTATTATTCGCATCCCTACACTTCATACACAATGCTTTTAGTCCTACCATATGATTTTGCGAAATCATGCCGCGCAACGTCCATTAAAGCGTGGCACTATTCATTTTGATTAATTAATAATATGCTTATATTATACTCCCAATTTCTTAATTTGTAAAAATTGTAGAAATTGCAGTCCTGTAAGGAGTATATTTTATTTTCCACCTCTATGTTTGAAAAATTCCACTTGACGCAGCCTTTTGAGAGCTTCCTCGCGCGTCTTATATGGTCCGCCCAAATTCTTGCGTTTCTCAGATAGCACATGATATCCATCTTTGCGTTTTATAATCATAAAAATTATTTTAAAACCAAATTTCTATTGCGACCTTTATATCTATCCCATCATACAAGTTCTCTTGATAACGAATCTGTTTTTTAAGCGGCAGGATATATGTGTCAGAATGCCTGTCCGGGAAAATGGACGTCACCCATTCGCTTTTCCCCACCTTCGCCTTCGCATACACCGCCCCCCACCCTCGCCTCAACCTTCCCTTCTGCATCTCCTTTATCTTCCCCGATATTTCCTCCGGCACCCGCGCAAACCGCCACGCTCCGCTGTCATTTCCTTCATTATAGCCACCTCTTCAGTTCTTCCTCATATTTCTTCATCACCTGCATAATAATGTCCATTTGCCCACCTGCTCCCGAATCATCGTGAGGGCGGGCAGGGCTCGTTCCCTCTTTGACCTTTTCTTGTATTTCTTTCGTTATAGTCTTAAAAAGCTCCGGATTTTTCTCCATCATTTTTACAAACATATCTATCTGCGCCTCCGGCACGCCTTGCTTACCAAGCATTTTTTTAAGTAAAAGATTTTGAAACATCCCGTATATTATACTACTCTTATTTATATTATCTACTTTACTAAACTAAAGTGGAAAGTCCAAGCGAATGAACGATATATTTTTTCTTATTCTATTTAACTCTCAATTACCAAAAGCTTACTCGGGCTTCTATGCCCATTCACAATACGGACTTTATTTTTAGGAACTTTGAAATGGCTTGCCACAAGCTCAATCACCCGCCCATTGGCCATATTACGCTCGGCTTTCTCGCACACCGAAACCTCAAAATGATTTTCGCTCTTTTGCTTGAAAGATTCTTTCCCCGCCCCAGCTGTGACTTTCACATGAATGTACCCCATCTACTTCAATGGATTTCTTCCTTGAATAATACGAATCAAGAATAGAACGACGGCCACTACGAGAAGGATATGAATAAACCCTCCCACCACATGAAACCCGATAAAACCGACGAGCCATAGAATCACTAGAACAATTCCTATTATTGTAAGCATAAAAATTTTAGCTTGCCCCGCCAAAGGCGTGGGTTAATTAGTAATATACCATTATATCATTTTTCTAAATCAAGCACTTCATCAATACGGATTTTTGAGACAAATTCAGGGACGTGAGAAACGAGGATCAATGCGCCTTTATATTGATTAATAGCTTCGGCAATAATAGGAATATGGCGGAAATTTATATGATTTGTCGGTTCATCTAAAATGAGTAAGCCCGGACGTTCTAATACTAATCTCGCAAAAGCTACAAGCCCTTTTTGTCCTTCCGATAAGCTGCCTATCTTTGTGTATATTAGCTCTCCGGTAATCAGAAAACTGGCAGCAGTCGCGCGCATATGCTCTTCATTTAAAGGTACTCCGCCTGAGAGCATTGCGCTCGCGAGTGATTCATAAACAGTATGTTCAAAATTTAAAGTAGAAAAGTCTTGCCGATAATACCCCACCCGGATGCCCGGTAATATTTTCGCTCCTTCGGAAGTATTATTAGCCAGATGCTCCAGCAATGTGCTCTTGCCGATACCGTTCGGCCCCTTTAAAAGTAAATGTTGATTTTTCTTTAATTTTATATTCGCCCTGCGTTTTACTATTTTGCCAGTCTTTGCATTCATCGTGGTAAAAGAAGTGATAGTAATAATGTCGCCGTTTATATCCTGCTGAACGGGAATAGTGAAATTTTTAATGGTTCTGTCTTCTTTACGTACGTCTACCATATCTTCTTCGAGCTCTTCCGCTTTCTCCCGCATACGCTTCGCCACCAGACGCAACTGTCCGCCTTTATGCGCGAATACGTTTGCCTGGTCTTTCTTCGCCTGAATTTGTTTCGCCAGCTGGGCATTCTTCATATTCTCCTTTTCTACTCTGGCTGTGATATCTTTCAATACATTCTTGTAATTGCCTACATATTGTTCCACTTTGCGGGTGTAAATATCGAGATAAAGCACACCGTTGGTAAATGCATTTAAAAAGTCAGCATCGTGCGAGATGACTAAAAGTGTCTTATCGTATTTTATTAAGAAATCAGTGAGATGCGTGATGCCGGCATGATCCAGATTGTTCGTGGGCTCATCGAGAAGCAGTAAATCCGGATCTTGAATAAGCGCGGAGGCGAGAAGTATGCGGGCAAGTTGTCCGCCAGAGAATGTTTTTAATATTCTGTCGTGAAGTTTCGTGTGGCCTTTCAGATTGACTACTTCCAACACATCATCAATCCGCGGATCTATGTCATAAACTTTATTGGAAAAACATTTCTCGAAATATTCCCGGACAGTAAGCTTTAAATCTTCCCGCGACATTACTTGTTTCGCAGTAGCTATACTTAATTTATTATTGGTGATGATAGTACCTGACTCCGGTTTTAATGCTCCAGTGATAAGCCCGAAGATGGTGCTCTTGCCGGCGCCATTCTGCCCCATTATCGTGATCTTCGCTCCACGACGCAAAGGAAAAGAAACCTCGTCCAGGATAGGTTTGTTTATGCCATATTCAAAAGAGACTTTGTCAAATCTCAAAATTACTTCGTCTTTTGCCATTAGGTTATTTATATTCTTCAATAAACTTATACAGAAGCCGCACTGGAGTGCCTAATGCGCCCCCCGCGAGGTTTTCCCCTGCCGTTGAAGTCATACGAGGGGCAATGTCCAAATGAGCCCATCTATGGCCTTTTATGAATTGGTACAAGAAAATCGCTCCATAAGTCGCCCCGCCATAACGCGAGTCTTTATTGTGAATATTGGTCCAGTCACCCAGGGAACCTTTTATATCATTTTCATATTCCTCCCACATAGGCAAACGCCAGAGATATTCCCCCGTCCTCTCGCCTGTTTCTTCAAGCGTTTTAGATAATTTGTCATCATCCGTAAAAACCGCGGAAGCTTTCTCGCCCAAAGCCACACAAGCAGCACCCGTAAGAGTCGCAATATCTATCACTACAGCAGGATTGTATTTTTGAGAATAAGTTAACGCATCTGCCAGAATCACTCTGCCTTCCGCGTCGGTATTTAAAACTTCAATAGTTTTACCTGACATCGAACGGATGACATCTCCGGGCCTATAACTTTTCCCGGAATTCATATTCTCCACAGAAGGAATGAGACCGATGACGTTCTTTTTCAATTTCATTTTCGCTGAGAGCGCGAGTGTGTGAATGACCGATGCTCCTCCAGACATATCCATATTCATGCCGAGCAAACTGTTTGATGGTTTCAAATTTATTCCGCCTGTATCAAAAGTGACGCCTTTGCCGACGAGCACTATGGGTTTGTCTTTTTTTGCTCCGCCAAAATATTCCATAATGATAAATTTAGATTCTTCATCCGAGCCTTTGCCCACGGAGAGTATCGCCTGCATATTTTGTTTTTCCATTTCTTTCTCGCCAAGTATCGTGACTTTCACAGGGAGACCTTTCACGGCATCCTGCGCCGCTTTCGCTAAGACTTTTGGCGTCATATCTCCGCCCGGAGTATTTGAGAGTGAACGAGTCTTGTTCACTTCCTCCGCTATTGTGTGACCTTTCAAAATAGCTTTTTCTACTTCCCCGCCTGCAACGTTATGCGTAGCATTGCGGGCAGGTTTGTTTGCGCCGGAAATAATAACTTCCTTAACAAAATTAAAACCTTCTTCCGGCTTTGTTTTGTATTCTACAAATTCATAGTTGGCGAAATCAAGCTGGGTGCCAATAATTTCTCCTAGCTCTTTGTCGCTAATCTTTAGATTTTTAAATTTAAAATCAGAAAAATTAAAAGCGATTTTTTCAGCTTTCATGCTCTTTGCCATGACAATCATTTTTCGCACAAGCAGAAAAAGCTTTCTCAAATTCATTTTTTCCGCTTCGTCACATTTCAAGTAAAGAGTCTTCACTCCGTTCTCCTTTATAATTTCATCTGTGTTTTTAGGACTTACAGACACAGAAAGTATGCCTTTTTCTGTTGTTTTTACGTTATTATTGAAAGTTATTTTCATACTTTGATTATATACATTTTCCCCAAAAACGCAAAAAATTATATGGGTTTAGAGGAGGTCGGACCTTCCGAGAAGGGCCGACCTCCTCTAGTTATCCACACCTCTCCCTTAGCGACATAATATGTTATACTTTCTTTATGGAGATATTTTTAATATTAGCATTACTATGTATTATGTGGGAGCTTGCTCACATGTCTAGAACTCTTGATAAGGTCAACGACAAATTAGATGGAATTGAGAAGATTCACAAATCATTGGACACATTAGATGACATAGAGCGTAAACTACCTAAGCCGATTAGACCAGATTATAGCAACGGCCCTATAGATTAGTTATCCACTTTTGATATTTGCTTGACTTTCTATTTACTCTTTTGGTAAAATATACCCAGAGTTATTTAATTTTTTAACTGGTGTGAGAGCCAGCGTATCAAACAAGTAGTAATCCTACTTTACAATCTGGGTATTCAAGTGCATTCCTCTCACTTGTTGCCCAAAAATTGGGCAATCAAACAAAATCTTGTTTGATGGCTTGAACCCAGATTGTAGCGTGGGATTTTTTTATTTCAATTTGAAGTAAAAAATGAGAATGCTATGTTTATTAGCTAAGCCCCCTGGGCACACAGTAAATTTTATGATTGAATTAATCACAAAATTGAGCTGTGCTCTCTAGAGCTTTTTCTAAACTTTTCACTTCAAAGGAAGAGCGAGGTTAAAGAGTTTACAAGGCATAGCGACAGACTTGCAAAAGTCTGGTGTATACTGACAAGCACAATCTGTGTTTTTTGTAATCGTAGAGGTTAAAAGTACCCGATGCCTGTTAAGCAAAAGGTACAGTGGATTGAAGTCACTACTCTTGAAAACAGAGAATAGGTATATAGCAAAAGGCACTAATCCTAACGAGATTAGTGCCTCTTTGTTTGTGCTTAACTTATAAGTTATTTATAGTATAGCATAAGTCTATGTTATACTGTCAACTATGTCTAAAGAATTTCTCGCGACGCTTAAGCGTGCAATAAAGTTTCAAGTAGGCAAGAAAAGCGTGCCTTGTCGTTGTAGCGATTGTTGTAATGAAAAACAAAGCCGTCAAGGTAAGACTGTAAATGCTGTTTTGAAATAACTTTATATGTGCCTCTGATACTTCTTTTAATGTGTGAGAACCAAGTTTCAATAGTATTTATATGTGCCTTACCTCTAACATACTCGCCTTTGCCGTGATCAACTTTCTCTAGGTTATAGCGACCTTTTACTCGGTCATATCCTTTTGCATTGTCGGTCATAAGGTTACTACCCTCTGATATATTGTTCATAATAAAATCCTCCATTTCGTCTGCGGTAACATTCGGGCGGACTTCGGCTCGTATCTTTCCACCTCTTGTAACTGCGACAGTAACGACAGATTTTGCTTTCATAGCTCGGCTTAATTGCTCGTTATTTTTACCTCCATAATGTCTGCCTCCGATATAGGCACTATCCATTTCCACAATTCCAGTCAAAGGTTCTTTGCTCTGTTTCAAGGATTTTCGGATAAGAGATAAAATCCTCCAAGCACATTTATAGGTAACTTCTAAATCTCTTTCCATTTGCTTTGCTGATATACCGCTTTTAGCATTAGAAAAAACGTGGATAGCATGAAACCATAAAGTCAAAGGTGTTGGCGACTTATGGAATATAGTGTTTGCTGTCGGTGCTATCTGAAAACGACACTTAGAGCATTGAAACTGTCTACGTCCTTTTATTAGGTTGTATTTACCACCACAAGAGCAACTACGACTATGTAGAGCGTCAAAGATAAACTCTAGGCACGCCTCGTCATTAGGGAACTCTGCTTGAAAACTCTTAACTCCATACTTTGTTATTTTACTCATACAGAAAGTATAGCAAATACAATTATGTTGTCAAGGGATAGGTGTGTAGTTATCCACAGGTACGCTATCTACTTTACTTGACTAAAGTACTTTAGTTTGCTAAAGTGAACAATGTGAAAGAAATTAATACAAAAGAAAATAAAATAAATTGGGACAAAAAAGAAAATAAACAGCTTATAGAAGCTTTTTTGACTTTAAAAAACGCCGATGAAACCAAACGCTTTTTGCGCGACCTTATGACCGAAAAAGAAATATCAGAGTTTTCCAATCGTCTGGAAGCTGCTTCCCTACTAGCTCAAGATGTCCAATACAATGCCATCATTGAAAACACAGGACTTTCTTCTACCACAATCGCCCGAATATCAAAATGGCTAAAAGGAACACTCGGTGGGTATCGTTTAATTCTTGCCCGTTTATCAAACACTTCGACAAAGCTCAGTGCAAGTCATCACAACTCTTCCAAACTTGGGAAAGGGTTGTCTTTGAGCTGATATTTTTCTTGTAATTTAATTATTTTAAAAGTAACCCCTTCTCAAGTTTGAGGAGGGGTTTTGCATTTCGCAAGACTCAAATTTGTTCTTTGAAAAAGGGAGGTAATATGTTCGAACGGAAAAAGAAAGTCACGTGTTCATACTGTGGAAATTGTAAAGATTTTGAATCCTGGTTTATGTATCGTGAATTAGGATTTAAATACAAGTGCATAGTATGCAATCAAATTTGGATGGAAGGTCTTTTTTCTATAACACTGATTGAAAAAGGAAAATTGATTATAAGTCCGGAAGAAGTTGATGTTCTACTTGAACCTATTCGTGACCATGGTCATTGTTGGGGTATGATTGCCCAACAAATAATAAAAGATGAAATAGAAAGTAGAATTAAATTGGATCAAAATAAAAGATTGGGCCCATATGGCGACTGGCCAGTTGATGGACATTAAAACCTTATAAATATAAAAGAGTTTTGTATTTTTGAAAATTTAATTCGTTCCCTAACATAAGGAGAAATATCATGGACTCTAGTAAAGATCAAGCACTTAAAATATGGAAAGAAACAGGCGAGGTTACAAATATTGAAATCTTTGATGAATTACGAAAAATAATTGGAGAAAAAGATTACTCCGATTTTGATAAAGAGTATTGGAGTTTTGCTGATGTAGATCCTGATGGCGTTTGGTTGTTTACTAATATTGACCAAGTCAGTCGATGTAATACACTTTTTTTCACAACTGAAGAAAAAGAAATTTGCTTAAGAAGGTTTTTAGGTGGAGAAAAAACAGCATGGTTTATTACCGGCTGGCCTTGGGAACATTAATCTTGAATACAATGTTATAAAAAAATAAAATAAGAGGTAGGCCGTTTTCTAAAACGACTTACCTCTTTATTATTTACTTTAGTAAACTAAAGTAGCTTTTTTATTTTATAAATAGTTATTTATGTGCGTCGATTTTGGCGGCGAGGATAAAATCGTTTTCGGAAAGTCCGCCGATGGAATGCGTTGAGAGTTCTAATAGAACTTTGTTATAAAAAATATGAATGTCCGGATGATGCCCTTCTTCCTCCGCTATTTCGGCAATACTGTTAACAAAATTTACCGCTCCGATGAAATCTTTGAATTTAAATTCTTTTGAAATTTTTTCAGCTTTTTCATCAAGCGACCAACCGGAAAGCTGGGACAAATATTTTTCCGATTCTTTTTTATCAAAAGGCATAACTCCCCCTTCGCACGGAACACATTTTTTCTTTAATAAATTTGTCATAGGTATATTTTAGCATAGAAAAAAGTATAAAAATCAATTTCCATAATGCAATCTATCTAGCGAAGCTTCGCTAGCGAACTGCTCGTCGTTCAAGAAAATAATAAATGGAATACCATTTTTATTTTCTAAACTCCTGCGCAAGGCATTCTAAAAATTATTTTTATACTTTTATTTAATAGCTTCCCGCAACTGAGCTATCTGATAAATAGCAAAAACAAGTATCAAAGAAGCAACCCATTGAGAAATGGAAAGGACTGTATGGTTCACTATCATATCCAATAAAATGGCGATAAAAGGGAAAGTTAATTCCAAAATAGTGGAAATATGCACTGGAGTTTTCGCAAGTCCTTTGTAATAAATAAGAAGCGCTACCATTCCTGTCGAAACAGCGATAAGTACCAACAAACCAAATTGAGGCAAGGTCGGTATAGACAAAATGCCACCTGCGCGGCCAAACAAAAGCAAAAACGGCAAGGCGATAATAATGGTAAATAAAAATCTATAAAATGTGCTGACCTTGAAATCTATTTTTCCCAGAAGCATTTTTGAAAATGTAGTGGAAGACCCCCAGGCGAATGCGGCACCCAATGCGTAAAGAGCGGCAACTACAGTGCCATCCCCTGTTTTAAAATTAATAAAGCCATTTGGAAAAGTGACGAAAAAAGCGGACAGAAGAGCCAATAATGCCCATTTGATATATCTTTTATCCAATTTTTCTTTCAGGAAAATACTGGCAGTCGAAATAGCAAAAATAGGCTGTAATTTCTGCAAAAGAAATACTACTGAAATGGAAATGAAATGCACCTTGCCCAACGCCGTCGTAAACCAGAGCGTTCCCAAAAGCCCGCTTAATACTGCTATCAAAATCACCAGCCACCATTCACGTTTGGTAAGACTGGTTTTTAAAACATATTTAAAAACAAAAGGAGATAAAATAATCAGGCCGATTAAATGTTCGAAAAAGATTATGGTAATCGGCGGAAGCGTGTACAAATGCTGGCGGATAAGTCCGTCAAAAGCCCAGAGTAGGGCCGCAATGATTATCAAAACAGGACCAGTGTATGATTTTTTTTCTTCTATTTGCATATTTTTATATCTTTTTTAATTTGTTCAATTAATTCTTCTTCTGTTTCAAATTTTCTATATTCTCGCAAAAATTTATTTATTTCCAGAGTTACTTCTTTACCATATGCATCGCCATTATATCCAATCAAGTGTGCTTCGATTTTTTTATCAGAGCCAACCACAATGCCTGCTTTGTATTTTTTATTTTCTAATATCCCTGTTCCAGCATAAACTCCAAAATCAGGCAAGGTATTTATTGTCTCCAAATTTACTGTCGGAAAGCCTAGCTTTTTGCCATACCCGTCGCCTTTAATAACTTTACCGGTAATTTTAATATCCATCAGAATTTAATTTCTCGTCAATCCTGTTCATATCACGAGGGAACATTGCAGCTTCACGGATATTTTTCAATTCCAAAATTTGCATAGTTATACGCTCAGCCCCCAAAGCAAAACCTCCTTCGGGCGGAACTCCGTATTTAAAAGCTTCAAGAAACATTTTTACTTTATTCGGGTCCATTTCCCAATTTTTAACATGCTTCATAAGCTGATCATATTCATTTATTCTCCTGCCTCCGGAGAGCCATTCGACTCCTCTGCACAATAAATCCATACCTTCGTTGTACTCGGGCTCGTCGGGATTCGGGTAAACATAAAAGGGCTTTTTGCGGGTCGGATATCCATAGATGAATACAAAATCAGATCCAGTCTCTTCTTTTATTACTTCACAAATCTGTCTTTCGTCTTCCGGGTTTGTATCTTTGTCGCCACGCACATCACGCCCGAATTTTTCAAAGATTTTTTGCTGGAGTTCCCGGAGGGAAATGGTCGGGGTCTTTTCTATCATGACAGGCAAGGTAGCATTTAAAATTTTCAAATGCTCTTTGTTCCTCTCCCCTACTTGCTTCAACATAAACCTGACTGTCTCTTCAGCCATATCGCGGACATCCCTCCATGAATCAATAAAGGCCATCTCAGCATCAAGAGATACTATTTCTGTCAGATGTCTTGTAGTGGAAGACGGCTCGGCGCGAAAGACTTTATTTACGGAAAAGCATCTTTCAAAAGCAGACATAACAATTTGTTTGTAAAGCTGAGGCGATTGGGTCAAATACGCTTTTTTGCCGAAATAATCAACCTGAAAAACTTCCGCTCCCCCTTCCGCTGTCGCCGGAGTAATAGCGGGCGCCTGAAATTCAAAAAACATATTTTTTTTCATAAATTCCCGGAAGGAATCAATAATCGTTTCCTGCACTTTGAAAACCGCCTGCACTTTCGGCTGTCTTAAAACCAAAGACCGGTTGTTAAGCTCTGTCGTCAAATCAAGATTGTATCCGTCAAGTGACATATCAAAAGGCAACGGCATGGCTTCCGATAAAACTCCAATATTCGTAATTTCAAGCTCTATGTCGCCATTCAATACTCCTTGTTTAATATTTTTTTCCGGACGCTTGTTAACTATACCGGTGATTTTTAAAACCCACTCTAGTCTTATTTCTTTGCATTGTCCTATCACATCTGTATGACTCGGAAGCGCCACGCATTGCACAAGGCCTGTCATATCACGCATATCAAAAAATACCATTTTGCCCTGGTCACGTCTGATATTCACCCATCCGGCGATGGTTACTTCCTTGCCAATATTTTCTTTCAAATCTTTAATATATACTCTGTTTTTCATATTAAATATATTACCACAAATTTCTATTTACTATTATTCCAAAGCTCTGTGACTGAATTGCCATTGTGCAGATTGTCTATGACTTGGGCAATAAGTTTGGCCGTCGAAATAATTTTCAGCCTTTTTATTTTTTTCCGATTTTCTTCCGACAAGCAAGAATCAGTAAACCAGACACCTGAAAACGGGGCGTCATTTAGATTCTTTACAGCATCGTCGGAAAGCACCGCATGCGTAGCGGTAAAATAGACATCCTTGGCGCCATTTTCTTTCAGAGTTTTTAGACATTTTACCGCTGTGCCACAAGTGTCGGCTATGTCGTCCGGTATGATGCAATTGAAATCTTTTGAATCACCTATGACTTCCATCACTTCGTTGTGGTTAGCTTTTTTCGGGTCGCGGAACTTGTTGATGATAATCATATTTTCAGGAATACCAAGTTGTTGAGCAAGTTTTCTGCAGGAAGGCGCGGCACCCAAGTCCGGCGCCACGATTTTAAACTTTTTCAAATCAAAATGTTTTGAACGGATGTGCTGAATAAGAAGTTCGTTGGTATTTATGTCCACCATCGGAATAGTGAGCGGATGCGCGTTGTAACTCGACGGGTTGTGAAGCCGTAATACCACTATCCTATACGCTCCGGCCATCTGCAAACGCATAGGTACTTTTTGGGACAATACCGGCTCACGGTGATTGGACGGTTTATCTTGTCTGGCATAAGGCATACACGGCATAACCACGGTGATGCGAGAAGGTTCTCCCTGTTTTAAAGCATAGACTAAAGATTCACATTCATCCAAATCATAAGCAAGTATTTCTTTGTTGCCAAAACGAGGCTGAAAAATAATATAAACATCCCGGTCTCTAACTGATTCGGCGTGATGAACTATAAATTCTCCGTTCTGAAATGATTTATAAGAACAGGGAGCGAGTTTGGTTTTGAGAAGCTTGGCAACCTTAAGGGCAAGAATTTGGTTAATACCACTCGGATTTCCGTACAATTTCAAAGGATAGGGGTTTAAGTTAATATGATTTGAGCTCGTCATATAATTTTAAATCTTTACCCCGATTTTTTCGCGGACTTCGTCCATTTTTTTTAAAGCTATTAATTTCGCTTTTTTACTTCCTTCTTTCAAGATAGCGAGTGCTTTGGGAATATCTTTGGCAAACTCTTTTCTTTTTTCCCGCATCGGCGCTATGAATTTCTCCAAGTCTTCTATCAAAAGTTCTTTGAGCTCTTTATATTTGCCTTCTTTTTCTTTATAAATTTTCTTCAATTCGCTTTCAGAACGTAGGAGCTTATGTATCGCGTATACATTTTCCGGTATTCCACCCTCTGAATTGGTGACAATACCCATCACGCATTTTTTTATTTCTTCATATTCGGCAAAAAGCGGGATAGTATTGTTGTAGCTTTTAGACATTTTTTTGCCATCCGTGCCGGGCACCACTGCCATATCTTTCATAATCATCGGTTGCGGTAATTTAAAAGTTTCGCCAAAAATCCTGTTGAATTTTTCCGCAGTGTCACGGGTGATTTCCACGTGCTGTTTTTGGTCAGCTCCTACCGGCACTATATCAGGGCCATAAAGCAAGATGTCTGCCGCCATTAACATTGGGTAATTAAAGGTGCCAATATTTATTTCTTTATCCTTCGCTTCCGCGTCTTTGAACGCATGCGCCCGCATCAGATACGGCATTGTGGTAATAGTATCAAAAATCCAAGCGAGCTCGGTGTGCTCGGAAATATCCGATTGTTTGAATATAGTCACTTTTTTTGGGTCCAAACCAATAGCCAAGTAATCAAGCAAAACACCCACGATATTTTTTTCCATCTCCTTCTTATTCTGGATAAAGTTCAACGCGTGGTAATCGGCAATAAAAATATAGCATTCATAGTCTTTCTGCAAATCCACGAACTGTTTCATAGCGCCGAAATAATTACCTATATGCGGCGCTCCGGTTGGTTTTACGCCCGATAATAGTACCTTTTTTGACATACTTTGATTTTACAGGAAAAGAGCAAATTCTGCAAAGAATTGTCCCCATTTTAATAACAGACTTATGCATTTTTTAGCTTTGACTATTTTTTTACTATGCTAAAATGCTCCTTAATGATAAGAGCAAAGAAAAACGATGTACGCATCCCGCCTCAAAGTATTCCTTCGGAACAGGCGGTTTTGGGCTCCATAATGCTCCGTAAGGATGCCATACACGAAGTGGAAGACGTCATAATTCCGGATTCTTTTTACGTTGAAAAACATAAAATAATTTTCAGGGCAATGCTTGATTTGTCTCTGAAAAATGAACCGATAGATATGCTTTCTCTTTCCACAAAACTGGGCGAGCAAAAAGTGCTGGAGAAAATCGGCGGTAATCAATACTTGGCGGAGATAGTGAATGTTGTTCCCTCTTCCACAAATATCAAACACTATGCAGAAATCGTCCAAAAGAAATATGTTTTGAGAAGTCTGATAGAAGCGGCGGATTATGTTTCGGAACTTGGTTTCGAAGAGGGCGATGACCATATGGATGATATTTTAGATATGGCGGAAAAGAAAATCTTCAGCGTGATATCGTCTCCTAAAAATCAAAAATATACCAATTTGAAAGACGCTCTACCTGAAGCTTGGGAACGTCTTGAAAAATTGCATGAGCATAAAGGCATGCTCCGCGGGCTACCGACCGGTTTTCGGGATTTGGATAACACACTTTCGGGTTTGCAAAAATCCGACTTGGTTATTTTAGCCGCAAGACCTTCTATGGGTAAAACGACGCTTGCTCTTGATATCGCCCGTATGTCTTCAATTGTGCACGACAAATCGGTATTGATATTCTCCCTTGAAATGTCTTCCCAGCAATTGGTGGACAGGATGCTCTCGGCGGAGTCGCGCGTGAATGCATGGAACTTGCGCACGGGACACTTATCTTCCGACAGAGATTTCTCGCAACTTCGCGATTCATTGGATAAACTGGCAAAAGCCAAAATTTATATTGACGATCAGCCGGGCAACTCTATAGTCCGTATGAAAGCTCTTTCGCGCAGATTAAAAGCTGAAAAAGGGCTGGACCTTATCATCGTTGACTATCTACAGCTTATGACCACCTCAAAAAATTATGATTCAATGGTAAACCAAGTGACGGAGATTTCCAGGTCGCTGAAAAGCTTGGCAAAGGAGCTTGATGTGCCGGTGTTGGCTCTCTCCCAGCTTTCCCGTGCTGTGGAATCGCGTGGCGGAAAACCGAGACTATCCGACCTTCGTGATTCAGGCTCCATAGAACAAGACGCCGATGTGGTAATGTTTATTCATCGGGAAGATAAAGGCAAAGACGAATCCGAAAAGACAAATATTGCCGAGATTTTAATTGAGAAGCACCGTAATGGTCCGACCGGAAAAGTAGAACTTTATTTCGACGAAAAAACCACCACTTTCCTGAATCTTGAAAAAAGCAACCTCAGCGAGTTTTCCCAATCAAAAGTGAGCGGGGATTTGGAAGAATTTTAAAATGGACATCATAGAAAAATTAACTGAAATTTTTAAAGAATTTCCAGGCATCGGAGAGAGACAGGCGAAACGCTTCGTTTATTTTCTAATGTCTAAAAATTCAGACTATGCCGTAAATTTATCCGACTTTATAAAAGAATTAAGAAAAGACACATTGCAATGTTCTATGTGCTTCAGATTTTTCGTATCAGACTCTAAAAAAGCCTCGCCCGTAGGGCCACGGCCGAGGGAAAAATTCTGTGAAATTTGCAAGGACCAGAATGCCGACTCTTCTATCTTAATGATTGTTGAAAAAGATTCGGACCTGGAGTCCGTAAATAAAAGCAAAGTTTATAATGGCAAGTATTTTATTCTTGGAGGACTTGTACCAATCGTTGAAAAAAATACAAATTCCAGAATAAGAATCAACGAACTGATAGAAAAAATAAAAAGGGAGGCAAAAGCCACGCCAGAGGACGGGCAAGCTTTAAAAGAAATTATTCTGGCTTTCTCTTTAAGTCCTCAGGGCAACCACACCGACTTTTATGTCCGCAATCAGTTAAAGGGCATTACGGAACCTTTGGGTATTAAAATCTCCTCTTTAGGTAGGGGTCTTTCCACCGGCACAGAACTTGAGTATTCAGATAACGATACTCTCAAAAACGCGTTGAAAAATAGACAATAAAATAAATATAATATAATAAAAACTTTCAATACTCAAATTATGCTATCGCTAAGTTTAAGTATTATAAGATTTAGCCAGTTTAAAAGTTTTAATACATTCTTTAAGTTTTATACTTTTTACATAATCTAAAAAATCCTTTGGAAGTGGAGACGGTCCGACCCAAACACTTTTCTGAATCATTTCATAACCAAATTCTCGCAGATGAAAACGGAACCATTCCCTCTCGGCTTTTTTAACCTCTGGTATATCAAACATCACAATTAAATTTTTGGGTAATCCTTTTTGAAATGGAGAATCAAATGTTAAAAATCGAACTTTTTTATTTTCAACATATTTTCTCCCGCTTAGTAATAATAAAATACGATCATTTTTCTTGGAAACATAGCCATTTTTATTTAATTGATAAAGTGCATTACTTATAGATTGTTTCTTGTACGGAAAAAAAACTGGTAAACCAAGAGCACTAACTGACATACCTTTGTATTTATATTTTGGTTCAAGTAAAAACTTTAAAATTTTATCCTCAATACTCAAATTCCGTGATAGCATAGTTTGAGTATAACATATTATATAGAAAACTCTTACGGACGGGTAAGTTCAATACCCACATATTCAACCCTTGTAAGGATGTTTTATATCACTTTTTAGGGTGCCTCGCCGAGGCATATGAATTATCGTTTATTGAAATAAATAGCTATTTGAGAAAAAGGAGACCTCTTTAAATTTGTATAGAATGAGCTATACATGCAGAAAACTATTAAACAAGTTTTTGAATTTATCAAAGTACTGTTTATACTTTTTCTCATCTTTTAGGTACATGTCATATATAATGGCATTCGGCATTCGCTGAAATAAATCTTTTTCAAATACAACGGATGTTTTGTTTTTACCAAGCGCATTACCAAGCAAGCGTATAAATAAAGCTGCACGTTGCTCTGCTCGTTTTTTTGCAAATGCCGGCTTTGTTAAGCTATCGTATGGTTTATCGCCTTTAAATGCGGCAAATTGAACAAGCATAATATTTAGCTGTTGCTGAGCGCAATACAAAAGCATTTGCTGTAGAGATCTGGACATTATCTTCATGAATTCCGTAGAGATGCGGTCGTTATTTGCTGGCTTCACAGTTCCGTTTCTGTAGAGATAATCAAGCCAAAGACTTTTCTTGCTTGCGTGAACACTAAAATCATATGTATCACCCTCGTGTACTGTCTTAAGCGCATAGACATGTTCATTTTTCGAGAGCTGCTTTTTTGTTATTTGCGATAATAGCGTTTCCTCAGGTGTGATTGAATCTAAGAATAGGTCGGAGAGATTTCTGTAGTTTTTCTTCTCCAATGAAGTCACCTGTTCAGATGCAGGCTGTTCTGAATTCTTTACATTGGTCTGCACAGATGATAGCTTATCATCTGTAAGTACTCCTAAATCTTTTCTAATCTGGTCAATAATTTCTCGTGAATCTTTTATGGAGGTGCTAGGAAAAGTTCCATCCTGAAATTCATTCATATTGATGGGATGATTTGATTTCAAAGATTCGACTCGCATTGATGATTCAGTTTTTGGAAGTGATTCTTTCATATCCTGTATCTATTTTAACTTAAACTTCAGAATTTAGGTACTTGGGTCATGCCGATACCCGGTTCTTACTGCGGCACACTAAAAATACTCTATTCCCCTTTCATCCTATGCTCTTTTTTGATTTTCCAGTAGATATCTTCCGAGCCTGCATCAACGTTTTTATTTCTGTTCTTGAATAAATGCGCGGGATATTTTTGTTTAACCTTTTCAAGTTTGTCCAATAAAATCTTTCCAGTATCCAATTCCAAAAGAACACTCATATCAAAACAATAAGTAAGAACATCAGCAAGTTCCTTTTTTATCATCTCTACCTTCGCTTTATCTTTCTTAATGTCTTTAAGGCTTTGATTCGTCCACTGGAAAAGTTCCAATAATTCGGCTGCTTCAATTGATATAGATTTGGCAATATCAGCCGGACGCAAATTATCCCAACCTCTCTCCGTCAGATAATTTTTTATGTGTTTTTCGTACTTCTTCATATTTTTATTATATCATTTAGGTTTAAAACAATAAAATCTGCCAGAAGGCAGATTTTATTTTATAGCAAGAATTTTCACTTTGAAAAACGGCTGGCGGTGACCGTTGCGGCGGAGATAACGGGACTTTTGTTTGTATTTCATAACCAAGACCTTTCTGGAACGTCCGATTTCCACAATTTCCGCGTCTACAGCGGCATCTTTAATATAAGGCGTACCTATAGTGGTATTTTTACCATCGTCAACCAAGAGAACTTTGTCAAAAGAAATTTTGTCCCCGACTTTATACTCTCCGGTAATTTTTTCAATTGAAAAAAGCTCGTCTTTCCCGACTTTGTATTGTTTCCCGCCCGTTTGTATGACTGCGAATTTCATATAATCCATATTATACGAAATCCCTTAAAAAGGCAATACACCCTAAAAATATGGTTGTAATCTGTAGTTCTATGGTTTATAATGTTTGATATATGCAAACAAAGTTTATTGAAAGATACTTTTTCTTCAGTTTATTATTCGCCACTTTTGTTTTCTCTTTTTTCATCTTCCGTCCTTTCTGGATAGTGCTCGTGCTCGGCATTTCTTTTTCCATAGTGCTCTACCCTGTATATGAATGGTTCAAAAGAAGAAAATTGCCGAACTGGCTGTCAGCCCTTTTTACCGTATTATTTTTCATTATAATAATCGGTGTGCCACTTTTTTTCATAGGTATTTTGGTTTTTAATCAGAGCCAAAACGCTTATCAAATGATTGCCGGCAATACCAATTCCTTTTCCTTTATAGATTCAATCAATCATTCCATAAATAAAGTATTGCCTACGGGTATGACTTTTGATTTGTACGCGAAAATCTCGGATTTTATTTCTTTGGTGTCAAATAATATAGCCAACGTTTTCAGCTCCACATTGTTCACTCTCTTCTCTTTATTCCTGACCCTTTTATCCATTTTTTATTTCCTGAAAGACGGCGCGCATTGGAAAAAAGCCATCAAAGTATTAAGCCCGCTTTCAGACACGGATGACGAAAAAATAATAAATAAACTTTCGCACTCGGTTAACGGCATTATCAAAGGATACCTCCTGGTCGCTCTTATTCAAGGAGCACTAGTAAGTGTAGGGTTTGCCATATTCGGCATACCGAACCCTGCTCTTTGGGGATTGTTGGCTATGATAACTTCCCTTATACCTATGATAGGCAGCGGATTTGTTTCCGTACCGGCTGTGATATTTCTTTTTGCCACAGGAAAATCACTAGAAGCTTTGGGCCTTCTGCTTTGGGCTGTAGTAATGGTGGTTATTATAGATAATTTATTAAATCCGGTTATAATCGGCAATAAAATAAATCTACCCCCTCTTATAATTCTGTTCTCCGTTTTAGGCGGAATCGCTCTTTTGGGCCCCGTTGGCATACTGGTAGGACCTTTGACCATAAGCCTGCTTTATACTTTGATATCAATATATAGAAATGAATTTAAGCAAAGTATGCTTAAATAACAATTTGTAATTTTTAATTAGTAATTTACTTACATGCCTTTAAAATTTTACAACACACTCTCAAGAGAAAAGGAAAATTTCGTCCCAATCAATCCTCCCAATGTGACTTTTTATTCCTGCGGGCCGACTGTTTACAATTATCCGCACATCGGAAATTACCGAGCTTACATTTTTGCCGACACATTAAAGCGTGTTTTGCTCTATGAAGGCTTCAAGGTGCATCACATAATGAACCTGACCGACATAGACGATAAAACTATAAGAGATTCGCAAAAAACAAACAAAACACTGAAGGAGTTCACGGAATTTTATTCCGAAGAATTTTTTAAGGATGAAAAAACCTTAAATATTTTAAGTCCGGATAAATTCACCAAAGCGACGGATTATATTCCGCAAATGGTTGATATTATAAAAAAATTGATGAAAAACGGCTTGGCTTACAAAAGCACGGACAATAGTATTTACTTTGATATCAAAAAATTTAAAAATTACGGAAAACTTTCTCACCTTGTGATAGAAAACCAAAAAGAAACAACGAGCTTAACGCCACAATATTATGGCAGAATAAAAACGGACGAATACGAAAAAGACAATGTCCAGGACTTCGCCTTGTGGAAAGCGTGGGATGAAAAAGACGGGGATGTTTTTTGGGATACGGAGTTAGG
>Ga0265340_10000042_pt1 | contig 57812 bp, 56 predicted proteins | sample 4CB225metaG_FD_202082 | JGI IMG/M metagenome (GOLD analysis project Ga0265340, IMG submission 202082) | Rhizosphere microbial communities from Carex aquatilis grown in University of Washington, Seatle, WA, United States - 4-CB2-25 metaG | ecosystem: Host-associated > Plants > Roots >...
AACAACTTCAAGTCCAGCGTCTCTCGCAACCCAATTCATAAGTGATGCCAAATGGCACACACCATCTCCATAAAGATAACCGTCAGATCGAAAGCCTTGATCTCCACCAAAATCAACATTTGTCGTAATTATTTTATTGCTAGCAAATTCAGGCAAGATAGCATCATGAAAAGCAAATACTTCACCTGGTTGGAGAGTAATCTCATAGGTTGCAGGTTTATGAATCGTATCCCAATTAATTTGACTAGAATTTTTTACATTCCCAGTCATATAATTTAATGCCAATAGGATATTGTCACTAAACACAGAACTAACAGAAGGCACAGGATACCTGTCATTAAGCGGCATTACATGCTGCGCCAAAAGTTGTTTTTGCGCCTGCGTTTGAACAGAAGAAGTCTTCGGCAAAAGAGAATCATAAGCTTGTACCTGCATGACTCCGACAGCCAAAGCAATTGGAATAAAAATGAGTATTTTCTTAAAAAGTGTAAACATATAATATGGGCATTTTAAGACCTATAGTTATGTATTATATAATACTATGAGTCTATTTGTCAAGTCCTATGGGATACTCTTCGAGGCTAAAGGAATACTAAAAATACCTTAAATCAACCCAGCATCTCGCATCCTTCGAGAACACGCAGGGAACTGATTATAAATACTTGATCGTGAAAGAAGCTGTTTTACCGCAGCCTCCTGTACCTCAATAGGAGCAAGGTCAGCTCTAGCGTATCCAGTGTTAAGGCTCTGCCATGTACCATAAGAAAATTGAAACGCGCCATAATAACCATTACCAGTATTTTTTGTAGGATCCATTCCAGCTTCACAGTTACCCAAATAGGTAATTGCTGCATCAGATACCGATCCTGCAGTAGTTGATGAAATTACAGGTGCTGGCACTTGTGTAACGATAGGAGTTATCACCGTAGGAATTGCTGTCGGCTCTACAGTTGGGATAATTTTATTTTCTATTACTACTTTTTTCGCAGCAGGACTCGCATAGTTCTCAGTTTTAAGAACCTGCGCAATAGAAACCGGAGGATGAGAAGCTTTTGGAGGAGTGATAGGGTTAAGATAGGTAAGCTGTGCGGACAATGCTGTAATAAGTATTGTCTGTATCATAAATAATTAAAATCAATCAGTAAATCGACTAATTTTAATATCTGCGAATTATATACGAAAACATATCACTTGTCAACCCTATAGTGTAAAATATGAGAGAGAATGAGGCTAAAAAATCAATAAAAACCTTGTGCTGAGGCGCAGAGTTGAACTGCGATCTGATGTTCTTCAGACACCCGCCGTGACCACCTTGGCTACCTCAGCATGATGGCAAGTATTGCATCATTTTATCATAAAAATAGGGAATATGGTACTGACTGAAGAAAAGGCTGAATGTAGTTTAAATGTATAATTTTGAACAGCTGAGATCATTGAGACGATACTGAGGATTTCTAAGGAAGTAAGGCAACACCAATATCAGCCCAATTATCAGTCTTGCTATCTGTCCACGTCATTGTGGTACTTGTCCCTGATGATATCTTGGTAGAAGCGCCGCTCTGTGGTACATCAGAAAAGCCATTCCACAATGCTGTCTGTCCGCTTGCCGGGAGAAAATCCCCGACAATAGTATCTGAACCCAAGACATCAAGGACTAATTGATTAATTCCGCTCGCGACAGTTACTGTTGCTGTATGCCCATCACCGGAAGATTTACTATCTGTACCAAATGGTGTTGTCTGATTCACATTGTAAAAGCTTGCTGAATCCGCCACGGCATACGCTGAGCCGGAAAGATGTACCGTAACGGTACCTGTCCCAACAGCAGGATTTACGAGATACCACAGTTCATTATCCTCGGTATTACTTTCATAAGAGATGCTATCAAATCGCGTAAGATTTTGAGAACCATAAGTTACTGAACTCACTGTCTTTCCGTTGTTAACCGATATCCCTACAATAAGAAGCCTTCTACTATTATTACCAACTGTGTGACTCCAGGAGAAACTGGTTACTGCGACTTTTTGCTGTACTGTCCCAACAGAATCCTGTGTAACAGGAGCAGGGGTTGGCGTCGGTGTCGGTGTTGGTGTTGCAGTAGGAGTTGGAGTTGGAGTGGGTGAAGCAGAGACAGGGAACAATGCCACACCAATTTCTGCCCAATTATCAGTCTTGCTATCTGTCCAGGTCATTGTAGTACTTGTTCCTGAAGAAGCTTTTGTTGAAGCGCCGCTCTGTGGTACATCAGAAAAGCCATTCCACAACATTGTCTGTCCGCTTGCGGGTTGGAAATTACCATTTATCGTGTCACTGCCTAATATATCCAATACTAATTGATTATTGCCGCTTGCAACAGTTACTGTTGCAGTCTTTCCATTTCCTAAGGCTTTTGCATCTATTCCAAACGGTTTTGTTTGATTCACGTTATAGAAACTTGCCGAATCCGCCACGGCATACGCTGAGCCAGAAAGATGTACAGTAACGGTACCTGTCCCAACAGTAGGATTTATGAGATACCAGAATTCATTATCCTGAGTATTACTTTCATAAGAGATGCTATCAAATCGCGTCAGATTCTGAGAACCATACGTAACTGAGGATACTGTCTTACCATTATTGACTGAAACTCCTACGACAAGAATCCTATTAGTGAAACTACCCACAGTATGGCTCCAGGAAAAGCTAGTTACTGCGACTTTTTGCTGTACTGTCCCTACTGAATCTTGAGTAACGGGAAGAGTTCCGGTAGGTGTTGGAGTAGGAGTGACAGTAGGTGTCGGGGTTGCAGTCGGCACAACAGTAGGTGTGGGAGTCGCGGTAGGTGTTGGTGTACTTGTAGGCAATGGTGTAGGGGTTGCCGTAGGTATAGGAAGTACTATACCAAAATTTTGTGTTGTATTAGCAGCAACTGCAACAGGGACAGGGTTTGCGGTCGTCACGGTATAGCCGGTTGGAAGAGTAAGCGTCTCTATATATGTCCCTGCGGGAAGATTTGTAAATGAATAGTTACCATTACTGTCACTTGTTGTACTTTGTCCAGAATCCAGTGTTATTGTCGCTCCATTATAGCCTGTTTCTCCGGTATCTTGGAAACCGTTTTGGTTGGTATCAACATAAATAGTACCTGTCAAATTATAGCTTCCTTTGATGGTAAACGTATTCGTATTCTGCGCCTCCTGATTGCCATTACTGTCAACTGACCAATAGGTGATTGTATGATCTCCATTGCCGGTTACAGAGAAAGGCGCTGAGTATGTTTGTTGTGACCCGTTGTCGATTTTGTAATAAGTATTGGCAATTGTTAGATCTGCAGAAGCACTTGCGGAAAGGGCAACTGACACAGGATCATTGTATTTCCCGTCAGAATTGTGTGTTGGCGAAAGAGTAGCTATTGTAGTAGGTAACTCTGTTGTTTGAGAGCTATCATCCATAGTAGCAATCTCATCGGGATTTTTTGTTCCACCTGCACTCAATGTTATGATATTATTTGCACTTGACGAGTTTATTGTTTGAGTCGTTGTTGATCCAGGGCTGACTGGTATATTTGTATAGTTAATCCATTTTGTTTGTGTACCGCTTGTTGGCATCGTAATATCTATACCTAGAGTTGCTCCCGCTGTAGCAGCTGATGTTCCTGTTGTTGTTAAAGTATATTGTGATGTACTTGGGACATAAAATACTGCTTCATCATTCAAATGATAAATTTTCGCATTTGGAATCTCATTGACAAATTGTCCGTTAACATAACCAAACCGATTACCATTCTGGTCTGTTAGTAAACCCGTAACAGGACTATGAAGATGAATTTGGATAAAATCATTTGTGCGTAGCCATCCCAAAATTGCATAAAAAGCACTATTTATTGATTCAGAAACATTATTTGAAAAATCTAATGCAGGGTAACTAACATTAACTTTATTATATACATTGATTCCATCAGTATAATTAAATGTGTTTGTAGAAAGATTAAACGTTGCTGTCCTATTTGAATCGGAAGGATTTAGTGGGTCATAAGGGTGATTATTATCATAAACTTGCACAGTTTTAATATTACCATTATCAATTATATTATAAGCAACTATAGAATGCGCACTACCTTGACCATATATATTTAACATAGCTGGTTTATGTTGGTTTTTAAGAAGATCGACAAGTGTACCATATTCAGTAATTGGATCCCCATTCCCATTTATATCTGTTGGAATTGAATCGAGCTGAAGTGGAAATTGTTTATAGAAATACTCTACAATATTATTTTGAGCTTGATTAACAGTGAGTTGATATGTTGAATTCCCAAACACTGGAATAAGATTTGGAAATTGAGTATAAAGGATTGAAGTCGATGCTAAACCAAAACAATAACCTTGTGGCTGATAATTAATTGCTATGAAAGGAGTTATAATTGAGTTTTTTAAATCTAAACCAAAGTCTACTGGATTTAAAGTAGCAGTAGTTGCTGCCCATTCAGCTTTAATAACAGACCATGCATTAAATCCAATATTTTGAGATAAATCGAAGTTTGAAAACTTGTATGCATCTCTATTTAGTTCGAAATCAACAAGAGGAGTAGGCGTAGGTGTCGGAGTAACTGTAGGGATAGATGTAGGAGTAGGCGTATTACCTAGTGAATTGATGACAAATGTTTCACAGAGACCTTGAGAACTACATTGCCCTAGGGAACCTGCTGCCCAAATATTATTTGATGAGATTTCAGAAACTGTATAAAGATTTGAAGGATTATTAGAGTCTGTATTGCTTGGGAATGATACAGGTGTCCAATTCGTGCCATCAAAATGAAAGGCAAGTGATCTACCTACTGCCCACATATCATTGGAAGAAGAAGCATCTATACTATAAAGTGCCCCTGAAGATGCTGAAGGGAAACTTGAAGATATTATCCAATTCGTACCGTCAAAATGTATATGTACAATAACAGGATGAGGGCTATTACTTGAATCTGTGTAATCTCCCACTGCATAAAAATCTGTATTCGAAACGGCAGTTATCCCTAATAGGCTACTATTTAATGCTCCGCTTGGAAGATCTGGAATTGAATATTCTTGCCATGTACTGCCACCGTTTGTTCCATGCTTGAGTAACGCGGTTGATACAAAGTTAGAACTAGTAGAAGATCCTGCTGCCCAAATATTGTTATCAGAAGTCGCAGCAACTCCGTTAAGAACCTCAGCAGATGTACCTGAAGGTAAACTATTGACGAAATTCCACGTTGATCCATCAAAATGTTCCACTAACGTCTGCAATGTAGTCGTTGGGTCAACATAATAGCCAACAGCCCATATATCATTTGAAGAAATTGCATAAATATTGGATAAAGTGCTTCCGAGGGCATGAGGAACAGTTGGAGCCTGTATCGTGCTCCAGCTTGTGTTTGTATTCCCAGTTCCATGCTCAATTAAAACATTTCCAAATTCTCCCCCAACATTACCAACAGCCCATATATCATTTGAAGAAACTGCTGTTACTGCATTCAAATCTGCGGAGCCTGTCGGATTTGTAGAGGGGTCATAGGATCCATCATTGGTAGGACTTTGTACAATACTACAATTTGTTATTGTGCAGTTTTCAATAAGTGTACTACGATCGTTACTATTGACCGCAGCAACTGAAGATCCTACTGCCCAAATGTCACCAGATGAGTCATGTGAAATACTATTAATAAAACTTGCAAAATTACTCCTGTTCTCACTGGTTACAATTTGGAAATTTGTGTCAGCTAAAGCTTGATTATAAAAGGGAACAATGAGAAGGAATAAGAAGCTAAGAAGAAATAGCTGAAGGTATTTTACTTTGCTCACAGTAATTTTGCAGAAAATATGTCTTCTACTTTTTTTATGTTATCTCTGATAAATTATAAATGCAAGAGGCAAAATATGGTATTGACATAAATCATCTATTTATTACTATAAATATATACTATGAATTTATTTTCATTTTCTATAGCTCTTATTTATAATTTGTTAATTTGGATAGGAATTTTAGGTTTTATATTTTCTTTCTTCAATAAAAAAATTAAGAAATACAGAAAGAGATTTTTGATAGCAATGACTGTAGGATTAATAATAGCTATTGTTAGTTTATTTACGGCAAGCATATTTTATAAACCACTATGCGGATTTAATTGCTAATGTAGGCTTTAAACTTAACGAGAAAATTATTTTCTATTTATCTACACATTCTTGCATCTTATAAACGAAAAAAACCAAAAAGGATTTTATTGACTTTTGATATGCTTTTGTTACGATAAAAATATGCCTACCTCAACAGATATACCGTTCATTGTAGTAACAGAAATATTCTTTTTATTATTTATTGGCTGTTTACTTGGAGGAACAATAGGACTACTTATTTTATCACCAAACAAAAAAAGTAAATCTCGTAAAAAGCTGTCTAAAAAATTGCTACTACTTTCTATAGCTCCTCTGTTAATATTCTTCTTTCTTACTATTTTTTTACGTCCATCAAATACGATTAATGATCTAGTAGGGTTATTTATACTATTAATAAGTATTGGAATTGGCATAACAATATTAATTGCGGGGATAAATATTATTGTAGATATTATACTTTTACTTTCTTCCTTATTTATCGAAAGACTTAAATCCCACAGAAAGTTACTACTACTACTACTAATCTTTTCATTTATTTGGGGATTTATGATGCAATTACTTATATCCTTTATGGGCCCTCATTTTTGTGGGTTTGGTTGTTAGCTGCATATTGATTTAGAATTCTCTTTATTCCTTGTTCATGAAAATTTTCAAATGAAAGAGGTAATTTTTTAACCTTATTAATGTGTCCAAAGATTAGGATCTTTTATAGGAGGAGTATTATAGTGTGCATACCAAATAGCAATAATAAGTAATGTTTCAAAAGTAAATAAAATTATCAAAATACATGAAAATATTTTAAGTGCTACAAAAAACTTCCTTTGTAGACTATTGGGTTTGATAATCTTCAAAATAATACCATAAAAAATAATAATTAGTGAAAAAATAAAAACAAGTATATTGGATTGTATATAAATAACTTTATCTTCATTTTGAAAAGCAAAAGAGAGATCAGTGTTGAGATAATAATTAGTAAAAATCAATAATACCAGTTCTATAATTCCCATTCCCAAAAAGACAAATGGTTTTAATAAGATGGATTGTTTTTCTTTTTTTTCTTTTGCCATATATTTAGATTGTCTCTAAATACTAAATATTTTTTTATCTAATACCGAAATATTATAAGTCCTACGATAAATGAGATCACATTCGTCAACGTGCTTAGCGCTAAGGATTGTTTAAAACTCATAAGATTGATCCGTCTCTTACAGAGTAGGTACATAACTATTGCCTCACTAATCCAAATTATTACTTCACTTATGACAACAATCCAAGAGTATGGATAATATACTGAAGGATTATATAGTGTAATGATATCAAAGATTGGCCATGATATGAGGGTTACTAATAAAACTGCTAACGCGATAAATTTTGACTTTTTTAAAATGAGTACGAAACAAAATGCAACTATACATTTAATAAAAATATCATCTAAATAAACTATAAAAGTATGAGTGGTAAGAAAGTTCGAGAATAGATTTCGACAGCTGGAAGAATTGTAAGCATAATATTTATATATATCGTCATTTGAGCCCAATAAGGTATAACAGGTAGGATTTATGTCCTTAAGATTCTTTGGGCAATTCGGGTTATTATCTAGAGCTGTAATATTGCCGTTATATAATTCAAAACAGGCAATAGGTGGCGGAGGTGCCATATCTGCATATACATTGATAGGATTGCTAACAATGCCACAAAAAAATGCCAGTCCAAATAAAACACTAATAAAAAACTGTAGTCTTACTACGATTAATCTTTTCTCTTTTGCCATACTTTTATCTTATCCTCGAATAGGTAATCTATGCAATAGATGACAAAAATGTATATTTCCGTAGTAAGCCTATTCTGGGAGCTGATTTTGATTCATTTATTAGCCCTCTGGACAAAAAGTAAAATCTTCATCATATGTTATTTGGGTAAGTCAACAGTTTTATGTTAAAAAATTCCAACTAATATACTATTTTTAGATTTATAATTTTGATGATTATAGATTCACAGACTACTCATTTTGTTTTGTTCTGCTTGTTTATATTTTAAGAGCATACGGTAAACCTTACTCTTGTATTTCCTTTGGAGACTTTGTAGTCTATAGGTATGTGTACATTAAAACTTCCTGGAGGACAGACAATTAATACACCTAACGGCATTCCGTGTGGAGGTATAGATGTTACCTCAAATGCAATCGGTAATGCCATAACTCTTATGCTTATCATAGCCGTCATTTTAAGTCTTATTTTTATAATAATAGGCGGCTTGCAGTGGATACAATCAGGAGGAGATAAACAAAAAGTAGCAAAAGCTCGCGCACGTATTACTTATGCAATCATTGGTCTTATTGTTGCATTCGTTTCTTTTTTCATCATAAATATTATTGGTTTTATCTTCCACGTCAAATTAATCTAAGGATACTTCAAGCAAACTTCTTTCAATTTATTTTTGTACCACCCCATTCAACAACGGTAAACCCTTCGCGCTTTGGCGTATATAATTCCTCCTTGGGTATAGTCATATATTCCGTTAACGGTTTATATACCATAAATACCCTGATTATTGTTTGCGGTGACGGACTTACGGTAAGTTTGGCATTATCCGTATATTCATTTTTTGCAAAATAAATAAGATTATATTTATTCTGTTCTAGCTGAGGTGCCCAATAGACAATAAAGTCATTGTATTCGTTTAGGATAAGTCCTAATTTCGCCAAATACTCTTTCAAAAATGGCACAGTATCATCTCCGGAAACTACAAATCCTTCCGTTGGGTTAAACACATTCTTATCGAGTTCTCCTTCCCAAAAAAGGTATTTGTATTGCGCATTATCATCTATATCTACCAAACTCCCGTCAGGTTCTGCGATGACATGCCAGGAATTATTTATTAACTCAGGATAACTCGTAACTATTTTACCCTTCAGATCGAGCGTTACTGTTACTTTTTGATGTTGCTATGTAGGGTATAAATAAATTGCAGGCTTTTCAAGTGGTGTAAGTCCTAGTCCATAGAAGCTTAAAGCTAATGACGTGATAAAAAAGCAAATGAATGTCAATGCACAACCCATTAAGCCACGCATTACTAAATTTTGTGATATTTCTTTTTTTATAGTATCCCTTTTGAATAAAGATATTATGTATAATACGAACCCAAAACTTAAATAAAGAAAACTCATTAATAATACGATCATTGCTAAGAAGGTAATGATCTCTCCGCTCAGTGCTGTAAAACGATCGGTGATAGAGAAAGACATATGTTGCGAAAGAAAGAAACCTACGGTTACAAAAATAATGGACAATAAAAAGAGAATAACAATTAGATATGTATGCAATTTCGCGAAGAAACGATATTTAGGATGATTAGTTTGTTTGATTTCTGTTTTTCTTGTACTTTTTTAACGTTTGCCATATTTCAAGAATTGCAAAATATAGCTCAGTTGTAAAGAGGTAAAAGCTAAATATATTGAAGCTTATTTATCTTCTAGAATAGTATAGGCTCTACGCTTTACTTATATCTTTGCGGTTTCCTTCTCTTAGATAGTTATTTTAATTATAAGAACTCCTCATGCCTACAAAAAATTAACCGATCTCGGATTTTTACAGTACCCTGTAGGTAGATTATTAGATTTAAAGACCATCGCCTTGGCCAATACAGGTACCGCCATCATTATTGCTATTTGTATTATTTGGGCAAATTGTATTTGAGTATGTTACTCCTGTCATAGTTGTTCCATGAAAATTTGAGCCTTTGAGATTTGCTCCGGTAAAATTGACGTTAGTAAAGTTAGCATTTGAGACATTTGCTCCCGTTAATATTGCATTCGTGAAATTAGCTCCCGTAAAGTTAGCTCTGCTGAAGTTTCCTCCTGATAAATTGGCACTGGTAAAATTAGAAGAAGTGTAGCTGCCTTGTGAGCCATTTGAGCCACTGAGGTTGGCATTTGAAATGTTCACATTGTTAAAAATTCCGTTTGAAAGATTGCTCCCTGAGATATTTTGTCCGCTCAAATCAGCTCCAGAATAATTTTTCCCTGTAAGGTTTGCTCCTCTGAGACCGCCGGTGGGGATAACCGCTATAACTGTTTGAGATGTTCTGTTCAGATTATCATTACCGTTAGTAACAGTTACTGTGACAGTATATGATCCAAGTGATGTATATGTATGATTATCTGGTCCCACTGATCCTGAACCGTTCAATTCAGATACTGTGCCAGAGCTTGTTGAACCATCGCCCCAGTTCCATAAGGCAGTATCGGATGACCCCCCCGCGGGGTCGGTAAAAGACGCGCCTGCAGTAGTTGCAGTATTTATCTGAACTGGGTTTTGAGAAACTGTAATTGTGCCTACAGACGGTGGATTGGGAGCAATACTAGTTGCGAGTAGAAGTCCTACTGAACTTTTCCATATTATATTTCCATTGCTACTGATTAAAGGACTCTCGTTATCATTACTATCGTTTGTTATTTGGGTTGTTGTCTTTGTTGCTATGTCATAAAGATAAACTTCGTTATTGCAACCACCTTTGCAGGGAGCACCACCATCGAAAACTATTTTCCCGTTGTTGATTCTTGCATCATTAATAGGGAAACTAGTGTTTGTGATTTGAGTCGTTGCCCCGGCTGCTATGTCATAAAGATAGACCTGACTACCACCGATATAAACAACCTGACCATCGTTAATAAAAGCTGGATTATTGTCAAGATTATTATTTGTGATTTGGGTAGTTGTTCCGGTTGCTATGTTATAAAGATAATCCTGACCACCATCGCTATAAACAACCTGACCATTATCGACTTGTTGGTTATCGTTGTTAGTTAAATTGTTATTACTTATTTGGGTCGTTGTTCCGGTTGCTATGTTATAAAGATAAACTTGACTATCTGTACCATTGGCGGGGCCACTCCAAACAATATCATTACCATTTATTTGAGCATCAGTGCCATTACTATTGGTCACCAAAGTTGTGTTTCCACTCGCTATATTATAATAATAAACTCCCTGATTACCTCCATTATCATTATTGTAATCCCAGGCAATATTTCCATTATCGATCTGTGGATCAGCATTATAGCCACTATTTGTGATTTGGGTCGTTGCCCCGGTTGATATGTTATACATATAGATATCAGATCTAAGATCACCAGCACTTTGTTGCCAAACTATTATCCCATTATTTACTTGCGGAGCATTACTATCAAAGTTGCCATTAGTGACTTGAGTTGTTGTTCCACTCGCAATATTGTAAAGAAAAATTTGATTAGAACCATTTGAACCGAGACCAGCCCAAACTACATTTACGCCGTTAATTTGATAATTTATGGCATTGCTGCTGGTTAATACGGTTGTACTAGCGAATGCGTTGTTTGCAGTGAAGAAACCGAAGAATGGGAGAGCAAAGAGGAGTCCTAAAAGCTTAAATTTCATATTTTTTGCCTTTCTACAGTTTATGATAATAATAAAATCAAATGATGTCAATGTATCAAAAAATAAGTCAGTTAAAAATTTCTTTAATTTTTAGTTTAAAGATCTTATATTGGTTTTCTTATTAGTCTGCCACTGAATTTGATAATTTAACATTGTGGAGAAAATCTTAACTACGGTGAAAGCGGAATGTTGTTTTTGAGTTGATTATAAACTTTTGTTACTAAAGGGTCTGGGCTAAGAGTGTATGCTTTGGAAATAGCATTTAATGCTTGCTGTTGGTCGCCAACTTGGTAATACGCAACTGATAAAATAAAGTATAGACGGGAGTTCGAAGGAAATTTCTTCAGTGCTTTATTTGTTATGAGATCAATTGCGCTCTGGGGCAGGCCTGTACGCATATAGCAATCTGTGAGGTTGATGTAGGTTACTTCTAAAGCGAGGTCTTCTTGGGGCATTAATCCGTTGTGAACTTGTGTCGGAGCTTTGTAGTAAGTTAATGCGTTTTCATACTCTGGTATTGCAGCATCGCACTGATTTAATTCTCTATAAAATTCTCCTAAGAGAGAAACATCTATCAGCGTCGGAGAGATAGCAATAGACCTCTCTTCGTACATGATGGCTTCTGAGTGTTTACCTGTATTAAACAATTGATCTGCATATGCATTGTCGAGCATATAATTCTCATAGTTTTGATGACGCGCATCCGCATAAATAGTTAACTGATTTCTCCAGTCAAATGTTCTTAGAAATGTTCGTTGTGACAAAAGACAAATAATAATAATTGCTCCAAAAAGAAATATTATATTATGTTTTTTTATTGCGGGCTGGAAAAATTGCAAGGTGACACCTAACATTCCTAATAACCCTACTATTGGAAAATAAAACCATCTGTCAGCAACAGTCATGTCTAACGGGACAATTTGTAATATAAGACCAATACCGATAATAAACCAGATGACAAAAAAGAGAAATTCATTTAGGCTTGCGTGTCTTTCTTGAATATGCTTTTTTTGGTTTTGCAGTGCTTGCGTGGTTTGTACAGATTTTTTTGTCTGTTCAGCTAGAATGGTAATAAAATAGGCAATTAGTGTAAAAAATAACAAACAAATTATCAATGGAAAGGTAAAACTTGGCACGGTTATCTTCGTGATAACCCAGCTCTGCCAGATTGTTAGAGTACTTGGAAAGACAAATGTTTTAATATAATAAAACATAATTGCAGGGATATTTAACAAACGTTGTTGCAAAGACAAAGCGGCTATAGGAATATAATTTGCCTCCTGGAATACTACACCTCCCACAAAAATTCTTAAAACCACGTAGATTGCGATAATAGTTATTCCTAATAAGAAGAACTTCTTCAGATTACCTAATTTGAAAAGAAAACGATAAACAAGAATGAGTAAATAGAAAAGAAATCCAGTCTCTTTTGTCAGAGTTGCTAGTAGAAGCAATCCTGAGATCCATAAAAATTTTGAGCGTGTTAGATTTTTTCTTGTAGCAAGTAAAAGAGCAATTATTCCCGGTAAAAAATAGAGCTCGCTTTGCGTTGCTCCTATGTATGCAACCGATTCTACATTAATAGGATGCACAAGGAAAATGAGTGCAAGAAAAAACGCAATACCATCCGTGAAGAATAATCCTAAAAAGATAAAAAGCAAAAAGGTATCGGCGAGATGAAGTGCGAGTTGGAGAAGATGGTAAAGAAGCGCATGGTTTCCTGATAAGGTATATAAAAAAGTGAAATAGACTGCGGGGATTGGGCGGTAGAAAGGTCCGCTATTGAAAATGCTGGATCCGAATAATGCAGGGATATTGAGCTGGTGAAGTTGAGAATTGTTTAAGATAAACGTAAAATCATCCCACACAAATCCGTTAAAAAAGATTGGGGAATAAACAAAAGTTCCAATAAGTAGAATAAGATAGAGATATTTCTCGTACTTTTGTAAAGTATTCACAAACTCATAATATCAAATATAAAGATTAATTCAATGATTTAACTAGATTTAGGTTATAACATCGGTGAACTTAAATCGTGATATAGTTGTGAGTTAACTGTAGTCGTTTGGTTATTTTGTGACCCTTGGGAGTTAGGTGTTCCTACAAACTGAAAATTATTGCCGTTAAAATTTATTTGTGCCTGAGCATTACTAAGTAGTTGTAAAAGCTTGGCATTGTTCGGAAATTGTGGTAGTGCTGAATTTTTAATCAAACTGATTGCCTCTTGCGGTTGATCATTAAGAATGAATGTCTGAGCTAAATTAAGATAAATTGGTAATGGGGAGTCATCATAACTTCGATGGAGTTGTATTGCTTTTTCATATGCACTAATAGCGTCATCATATTGCTGTTCTTCCTGAAAGCAATCTCCTAATTCATTCATTATGGCAGCATCTTGACCAAGCGAAGCAGCTTTTTTAATATATTTGCAACCTTCATTTATTTTATTTGCTTCGAAAAGCTCCGTTCCATATTCATTTAACAAATAATAATTATCATTGCCTGCACGGATATCATGACTTTGCAATGTCATGTCATCTTTATAATCAAACGTTCGGACAAATGTACGTGATGCAAGAAGAAAAAGTATTATAGACGCAAATACAAGATATATTGTTTTGTATGTTTTAAAAGATGGTAACCATGCAGTTAACATTATTCCAATCATTCCCAACAATCCTACTATGGGAAAATAAAACCATCTGTCAGCAACTGTCATGTCTAGAGGGACTATTTGTAATAGCATTCCCATCCCAGCGATATACCAAATAAAAAAGAAAAGAAATGTTTTGAACAGCGTTTTATTATTTTTATGGTTAGTATCCCGTTTTTGTAACAGTAAATAGCCAGTTAACGCAATACATCCAAAAAATATACTAGACAGAAGTAAAGGAAAAATAAAATTACTAAAGCTGATCGATTTTACAACCCAAGTTTGCCAGATTAACAAATTGACCGGAAAGAAAAATATGTGCAGATAATAAACGATTATAGATGGTCTATTGAGCATCCGCACAAAAAGAGGGACATTTACTATAGTAACGGTGTTGTTTGTCGAATAGGTTACTCCACCATAAAATACCCTCATGACAGCGTAAAAGAGGACGATGATACCAGAATAAAGAAAAAACTTTCTCATGGCACCCAATTTAAACAGAGCCCGATAAACTATAGCTAAAAAAAGAAAGAGAAAACCGACTTCTTTGGTAAATATACTTAGCAGAAGAAAAAAGATAGTTAAATAAAATTTTCGATTTGAAAGTTTTTCTTGTTTGGCAAGAAGTAATGCACTGATGCCAGGGATAAAATATAACTCGCTTTGCGTTGAACCAATATAGGCAACGGATTCTATGTTAATCGGATGTACAAGAAAAACTAAGGCAAGAAAAAATGCAATATAATCACTAAAAAATGCGCAAAAGAAAATAAAGAGGAGAAATGTGCCTATGCAATGGAGGAAAAGCTGTAAGAGATGATAAAAGAAAGCAGCTTTCCCTGACAATGTATAGAGAACAGCAAAGTATACGGCTGGTATTGGTCTATAAAAAGGTCCTGTATTAAACAAATTATTGCCGAATAATATCGCCAGATTTACTTGGTGAACTTGAGGGTTGTTGATAATGAAGGGAAAGTCGTCCCACACAAATCCGTTAAAAAAAATTGGAAAATATATGACTACGCCTATGAGGATAATGAAGTAGAAGTATTTCTCGTATTTTTGGAGTGTATTCATGTGCTGACAGTCATGTTTATATTAGCGAAATAGGGCTAGGAAATCAACATTATAGAAGGTTCTTATTCTATAAAGTTACTTTTCTAGTCCTCCTTTATCTGCCTCCAGATTCTTGAGCCATTCGTGATTCCTTGCTCCATTGCTTTTTTATACGTCGTCACAAGAATAATCAGTCCATCTGATGCATAGCTTCTTGAAAGCAATTCTTGTATTTCTTTATGAAGCATATTAATTTTCTGCTGGTGGGGGAAGATTAAGTGGACGCTTAGGGATTCGAACCCCAGACCCCCTCAGTGTAAATGAGGTGCTCTAACCAGCTGAGCTAAGCGTCCAATTCAACGTAAATGCGAATTTGATTATATATCATAATAAGGCCCACAAGCAACCATAAGGATAGTATTAATTTAATTTTATTTCAGCGATAAAGCCTTGCTGATACGCTTAGCAGAAGCTTTTCCTGGGGCAACGATAATTGCAAGATTTGGTCCTTGACCAAAGGTGAAAAACTTTTTTGGTCCCATACTATTACCATCAGCCAATGTCATTACTCCTCCAAGTTCACGAATGAGTCCGTAAGTACAAAGCATTTCCAGATTCCCAATCCGATTTTGCTGCATACTTCCTTTACGGGTTACTTCTAATTGAAAATCAATATCACCAGTGATAAAAAGCACAGAACGGGCAGCCTGTGATTTATACAGGCATTGCATGAGTGGAAATTTTATTCTATTCTCGACATTTTCAAACACATTCTTTAACTGATCCCAGTTAATATCTAAATCAATAATGCTTTTGGAAGATAACGTATCTGTTTGTTTTATGGTTAATTTTTCCCTTGTTCCCTTCATACTATCTATAAGAAAGCATCCTTGATCTCTTAACGCAATGTACAGTTTAGGTTGAGGAGAGTGTATCATGATACCGCAAACAATATAATTATCATAAGTAGGGTCATCTCCCTCCAACACAGCTATCATTGTCCCATACATGGATTTACCCATCTTGTTTTTATACTCAGCCGATCCGTCTAAGCCATCAATAATAACCGTAGCTCGTGGATTTTCAACATGAATAGATTCATGTTCTTCTGAAAAAAATTGCATTGGAATATCTAATTTTGTTAACGCTTTAATAATTGTTTCTTCAGCTTCGTAATCCAGAACAAGTGTTGTCTCCCCAAATTGATTTATTTTAAGTTCTGTTTTACCATTTTTACCCAAGTTTTGGTGAAGTTGATACGTCCCTAATAATCCCTGAATAGTAGCTTCGAAGATTTTTGTCAGTTGCTTTGACGAAATATGCTCTGCGTTTTTCCCCATGTTTCACAATTAATTATCGCAGAAGCTCTTTGGAGTTTCAATGTGTTCTTCTGGTGCCCTAAATGAAATGCAGATTGAACCATTTTTAAGGCAAGCATTTACTTAATCTTTTTAGATTTAGTATAATGATTTAATGAATCATCTTGATGGAATTACCAAACTTAAGAATCACTATTTTGTTATTCGGCATGGGAAAAGTAAAGCTAATGTGGATGAAATCATCTTGAGTAATCCCGATATAGGAACAATAGACTATGGACTTGTGGAAGAGGGGAGGCATCAAGTAGAAAAATCAGTTAAAGAAGCAAAAAATAAAGGAATTCTAGATTCTAATACCATCATCGTTTCATCTGACTTTACACGCACAAAAGAAACTGCTGAAATTGCAAAAAAAATTTTGGAAAGCGCTAATAGTATTTTAACTCCTCAGTTGAGAGAACGGTATTTTGGAAACTGGGAGAAAAAACATAACCGTCATTATCATGATGTGTGGAATGATGATATGAAAGATCCGGGTCATAAACATAATGGCGTAGAAAGTACATCAGAAGTGTTAGACCGTACAACACACCTAATTAAAGATTTAGAAAAACAATTTGAAGGAAAGAAAATTTTACTAGTTTCACATGGAGATGCGTTACAGATTTTACAGACAGGGTTTGAAAAGGTGAGTTCATCCCTGCATCGTGAGATTTCTCACCTTAATGTAGCAGAGATAAGAAAGTTAATATTAAAGTAATATTGCTGAGCTTTGTGCAGACTACCGGACGAAGTTCGAACTTATTTTAGTAAAACTGAAACTTCAGAACGAGAATTTTATAAATCTTGTTATTTGAGTTTGGGAATATAATATAAATATCTAAGTAAGGGATAAGAATTTTTTTTGAATGTATTATTTTGAGTATTTCATCAGTAGATCATAACCAACAATCTTTCCATCTAACTTAAATGGTATTCTGCCAATTGTCTTAAAACCATATTTCTTATAGAGACCAATTGCTTTGTCATTTTTATCATAAACGTCAAGATAAATACTCTTTATATTATCGAGTCTAGGGTGTTTCATCATCTCTGCCATTAATGCTTTTCCGATGCCTTTGCCTTGATTATTTTTATCAATATAAATTTTGTTTAATTCAATATCCTCATCAGTTGTTTCAATAGAGTCATAAGTAACGGCACCAAACTGAATAAATCCAACAACTTGTAAATCTTCTACAGCAACAAGAATAGTTTCTGTGTTTAATGCCTGTTGGAAGTATGCTTCGTTACGTGTTTTGAATGCTGCTTCCATTTCATCATCTGAGAGGTCAGTAAAAGTAGTTTTATATGTATCTTGTGCAACCTTGGCAAGAGATGGGAGATCATCTTGTTTTGCTTCTCGAATAATCATGAATAAATTATATCAGAAGGCTAGATGACATAGAATGGAAAATAAGAGTCGAACTACAAATAGCTTCAAAAACAGTAGCTCAAAAAAGAAGTTTCAAACTTTTAGCTTTAATGTGCACTAAATGATTCGCAGATTGAACCAATTCTAAGACACTTTGAGGCTATGAAGAGAGCATTTACTTTTTTACAGTTCTAATCCAGGCTCTCCAGCTGAGTAATTTAGCCTCAATTATGCTATAATTCAGAAAGATATATCCATAATGAGCAGTTATAGAAAACTTACAGATTACGAAGCAAGTATCCTTGAAAAATTATTTTCAAGGGAATTTCCTGGAAGGGATGCTGTTAGAACACAAATTTCTACATGTTTAGTTAAGACAATAGAATATGGAGATAATTATGGAAGCATAGAGTTCAAGATTGATTCAGATGTTAAAGCAGATGTTACAAATAGAATACCGGTTTTAGGTCACACAAAAGATATCGACGGCATATTAATAGAAATTTTCTTACATGTAATTGATGGAAAAGTCGATGAACTAGAAATAGTTAAAGCGGATAATAGTCCAGAAAATAGTCCAATAAAACAAAAAATTAATCCTTCTACAATTGAAGTGGTTACAGATCAAGAAGTAATTCATCGATAATATCCTTATCTCTTTATAATAAACTTTAATCATTAAATTTGCGCGTAAAAAGTTCCAAGATCGTCAAGGCTTGCCAGCTAATCGAATTAGCCTCAATTATGGTATAATGCGAATATGTTTAATGACCCACGGTTAAAAAATAGGTATCATGTTTGGTTTGCCACATACGATTTTGAATGTCATCCTGATGAAATAACAAAACAGATTGGGATTGAGCCTACTGAAATAAGAATTAAAGGCGAATCGAGATCGATTGGCAAACTCAAACATAAAGTAACAAATAAGGAAAATTCTTGGCGGTTAGAATCAGACTTGCCTCACACCGTTGAAACGGAGAAACATATAGAAAATATACTTACAAAGATACATCCATATAAACAAAATCTAATTAAAGTTACTGAAAAATTTTATACGGAATTTGGGTGTGCATCATATTATTATGAAGCAAACCCAGGTATTCATATTGATAATAATCTTCTAAAAGAAATTGCTGATTTAAATGCACAGCTCGATTTAGATATGTATTGTCTCGCTGGAACAGTACTCGAGTTAGAACAACCAAAAGTAGTAAAACATCTAACAAGTCATCTAAAAGATGTAAAATTCCTTACTCGGTATGATAATAATGAGGTAAAATCTCTTATTGACAGTTTGAAAGAAATTGAAAATGCTTCATATGAAATACAAGGGAATATGCATGACCTTATTTGGAATTATAAACCAAAAGATAAAGACTTCGAACCAACGTTTAAAAAAATTGGCGATAATTTAAGGAATATTTTAAGAAATATTAAACAGTCAATATTTCTTACCAAGCTTGTTGACGAAGATTCCATTAATTAATAGGATTTAGAAATAATCTCTCATATAAAAAATCTCAACTTCGGCAAGACTCTCCAACTGAACAATTTTAGCTCTATTCTATTAGATTCTACTTGAGAGGAGTTGAACCAATTTAGCCTCGAAAAGGGGAGGGAATACGAAAAAAGCTCCTTTCTGAGCCTTGGTGTGCACTTCGCAGATTGAACCAATCCTAAAGCATTTTGAAGATTTAAGAGTAGCATTTAGTATAATATAATTATGATATCTCAAAAAAAGCCTATTGTTATTCTAGACATCGACCAAACCTTATTTAATACAAGTTTATTTAAAGAAAGACTTTCTGATTCAACTACCCTAGATGAATCAGAATATACTGAATTATTGTATCTCACTGAGAAAAAAATTTTTCAAGAGCTTACTATTAAAAGAAACATTCAAATCAATATCTTCTCTACACGAAAAGAATTATTTAGCAATGGTAAAACATTTAATGATACTACGGCTATTAAACGGTTAAAAGATTATTTGGAGGACTATAAAGATTATCACATATATCTTGTTGATGACCATCCTGAGCTTTTAAAAGAAGCAAAAACATTTAATAAATACATAACTACAATTTTGCTACAAACAAAAATAGCAAATAGGATTATTGCAAAAAATGATTTTGAAGCCGATAAGGTCGTCCATAAATTAGAAGAAATTCTACCTATTATTTTATCAAACTAATAGAAAATCTTAATAGGACTTGAACCATTTTGGGCACAAAAAATAAATTTTAACTGAGGATTTGAGGCTGGTGCAGGAGAGAGAACCCGGTTAGAACCTTAATCGAGTCTATCGAATGGAATCTGATACCAGATTTTTCATTTAAATTTTGACAACCTTTGGATTTTTCAATATATCATACTCTCTCTTGATTACACCCTGAATTTGAATTAAAATAACAACCACATGCAAACCGAAATATTTGCGGGTAGTAAAGAACCCGCTGCGGTTACTTTTGAGGATAGATACAACACAAAAACACATGAGGTAGCCTCAACTGAAATTACTATTTCCACTGTGCCACCTACTAGTATACAAGTATTTCCTAATGGCGTCGCTATTAATAAAGGCTCTTTTGGTCTTACTGTCGATGCTCCAACATCATTAAGGTGGGGAGGAAGGAAACTTATTGTGGACGCAAGAGATGATGATAATCAGTTGCTTGTAAATCAAAACGGCAGAATAGTATTAGTAGAAGATCCCGAATCTATAGGTGATATCGAAGTAGTATCATTTCTTAAAGCTATGAGTAATAATCCACGCAAAAGATTCTCATTAGCTGATATTCCAAGATTTGCTAACCTTGACATTAGGAGGCCTAAACTCTTTCAAGACGTCACACCAAGTGAATTTACCCGTTTTCTGTTAATAGAGAAAGATTGGACAGCTACGCAACTTCATATGACAACGGGCATTGAACCAACTGCGCTAGAATTCTTTTTAAGTGGACGAACTCAACTTCCTAAAAGTCCTGCAAGGTTGCTCACTGGATTTGGATTACAAACTGATGAACCTGCCTATTCTATACTATCGGATTCAATTGCAGCAGTGCAAAAAAGACAAGCTCTAACACGAAGTAAGGCCAAAAAGCTTGCGATTAGCAGTAAAAAGCATAGTTTAAATACATAATAAAGAGGCAATACAAAATAATTTCTCAATGTTTAAAGCAGATAAAAATAAATTCATTTTTAAGTAACACCTACCTTTACGCTACTTCTGCGATTTGAGTTAATATTTGATCAATTTCCCGAATTAATCTACCTGCAAGAAAGTCTTTGTCCCATCTTTTATAGGAATCTGAAGAGACTTAAATGTTTTTAGGTACAAAAAATAAGTAAAATAGCGAATTCGAGGCTAAGTGCGGATGAGAGGAGTTGAACCTCCACGCCCTTGCGAGCACTACCACCTCAAGGTAGCGTGTATACCATTTCACCACATCCGCATTTCAAAAAAAACTTCTGGTGCCCAAGAGAGGAGTCGAACCTCCACACCCTTGCGGGCACTGGCACCTGAAGCCAGCGCGTCTGCCATTCCGCCACTTGGGCAAGCAAATATTAAAAGCGCAATTGATTGTATCAAATGTTGCCGCGCTTGACAATTACATGAAACTTTGTCAGTATAAGGGTAATCCATGAGGAAGTTCATTTTTGGTACAGCTTTCTTATTTCTAGCTCCATTTGGTTTCATTTTCCTGCTCGTAGCAGTTCTTTTTGCCTACCAACTCCCAGCATCTTCAAATTCAATCATGGCCACAACCATGGGTACAGCAGGAGATACCGTAGCATTTGCCGCACTTCCTACCTATCAAAATATTCAATCAGCCAATGTTACACAAGCTGATGGACGAGTGGATCGAATAGAGAATTTCTTGCAGCAATATGGTTCACCGCTTGCACCATTTGCACCCGATATTGTGGCTGCGGCAGATGAAAATGGGCTTGATTATCGATTACTAGTATCAATTGGTATGCAGGAATCAGGACTTTGTAAAACAATTCCTGTAAATTCATATAATTGTTGGGGTTTTGGTATTTATGGAAAAACCGTAACCCACTTTGATAATTATAAAGACGCTATCTACACAATTTCTGCAGCTTTGGCAAAAAATTATAAAGATAGAGGTATGGTTACTCCAAATCAAATGATGAGTGTTTATACTCCTCAAAGTAACGGCAGTTGGGCAAATGGCGTAAATTATTTCATGAATCAACTTCAATAAGTTCCTTAAATCTTGCCACTTGACAATCCTATAGTTATAGTCTATAATACTCAATTAGATCCTCAGGTATGTGCCCAAAACACTTACGTGAGGATTTTTTATTGGCAAAAAATGTCGATATAAAAAATCGACGTTATAAGCCGATAAAAAAATATGAATATACAAAGAAGATTTATTCTTCTTCTCGCTGTAATAACAATTCTTACTGCGACTTTCCCCAAGCAAGCATACGCTTCTTCACAAACTTCAGATCCGTCAGCAAATACGGGGGATCTCCAAGTTTCAACTCTACGTACGATAGAGCAAGATAATCGTGCAAAAATTTTGCAATCCTATTTGGAGCAATATAATTCACCACTTGCTGATCATGCTGAGACATTTATTCAAGAAGCTGATGCAAACAATATTGACTGGAAATTAGTTGTCGCGATTTCCGGAGTCGAGTCAGGCTTTGGTGAAGCTATCCCTCCAGGTTCTTATAACGCGTGGGGCTATAATGTCTATGGTAGTAATGTCCGAAGTTTTAATTCATGGGATGATGGTATTACTGTCGTTAGTACTGATCTTCGACAAATCTATATGAATCAACGCGGCGAAACAAATGTGTATGAAATCGGTTCAACCTATGCTTCCGATTCAGCATGGGCGTATAAAGTACAACATTATATAGATGATATTGAGCAATATTCTCAGAGATTTGATAATCCAGATCTTTCTATTTCACTCTAAATCTATTATAATAGTGTCGAGGCCCGACATGCGGGCGTGGTGAAATGGTAGACACGCAAGGTTTAGGACCTTGTGGCCGTAAGGCTATGGGGGTTCAAGTCCCTTCGCCCGCACACCGTATGATGATCAAAAAATAAAACTAGAAGCTAGATACTAGCAACTAGACGCTTATACATATGCCAAAAACACAACTTGAAAAACAAAAAGACGGAACAATAAAAATCACCATAACACTAACACCAGATAAAGTTAAATCAACACAGGATACTGTTATTGATGATTTGGCAAAACAAATCAATGTTGCAGGCTTCAGAAAAGGAAAAGCACCAGTCGAAATGGCAGCAAGTCGGCTTAATCCTGAACAAATACGAGAAGAAATCTTAAAAAGATTATTACCCCAAGCTTATATCGAAGCTATACAAGAGCATAAACTTAACCCTATTATGAATCCCAAAATGCATGTTGAAAAGATTGAAGACGGAAAAGATTGGATTTTTTTTGCATTAACATGTGAAATGCCAACTGTAGAACTTGGAGATTATAAAGATAGTGTAAAAAAGCTTGGCACAAAAAGTAAAATTATTATCCCTGGTAAAGAAGAAGCTAACAAAAAGCCATCAATGGAAGAGATTATAAAAGCAGTACTTGCAGGTGTAAAGGTACAAATACCACAGGTGCTTGCAGAACAAGAATCGGATAGGCTGCTTTCACAACTACTTAATGATATTAAGCGCTTAGGATTGAGTTTGGATCAATATCTTGCCTCAACCAATCGTAAACCTGAAGATTTACGTGCGGAATACCTTAAACGTGCAGAAGAAGATATTACATTAGAATTCGCTTTACAAAAGATAGCAGAAGCTGAAAAAATTACTGTCGATGAAAGAGAAGTAGAAGAAGCTATTCAAAAAGCAAAAGATCCTGCTGAAAAAGAAAACCTCTCAGCAAATAAATATGTACTGGCAGGAATCCTCAGACAACAAAAGACACTTGACTCATTAATGAACTTGATTTCTTAGCCGATTTATGGTAGAGTCCTATAGGTAATATGGCAAGAAATAAAACAGGTCACTCACAAATTAATCCTGCCGAAAAGGAGCGCGATTCTCATTCTTTTGTCGGGAAAGCACGCGATGAATTAAAAACTTCAAGCGATATAGCATTTTCGCAGCTTTTTGGTTTGGGTTCAGACGAATCTACACAAAAAGAACAGCATGATGAGATCCAAGCATCTCATATAAATGTAGAAATTTTTAATATCAAAGATCTTCAAAACTCTGCTGAAAAAACTCAGACACATGTAGAAACAGCACATGCAGCAATTAAGTATCACGAGGGTATCCTTCAAGGTAGAGAAATTGCAGCAAAAAGTGAAGTACATGAGATGCAGCAAAATATTGAACAAATTCAATATGAACTATCACGATTGGTAGCTTCATCACAAGTTTTGAAATTGGAATTTGCACAAGTTTCTGTTGAACAGACTACACACAATGTCGGACAGTATCATGTTAACTTATTTGAATGGATGCTTTCGGTTATACGAACGGCAAGACAAAAAGTTGAAGATTCAAATGCATGGCTTGGAACGGTAAAAGGAAAAGGTGCTAAAAGAGGTTATTGGGGCATGTTCAAGAAACATGGAACCACGTTCGGTCTCTCCGGCGAACGCGCAGTTGCCACACAGGTTGGGTAAAATATATAATTAAAAAAATGGTTCAATTGAATTCTGTTGAACAAGATTATATCCAACGATATTATCCATTAATAAACATCATTATTTACTTTATATGACTGGAAAAGCACCATATAAACTTCAAACTACATCTATTTTCGGAACACTCTCTAAGAATATTGAACACTCTCTTGCTTTTCATAATATTCATCATCTTCTATTGGATGCAAATAAAGAAATTAGACAACATGCAGCCAACAAATATAATAGTCGAGGGGGCGCACTTAATTGGGAACTTCCGCATGTGGGTATTATTGCAAACCGGACTAAAGAAGCGCTAGATCATGCAAAATATGTTACATCAGTGGTCGGGAAATATTATGAGGTAGTTGGATATGATGATTTAAAAAAAATTGCCATAGGTACTACATTGCTTGTACCTTATATCAATAACTCATCAGCTTATAAAGAACTTAAGACTTATCGTACTGATATACATCAAACAGTTTGGGGATTACCTCCATCACTGGTTGATATTCTAGGGAATAAAGCTAAGCTTCATCAACTTATAAATGAGACCCATGTTAAAAATTTGTATGTACCTGAATTCGGAATTGCCCGATTAGAAAACTTTAATGAGACTGCTCAAAAAGTATTAGATGAAAGCAAATCTCTTTATCAACGGTTTGCTCCACACTATCCTTTAGGACTTTTCTTTAGAACTGCTTTATCAAATGGACAGTTTGGAAACGCACGGATAGTTCAAGGAACTCAAGGAAAACTATTCATCACAATATATGATGAAAAAACAAAAAAGGAAATTTTACCTTCAAATAATTGGGAAGAAGCAATTAGCAGAGTAAAAAAAAGTATTATAAGGAATAAAAATAATGGAGTAGATCTTGAAATTGTTATTAGCAGATATATTGACATGATTGAATCTCCCGGACAATCTATATTCTTTCTTAATGGGTACGCTATACCATTGAGTTGGAATGGAAATTTATTTGAAAATGGAGATCCAATCAGTCATGGAACTACCATATTTACCACAAAAGATCCTGAAATACAAAAACAGCTAAAAGAGTATCAACAACAAAGTGGTGAAGTATTATCTGCTTTTGTTAAAGAAGTCGTGCGGAAGAATGGCATACCATATGATACGATGAATGGCATACTCAATTTCGATCTTATGGTACCAGGGAGACTAGAACGCGAATTACTTCAAGCACAAGGGAAAAATATACAATATTATATTGCAGAATGTAATCCTCGCTGGACAAATTGGACAGATGCTCTGATGAACGCTGTTGGTATCAATCACCAAAAACCATCAATTGCGAATATAAATAATATTATTGAACATGGTATTCACAATATTGATGAATTCCCACTTCAGGGGGCAAATCTTAGTATATTTAGAGAAAAAATTTATCATGCAGATCAAAAACTTATTGCAGATGGTAGGGCACGAATCTTTATACGCGTGCCCAGTCAGAACTTTGCTGGCATTATACTATTGGGAGACAAAATACTTGGAGAAAAAATTTTGACTGATGCGAGGGGAAAAACTCAAAAATATTCTTCATGACGTTCATCATTTGACTTACACACAAGAGTGTTTATAATGGAGCAACTATTATTAAATAAAATTACTATATTATGAAAAAAGACTCAAATGAATTACTGAAAGAAAAGGTTGAAATGATAGATGACATACTAACCCTTGCACAAAGACTAATTGCTATCCCTTCAACAGTGAATCTGCCGCCTGAAAAGAAAAAAATTTTAGCAATTGTAGAAGAACTATTACAAGAATTTACAATTGACTCATTTAATCATGAGGATATACACAGCTTATTAATTCATAATGCAAAACCTGGCACAAAAAAATTTAAAATAATTTTGAACGCTCATTTGGATGTTGTCGCTGCAAGATCAGAACAATTTAAACCTTTTATAAAAGATGGTAAATTATTTGGACGTGGAGCATATGATATGAAAACAGCTGCAGCAGTAATGATTTTCTTATTTAAAGACATTGCATCTCAATTAGGCTATCCTATAGCCCTTCAATTATCTACTGACGAAGAAAACGGAGGATACAGAGGAGTAGGCCACCAAATTCATAAAGGAGTAAGAGCAGATTTTGTGATTACTGGAGAATGTGGATCAAACTTCCGAATCATTCATCAAGCAAAAGGTATCCTGCGAACCAGATTGATAGCACAAGGAAAAACATCTCATAGTGCTTATCCTTGGAGAGGAGAAAATGCTATTGTTAAACTCCACCATGCAATACATGCAATTCTATCAGAATATCCATTACCCAAAGAAGAGATTTATCGAACGACGGTAAATGTTACTCATGTACACACAAATAATACATCCATTAATACAATTACTCCTGACCACTGCGAGGCAATTCTTGATATTCGTTTTATTCCGGGCGAGAGACAAGCAGTTATCGATACAGTCAAATCTGCCCTTCCAGAAGGAGTAAGATATGAAGTTATTTACGACAGCACTCCGCATAAAACTGATGTAGATAATAAATATATTAAAATCTTAGCGACAACCGCAAAAGAGATATTGAAACAGAAAATTGTTTTCGGAAAAGCTCATGGTGCGTCGGATATGAGACATTTCACTGAGGTAAATTGCGATGGCGTTGAATTTGGGCCTATTGGCGGGAATCAACATCATGATAATGAATGGGTTGATATTAAGAGCCTTGGAGATTATTATCAAATCCTCAAACAATTCCTGCTTGCAGTTAATGCAAAATAAACTACAATAGCAGTATGATTAATCAGAAACGGCTAGTAGAAACCTTTATAAACCTTGCTAAAATCGATAGTCCATCAAAACATGAGGAAAAATTTCGTGATTATTGTGCAGAAAAATTAAAAAAATTTGGCGCAACAATTAAACTTGATTCATACGGCAATTTATTTGCCTATTTTGAGGGAGTTGGTGAACCAATAATGATAAATTGTCATTTGGATACTGTTGAGCCAGGAAGAGGTATCAAACCACAGATAGAAGGAAACAAAATCGTCTCCGATGGTACAACTATTCTTAGTGCTGATCCAAAAGCAGGTATTGCTGCAATTTTTGAAGCACTTACTTCATTAAAGGAAGATAAAAAACAATATCCGAAACTTGATATTGTTTTAACACTTGGCGAAGAAATAGGTCTTGTTGGTGCAAGAAATCTAGATTACGCCATGCTCCGAGCAAAAAAAGGTATTACATTTGATGGAGAGAAATCAGTTGCCAATGTCATGATTGGTGGACCTGGATATAATCAAATTAATGTAACGGTCACAGGAAAAGCTGCACACGCTGGAGTTGAGCCTGAAAAAGGCATTTCAGCAATACAGATAGTTTCTGAAATTATCACAAATTTTAAACTCGGAAGAATTGATGATGAAACGACGGCAAATATCGGATTTATTTCTGGAGGAAGTGCTCGAAATTCAGTCCCAGAAAATGCTACGTTCCAAGGAGAAATTCGCAGTCGCGATAAAAAGAAACTAGAGATTCACACAGAACATTTTAAAGATGTTATTAAAGAAATCCAAAAAAATTATCCAAAAGCAAAAATTGAACTAGAGATTGTTCGTGAATTTGATCCTTACGCATTTTCAAATAGCCATCCAATGCTTAAAAAAATTGAAACACTTTTAAAAGAACTCAAACTAAAACCACATCTTTATGCTTCAGGAGGAGGAACTGATGTCAATATATTTCAAGCACATGGTATCGATGCTATTTGTGTTGGCGCTGGATCCTTTAATATGCATACCAAACGTGAATATGTCGATATAAAAGAGCTAACGAACACTGCTAAGTTTTGCGAACTGTTAATTAAACAGGCAAATTGACCTCACGGTATGCTATAATTTAGCTACTTTCGGGCTCATAGCTCAGTTGGTTAGAGCGTTGCATTGACATTGCAAAGGTCAGAGGTTCGACTCCTCTTGGGCCCACAAAAACTAAATCTGCAAATTTTTTCATTTTTCCCTTATCTTCAATACAAAAAATTCGATTTTCGTTAAAGAAAAATCCTCAACAAGTGAATAATATAATTCTTATTTTTTTGTAAAGATAAAAACTATAGGTTTTATTTTGGCAACAAATTTAGTATAATAGATAATTAATATGGGAGTAGAAAGTCCAACCTTGGAAATGCAATCACAACTTTCAGTTCCAAAATGGGGAACGACAGAGCCAGTTACCGCGCTCGGGATTACTTCTCGTCCACTTTATGACACAAATGGAAGACCCGTTAAGGAAGTGGTTGAGTTAAACATGTTTGATGTTCCCTTTGATTATGAACACGGCCTTGCAGATGGAGGTCGTGATCAGTACCCTGTAAATGTTTCTGCATATAAAGAAATAATCAAAGTTTGGCCAGAAGCATTAGGGATTATGTCTCTCTTACGCAGTACCATTCATCCATATACTGCCAAAATTACAGCAGGAGGAATTATTGGTACACTTAATGCGGCAAACGCATTGCCAGCATGGATGGCATATCGTGCTGATAGTACAACACAACCCGGTCTAATTCTACCTGAAGTATCGGCAATTGCAAAAATAGCACGTGGTGCTGTTGCTCCATATCATCCCACTATAATGCAAGATATTGTAACTTTGAAACCCAACCTGCCGCCTGATCCATTGACGACACACGATTATGTGCATAGAGTCTTCATGGGTGGTTCCTCTGGAAAAAAATTTTTGGTCGGAGATGAATATCCAGGATTATATCATCCAATAAAAGCATGCCCCGCGCCAAGGAAAAAGATCACCGAATTCGCAGAAGTGCTATTTGATGGCCCTGCTCCTAACATGAAAGAAATGCGAGAAAGACTTGGATTATCTCGAGATGACATTCAAAGACTGAAAGTATTTGGGAATGCCTATAAAAAAACAGCTATGCTCATAACTCAACTGGAAGATAAAAATTACTCAGGGGTGACTCCTTATTCTGCACAATACCACTTAAACGCATTAAACAGAAAAATAAACCATGCGCTAGGAAGAGAAGATCCACCCATATTGCCTTTAGAACAGTTTCTACCTTCTCTCAATAATTCAGCTTTTAGAAAAAGATAAATTAAAAATAATTTCTAAAAACCATTATTTTTTTGATATAATATATTAAAGATTCTATTTGTGTATAGAAGCTATATAGTTCTAAAATAAATTATTTTTGAATCTATTTTCCCGACATATGAATCTTTGAATCCATGTATGACTAGAAAAGAAGCTTATCAGCTCCTTACAAAATATCTTAAAAACAAAAACCTCATCAAACACTCTCTGGCTGCTGAGGCGGCTATGAGAGGCATTTATAGGCATCTTAAGCCAAAAGATGAACAAAATGCAGCCGATGAAGAAAAATGGGGGATTACGGGGCTTCTGCACGATATAGACTATGAAATCGCACAAGAAACTAATGAACTAAACAAACATGGCAAACTCTTATTTGAAAACGGAGAAGTAAAACTCCCCGAAGATATTGAGCACGCAATCAGATCACATAATTACACAATTACAGGAACCGATCCTGAAAGCCTAATGGACTGGGCCATAACTGCATGTGATCAACTCACAGGACTCATCACAGCATGTGCGCTTGTCCGCCCTGATAAAAAATTGGCATCAGTAACACTTGAATCTGTAGAAAAGAAGTTTGGTCAAAAAGCCTTTGCTGCAGGTGCAGACCGCAACTCAATTATGCTTTGTGAAAGTAAGCTTAACATTCCGCTGAAAGATTTTATCGAAATAACTCTCCAAGCAATGCAGGATATCAGTGACCAATTAGGCCTCTAAAGTGGTTACTCGTCTTAACGTGTGCTACTATTGAATTATGGTTGATCCACAACCTTTTGAACGATCAAGCAAACTTTCACGAAAAGAAATTATTATAAATAATTTTATTGGCGGTATCTCCTGGGGCCTGGGTGCGACAGTTGGTCTTGCTTTATTTTTCTTGATCATTGGCATTTTGGCCAAAGAGATCAACATTGTGCCTCTTGTAGGATCATTCGCGTCACAAATTCTAAATTATATCTTGGCAACCAATCACAATTTGCAACATTAATAAGTCAACAATTAAACGTATAGCCATTTAGCCTTTTTTTTACTATAATGCCTACATGAGCAATAACGATAACCTTTCTAGTCTTCGTCATTCAACAGCCCATCTTCTGGCTGCAGCGACGCTTGAATTATATCCTGAAACCAAACTTACCATTGGACCAGCTATCGAAACTGGTTTCTACTATGATTTTGACCTGGGTGAACAAAAAATAACAGATGCGGATTTCCCGAAAATTGAGAAAAAAATGGCCGAGATTTTGAAAACATGGAGTACATTTTCTCATCGAGAAGTAACTGAGACAGAAGCAAAAAAAATCTACAAAAATAATCCATATAAGCTTAATCTTATTGACGGTATTGTGGAAAGAGGAGAAAAAATTACCCTTTACAAAGTAGGGGATTTTGAAGATCTTTGTCGTGGAGGGCATAGCGAAGAGCCAAAAAAAGATATTGGAGCTTTTAAACTTCTCTCTATTGCAGGCGCATATTGGCGCGGAGATGAAAAAAATAAGATGCTGACAAGAATTTACGGAACTGCATTCCCAACAAAAAAAGAATTGGATGACTATCTCGAAATGCTTGAAGAGGCAAAAAAGCGCGATCACAGGAAGCTGGCTCAAGAATTAGATCTTATTGTTTTTTCAGATTTAGTAGGATCAGGTTTACCATTATATACCCCGAAAGGAGCCATTCTTAGGAATGAAGTTTATAACTTCAGTCGGAAATTAAATAAAAAGATAGATTATCAAGAAACGGCTATGCCAAGTGTTAACCGTGCCGAATTGTTTAAAGTTTCGGGACATTATGACAAATATAAAGACGATATGTTTGAAGTAAGATCTCATTACTCGAAAGAAGAATTTTTCCTTAAACCCATGAATTGTCCTCAACATTGTGTCATTTTTGGAAGTCGAGGGAGATCATACAGAGAACTGCCCTTGAGATTTTCAGACTTTTCGGTATTGTACCGTGATGAAAAACCAGGAGAAATTAATGGTCTTTTTAGATCTCGTGCTTTTACGCAAGATGATGGACATTGCTTTTGTACTGAAGAACAAATTGGTGAAGAATTTCAAAAGGTGCTCGGTGTTGTAGATGAAGCACTAAAAGCATATGGATTTACCTACTGGATTCGATTATCTCTGAGAGACCCTGAACACAAAGAAAAGTATTTAGGAGATGATGCTGTTTGGGAAAAGGCAGAAACCAAACTTCGATCAATAGTTGAACAAAGCAAACTCCCTTATAAAGAAGGACTTGGCGAAGCCGCAATTTATGGGCCAAAACTTGATTTCATGGCAAAAGATTCGTTAGGACGTGAATGGCAAATTTCAACAATTCAGCTTGATATGATTATGCCAGTACGCTTTGGCCTTGTTTATACAGATCAAGATGGTTCACAGAAAGCTCCTTTCATGATCCACAGAGCTATTATTGGCTCTGAACGATTTATTGCTATTTTAATAGAACATTTTGCAGGAAAATTTCCTGTTTGGCTTTCACCTGTTCAGGTAACACTTATTCCAATTGCTGACAGGCATATTGAATTTACTGAAAAAGCCGCAAAACTGTTAAAAGATGCAGGAATTCGAGTTGAAACTGATATCCGTTCAGAGCGGCTTCAGGCCAAAATTCGTGACGCCACTTTACAAAAAGTACCTTTTATGGGTATAATAGGGGACAAAGAAGTTACTGATGAAGTAATTTCGATCCGGAAACGAAATGGAGAAGATCTTGGACAACTCAAGATAGCTTCATTTCTAAAACAATTGTTACAAGAAATTGATAAAAAGAACTAAATTTAAACAGCAAGAAAAACGGTATAGAATAAACAGCCGAATCTTTGCATCGCCCCTTCGCGTCCTAGACACCGAAGGCAAACAGATTGGCGTCATCAGTAAAGATGAAGCGTTGAGACTTGCCCAAGAACAAGAGTTGGATTTGGTTGAGGTAGCACCAACTGCCAAACCACCTGTTGCAAAACTTATCGATTTTAATAAGTTTTTATATCAACAGGCTAAAAAGAAACAGGAAGAAAAGAAAAAAGCTAAGAGTTCCGAGACCAAGGAAATCCGCCTTGGTCCTTTTATTTCTGATAATGACTTACAAGTGATGATCAGACGTGGACGGGAATTTTTGGAAGACGGTGATAAAATACGATTGGTTGTCAGATTCAGAGGAAGACAAATTACACGATCTGAATTTGGAAGAAATACTATACAAAAAGTTGTTGATGCGCTTGCAGACATATCAAAAATTGACCGCGAGCCGCATTTTGAAGGGAAACAGTTAATCGCAATGTTATCTGTCGAGAAAGGAAAAAAACATGAAGAAGATGAAACAAAAAGTTAGAAAATCAGCGGCTAAACGCTTTAAAGTTACAAAAACCGGCAAAGTGATGTTTGGGCACCAATTTGGTGGTCATTTAAAACTTCACAAATCAAAGAGAAGACTACGAAGACAAAAAGAACCAGGAGTTCTTGTAGGAAAATTCGCAAAAAGAGTAAGACGTATGTTAGGCGTCGCCTAACATCGATTATTTGATGTTAAAAATGAGATTTTCTGGAAACCGAATCTTTGATAATTTGATATCAAGTATTCAAAAAATCAAGATTTCAAGATCAAAGATGTCACATTTCACACATCAAAATATCTAAAACATTATGGCACGAATTAAACGGGGAACCGTATCACGAAGAAAACATAATAAACTTTTGGGACTTACCAAAGGATATCGCGGTACAAAAAGTAAATTGGTAAAAGTAGCGAAAGAAGCTGCACTTCATGCTGGGCAATACGCTTATAACGGTCGCAAACAGAAAAAACAAGATTTTCGTACCCTCTGGATTACTCGTATTGGCGAAGCAGTCAAAAAAGAAGGTCTTTCTTATAGTGTTTTTATTAACAAACTTCACAAGACAAATATCGGACTTGATAGAAAAATTTTGAGCAATCTTGTCGTTGAAGATCCAGAGACATTCAAGCATATCGTTGACAAAGTAAAAAACGTATAATAGAATAAATTATATGAATAAACAGTTGCAAGCTTATTATTGGTTTCAGTTTACTTCCCAACCCGGGAGGAAACGTCGCGGTTTAGTGTAAAACTAACAAGAAACCAAAAACGTGAATCCTCCCCAAAAGGGAGGTTTTTTTTTGTTAAAATTATGAAAGTACTTGGAATAGGTGAATCAGTAATAGATAATTTATATTTGGTCGACGACGAAAAACCAGAGCTACGTTCCGCGCCGCAAAAACATGTCGGGGGTCCGGTGTTGATTGCTTTACTTCTTTTGGCACGATTAGGAGAAGACTGTACACTAGTTACTAGTCTCGGCAACGATGAAGATGGCGAGCTGATTAAATCTTTGACCAAACACGAAAATGTAACAATTATCCCAAAAATGCAAAGAAAGACTAAAATGAATACGATTTTAACCAGCATAAATACTGGTCAGCGAAAAAAATTAAGAGGGACAACGGTTCATCGCAAAATAAAAGATCTGGGGAGAAATTTTATCAGACAGTTTGATGTGATCATTATGGATCGTCATGAACATGACGCATTTTATGAAGTGGTAAAAATGAAAAAACCGTCTGCCAAAATTATCATTGATCCATCAACAGAAATATCAAAATTCACTCTCGATATGATTAAATACGCTGATTATCCCATTATTCCTATTGAAGCTGTGACACCAACATATACAGGCTCGCTTGAGCAAATTGACCATGTACTCAAACGTCTTTATGAATGGACCAACAAACCTCTGATCATCACAGCAGGAGATATCGGAAGCTTTATCTTCAATGGTTCAACTGCCGAACTACTTCCACCTCTTCCAGTAAAAGCTATCGATACTCTCGGTGCAGGAGATGTCTATCGCGGCGCCTTTGCTTTTGGCATAATACAAGGATGGGATCTTAAAAAAACCGCACGTTTTAGCAATATTGTCGCAGCTTTACAATGCATAAAACTTGGTAATGCAGCAGCAATCCCAACAAAAGAAGAAATTATGCAATACCAAGATACCTTACTTGAAGGGAAAATATTAACCTCTTGTACGCTAAACAATATTTTTTTACAATTACAAAGTAAATTATGAATAACAAACAATACGACTTAGAAATTATTGCAGGTCCGTGTTCTATAACACCTGAAAATACTGAACAAATAATTAATGAAATTGCACACGTAAAAACACCAGATGGCAAACGTGCTGTTTATGGCACCCGTGTTGTAGGCCTAAAATCCCGAACAGCTCTTGATGAAAATGGCAGTGGCATGGGAATTGATTATGAAGTTGTTAGAGAAGCACTTAATCTTCCTGAAAATGAAAGAGAAAAATTAACGATGCCAAGCGTTGAGTTAGCAGAAAAAATTGCAAAAAAGACAGGCCTTATGATTGCATCAGAAATTATGATTCCTCATATACAACTTCCATTCTTTGAAAAAAAAGAATCTCTAAAAGGTAATTTTTTACCCTGGAATCCGGCAGTTAATCAGTTGGGATGGCAATTATTTGAAATGAATGAATTTGCAAAACGGAATGATTGGAATATCGGCATTAAACATGGGAAATTTTTAGGTAAAGATCCACTTGAAGTTGCAAATCACCCTGATTATAAAGGAGAAACAACGCTTGAAAAAGTAGTTCTCGGATTAACCGCGTATCTTTCAGGCCACCCAAAAGATCTTATTATTATTCACCGCGGAGTTGATGTACCGAGAAATAAGGATTATCGAAATGCAATAGCACATGAAATCATGAAAAGAATAAAACAAAAAGCACCTTTCGCAAAAATGTATTTCGATCCCACACATACTATTGGTCCTAAAATGAGACATACCATTATTGATGAAACCATTTCTGCAATGAAATTAAAAGTGGAGGAAGATTTTCTTTACGACGGAGTTATTGCTGAAGCAGGAGATTCACCAACAGATGCCGATGAACACATAACAATCACAGAATTACAAGATTTAGTTATTACATTAAGTACTTTTAGAAGGCTCCGTCCTCCAACTTCTCTGTAATGAAACGAGTAACAATTACCATTAAAAAGCCCCAAGAATCTTACGATATTGTGATCGGAAATGATCTTATTAAAGACTTAAAAAAATATATAAAATTCTCTGAATATACAAAAGTTGTTCTTATAACTGATGACAATGTTTGGCGAAGTTGGCAACAGGTAATTGAAACCGCTCTTCCGCTGAATACTCCTCATATTATTCTTCCTCCGGGTGAACAAGCAAAAAACATAGATTCTTTGCAAATAATTTGGAAAAAACTTTTAGATATTGGCTGCGACAGAAAATCACTAATTATCAATTTCGGTGGCGGTGTCATTGGCGACATAGGAGGATTCGCAGCATCAACATACATGAGAGGAATTGATTTTATTAATATTCCCTCAACATTGCTTTCTCAAATCGATGCAAGTGTTGGTGGAAAAACAGGATTTGATTTTGTAGGTATCAAAAATCTTATTGGAACGTTTAATCAACCGAATGCAGTGTTTATAGATGTCCAAACATTAACAACTTTGCCAAAACGTGAATTTATTTCAGGATTTGCTGAAATTATAAAAACTGGATTAATATTTGATAAGGATTTTTTTGAAACTGTTACGAGTAAAAACCCTTCAGAATTTTCAGAATCGGAGTTAATTAAAATAATTGAAAAATCTTGTGATTTAAAATCCACGATTGTGCAAATGGATGAAAAAGAAAATGGAAAAAGAAAATTGCTAAACTTCGGCCATACCATTGGACATGCCATTGAATCAATTTCATTAGAAACAGATAAACCGCTACTTCATGGTGAAGCAGTAAGTATCGGTATGGTTGCTGAAGCAAAGATTGCGAAGGAGATTGGGCTATTTACCCAAGAAGAAGCAACTATTATAAAAGAAAAATTACAAAACGCAGGTCTTCCAATTACGCTTCCAAATTTTTCAACTGAGTCAATAATAAAAAAAATGAAATCAGACAAAAAAAATAGTGGAGGACATATAAATTTTACATTACTTAAAAAAATTGGTGATGCAATTATCAATCAAACTGTTGATGAAGAAGTGATAAAAAAAATACTAAACAATGTATCAATGGAACAATGAAAAAAATTAAACTTTATCCATTAAAAAATCCAATTACTAAAACAATTTTATTACCTGGATGTATAGGTTACACAATTCGTGCATTAAATATTGCAGCAATGACAAAAGGAAGTGTCAAAATTCTCAACCCTCTCAAAAGTGATGACACTGCTCATATGTTCAATGCATTACAGACATTAGGAATTGTCGTAGAAGAAAAACCAAATGCGTTCATTGTTCATGGAGACATACATGATGTTGTTGAGAAAGAATATAACATTGATATTGGACTATCAGGAAGAACAGCGAGAAGTATTTTGGGACTTTTATCAATTGTCCCCGGAACAAAAATAGTAACATGCAAAGAGCCATTCAAGAAACGTCCGATTGCTGATCTTGTAGATGGTCTACGGCAACTTGGGTCAAAAATTGAGTATCTTGAACAGGATGGACATCTTCCTGTAAAAATCACATCAAGCAAACTTACAATTAGCTCTACCAAAATGAAAGGAGAACTCAGCAGTCAATATTTTTCCTCACTTATGATGATTGCTCCACTTGTCGGAGGACTTACTATTGATGTTATTGGAGAACAATCTTCCAAACCCTTCATCGACATGACAATTGCTATTATGAAAAGTTTTGGAGTAAGTGTTGTCAACAAAGATTATAAACAATATATCATTGAAAATACTGAACAGTACAAAAACCCGGAGGTGTATGAAGTAGAGCCGGAAGCAACATCCGCGAGTTATTTTTTTGCAATTGCGGCAATTACCAAAAGTACTATCAAAATTCTTCATCTCAGTCCAAATTCCGCTCAAGGAGATATTGCATTTGCTGATATCCTTGAAAAAATGGGATGTCGCATTATTAAAGACACAGAAAACAAATGGATTGAAGTAACAGGAACCGATCAATTAAATGGAATAAAAATAAATATGAACGCAACGCCAGATCTTGTCCCTACACTAGCTATCGTTGCTGCGTTTGCAAAAGGCAAAACAATAATAACAGATATTGCTCATGTCAGATTGAAAGAAACAGATCGTATCTCATCGCCACAAAATGAATTGAAGAAAATGGGAATCAGAACCGAATCGACGGAAGATACATTCACGATCCTTGGTGGAAAACCTCAGCCTGCAACTATCGATACCTATCATGATCATCGGATGGCAATGGCGTTTGCTACAGCTGGCGCAACAATTTCCGAAATAACAATTAATGATCCCGACGTTGTGAATAAATCATTCCCTGAATTTTGGAATAAACTGGAAGAAATTGGGATGATAGTTGAAAGGATAAATATATCATGAACATTATACTCGTCGGTTTGCGTGGAAGCGGAAAATCAACTGTTGGAAAAATAATTTCTCGAAAACTAAATAAAACTTTTTATGATCTCGATTCAATAATTATTAAAAAAGAAAAAAAGACTATACCTGAACTAGTAGGGAAATACGGCTGGGAATATTTTAGAGAAAGAGAAACAGAAACAATTAAAGAAATTTCAAAAGGAGAAAATTCAGTAATTGCAACTGGGGGAGGCACAATAAAAAAAAATGAAAATATCGATATGCTTAAAAAAAAGGGTAAATTTATTTTTTTAAAGACTTCTCTGGAACAAATTACCGCAAGGATTGGTGATGATAAAAGTCGCCCATCATTAGAGGGCAAAAAATCATTCATCGATGAAATGCAGGAAATTTGGATTATGAGAAAGCCAATTTATGAACAAGTAGCAGATATTATAATTGAAACTGATGACAAATCACCGGAAGAAGTAGCAAATGAAATTATAAGCCGTTTATGAATATAACAGCAAAGACAAAAATTTGTATGGTAATTGGTGATCCTGTGGCACACTCTTTGTCACCGCAGATGCATAATGCAGGATATGAAGCGCTGAACATTGACAATCAATATATCTATGTAGGATGTAAAGTCGACGTAAATGATATTGATGATTTTATAAAAGGTGTCAGAGTGATGAAAATACAAGGTATCAGCTGCACGATGCCACATAAAATTGCCGTTATGCCATATTTGGATGAAATTAATGAGGTCGCAAAAAAAATTGGCGCTGTTAATACGATAGTAAATGACAACGGAAAATTAATAGGATATAACACTGACTGGTTAGGCATTATTACACCCTTAGAAAAGATCACAACTATTAAAAATAAAAGAGTTGCACTAATCGGCGCAGGTGGGGCAGCAAGAGCGGCTGCATATGCAGTAACATCTAAAGGAGCAAACCTTACTATTTATAATAGGACTCTTGAAAAAGCACAAAAGCTTGTAGAAATCTTTGGAGGAACAGCTTTCAGGCTTGATGGATTAAATAATATTACAAATGCAGATATTATCATCAACACAACGTCGGTTGGCCTCAAAAATAAAAACGAAACAATTTTACCAAAAAAATTTATAACAAAAAATCAAATACTCTTTGATGCTGTTTACGGAAACGAAACACAATTTCTCAGAGATGCTAAAGAAAAAGGCACGCAAACAATTGCCGGCGTCGAAATGCTTTTATGTCAAGGTGTTGAACAATTTAAATTGTTTACAGGGCATGATGCGCCGGTTGATGTCATGAGAAAGATTTTATTATGAAAATAAATTACTGTTTACCAATTTTAAATAAAACTAAAGAGCAAGTGATAAAACTAATAAATGAAAACCGTGAAGAGTATCAATATTTTGAAGTATGGCTTGACACAATCGATGGAATTGACAATATATTTGTAAATAAATTAGTAAATACGCTTGGCGACAAAATAATATTCCTTTTCCATCGGGGAATTCTTAAGAATCCCGGAATAGATCCTGAAAGAAAATTCCAAATTCTTGATCTTTTGGATAAAACACAAGCATTCTTGGATTTAGATCTTTCAGAAACGAAAGAACTTGACTACATAAAAAATAAAAAATTAAAAAATAATTTAATTGTCTCGTATCATAACTATGAAGAAACACCAGTTGATTTGACTGAAATTATTAAGAACATGGATAGTTATCATCCAGCAATTTATAAAGTCGCAACAAAATGTAATTATGAAACCGACGCGTTAAAACTCTTATTATTACAGCAAAACCTCCGTATACAAAATAAACGACATATTGTTCTTGGAATGGGAGAGTTTGGTACAATAACAAGAGTTTACGGAACTCTCTGGGGCAATGAACTTATCTATGCACCTTTTAAAAAGATAGAAGAAACGGCTCCTGGACAATTAACAAAACAAGAACTAAAAAAAATAATGAAGATTCTGGTCCCTAGTACCTAAAACCTAGTCCCTAACATATGGCAGGCAATACATTTGGACAATTATTTCGAATAACAACATTTGGCGAATCGCATGGAGGAGCCGTGGGCGTAGTTATTGATGGATGTCCACCAAACTTTGCAATTAGTGAAGAAGAAATTCAAAAAGATTTGGATAAAAGAAAACCTGGACAAAGCGCAATAACAACTCCTCGAAAAGAACAAGATAAAATTCATATTATGTCAGGTGTTGTCGATGGTAAAACAACCGGTACGCCAATTCTTCTTCTTGCATACAACAAAGATGTACGCTCAGAAGATTATGGCAATCTCAAAGATCTCTACCGTCCAGGACATGCAGACTATACTTTCCAAATGAAATATGGCATCAGAGATTATAAAGGAAGCGGTCGTGCGTCAGCGAGAGAAACATTGGCTCGTGTTGCTGCCGGAGCAATTGCAAAAAAATATCTCAAAGAAAAATTGGGAATAGAATTTATTAGTTATGTCGAACAAGTTGGAGATATAAAAACAGATATCAATTTTGAAACCGTTACCGAAAAAGAAATTGAATCCAATATCGTTCGATGTCCTGATAAGAAAATTGCTGAAAAAATGATACAGCTTATTGAAGAAGTACGTGATGATGGAGATTCTATCGGAGGAATAATCCGTGGAATCATTAAATATGTTCCAGTCGGATTAGGGGAACCAGTTTTTGATAAATTACCCGCAGATCTTGCAAAAGCTATGTTGAGTATCAACGCAACAAAAGGTTTTGAATTTGGTTCAGGATTTGAGGGAATAAAGTTGCGAGGTAGTGAACATAATGATGAATTCTATACTGATAAACATGGAAAAATTAAAACCAAAACAAATAATGCAGGCGGGACATTGGGTGGCATTTCAAATGGAGAAACAATGTATTTCAGAGTTGCATTTAAACCTGTCTCAACAATCAAAAAGAAACAGCAAACAATAACAAAAGATAAAAATTCTATAGAATTAGAAGCGAGTGGAAGACATGATCCATGTGTTTTACCACGAGCTGTGCCAATCGTTGATGCGATGGGTGCTCTTGTTATCATGGATCATTATCTGCGTCACAAAGCGCAAAATTTGTAGTATGAAAAAAACTTTGGAAAATTACAGAGAAGAGATTGACATAATAGATGAAGACTTACTCGAAGTTCTGGCAAAACGTTTTGCTGTTGTCCGTGAAGTTGGAAAATTAAAGAAAGAAAAAAACATTCAACCGCTTGATGAAAAACGATGGAAAATAGTTTTAGAAAGAGTAAAAACAAAAGCAAAAAAACATTTTCTTTCAGAAAAATTTATTGAAAAAATTTATGAAGAAATTCATCAAGAAGCATTAATAATTGAAAAAGAAAATGAATAAAAAAACCGTAACAATTATTGGATTTGGCCGTTTTGGGAAAACACTTTATCAACTCATTAAAGACGATTTTGATGTAACAATTTATCAACGTCAAAAAAAAGAAGAAATTAATTTTCCTATTACTACTGACCTTCAAAAAGCATATGAAAGCGAAGCAATTTTCTACGCGATTCCGATTGAAGCATTTGAGTCGGTAATCATTCAACACAAAAAATTTTTCCGGCCGGAACATGTCCTCATCGATGTTCTTGCGGTCAAAGCATATCCTGCCAGAATTTTTAAGAAACATTTATTTGGGACAAAAACACAAGCTCTTCTGACACATCCGATTTTCGGCCCTGACAGTTCTAAAAACGGATTTGCCAATTTAACTATTGTAGTTAACAAATTTTTAGCAAACGATGAAACATACCAATTTTGGAAAAATTATTTTGAAAGCAAACAACTGCGTGTTATTGAATTGTCAGCCGAAGAACACGACAGACTTTCAGCGAATTCTCTGGGATTAGCGCATTTTATCGGAAGACTCCTCGATGAATTTAATATGCAACCAACTCCTATTGATACCGTCGGAGCCACGAAACTTTTGGAAGTAAAAGAGCAAACATGCAACGATACGTGGGAATTATTTATGAATATGCAGCATTATAATCCACATACAAAAGACATGCGCATAAAACTTGGTGAAGCATATGATAAATTGTACAATCAACTTCTTCCCGAACGAGTGGATTCTCACCATTTCGTTTATGGCATTCAGGGCGGCATAGGGAGTTTTAATGAAGAGGCTTTAATGCATTATCTTACTCAAAAAAAGATTACTGACTACAAAATTGAATATCTCTATACTACAGAAAAAGTATTGAGAAATCTTCATGAAGGCAACATTGATTTTGGTCTCTTTGCAATTACAAATTCGACAGGTGGACTTGTTGAAGAAACAATGCAAGCATTAACGAAATATCAATGTACAATTGTTCAAGATTTTCAAATTCTCATCAAACACTTCCTGATGAAACAAAAAGATGTGCCAGCCGAAGAAATTGATACTATAATGGCTCATCCGCAAGTACTCAAACAATGTGAACAAACATTAGCAGAAAAATATACTCACTTCAAACTTATAAGTGGGACAGGGGATCTTGTAGATACAGCAAAAGCAGCTGAACAGCTTGCCAAGAAAAAATTGTCAAATAATATCGCAATTCTTGGACCATTGACTCTCGCGAAACGGTATCATTTTGATGTTCTTGACGAAAATTTGCAAGATAAAAAAGATAATTACACGAGATTTTTATTGGTAAAGCGATAAAAATCTCGCAATACTTACAAAAAACTATTATAATGCAATATATGGAAGAAAAATTACTCGGTATTAAAAACAACGCTATCTCACTCATTCTTGAAACAAAATCTCCAAAAGAACTTGAAGAAATTAGAATTCAATTTCTGGGAAGAAATGGAGAAGTTACGCAATTAATGAAAGATTTGCCAAAACTCTCAAAAGAAGAGCGACCAAAAATCGGTATCGTTGCAAACAATGTAAAAGATATCATTGAAGAAACAATAAAAACACGGGAGAAATCTTTGAAAGAAACAAAATCACTACATGTTTCTTCACTTGATGTAACAGAACCAGGGATAAAACCACCACTTGGACATCTTCATCTGGTAACACAAGCAATCCGTGAGATTACGACGATTTTCGCACAAATCGGATTTACCCGTGTGCGCTATCCTGAGATCGAATGGGACTGGTATGCGTTTACCTCTTTAAATTTTCCTGAAAACCATCCTGCACGTGATGATTGGGAAACGTTTTTTATCAAACAACAATCAGATCAAAAAAAAGGGACGGTTCTCTTAACACCACATACTTCTTCAGGACAAGTTCGAGAAATGGAAAAGGGGAAATTCCCAATTAAAATGTTGAATATCGCAAAAACATATCGAAGGCAATCAGATGTGAGCCATACGCCGATGTTTCACCAATTTGAAGGATTGGTGGTTGGAGAAAACATGGCGATTTCGGATTTGAAAGGAACACTAAATTATTTTGTTAAATCATATTTTGGAGAAAACAGAGTAAGTCGCATTCGACCGTATCATTTCCAATTCACCGAACCATCTTTTGAAGTTGATATCACCTGTGGAGTCTGTCTCGGAAAAGGTTGCCGGCTTTGCAAAGAAGGATGGCTTGAGCTTGGCGGTGCGGGGATGGTACATCCAAATGTTTTAAAAGCAGGAAAGGTCGACACTAAAAAATATACAGGCTTTGCATTCGGTTGGGGAGTAGAACGAGTACTTATGATGAAAGAAGGAATTAAAATTGATGATTTAAGAATTTTGTATGGTAATGATTTAGACTTTTTGAAACAGTTTTAAATCAGGGAAAAAGGGAACAGGAATCAGGGAGTAGAAATCAAAAAACTATTTTCTGTTCCCATTTCCCTGATACCTGATACCTGAATATATGAACATAAAAATACTAGACAGTTGGTTACGAGAATATTTGAAAACTTCAGCAACTCCAAAAAAAATAGGAGTAAATTTGTCACTGACGAGTGTTTCTGTTGAACATATCGAAAAATATAAAGATGATTTTGTCTATGATATAGAGATCACTACTAATCGACCAGATCTTATGTCTGTTGTTGGAATTGCACAAGAAGCCGCAACAGTTCTTCCACAATCAGGGATCGATGCAACATTTATAAAACCGGACTTGCAACTTCCTGACATCCATCCTTTAAAAAGTCCAGAACTTCATATTACATTCGATCAGAAACTTATTAATCGAATCTGTGCAGTTATTATGGAAGTTACTATCAAACAATCTCCACAATATATGAAAGACAGACTTGATGCATCTGGAATCCGAAGTCTTAACAATGTTATTGATATCACAAATTATGTTATGCGCGAAATCGGTCATCCAACACATGTCTTCGATTATGATAGATTGTTGAATCACACACTAAATATCCGAGAATCTAAAAAAGGAGAAAAAATGAGAACACTCGATGGGAAAGAATATGCACTTTCAGGCGGCGACATTATCGCGGATGATGGCAAAGGAGAAATTATCGATCTTATCAGTATTATGGGTACGGCAAACAGTGTTGTTACGAACAGTACCAAACGAATTCTTTTCTTTATCGATAATGTCGACCAACATCATATCCGAAAAACATCGATGGAACTTGGCATCCGAACTGAAGCAGCAATACTCAATGAAAAAGGAATCAATCCAGAATATGCACAAGACGCACTAGCCCGCGGAATTGAATTATTTGAGAAATTTGCCGATGGGAAAATTATCTCTGGAATAATTGATTTATACCCTCATCCTCCAAAAGAAACAACTATCACTTTATCGGAAGAAAAAATTAACGATGTTGTCGGGATAACAATACCTCTAAGTAAATCAAAACAAATTCTAACAAGTCTTGGATTTACAGTCGAACAACAAGAAGACAAACTTATTGTTACTGTGCCCAAAAATAAACAGGGTGATGATATGCAAATACCTGAAGATCTTATTGAAGAAATTGCAAGAGTTTATGGATACATTAATATTCCAGATACGTTACCAACATTTTCATCACAAGCATATTTCCATATCGAAAAAAATGATTTTTATTGGGAAGATCGTGTCAAAGATGCTTTGAAATATTGTGGTTTTACTGAAGTCTATACATATCCAATGGTTTCAGAAACGTTGTACGAAGGTCCAGTTGAAAATGCTGTGACTATTCAAAATCCACTTTCTGACGATATGGTCTACATGCGGAGTACTCTTATTCCCAGTCTTTTAAAAGTTGTAAAAGAAAATCAAGATCATGAAATAATTCAAATTTTTGAATTGGCAAATATCTATGAGAAAAACGGAAAAGATCTACCTAAACAATTATTAAAACTCGGTGGAGTAATCCACAAACCACACGCATCATTTTTAGAAGCAAAAGGTGTTATTGAAAGACTACTAGAAGATTTAGAAATTAAAAAAGTAGATTTTAAACAGCTTACTGATCGTTCGGGAGCTTTATTATCAATTGATAAGGAAAAACTCGGTACGATTGAAATATTGGATGGGACAACAGTCACTTTTGAATTGGACTTCGGAATTCTCTTAAAACACGCCACACTTAAGAAGCTCTATCATCCAGTAAGCAAATATCCTCCGCAAGTCGAAGACCTAGCAATCATCGCATCCTCAAGTGTACAAACTGGCGATTTGATTGAAGAAATAACAAAGCAAAGTGAATTGATCCGTGAAGTAACGCTACTTGATAAATATCAGGAAGCGCGGACCTTTCATATTATTTACCAAAGTTATGATAAAAATCTAACAGACAAAGAAATAGGAGAAATCCGCGAAAAAATCCTCAAAGTCCTCAAAGACAAATTCGGAGCAAGACTGAAAAGCTAATCAAAAACAAACCCCCAATTTCCTGGATGTAAACAGGACGTTACCCTCGCAAGAAACCAAAAGTTAGATAAATAATAGCAAATTTTCCAAAATTGCCTCATCCAGCGATCACAATGAAAAATATATGCAGTAGAATTGAACATAGCTGTACTATATGCTATAATCCTATAATATTTTACCCGGTGTATATTATGAAAAGAATTCTTTGGAAAATCTTTTTTTGGATAGTAAATATTTTTGTAATAGGGGCTATCTTGTCGGCAAATCAGGACGGTACCAAACATCTCGTTGCACATATAATTGAAACCTCCATGTGGTTCTCTTATTCTTTTGCACTTTATGCTTTTCTTTATCGGAAAATAAATATTAGATTATTTTTTTGGAAGCTAATGCTATGGATAAATACGATTTATTACTTCTTGTATATCTTTTACGAACTAACTCCAACAGCACCTGTCATAAAAAACTTTTCAGTATTTCAAGATAATGGTAAACCTGATAGATGGATTGATGTCTTTCTGACATTATTGTTTATTTTGCCAGTACTTTACGCAATTTTTAAATTATCTAAAGGGTTTTCTCTTGCAGTAAAAGACTTTGGATACCGCAAACTGTTTAATATGTTAACTCAACGGAAAAATTTTTATAAAAGCGTTATCCGATTTGGGAAAGCAGTAAAAAAATTTTTTGTAAATCTATCAAAAGTAAAAAAGATACTACTTGGAGTAGTATTAATTATTATTTTGCTGCTGGGATCAATATATGGTTATAGTCGTTATCTCCTGTCGCAAGCAGAAGACCAGATACTATCTCTTGAAAAAGTACTTGATGAATTCATGATTTATGAAACAAATAAGGAATACAAAAATGCATATAATTTATTCTCTGATCAGTTTACAGATTATAATGATTTGAATACTTTTATAACTTCAAGTGAATATGAACAACCCGAAATGCAAGGATATATAGGCAGAAGTTTATTTTTGGATAACTTTTGGATTAATTTTTATATTGGACAGCCTATATTTTTGAAGTATCAAGGACATTTTCTCTATGAAAATGGAGATGAAGGGCAAGTAGATGCAACATTTATTTTGGAAGGTAATAAATGGGAATTATATGGCATAAACATAACAGCTCCTCCAAGCAGATTTAATAAATTTATCCCACCTCAAGAAAAAAAATAACACCTCATAATTTATTAACAAATTTATAACTACTTTTCAAAATAGCCTCATGCCAAGACCATATGTATACTATGAGACAAGCTTTTGATATAATACATGAGTATGAAACAAAGTGCTTCCAAATTAACGAATATTAAGAGCAGATCCTTAGCGCCAAAATTAAAATTTTCGGTAAATTATTCATACGAAGATTATTATTCTCTATTTAGTACTTTTTATAACCATTCTAATAGAAGAGATATTTATCAAATTTTTTATTGGTTATTAGGAATTGTTTTAATTGTAATTTCAATTAACGGGTTTTATAAAGATCCGCAGTTTAATGCACGTGGAACAATCATTGGATTAATTTTACTCGTTCCACAAATTTATTATCTCAAATTGTATTCTTTTATTTACTTTCATATTAAAAAAAATTTTACTCCCGATAATTATATTATTGATGAATATGGTGTCAGAATTACTAGCAGAAGATTATTAAGAGAGAATCTAAAATGGTCAAGCATCTACAAATTTATTGTTATTGATGATCAAGTTTTATTAGTTAGTAGAAAAATTTTATTTCCATCGGTACTGTCAGTAGTTCAAATACAAAAAAAATTTATTAAAAATAACGAATGGATAAAACTGATTAGTTATATTAATAACAGAGAAGAAATATTAGCAAATAGTAAACAGCCCAATAAGATTTTACGCTGGAGTATTAGAATAATTTTTATTATTCTATTAGAATTATGCCTATTGTGTGCGTATATGACTTTTTCTTTAATTTTCCAAGTATTAGCCTACGAACTTTATGTTATAGCCCTCGTATTGTTACTAGCTGTTTATATTCCGTATTATTCTCTATTAATTGATTATAGAAGGTTTTCATTAAGCAAAAATCTATTGTTTCCATTAGGTGCTCTTGTATTATTTAATTTACTTTTTATCGGAGTATCGTTTTTGTCTAAATAATAATGAAAAATTATAAATTTATGCTTTGGAAAATTTATTTTTGGATTTCAGTAATAGTTACTGCCTTAAGCGTACTCGGGCTCTTAGATAATTTATTAAACTGGTTGATCTTAATAGGAATACTTTTTTTTCTGCCAAAAGTAGTATATGCGTTGGCTGTATATTCTTATACTTTTAAAAAAAATATATTGTCTCAGCGTTCTTGGAAGAGTTGGTTTGTAATAGTGTTGTTACTGCATGCGCTTCAGTGGTGGTCTGCTTTGGAGACTGTGAATTATAATTTAAATTTTTTGACTATCCTATTAATAATTGGTGGCATTATAATTTTTCCGTTTCCAGCATGGTACTGCATTTACAAGCTTGGATTTGATAAAAAAGAGCGAGTAAAAGTTGCAGCTGTTAAAACTTCAAAATAAAGGTTAAACTTCATCAGGATGTTCCCCTTGGAAGAAACCAAAAGTTCATAAAAGAATAACAAAAATATAATATAAATAACAATTTTTAGTTTAGATAAGTTATAATACCCTTAAATGACTATTACTTTTCATCCTTTAGTCAAAAATATAATTATTTTAGGTGCAGGTGCTTCCACCGATTACAATTTGCCAGTTTGGAAAAACTTAAGCAAATTAGTCATAAATGAAATTATAGGAAGTGAGATAAATAAATATAAATATAAAAAAGAAATTTTGGAATGGCTTGATAAAGTTGGAGAAAATAAAACTTATGAAACTATAGATAAATGTATAACCAATGAATCTGTGTTACCTCAATATGATGAAGATAGTATTACTATTGAAAACGAATTATTTTTAGCAATGAAAAATATTTTTGACAAACGTTATGAAAAAAATAATTCAGGTTGGATAAAATTACTTAACGACAAGATTTTGTCTAGTGTAGGACTCGAAAATTCTTTATCATTCATAAATTTTAATTATGATGATGTATTAGAAAAAAATTACCTAGATTTTTCATATTTACCCAAAAAACATAGAGAATTGAATCGTAGGTTAAGATTAGAACAACTATCAGGTGTAAATACGACCGCATTTTACCCACACGGAAAATTTTCTGAGTCAAAAGAAATTAAATCTTATATTACAATCCATAAACAAACTATGAAAAGTCATTTAAAGGATCATTTAGATGTTGTTTCTTGTTATGAAAGTGAAAATCACGATATCATATTTGAAGATCTGAATAGTTCACCTTTAGATATTTACATTCTTGGTTTAGGTGGGGGAATGACAATTAATTTAGACAAATTTAAATTTAAATACAATCCAATATCAAATATTCATGTAACAATAAAAGATTCTAAAAATGAGGCTACCACGATTAAGTATTTAAGTGAGAAATATAAAACTACAAAAATAAAATCTTATCGTACATGTGATGAACTTGTAAATAAAGCGTTTTAATAGGCACATTTAAACTTATTTAATTATTTTTGTATCTTCCTCATCAATTTGCTAAAATGCCCTCGTTACATATTTACTAAAGGAAGTGTTCCCAATATCATCTTTAATTCGCTTCTAGAAGAACTTCGTGACGGATCGCCTGCAATCCAGGAAAAATCCTCAAAGATAAATTCGGAGCGAGATTAAAAAGCTAATTATATTTGAGTTAAATCTAAATGATCTTCAGTTCTTTTCAACTTTTTCCCTTAACCCTGCAATTGCATTGCTATAATCATGAACAATAAACGTCATATCCTTCTGCAAGCGATTAAGCTTACGATCAAAACGATTTAACTTGCCATCCATCTGATCTAATCTATGATTGACAGGTTTTAATTGAGAAGAAACTTCTTCTTTAACTTCTTCTCGAACAATTCCTCGTATTTGTTCCAAATCATCTCTTGTGAGCATAGATAAAATTCTATCAAAAGATACCTTATCGCACAAGAATACAAAATATATCAATCATTAATGTCCTCCTGGTGTCGGCGTTGGTGTAGTAGATGGTGTTGGCGCTGGTGTATCTGTTGAATGATCTCCAGTTGCCTGACGGATCACGTCGTCTGGGGGATGATACAACTCATCGCTGGCGTGATTTTGTTGAATCCATGCATCAATTCCTTGCTGCCATCTATTTACACCATCTGTTGAAACAGGATCACTTTCCCGAAGAACAAGATAATTTTTCCCGTCTTTACTTTGATAAACAGGGGATTGTGTCGTTGGCTGAGTGCCATTGATAAAATATTCCGAACGAGTTGGCTGTCCAGGGAAGGGAAGACCTCCCGCCATTGCATCAATTTGTTCTGCAACGACATCACTCGGTTTGGGCTCTTCTTGATCAGGTTTGCCTTTCAAAACAGCTGCCATAATCTTTTCCCAAATAGGCGAGGCCCCTGTCTCACCTGAAGAAATTGCTTGATTCATCACTTCATTGTCATCATTGCCGACCCATACACCAACGACATAATCTGGTGTATATCCAATGGTCCAGTTGTCACGTTTTTCATCAGTCGTTCCTGTTTTTACCGAAACAGTATGTCCCGGGACAACAAGCCATGAATTTGGACCAAAATCCATTGTACGCGCATTGTTATCAGAAAGAATATGAGAGATAAGAAAACTCACATCTGCAGGCAAAACCCGTGGTCCTTGCACAGGTTGAGCCTGATAAAGGACATTGTCTTTACTGTCTGTGACTTTCAAAATTGCAACAGGATCTTGACGAATCCCTTCATTGGCAAAAACACCATAAGCAGTTGTTTCATCAAGAAGTGTTGTCTCACGTCCACCCAAAACCAAAGATAAACCAACACTCGCAAGATTTTGCGCTGTTGGCTGCCAATTAGTAATTCCCATATTGTATCCTTGCTGCATGACAGGCTGAATACCAACGCGAGCCAATGTCTTTACTGCAGGAACGTTAAGCGAATTTCCCAAAGCGAAGCGAATCTGTATGGGCCCATTAAACTTCCCACTATAATTTACTGGAGTATAATCAGGATCTGAATTAGTTGCTTTAAAATCCGTCTGAACATCCATTATCATGGTTGCCGGCGTATATCCATGTTCAAACGCAACAGAATAAATAATCGGTTTTAGCGATGAACCAGGCTGTCTATTGGAAAGTGCTGTATCAACATTTGGTTCAAAAACGCAATTTACCCCTGGTTTACAGCCAGTTGGCAAAGGATCGCCAAAATAATTTTTCCCTCCGACAAACGCGAGAATTTGGCCATTCTTTGGATTGGTAACAATTGCGGCACCGTTTCCAACATCATATGACTTCAAGCCATTTATTTCAGTCTGTACAATATTTTCCGCTTTTTGCTGGATGCTGTAATCAAGAGTTGTTGTGACTTGTAATCCACCATTTGCGACCATCGCGTCTCCGAATTTTTGATCCAAAAGCTCTCGGACATATACGACAAAATAGGGGGCTTTGATATTGGTGTTATTATCTGAAAATTGGTAATTCTTGATCTCGTTGTAAGCGTTTTTTGCACTGCTTTGGGTTATATACCCATTATTAGCCATGGCGTTAAGAACCACCTTTGTTCTTGCAAGATAATATTTGTTTCCGCTAAAAGGGGAGTAAAGCGTTGGACTTTGCGGCAACCCAGCCAAAAATGCACTTTGCGCGAGATCCAAATTCTGAACATTCTTACCGAAATATTGTTCCGCGGCAGCTTCCACACCAATTGCCGTTCCACCATAAGGGATATTATTCAAATACATTTCCAAAATTTGACTCTTGGAATATTTTTGATCGACTTGAATTGATAAAATAATCTCCTTAATTTTTCGAGCAATCGTTTGCTGATCGGTAAGCAACACATTCTTCACCAGCTGCTGGGTAATTGTAGAGCCGCTTTGCAAACCACCACCAAGCGCCATATTCTTCACAGCACGAAGTATACCAATAGGAGAAAAACCAGTATCACTATAAAATGTTTTATCTTCAGTGGCAATTGTTGCTTGTTGCAGTTGTTTGGGAATAACAGTGAGTCCCACGTAGGTTCTATTATCATTTTGATAAACAGAATAAAGAAGCACATGATTTCTGTCATAAATTCTTGTCGCGTCTTTATATTTTGAATTAACGAGCGTCCCAGGAGTAGGTAAATCGCGGCTGTACCAGAGAAACATTCCTGCAAGAATAATAATTCCAGCAAGAAAGGCAAAAAAGAGGTATTTGATAAGAGCACTTATTGTGAGAAGCTCTCGAGCTTTAAAAGAAATACCTCGTGTTGGTCTTCTTGAACGCAGCCGCTGTGAAGATCTGTAATCCATAGAAGTAGACTATACCACCTATAATACTAATTTCAAAGGATTTATGCAAGTTTAGACCTTGTCACATTGACTATTTGTAATTATTCTTGCTATGGTTACTGTATGCATCAAAAAACAGCAGAACAAATCCTTAAGGAATACCAAGAAAAAAGTGAAGCGATTCTTAAAAAAATGACACAATTATTACTTCGCGTACAAAGAAAAGCTGATGATGAGGCATATAGAAAAACCCTGGAAAAACTTGAAGGAAAAGAGGAGGCTAAATAATGGCAGTAAATAATGGCGAACTTCCACAAATTGAAGAGAATGGAAATAATGAAGCACGGCAAACGCAGGAAAGAAGTGGTGGAGAAAGATTGGCTGCGGCGATAAGAGGTAATGGAGAGAGATTCTCTAATCTCATGGCAGCTATTCGCAACGTAAGAGATAGAAACGCGGGAGCTGTTACGGATACAGATATGGCTGAGGCTGATATGCTATCAGGTCAACTTTCTGATGCAGGAAGAGCTGCAGAAGCCAATTCAGGAGGAAGAAAAGATACAACAAGAAGAGTAGGCAAAGTAAGGAAAGGTATCGCAGCGGGAGCAGCTCTTCTTGCAACAGCCGGTTGGTTACAAAATAGTTCTCATACTACGGTAACTGAAGTGCCAGTCCAGGGACAAACAACAGTAACAAGAACAGTAGAAGGACCCCTAGTACCCCAAGTAACAGTAGATAGCACGTCTGTTGTTGTACCTGCAGCGTATGCTGAAAAATTTGCAGCAGATCCCAATGCAAAAAGAATTCTTCGTCCATCGGACATACCCCAAATTGCCACTGATTATGAGAATCTTGTAAAAAAAGGTGATATAGACGATGGCATTCAAGTCAAAGGGAACGCATCAGCAGATATTGGTGGCGAAGTGAACGCAGGGCTTACAGACCCAAACCAGGAAGAAAATATGGGACTGGCCAAAGAACGTGCAGTCGTAGTAGAGCAAGGTTTGCGTGAAGAGCTTCCAACAGTAGGACTGGAAGCTCCACACTTTGAACCACCTATAGCGCATGTTAGCGTACTTGCTCCAGACAGCAAAGAAATGGCTGATCTTACAGCTGTTGCAAAACCATATGGTTCTGTAGAAAGAATGGTGGAAATGTATGATGCAGGTGTAGCTCTTTCACCGGAAGCAGAGGCTTTACTGGACAAAGCGCTGAGGGACCAACGGATGGATATCGTTACTGTTAGTGGTAAACATGTAACAGAACCCTCCAGACCAACTGTCACAGAAACCGAAACAGTAACAAAGCTGGTACCAAAAACAGATGAGAATCCTCCAGCGGTAGGCGGATATCAAGCATACGAGTCACCCAGGCCAAGAATACAGAGGGACAAAGAAAATACACAAACACGACAAAGAGTACAACAGAAGCCACAATACACGCCACCAGCTAGACAAATAATTAAACAACCTAATTTCCCCATCAACGGGAGTAGAAATAAAGGATACGGTGTACAACGTACTCGCGGCGGGAGTAGCCAAAGGCAAACAAATAGCGGCAGGCGATAAATTCATAATACAAACTTTCATTTAGTTTTAACTTCCCCTGTTTTCCTTATAAATTTTTATAAAAATAGTCATTCTCCTCTCAAAAGCAAAAATGGTATAATACGTTCATGGACAAAATCGAAGAACTGCTAACTCGTGGCGTTGCAAATATCATTCCTGGCAAAAAAGAATTAGAAGAGAAGCTTCGCTCGGGAGAAAAATTAAACATATATCTAGGAATTGATCCAACAAGCACCAAAATTCACCTCGGTCATGCTGTCTCATTAAGAAAGCTCCAAGAATTCAGCGAATTGGGTCATCATGTTACATTCCTTATTGGTGATTTCACTGCACTTATCGGTGACACCTCAGACAAAGATACCGAACGGCCAGTTCTGACATCAGAAGAAATTATAAAAAATTTCCAAACGTATAAAAAACAGGCGGAAAAAATTCTCGATTTTTCAAAAGTTACTGTACGACACAACAGTGAATGGCTGAAAAAACTTTCCTTCGAGGATATTATAAAACTTACCCAACATTTTTCAGTAGGCGATTTTGTCGGGAGAGAACTTATTCGCAAACGATTAAGTGAAAATAAACGTGTCGGTCTGCACGAATTTCTTTATCCTGTCATGCAGGGATATGACAGCTATTTTATGGATACTGACATTCAACTTGGCGGCACAGATCAGACGTTTAATATGCAAGCAGGAAGAACTCTGCAAAAAGATATAAGAAAAAAACAATCATTTGTTATGACGAGTGTACTGCTCGAAGGAACTGACGGCCGGAAGATGAGTAAATCATGGGGCAATGCGATCTGGCTTGATGATACTGCAGAGGATATGTATGCCAAGGTCATGGCAATAACGGACGAGCTTATTATTCAATATTATACACTCGGAACAAATGTCTCATTGACGGAGGTGCAAGAAGCGGAAAATGCTCTCAAAAAAGGCGAGCATCCGATGAAAATAAAAAAAGATCTTGCCTTTGAAATCACCAAAGAATTAACAAGTCTTGAAGAAGCAGAAGCAGCAAAAGAAAATTTTGCAAAAAGAGTACAAGGTGGCGAAAAACCGGAAGAAATCAATGAATTCACTTTTGAAAAAAATGAGCTTTCAATCCTTGATATTCTTTTACAAACCAAACTTGCTTCAAGTAATTCAGAGGCAAAAAGACTGCTAGAACAAGGTGGCGTTTCTGTCAACGAAAAACAAATTAAAAATCCAAACGAACAAATCTCATTAAAAGAAAATCCAATCATTCAAGTAGGGAAAAGAAAATTTGTTAAAGTTTCCTATAAAAAATAACTCTTAATTCTTGATTCCTACATTATAATTCAATATAATCGACTCATGGGGATGTTTGACAAACACAAAACGCTTTTGAAAGTTTTAATCGTTATCGCGGGACTTTGCCTTATTGCGGCCTCATTTCTTCCGTATCTTGCGTTATTGAATAATTAATAGAGGTTTTGTGAAGCTTCCTTGATAGGTTTCGTTATTTCCCACGGGCCTTGCTATATGCTTGAACTCCCAGAGATATACCAAGTCCAGCTGCTGTAGCAATCAAACCACCATTAAAAGCATTCATAAAATAAGCGTGTTCAACACCTGTTGTGCTTTCCATTCCAATAAGTCCAGAAGCATATGACATAAATCCTATTGCCGCTGCAGTAAGACCCAATGCATCCAAAGACCTTCTAAGAAAACCTCTTTTTTTCTCTTGATGTCCTCCAAAATGCTCTTTAACCGTTGTTTCTCTTGAAACTGGAGCTACTTCTGCATGTCCACTCATAATGGAACCTATAATATCATATTGTTTAATAATTTGCAATACCTTTCTGTAGTGTCATTATTGAACTAAAATTTTATGCTATTCTGAGGGATTATTCTGTGTTTGCTGTTCCTCTTCTTGCAATCCGGCAACAAGTTGGATAACTTTCTCTTTTTGAGCAGGAGTAAGAATAGGTAATGTATCTTTAATTTGTTCTCCAAAAGCAATCGAAGTAACTTTTATCAACTCCTGCTGGTAAGCATCTTTTGGAATATATTGACCAATCTCTTCCGGCTTACTTTTCTTAATCTTTTCCTGAACATCTTCTGGAAGCGTTTGAAAAACATTGGTAAATGCTTCTATCTGATTGAGCTGTTCAAATTCAGCAATAAACTTTTCCTTATCATCAGAATACTCAACAATTGTCAAAAATTCTAAAATAACATCTTTCAGTGTTCGTTTCATAGATTAAATATTATCACCTTTGAACATATTTTTCATCTTTTGAACATGCTTTTCATCCATCGCATTAAATATAATCGGTGCACGAAGCAAAAAGCCCGCAATGCTTATTGCCCCTCCTACATATGCAAGCGCATGCAAACCGGCTATAAACCCTGCAAACCCAACTCCAAAACCTATCGGCAAGAGTGCAAAACCAAGGACACCTAATCGTTTTTTCACTCTATGCCTTCTCTCTTCTTGTGAACGATTCAGCGTTTCATTAACGGATCCGTTATGTTCTACCGTCTCATTGACAGGTTTCTCCATGTAATCACAATAAAACATCTTGACCATAAATGCAAGAGGAAGCGAAGCAAACAGATTGCCTTAGCAATGATATAATGACAGAAGGTATGACTCTCCATTCATCAATTACCGCTGGGAATCGATCAATGAAAATGTATGCTGGAAGGCTTGAAAAACTTGGCATTCACACGTATTATGATTTTCTTTTTCATCTTCCAAGCCGCTATGAAGATTATTCACTAATTTCTAAAATTTCAGACATTCAGCCGGGTGAAACCGTCACCATTCAAGGGCAAGTGATTGAGATGAAAACAAATTATATGCGCGGCGCGAGAATTAAAACAATGCAAAAAGCACTCGTCACAGACGGAACGGGGACAATCGAGCTGACATGGTTTAATCAACCGTTTTTAACAAAAACTATTTTGCCAAACGCGGCAATTTCTGCATCGGGAAAAGCTGACAGATTTGGACGAAGTAAAACAATGTCACTGCAATCACCTGAATATGAAATACTTTTTAATAACAATCCACCGATTCACACAGGAAGACTTATTCCTGTTTATCCTGAAACTCAAGGCGTGTCATCAAAATGGCTAAGAAGACAAATTTTTACTATTTTAACCCAGCAAATCGACGAAATCACAGAATTTATGCCGCCAACCATTATAAAAAAAGACCATTTGATGCCGCTTGAGGAGGCAATTCAAGAAATACATTTTCCAAAAAATTTAGAAAACGCGAGCCAGGCAAGAGAAAGACTAGCCTTTGATGAGCTTTTTCTCATGCAAATTGCCGCAAAGAAACGTCGAGCGCAATGGCAAGAAAAACAAAAGGGGATTCAATTTGCAATAAAAAAATATCAAAAACAAATAGATGACTGCATTAATTCATTGCCTTTTAAACTGACTGGAGCACAGCAAACCGCACTTGAAAAAATTGAAAATGATTTACAGCAAACTACACCGATGAATCGCTTAGTCCAAGGGGATGTTGGAAGCGGAAAAACAATCGTTGCCGCAATCAGTATGTATATCGCATATCTCAATGGCTATCAATCAGTCCTCATGGCACCGACAGAAATTTTGGCACAGCAACACTTTGCCACAATTTCTAAACTGTTGGAACCAATAGGGGTGAAAGTGGATTTGGTAACAGGAAACAAACGAATCAAGAATCAGGAATCAGGAATCAAGAATAAAACGAAAAAAAATAACAAATCTCATGATTCATTATTCATAATTCCTGATTCTCATATTATTATCGGTACCCATGCTGTTTTAAATGAAAAACTGCAATTTAAAAACTTGGGCTTGGTAATAATTGATGAACAGCAACGATTTGGTGTCGAACAACGAAGCACCATCAGACAAAAAGGGGATAATCCGCATTTACTCACGATGA